>Ga0210406_10006996_pt1 | contig 11571 bp, 8 predicted proteins | sample IncBWC30MmetaG_FD_155454 | JGI IMG/M metagenome (GOLD analysis project Ga0210406, IMG submission 155454) | Forest soil microbial communities from Barre Woods Harvard Forest LTER site, Petersham, Massachusetts, United States - Inc-BW-C-30-M | ecosystem: Environmental > Terrestrial > Soil >... | reverse complement strand
AATAGTTTTCCGCGGCGGCGCCGGCGTTTTCTATGACCGCTCCGGCAATCGCGCCATCGCCGACCTGCTGCATTACAACGGAGAAACGCTCCTGCGCCAGATCCTTCCTCTGCAAACAGGCGGCGCCGTTCCTTTTCCCGTCACCCCGGCGGATCTGGTCGGCGTCCCCACCAGCCTGATTCAGCTCGATCCGCGCCTCCGAATTCCGCAAATTGTTCAATATAGTTTTGGTATCGAGCGCCAGATCACTTCGAAGAGCACGCTCAGCGCCACCTACGTCGGCACTCGCGGCATTGACCTCTTCATGTCCCGCGACATCAACGCCCCGCTGGCGCCCGATTATCTCGCTCGCCCCAATGCCGCCTTTGGCCAGATTCGACAGATGGAATCGGAGGGCTACCAGAAGGGCAATTCGCTCGAACTGACGTTTCGCGGCAAGCCGTCCAAATATTTTGCCGGCCAGGCGCAGTACATCCTCGGCAAGTCCTACAACAACACCGGCGGCATCACGTATTTCCCCGGTAACAGCAATTTTCCGAATCTCGATTGGGCGCGCTCGGATAATGACCGCCGCCACAAATTGGATCTGCTTGGCACCTTCGAGCCGTCAAGTCTTCTCACGTTCGGAGTGGCGCTCCAGGCGTATTCCGGCAAGCCCGTCAACGTCACCACCGGACAAGATTCGAATGGCGACGGCGTTTTCAACGACCGACCAGACGGCGGACTGGCATCGCGTAATTCACTGCATGGACCGGGGCTGCTGAATCTCGACGTGAACGTCGCCCACGATTTCCATTTCAAGAAAGAGAAAAAAGACGGCCCTGTTCTGACGGCGGCACTGAACATTTTCAACGTCCTCAATCACCCGAATTACGTCACGTTCATCGGCGTCGCAGGCCCGAACCTCGGTGTCCCCAGCGCGGCCTACCCGGGCCGCCGTTTCCAGTTGAATCTCGAATGCAAATTTTAGTCTCGCTCGTTGTGGACTGACCGATGTAGGGCCCGCCTTCCGAGGCGGGCCGCTTTTCGCAAAGACCAACAGAAATCCTTTGGCGCTTTTTTCCTCCACGATTAGAATCAACCCGCTTCCATCTCGCGCGAAAGGTCGCTCCCGATGAAACTCTGGTTCGGCATCGCACCCGCAATTTTGCTCTTTGCTCTGTTCTCAGCCCAGGAAAGCGCCGCGCCTGTTCCCGTTGAACAGGAGCCGCATCATCATCTGCTTCTGAAAAACGAAAGCTTGATGGTTCTGCGAGTCACTCTCCAGCCCGGCGAATGGAGCGAGTATCACATCCACTCCGTGGATGATGTAGCGGTCTGGATCGGCCATTCCAGCGCCTCTCAGCAACTTCCGAATCAGGCGGAGAGCGCTCCGGTCGAACAGCAGCCCGGCAATATCTCGCTGCGGACTCTGCACGAAACGCCGTTCACCCACCGGGTTCACAACCTCGGACCGGGAATTTTCGACGTGTTGGATGTGGAACTTCTCCAGCGCCCTGAACATACTTCCACGGGAGCCGCCGGCCCGGTGGCGGGCGAAAATCCCAGCGCTCGCGTTTACAAATGGAAAATCGCGCCGGGAGGCGTCACTCCGATGCACACGCACGATCGCCCGTATCTGATCGTTGCCGCCACGGGATTCAACCTGAGAATGACCGCGCCCGATGGCCAGTCCGCCACGCATGAAATCAAACCGGGCGATCTTCACTGGGTTACGACGAAGGTGACGCACACCTTGGCAAACGAGGGAAACGGAGAAGAACAGATCGTTGAAATTGAACTTAAGTAAAAACGGGTTGAATGCTATTGGAGGGGTCGCCCATCGGGCTGGGCCGAATTTCTGCAGTTACGCGAATTACGAATCCTTCTCCGCCTTCGCCAGCCATTTGTCCAGCAGGGGTAAATGCTTCGGGTCCATATCCACGAACGAAAGTCCCGCGCCGCGATTCATCTGCGAATAGACGACGCATGCCTTGGTTTCAATCATGATGTTTTCTTCCGTCCAGATCTTCACGCGAACCACCGTATGCATGGGAAACGGGTTCATCATGTCCAGGTAGCAGCCGTTGCGGCTTAATTCACTGACGCGCGTCGCGATTCGCACGTCGGATCTTTCCTCCAGCAATTCCGCGCTGGCAAAGAACATGTAGCGTGGCGTGCGGCGGCGTTCGCGTTCCATCATTCCTCCCAAGCTCCTGGTCTGATCCAGGCCTGAACGATTGCTGTTAGTCTCTATCTTCTCGCGCTTTTCCCTCAATTGCTCGCCCACTTGCCCTTTGCGGCACTAGGGTTTGTTTGCACCGACTTCTCCTAGCCAGCCACCATCCCTCACGCTCCGTTGCCTTCGGTTGATTTATACTGGCATAGACACTGCGGGGAGCAGCTCATTATGAAAAACGATACCGAAACTGGTGCAGGCCGCGTACGGCCGATTCTGATCGCCCTGATTCTTCTTCTTGGCGCCTATTGGGTCGGAGCGCGCTACGGTCCCCGCCAGGCGAGGGAAGTCGAAGCCCGCCGCTCCGGCGACACGCAGCCGGGGCTCAACCTGAAAAACGCCTCCGAGCGCCCGGAATCGCTCACCGAAGACGAATCCATCAACGTTCGAATTTATCGCCAGGCTTCTCCGGCGGTCGCCAATGTCCTCACGAAAGCGACCGAGTACGATTTCTTCATGGATCCAGTTCCGGTCGAAGGAGCGGGCTCCGGCTTCCTGATCGATCCCCGCGGCTACATTCTCACCAATTATCACGTTGTGGCCGGCGCGCAAAGTATCGAAGTGATTCTTGGAGACAAGAGCCGCTACCCCGCGAAATTCGTGGGCGCCGACCAGCGCAATGACGTCGCCCTGGTAAAGATTGACCCGAAAGGGAAGCACCTGGCTTCTTTGGCGCTCGGCGATTCCTCCGCGTTGCAGGTTGGGCAGAAAGTTTTGGCCATCGGCAATCCTTTTGGGTTTCAGTCCACACTCACTACCGGTGTGGTCAGCGCACTGGGCCGCACCGTGCAGACCAGCCAGAGCACGTTCATTGACGACGCGATTCAGACAGATGCCTCCATCAACCGCGGCAATTCCGGCGGCCCGCTCATCAACACTCACGGCGACGTGATCGGAATCAACTCCGCCATCTATACGCCTTCCGGCACGGCAGCGGGCATCGGATTTGCCATTCCGATCAACACCGCAAAGCTGATCGCCAATGACCTGATCACCGAAGGCCGGGTGCGCCGCGCGTATCTTGGCGTGAGCACCCTTGAGTTGACGGCATGGCTCGCAGAGGCGCTCGACTTGCCTGTGCAGGAAGGCCTGCTGGTGGAACAAGCCACCAAAGCTGGCCCCGCGGCGGTCGCCGGAATCCACGGTGGAGACCGCACGGTGCAATCCGGCATGCGGCGCCTGACGATTGGCGGAGACGTCATCGTCGGCATTGACGGCCAGAAGGTCGCCAACCAGTTCGACATGAATGTGCTGCTGAACCGCAAGCGCCCCGGCGACACGGTCACCGTCACCGTCTATCGTGGAGCAAAGAAGGTGGACGTCCCCGTCAAGCTCGGCGAACGCGACGGCAACTAACTTCATTTTCCAGAAAAATTGGCAGGAGCTGGTGATTGGCAGTCCGTTGTCATCCTGAAGCCATCCGACGAGGATGGCTGAAGGACCTCAATTTAAAGTGCCAGGTGGAACGAAGCGCGCCCAAGCATCGTTGGAAGGGAACTGCTCTACTTCACAAACTCCGCGCGATACTTTTCTCTCTGCTCTTCCGAAAACGAAAACCAACCTTCCGCAATATCCCGCACGCGCTCCAGCTCTTTCTGCATTTCCTGGTGTTTCGTTTCAATCATCGCGGCGTCCGCATCCTGCGGCACAACAATCGGCTTTCCCCCGATTAGCACCGCGCGCGCGAAGAGTCCCGGCAGCAGGAAATGGTCCCACGTCTTTTCAATCGTCTTTCCGCGATCCACGCCGATATGAAACACCATAATCGGCGCGCCCGTCATCCGGGCCAGCAGCACCGGGCCAACCTTGGCCACATACCGCGGCCCGCGAGGGCCATCAATCGTAAACGCACAGTCGTACCCATCGGCGATGCGCTGCGCCATCACCTGCAACCCACGCAGCCCGCCACGCGAGGAACTTCCCTGCGCCGTCCCGAATCCCAGCCACTGGATTACTTTCCGCGTCCACTGGCCGTCAAACGCCGTCGTATTCATCACCACAATTTCCCGGTCCCGCGCGTACCACACAATCGGCACGATCACGCGGTGCCAGAACGCCCAGATACACGGCTCTTTTTTTGCAAGAAACTCATCCACGATGCCGCGCCCATCTTTTTCAAAGCGCAGCGTCGGACCCAGCAAGCGAATCACGCTGTACACCAGCCCCGCAATCAGCGGAATCTGGATCCGCCGGCTCCAGGGCAAATCCGGCAGGCGCGTGTCGTAATGCGCGCTGACCGCCGCCTCGGGCTCCTGCTCTTGTATGTCGCGGTTTTCCATCTTCCTATAGTATATAGAGTGCCCCCGTTCCACCGCCCCGATGGAGAGCGAGACAGTTGACCAGCACGGCCCATGACGGAACCTCGCGCAGCAGAGCCTTCCCTCTGGCATGGGCGTTCCTGTTCGTCGCTTACTTTGCGTGCCCCATCTCGCGCGCCGACAATCGACCGGGCGATGCGATTGGCGTCATCGAAGGTGAAGCGATTTCCGTGGATGGCCCGATGACCGTGGAAGTGGTCCGCGGCCAGGTGAAGACGGTCCTGCGCAGCGGCAGCGATGTCCACGTGAAGGCCGGGCAGGCGCGCATCGATCTCGTCGATGGTGGGCAGATCATGATCTGCGGCCCCGCGCACTTTTCCGTGCTGAAGGCCGGCGGAGCGATCACCCTGGCGCTCGATACAGGCACGATTCACGCGGTTGTCGGCGCCGAAGTCTCACTGAATATCTACACCCCGCAGATCCAGGCGCATCCGATTTCGATCGGCAATGGCGCCGAAGACGTGCTCGTTGGTCTCGATAACGCGGGCGCCATGTGCATCCGGGCAAACAAAGGTGCGGTGCGCGTCGAGCAGCAGTTGACCGGCCAGAGCGTTCTGGTGCCGCAGAGCGGCGATGTCTCATTGACCAACGGCCAGATCGAAAGCTTGCGCCCTGCCACCGGGCACTGCGTTTGCACCATGCAGGCGATTATCAAGCCGATGACTTCCGGCGTCGAAGTAAGCCAGCTTGCGACGACGGAAGAAATCAAGAAAAAGGCCGCCGAGCCCAAGGCGGCGCCGACACAGGAGAATGCCCCGCAGGTGGCGCAGCCGGAAGAACCTGTGTATCAGGTTTTTATGCCGCCATTGCGTTACGACGCCAAATCCAAGGTGCAGGCCGAGTTCGATCCGAATCTCATCATCCTGGTGCGTCGCGTTCGTGTGCGTCCCACCTTGATCTTTCAAGGCCGTGTCGACGGTGATCCTGTCATGGCCCGCGCCGCCGGCCTGGCGCCGCCTCTCAATTCGCTTCCGAAGGCACAAAAACCGGCCGAAGCCTCCACTTGGACTCGAGTGAAAACCTATTTCCGCAAGCTGTGGTCGCCGTCAACCTGACCTGAGTATTTGCTGGCCCCTGCTGTGCCTACTTGAACCCGGAACACTCGTTCTCCCGGTACCACCGGCCGGATTGCGCCGCAGGATTCGTTTGTGGGGCTCCAGTACTTCCGTTAGTGTATTTCCCCAAGTTTTCACGGATAATTTTCCAGGTCCCAGTTCTGGAGTGTACTCGACCGAAATGGGAAAATTAAGACAGCCATACATCCCGCGATTCTTTGCCCTTTTCTTATTTCTTTTTATCAATCTCCTGCTCCTGCAGGGTTGTAACTCGTCCTCCTCCGGCAGCACCACACCCACACCCCTCGCCATTTCAACCAGTTCCTTGCCCAGCGGCCAGATCGGTGCGGCGTACAGCGCAACTCTCGTTGCTACAGGAGGAACGCCACCTCTTACCTGGAGCACCATTAGCGGCGCTTTGCCTACGGGTGTGATGCTGAACGCAACCACCGGCGCTATCTCTGGGACTCCGACGGTTTCAGTCACAAGCTCACCGCTGACATTTCAAGTGAAAGATTCGGGCAGCCCGGTACAGTCGAAAACGGTTGATTTGACTTTGACGATTGCCCCCGCCCCAGGGATCAGTGTGAACATCTCGCCCCGCCGCGGCGGGGTCACGATAAATCAGTTGCTGCCCCTGACGGCGACCGTTCCGAATGACGTTGGAAGTGCGGGTGTCACCTGGAGCGTGTCAACGGGCGGACTGCTCAGCGGGAAATCCACCACACAGGCTTCGTTCAGTTCGTCGGCGGCCGGAGTGTACACGGTAACGGCCACCAGCAATGCGGACGGAACGAAATCAGTGAGTGTCAAAATTGGCGTGACGGATCTGGCTGGAGTGACGACCTACCACAACAACCTTTCGAGGAATGGAACGAATACCCAGGAGTATGCTCTGACGACAGCGAACGTCACCACGAGCTCCTTCGGGAAACTCTTCACCTGCCCTGTGGATGGCGCGATTTACGTGCAACCTCTTTGGGTAGGCAACCTGGCTATCAACGGGGCTGCCCACAACGTAATTTTTGTTGCGACCACACACAATACCGTATACGCGTTCGACGCGGATGTAAGTCCCTGCGTAACGTATTGGCGAAGGGCCTTGTTGGGGCCCGGAGAAACTTTTGTGAACAACAATGACGTGGGCACCGGAGACATCCAGCCGGATATCGGCATCATCGGCACTCCCGTTATCGATTTGGCTAGCAAGACATTCTATGTCGTGGCGAAGTCGGAGGACACGGGCACTTTGTGCAATCCGTCCGGTGCTTGCCATCAGCGGCTCCACGGATTAAGTCTCATCGACGGCAGCGAGAAGTTTGGCGGCCCCGCCACCATCGACGCTTCCATCACTATTTCTGGGACTGGAGATGGTTCAAGCGCTGGAACGCTCGCCTTCAACCCGCTCACGGAAAATCAGAGGCCCGGACTGGCGCTGGTCAATGGAGTGGTTTACGTTTCGTGGGCCTCCCACGGAGACAATGACCCGTATCACGGTTGGGTGATTGGCTTCAGTGCTGGCAATCTGGCACTTGCGCCGGTCGCGGTGTGGAACAGCACTCCGAATCTCGTCCCTGGTTTTGCGCACTCCCGCGGAGGGATTTGGATGTCGGGCGGAGCCCCGGCGGCAGATTCGTCCAACAATCTTTATTTTCTGACGGGCAACGGGTCGTTTGACGCCGACTCGGGCGGATCGAACTACGGTGATTCCACGGTACAGCTCAGCACCGCTTCCGGTCTGACAGTCACGGGATACTTCACCCCCGACAACCAACTGAATTTGAATACCGACGACGCCGATCATGGGTCCGGAGGGGCGGCGATCCTGATCGACCAACCCACGGGTCCAGTGCAGCACCTTCTGATTGGCGGCGGAAAGGACACGATCCTATACCTGGTGAATCGTGACAGCCTCGGGGGCTTCGATCCAGCAACCAATCACGTGGTACAGCCGCTGACTGTCGGTCAATCGATTTTCTCGACCAGCGCCTTCTGGAATAACAGCCTGTACATAGCGGGAAGCGGCGGCCAGCTGAAGCAGTTCACGTTTAATACGACCACTGGACAATTTGGAATATCTCCAGCCCATGCTTCTGCGAACAGTTTTGGATTCCCGGGCGCGACCCCCTCGGTTTCTTCAACTGGAGGCTCGACGAACGGAATCGTTTGGGCGCTCGACAATCATTCATACTGTACACAGCAGGCTCCAGTCTGCTTGCCATCGGTGCTCCATGCCTATGACGCGGCCAACGTAGGCACCGAGCTATGGAACTCGTCGCAGGCGGCCGGGAATCGCGATCAGGCGGGGAATGCAGTGAAATTCACCGTGCCCACGGTGGCGAACGGAAAAGTCTACGTGGGAACTCGTGGCAACAATGCCGGCGGCGCGTCGGGCAGCGCTAGCGTTCCCGGTGAATTGGATGTCTACGGCTTGCTACCCTGATGCCTTGCGGAAATCGGCGAGGTCGCGCCCGATTTCATCTACATGCCTTCGTAGTTGGGGCCGCCGCCGCCCTCGGGCACGACCCAGTCAATGATCTGATAGGGGTCAGCTATGTCGCAGGTTTTGCAGTGGACGCAGTTGGCGGCGTTGATCTTCAGTTTCTGGCCGTTGCCCTCTTTCACCATTTCATAGACGGCGGCCGGGCAAAAATACTGGCAGGGATTTCCGAATTCTTCCACGCAGCGCGTCGCGCAAATGTTCAGATCCTGCACCTTGAGGTGGCACGGCTGATCTTCGTCGTGGCGCGTGCCGGAATGATAGACGTCCGTCAGGCGATCGAACGTCAGTTTTCCGTCGCCCTTGAACCGATCCGGTGCGGGCCGGCCAAAGATCGGTTTGTACGCTTCGTGGGCCGCGTGCGCATGCATCGGATCGATGATCCCGGCGCCGCCGGTAAGCTCCTGCAAGCCGGAGTAGAAAAAGCCGTCGAGCAAGCCGTTGCGGAAGGACTGGTGAAAATTGCGCACCTTCCAGAGTTCGTCCTTGATATAGCTTTTGTCGATTTTTTCCTTGTAAAGCTTCAGCGTGTTCGCGGAGTAATCGCCCTTTTTCAGCGCCTCGAACGTCGTCTCGGCGGCCAGCATGCCGCTCTTCATCGCCAGGTGCACGCCTTTCAACCGTTGGGAGTCCAGAAAGCTGCCCGAGTCGCCGACAATGAGGCCGCCATCAAAATAATTTTGCGGCATTGCGTACCATCCACCATAAGGCAGCGATTTCGCGCCGTAGCGGACCAGCTTTCCTCCCTCCAGAATGTTGCGCACGTGGGGATGCGTCTTCCACGTCTGGAACGCCGCGTGGGGATCGAATCGCGAATTCTCATACTCCAGCGCGATGACCAGCCCGATGGAAACCCGGTTGTTGCTGAGCCCGTAAATCCAGCCTCCGCCGTACATTTTGGTGGAAATCGGCCAGCCCAGCGTGTGCGCGACATAGCCCGGCTGAAGTTTTCCCGGCTGAATGTCCCATAATTCCTTGATGCCAATGCCGTAGCTCTGCGGATTGATATTGTCGAGATTCTTTTTCGCAACAAGCTGCTTAGTGAGCGACCCGCGCGTTCCCTCGGCCAGCACCGTGACCTTGGCGCGCAGTTCGTAGCCCGGCGTAAAGTTGTCCTTGGGCTTGCCATTTTTGTCGAGGCCTTTGTCCTCGGTGATGACGCCGGCGATGCGGTCTCCTTCGTAAATCAGTTCGGCGCCGCCAAATTCCTTGAACAGGTTCACACCCGCCGATTCCACCAGCCCGCCCATCCACTTCACCAGCCTGCTCAGGGAAATCACAAAGTTGCCTGCGTTATTGAACGGTGGCGGCGTAATGGGGAGGCGGTAGGAAGATTTCTCTGTGAACACCAGCGCGGCAGAATCCGTGACCGGCGTGTCCAGCGGCGCGGATTTCTGAAAGTCGGGAACCAGTTCCGCCAGCGCCTTCGGATTCATGATCGCGCCGGAAAGCTGGTGCGCGCCGATCTCGCGGCCTTTTTCAAGCACGTAAATGTTTTCCGCCGAAAGCTCAGGCTTCGCGCCGCTGGCGTTGTGCTGTTTGATCAGGTTGGCAAGATGCAGCGCGCAGGCAAGACCTGCCGGTCCCGCGCCGACGATCAGAACGTCCGCTTCCAGTTGTTCGCGTTGAATGGCCATGGGGTTATTTTATCAAATAGCTGTTTGGTGAAAAGCCGGAATCTGGTGCGCCATGTAGTGGCCGACCTTCAGGTCGGTACTACCTCTACGCAACTAAAATCCCGGAGCGCCACTCGATGCGGGGCGCATCTCCGGCGCATTCACGCCGAAACGGAGATGCGCGAACCACGACTGGCTGAGCGACATGAACCCCGTGTAAAGGTAGCCCCATACAAACAGCAACAAGAACGGCACGGTGGCGTAATTTTCGTTGATGATGGCGTAGACAACCGTGAGTGCGAAGTAGAGCCCCAGCGCCACCTCGAAATAGGGCATCCAGCCGGCCTTATTCTTATATTTCTTGGCGGCAAACGTTCCCGACTTGCCTTCAATCTTGTATTTCGGCGTACGCGCAAAATCCGATTTCTTGCCGATGATCGCCTCGATCACCGCCTGGGCGTTGCGCACGCTGATGCCGATTCCCGTGGCCATCACGAACGGCATATACAGAAACGTGGTCAGCCAGGTCTTCGGACGCAGTTCTCTTTGCGCCGCAAGATAAAAACTGGAGATCGAGCACGTGGAAGCGAGGAACAGCGGCAAGTCGATCACCAGCATCTGGAACCAGCCTTGATAAAAGCGCACGATCATCGCCGGCAGCAGCATCGTCGAGAGAAGCACCATCAACGGATAAGAGATATTTGCCGTGAGATGAAAAAACGCCTCCGATTTCACGAAAAACGGCACGTCCGAGCGGAACACCTTGGGTAGGATTTTCTTTGCCGTCTGCATCAGGCCCTTGGCCCAGCGCGCCTGCTGCGCTTTGAAACCGTTCATGTCCACCGGCAGTTCGGAAGCGCACTCGATTTCCGGCAGGTACAGAAACTTCCAGCCTTTCAGTTGCGCGCGGTAGGAAAGGTCGGTGTCTTCCGTCAGTGTGTCGTGCTCCCAGCCGCCAGCGGCATCGATCGCGGCGCGGCGCCAGACGCCCGCGGTCCCGTTGAAATTGAAGAAGGTTCCTCGTCTCGAGCGTCCGCCATGCTCGATCACGAAATGGCCGTCGAGGAGAATCGTTTCCACACGCGTCAGCAGGGAATAGTCGCTGTTCAGATACGTCCAGCGGGTCTGCACCATTCCGATCTTGCCGTGCGTAGCGGGATCCAGGAAGTACGGTACCGTGCGGCGAAGAAAATCCGCCTGCGGGATAAAATCCGCGTCAAAAATTGCGACGAATTCACTGTTCGTCGTCTTCAATCCGTTCTCCAGCGCGCCGGCCTTGAAGCCTTCCCGATTCGTGCGGTGGATATAGCTGATCGGCAGCCCTTGGATGGCATGTCGCTCCACGCACGCGCGCGCCACCTCGCGCGTCTCGTCCGTCGAATCGTCGAGCACCTGAATATTCAGCAGTTCCCGCGGGTAATCAAACTGTGCCACCGCGTCCACCAACCGCTCGATCACGTAGCGTTCGTTGAAGATGGGAAGCTGTATGGTAACCTTGGGCCAGTTTTCCACTGGCGGCGGCGCGGGAGGAACGTTTTTCCGGTAGACAAAATAGTCGTAAAGCAGCACGTAGCGGTGCAGCCCGTAAAGCGCCAGCATGAAGAGCACGATAAAGTAGGGGATCATCATCGCCAGGTCGAACGCGTTGGCGTTATAGACGCCGGTGAACGTCTTGTCCGTAATTTTGTGCCAGTAATGGCTGAGGCCGCCCTGGGCCGCGGCCGCAAAAAGAAGTGGAGCGAAGTTCAACAAGATGCGCGTCTCTCCGAATGACTTCCGAAACTCAAACTGAAAATCTGAAGCTTGCCGGGCTGCTGGCGGCGGGAGCGTTGCTGGAGGCGCTCTACCTGCGGATGCACAGCCT
>Ga0210406_10006993_pt1 | contig 11573 bp, 10 predicted proteins | sample IncBWC30MmetaG_FD_155454 | JGI IMG/M metagenome (GOLD analysis project Ga0210406, IMG submission 155454) | Forest soil microbial communities from Barre Woods Harvard Forest LTER site, Petersham, Massachusetts, United States - Inc-BW-C-30-M | ecosystem: Environmental > Terrestrial > Soil >... | reverse complement strand
AACAGCTCGCGCGTGCTCTCTATTTTGGCAGTGCAGACCTCGCCAATCGCAGCGCATCGGCGGCCGAGATGGAGGTCGAACTTAACGCATTCGCCGCCACCCATTTGGCGGGCGCCCGGGCGCTCGCCAAGCTTCACTAATCGCCACCAGTCGAGAACACGGCTCAAAAGTCCAATTTAAACAATGCCTTCGCTACCATTGACAAATTGAACGAATATCGTATGATTCGTTCATTCCAGGTAGAGAAGGAGTTGTTATGTCAACCCGTCGATCAGGGATTCGAGCAGTCCTCAATACTTTGCCACTGATAATCGCCTTGACCGGCGTTGGCGCAGCAGTCATCCCCGAATTGGTTTCTGCAGGCAGCGACATCGTTACCGATGCTCCGCCGCCGCCGGATCGGATCGAGCACGCTCCGCCGCCGCGCGACGGCTATGTTTGGGGTGCAGGACATTGGGAGTGGAATGGCCGCTCGTACGTCTGGATATCCGGGACTTGGATACCGGAGCGCCGAGCCGCTCACTGGGTTGTCGCGCGCTGGGAGCAGGTGGGAACGCAGTGGCATTACATAGCCGGTCACTGGGAGCGCTGACGATCTCACGAATTGGGAAGCGAATTAAAAAATTGGCGGCACGCCACAGAGACGTGCCGCCTTTCTATTTCTGTCTCAAACTTGAGAACGTCAATCTCAGCGGACCTTGCCCTTGCGTTCCCTCACCACCGGGTGCAGTAGATCCTCGAGCCCGATGCGCCGAAACATTTCAGCCCTCACGCGGTCCGCGACCCCGTTGACGATTTCGGCCCCATCCTGGGACGGATCGACATGCACGCGAAACGGTCGCTTGCCGAAGGGCGCATCGACCACTTTGACGATGGCTTCGGCCACCGATCCCGCGTCGGCATCGGGGGGCTCCAGGCTTGCGAGACCCTTGAGGGCCGTCTCCGGAACGGTCTTGTACGGTCCCTCGTTGTACTCGGCAGCACGCGCGGAGTCAGACGGTGCACCGGCATGCGCGAAGTGGTTGGTCCCTTTCGTGAACGCACCCGGCACCACGATGCTGGTTTCGATACCCCAACGGGTGAGCTCGCTCGCATAGGACACGGCGAGTGAGTCCATCGCAGCCTTCGCGGCAAAGTAGGGCGAGAGGTACGGCGGTGTGCCGCCACGCGTACTGCTGCTGGATACCCATACGACGAGGCCTTGGCCTTGTTTGCGCAACTGGGGAAGCGCGGCGCGATTGACGCGCTGGGTGCTCAGCACATTCACGTCGTAGAGCTCCGCGAACTGTTCCGGCGTGAAAGCTTCGGCGGGACCGAACGACATGTGACCGGCGTTGTGAATGACGACATTGAGTTGGCCCTGCTCCGAAATGATCTGACGAACGGCGCTCTCGCAAGAGCCTTCCGAGGCGACATCCATCTCGATGGCACGCAGATCGACGCCGTGATCCGCCGCATACTGCTTCGCCACCTCCACCTGGGTGATGTTCCGACCGGCCGTGGCACGCATTCCGGCGTACACGGTGTGGCCGGCGTCGGCCAAGCGGCGGGCAGCGAGGGCGCCGAAGCCGCTCGACGCGCCGGTAATTACGATGACCTGTTTCATGAAATGCTCCTGTCTGAGTCTGAAGATTGAGGGACTAGATGATTCCGCCGTTGACGCGCAGCACCTGGCCATTGACCCAGGCGGCGCCCGGACCGGCGAGAAAGCTGACGACGTCGGCGATGTCGCTGGGCTGTCCGAGACGCTCGAGCGGCGCCATCTTGGCCATGCGATCCACCACGTCCTGCGGTTTGCCCTTGAGAAATAGGTCAGTGGCGGTGGGTCCCGGGGCGACTGCATTCACTGTGATGTTGCGACCGCGCACTTCCTTGGCGAGCACGCTGGTCATGGCCTCGACCGCGGCCTTGGTGGCGGCGTAAACACCGTAGGTCGGCATCAGCATCCCAACCACGCTCGACGAGAAGTTGATGATGCGTCCGCCGCTTCGCAGCCGCTTCGCTGCCTCGCGTAATGTGTTGAACGTACCCTTGAGGTTCACCGCGATGTGTCGATCAAAGCTCGCATCGTCCGAATCGGCAATCGGCGCGAGCGTCATGACGCCGGCATTGTTGACCAGCACATCGACTCCGCCGAACGCCGCCTCGGCAGCATCGAACATCCGCCGTACCGAGTCCGCATCGCTGATGTCGGCCTTTGCCGCCAGCGCTCGGCCCCCGGCCTGCTCGATCTCGTGAACCAGCGCCTCAGCCGGTGCGGCACTCTCGGAGTAGTTGACGATGACGGTGAAGCCATCACGCGCCAGCCGTTCGGCAACGGCTGAACCGATGCCGCGGGACGCTCCGGTGACCAGGGCGACTTTCTGACTGTTCTGTTCCATCTGTTTTCTCCTTGCCGGCGGAATTGCCGGGTGGAGACAGCATGCAATTCGCGATGGCGAAGATAATCTCTGCTATATTGGCAATACTGTTCTGATATGACGAACAATAGGGCGTGCGCGTGGATCGATTGGACGCTATGCGGCTGTTCACGCGGGTGGTAGACCGGCACAGTTTCACCTTGGCTGCCCAAGACTTGGAGATTCCCCGCTCGACTGCCACTCAGGTGATCAAGGAGCTCGAAGCGCGGCTCGGGGTCCGGCTACTGCAGCGAACCACGCGAAGCGTTCGCTCAACCCTGGATGGGGAAGCCTACTACCAGCGATGCGTCGCCATTCTTGGCGAGATCGAAGAGGCCGAGTCAGCCTTTCGGCACGCGAAGCCGCACGGCCTCCTTCGCGTCGACGTGCACGGCACACTGGCCCGGCACTTTGTGCTCCCCGCATTGCCCGCATTCCTCGCCGAGTACCCAGATCTACAACTACAGATGAGCGAGGGCGACCGCTTGGTCGACTTGGTCAGGGAGGGTATCGACTGTGTCCTGCGCGTGGGGGATCTGCAAGGCGGCGCAATGATCGCACGGCGTGTCGCCACGCTAACCGAGGTGACTTGCGCGAGTCCGGCCTACGTAGCCCGGCACGGTATGCCCGCAGGCGTGGGCGATCTCGACGGCCATGTCGCCGTCGCCTTCATGTCCACCGCCTCCGGCGCGGCTCTACCGCTGGAGTTTACCGTTGACGGTGAGCTGCAAATAGTCGCGCTGCCGGCAACTGTCACGGTCGCCGCGGCAGAGTCCTATGTGGCGGCCGCACGGTTGGGTCTCGGTCTGATTCAAGTGCCGCATTACCATGTCGCCGCCGACCTCGCAGCCGGCTCTCTGCTGGAAGTTCTCCCGGCCCATCGGCCGTCCCCAACTCCCGTTTCGCTCCTCTATCCGCACCGCCGGCAACTCTCACTGCGAGTGCGCGTATTCATCGACTGGTTGGCGCGAGAATTCACCAAGCACCCGGAAGTATCGATGACGGAGCAATGAGCGATGCCGCGATGACAGTCGTGCAAGACCGCTAAGATGCCGGCCCTATGAGCTCCGCTGCGAAACACCCGGACGATCAATCGCTGCTCGAAAGCTGCCGTTGCAAGTCCATCGAGCTATTGAAGCGAAATCTGGCGCCTGCCGGCATTCTGGCCGCTTCCCCCGGTTCGCGGGCCGGCAAACGCGGCTATACCGCAATATTCGGGCGAGACGCTGCCGTGTGTGCGATCGGGATGGCGGTGTCCGGCGACCAATCGCTGGAACGTGCCGCCGCAGCGGGTCTGCACACATTGGCGGAACACCAGGCGCCGAACGGACAGATTGCGAAGTTCGTGGATTTGCAAAGGCAGGAGGCTGATTTCTGGTATCTCGGGTGTATCGATTCGACATTGTGGTGGCTGATTGCACTGGCTTTTCTCGATCAGCGCCGCTGTCCCGGCGGGTTGCGGCGGCAACATGCGAAGCGCATCAAGCTCGCGATTCAATGGCTGCTGGCGCAGGAGCATCAGCGGTTTTTCCTGCTGCAGCAAAACGAAGCCAGCGACTGGGCCGACATCATGCCGCGCTCGGGGTTCGTTCTCTATACGAACACATTGTGGTATTGCGTGAAGCGGCTCTACGGCATCGAGCATGCGCAGGAGACGCACGAAAATTTCAACGGACTCTTCCATCCGTTTTCGGCGGGTATCGCAGAGTATCGCCGGGCCCGGTTGCTCAATGACTACGTGCTGCAGCGGGGGCGCAATCGCGACCTGTACCTGAGCTTCGTCAACTTCTCGTTCTTTGGCGAAGAGGGGGATGTGTTCGGCAACGTATTGGCCGTTCTATTGGGACTTGCCGACCCGCGTGCGGGCACCCGAACGCTCGATGCGCTCATGAAGGCGCAGGTGAACGATCCCTACCCGGTGCGGGTGGTCACCCGTCCGATCAAACAAAACAGTTCGCTGTGGCGGCCGTACATGGCGCGTCATCGGCAGAACTTCGTCTGGCAGTACCACAATGGGGGCATCTGGCCGATGGTGGGCGGATTCTGGATCGCTGCATTGGCGGCGACAGGCCGTGCCGGGCAGGCCAAAGTGGAACTGGTGAAACTGGCGCGCGTCTGCGAGCTTCGCAATTGGGCATTTACGGAATGGCTTCATGGAAAAACGCTCGCGCCAAGAGGAATGCCGGGGCAGTCATGGAACGCAGCGGCATTTCTGATGGCGGAGCACGTGGTGTCGACGCGCGCGCCTCTTTTCCCCGTTTCTAGTGCGTAAGGTCGACGGCTGAGCGATCCAGCAGGTCATTCAAGTCGGTCACCGCCTGCGAACCGAGCGATTTGCGCAATCGTGCCTGGGCTTGGCGCCAGAGCGGAATCGCCTCGAGCAACGTGCGCTGTCCCTGAACAGTCATCCGCACGATCCGTACGCGAGCATCAGTAGAGTCGGGGACCACCTTTACCCAGTCCATTGCTTCCAGCGGCTTGAGATTCCGGTTCAGAGTCGTGGGATCCATTCCGATGCTCTCCGCCATGGTCCCGATGGACATGCCGTCCGACCCTCCTAGGCTGGCGGCGTGCAGACGCGCCAGGAGCCCAAACTGATTGGCCGTAATGCCGGCCGGCCGGAGTGAATGGTCATAGAACTGAGTGACGTTGCGCGTAGCCCGCCGGAGGCGCAGGCAGGTACACCCCAAGAGTTCCCGAATTTCTTTGTCCATCCATGCTCCGGCCGCGCGGGCCGCTTTGGTTTCGCTCAAGTGTCTGTATATGCAGATAGATGCCTGGCGTCAAGTCCGCCGCATATCGGTGGCGTTACGTTTCTAGGAGCGTGATCGCCATGGTTATCGGCAACGCGCCGCCGGGCGCCACGGTGAACACGCCCGGCTTCGCTCTGAAGTCGCCGGAAAATCCTGCGGGGTCGGCAACGCCGTGCCAGGGCTCTAGGCAGATGAAATTCGCCCGCGGCTTGGTCCAGAGGCCAAAATAAGGCGAGTCCGGAAAACTCACCCGCAGTCGAGGTTCGTCATCGGCGCCGTAGGTGACAGAACGGCTGTGGATTTCATCGAAGATGATGACGTCGTTTTGGAACAGTGAATCATCGAGCGCAAGGCGACGCTGGCGGATCGGTGTCGGATGACCCTCCGGTGTCAGCAATCCATCGGCGTCGAGCCGTCGGATGGGAGCAGGCTCATCGCGCGCGAATTCGATGAAATGAGATGAACGCGCCCGCCCGAAGGGCAGCGGCCAACGAAACGCCGGGTGATAGCCGAAGCTCGCGGGCATGTCTTCGCCGCCCGCGTTTCGCACGTACGTCGTCACCGAGAGCGTTGGGCCCTCGAGCGCGAATTGGACTTCCAATTCGAAGCGGAAGGGATAGACCTGAAGACTGGCCTCGTCGGCTCTCAGTCTGAAGGCCGCGCGGGCGGAAGTGGCATCTACGATGTCGAAGAGCTTGCCCCGCGCGAAGCCGTGCCTGGGGAGATGATAGATCGCCGAACCCAGGCGATAGCAGCCGCCGGCGAGCGTTCCTACGATGGGAAACAGGAGCGGCGCCCGCCCAGTCCAGACGGACGGGTCGCCGTCCCACAGGAGATCGCGCCCGGCGCGATCTCGCAGAGTGGACAATTGGGCACCGAGAGGATTGACCTCGGCGGTAAGGTCGCCGGAACTCAGTGATACACACTGGCTTTGTCGGTCTAACATGGTCGGAGGTCTCAAGGAATGGATCGGAAGATTGCCGTCGTTCAGGCGTCGATTTTTGCCAGCGTGCGGTGCATTTGCCATCCTGAGTCTAGCGTATCGAGACGAGTCAACCTCGCGTCATTTTGGCGTCGCCACCCGGCCGCGCAGGATGGTGATCGACGCGGGAGGAAGAAGGAAGCGTGTATCCGGTCCGGCCTCGATCGTGGACGTCGCGGGAGGGCCGTCGGGAGCGGCCGTTCCCCCGTCCATGCTTGGATGCCACTGGTACTGGGCCTTGCCGAATACCGTTGCCGCGACGGCACCCGTGAAATGACCCGATCGGCGGCGGACGGAATCGTCGAAGGCGACGCCGACCCTGTGTTCATTCTCCTGGTCCTTATTGATCACGAGCAGCGCCCATTCGCCGTCGGGCCGAAGAACCGGATACGCGGTCACGAGCGAATGACCGGCGCCGTCGCTGACGTCACCCGTTGCGCCGTACAACCGGTGCTGACCGTTGCCGGGTTGTAGCCACTCCAGGTTGATCATGCGGCTTGCAAAGTATTGCGAGAGCGGCTGCTTGATCTTGAGATCGTGGTCGGCCGAGAAGAAGCCGAATGTCCCAGGCGATCCGTGGTAACCGGGCGCCCACTCCTGCGGCAGGTAGTGGAAATAATAGAGGCCGTTTCCGCCGGCTGAAAGAAATGCGCCGACATAATCCGCAAGCCACAGCGCGCCCCAGATATCCATATACGCTTCCGAAGGCTGCGAGGAGAGATTGGACTCCGTTATCAGCAGCGGCGTCTCCTTGGGCACGCCGTCCTCACGCCACACCTTCATGATGTGGGTGACCCATTGAGCCTCGTCATACAGGCTGCTCCACGCAATCTTGCCGGGATCGACCGGATAATGTTCGAACGAGAAGAAGGAAAGCTCGCCTAGTTTTCCGTGCGATTTCAGGTAGTCGATGAAGCGCCCCGTCCAGGATGCGTTGCCGTTCGCATCGGGCCAGGTCTGGATATCCTCGTTCTGACCGGTGAACACCGGCCCACCGAGGTTCAATTTCGGATCGAGCTTATGAAGCGCCGCGGCGAATTGGACGTAGAGCGCGGCGTAGTCCTCGGGCACCATGTAGTGGCCGTCCGGCTCCTCGCCCATCTCGACGTAGGAGATCGGGTAACCGCGCGTCCCGAGATATTTGAGCTCCGCGACCGCATCCTCCGGAGTCGAGTAGAGCATCGCGATCGGAATCATCGCCGGCAGCCCGCGCGTAATGCCGCTGGTGAAGAAGCGGTCGAATCCCACCTGCTCGCCGGCCTTCTCGTCGAGATCGCGAGCCTCGTGCCAGGGGTCTACGGAGGAGCAGTAGGTGGCGGTCTGGTCTTGATCGGCCGTGTGCCGGACAACATCGTGGAAGGCGCCGTCCGCGCTCGTGGAGCCGAGCGAAATCTCGCCGATGGCGTAACCCACGCAATTGCGCGGGTCGCGTCGACCCGATGCGTTGCAAGTGTTCGACGAGCGGCTCATCCAAATCCGCACGAATTGAGCCTGGACCGGGTCGGCCGCTAATTGCACTGTCTCTCTGCCGCCCCCGCCAGTGCTCACCTGCCCATGCGGGAACATCTGCCAGGCGCCCGCCGCCGGCTTCCTGATCGGGTCCTCGCCGGTCCAGAATTGTACGACGTATGCCTTCGCGTACGGCTCCGCCCAGTCGATGCGTATCGCCGTCAGATTTTGTTTGCTCGACAGATCGAGGATGACCCATTGCGGATGCGCGGCATCGTCCTCGCCGGTAAATTCCCGGGCCAGATAGGGGTTGCTCTTCCAGAAGCTGACCTTGTCGCCGTCGGTCAGCCGCGAATAACCAATCGTGTCCGTGCCGTCGTCGCGAGTGATGCCACGGCGCGGCAGCGGGTAGCCGTACGAGTGGACGATCTTGTCCTGCCCCGGCGCGGCGTCGCCCACGAAGTAGCCGCGCTCGCCGGCCTCGCTCCACCGGCCGCGCGGATTCCAATGCCAAGCCTCGGCATGCAGTTCGGTGTTCTGCCGATAAGTGACGGGTTGCCATCCAGCGGACAGAACTTGGTGGATGGTCTCGTCGGTGAACAGTTTGTCTGCGGCCCCGTAGGGCAACCGATCGACGCCTGCACCCATCGCCTCGGTCGGCCGGATCATGTTCGTGACGTGCTCGGGTGCTGCGTCGACCCGGATCGATTCCGCACCGACCGGGGCGGCTAGGATCAGCAGGGCGGCAAGAACGAGATGAGTCGCACGCTCGGCGTCGAAGTGCGCGATCATCGGACGGCAAGCGCGGGGCATTCGGTATCTCCGGTCGGTCTCTAGGCCCGCACGGTAGGTTGAATGTCAACTCGCTGTCAAATATAAAACAACTAATGGATGTGTTTATAATCCGCCGGGCGCTCGTAGAGATGCGCAGCGCACCGCAGTGACCGCCCCCGGCGAAAGGGTGGTCCCCTATAATTTGCCGCCATTGAGCCAAAGGTCAGCAGCAGGAAACGAATGGTTAGCCGAGGTACCACCCAGCAATCAAGTGCCCCTTACAACCGGCGCATCGTTCTTGATGTGATTCGACGGGAAGGCACGATATCGCGGAAGGAAATCGTCGAGAGGGTTTCTCTCAGTCCGCAGACGGTCGCGAACATTACCAACGATCTCGAGTCGATCGGTCTCATCGTTGCGCGGCGCTTCACGGGCTCGAAGTCTCCGGGACAGCCGCCCATCGCGTTCGAGCTCAACCCGAACGGCGGCAGCTCGATCGGCATCAGCCTGGAACCCGGCCGAGCCTCGGCGGCGCTGGTCAACCTCGTGGGCGAGATTCTTGCCCGGAGAGAAGTCACTGTGAATACCCACGATCGGCGGCAAGTGCTGGAATCGATGGTGGAACTGGTCAAGGATCTGTTGCGGCGGCCGACCGCGCCGGAGCGCCTTTGGGGCGTAGGGGTAGCGCTGCCAGGACCGCTGGTCAAGACCGACATCAGCTTCGTGGGTCCAACGGCGCTCGAGGGGTGGACCGACCTCTCCGTGCTGGATGACCTGCGCGACGCGACGCGGCTGCAGGTCTTTTACAGTGTGGACAGCGTGGCCGGTGCATTGGGCGAGTCGCTGTTCGGCGTTGCCAAGATGCTCGACAACTTCTTTTACATGCATTTCGGCGTCGGACTCGGCGGCACGCTGGTGGTGAATCGGTCCGCCTACCGGGGCGCCAACGGCAATGCGACCGAGATCGGCCACATACCGGTGGTCCCAGGCGGCATCGCCTGCTACTGCGGGAATTCAGGTTGCCTCGAGCGCTACCTGTCGCTGCACTCGCTGGCGGAAGCTCTCGGCGTCGATGATGTCCGGGACCGCGGCGCGGAGCTCGTCGAGCAGCTTCAGCTGAACTCGAACGCGGCTTTGCAGGCCTGGTGCCGCCAGGCAGCAGACCGCCTGCGCGACGCCATCTGCATCATCGAAAACATGCTGGACCCCCGGGCCATCGTGATTGGCGGCTCCGCCCCGAAACCTCTGGTCGAACGCCTGGTCACCCTCGCTCACCCGCTGTCGCGCTCAGTTCGCGGCGGCGTCGCTTCACCGGAAGAACGGATCCTGCTCTCCGAACGGCAGGAGGACAGCTCCATCCTGGGTGCCGCCGTTCTTCCGATTTACGACATGCTGTCCCCCCGGCTCGAGGTGCTGCAGCAGGACCGCCGCATCGAACCGGACGTCGCGGATCTACTGGGACAGCGTTCCATTACTCGCGTTGGGCGGCTCTAGGATACTTACATCCAGTAGTTATATGTATTGACAACCAGCCGCAACCAGACCTACAGTCTGCCCATGGGGACTGACCAACACCGGTTGCTAATCATTGGCGATGTCGGCGTCGACCTCGTAATGGGACCGATCTCAGGGTGGCCGCGGGTCGGCACGGAAACCATCGTGGAGCGCAGCGACCTGCGCGCCGGGGGGTCCGCCGCCAATGCAGCGCTTGCGGTCAGCTACCTCGGCGGCAAGTCGCAACTAGTCTCGGGCGTGGGGAACGACGAGTGGGGCTCCTGGCTGCGCGAACAGCTGCGCGGTCTCGGCGCATCACTGCCCGTGTGCGATGCCGCGACGACGTTGAGTGTCGGACTGATCGATTCGGGCGGGGAGCGCACGTTCTTCACGACGCGGGGTCATCTGGACAAGCTCTCCTACGAGCACCTGCGGCCGAGGATCGATCCTGCACCAACCTTAGGTTCGGTCGCGCTCTTGTCCGGAGTTTTCCTCACCCCGGCTCTCCGTCAATCGTATCTGCGCCTGCTGCGCGATCTCGGGGTGCTGGGATACCAAGTCGCGCTGGATACGAATTGGCCCCCGCATGACTGGAACGCCGGCTTGCGGGCCGAGGTTGCCACGTGGATCGCGAACTGCGATCACCTGCTGCTCAATGAGCTCGAAGTCTCGAGCCTGGCGGATTCTTCGGATCTCTCGATCGCGATCGACCGGCTCACGAGCATGCTCAAGCCGCAAGCCACGCTGGTCGTGAAGGCCGGTGCGCGCGGCGCCATCGGCATCCAAGCCGGCCGCCGCTTCGAATGCGCCGCCCTTGAAGCGGCGGTATTCGACACGATCGGCGCCGGCGATTCCTTCAATGCCGGATACCTTCTGGCCAGACTCAGCGGCGCTGCGCTGCCCGACTCATTGGCCGCCGGGTGCAGCGCGGCGGCCGCAATCATTTCGCGCTTTCCGCGCCGCCGCGCCGGTCCGGGAAATCAGACGGAGTCCGTCACGGTATTGAGTCCGCACGCAGGGGTGGGTGGATGACTGGACGCGTACTCATCATTGCCTACATCTTGGTCGTCTGGTTCGTCATTTCCTTCGTGACCAACCTGATCGGACCTCTGATGCCGACCATGATCGGCGACTTCCATCTCAGTCTCGCGCTGGCGGGATTTCTACCGTTCTCGTTTTTTCTGGCGTACGGCCTGATCTCGATTCCCGCAGGCGCATTGGTCGAAATGCGCGGACCGCGCGTCACGCTGCTGGTTGCGTTCGCTCTCAATCTGAGCGGCAGCCTCGCGATCGCGCTGCTCCCGAGTTACTTGATGGTGGTCGGCGGCCTGTTCGTCATTGGCCTCGGCATGGCAATGCTGCAGGTCGTGATCAACCCGCTCATGCGCACCGCCGGAGGCGATGGGCATTTCGCGTTTTTCTCGGTCATGGGGCAGCTGATATTCGGGATCGCCTCGTTCATCAGTCCGCTGGTGTTCTCGGCATTGATGGAGCGGCCCGGAGCGGCGGGACAGCGGCTGGTCTGGGTGGTGTTTTACTGGGCATTCGCCCTCGTGTTCGTCGCGCTGATCGCCGGCACCCTGTGGTTGACGATACCGCGCGTCGATCTGGCCGAAAGTGAGCGAGCGGGCGGCCTCGGAACATACCGAACGCTCATCGCCGACCGGTACGTAAAGCTGTTCTTTCTCGGCATCGTTGCCTACGTCGGCACCGAGCAGAGCC
>Ga0210406_10006990_pt1 | contig 11578 bp, 17 predicted proteins | sample IncBWC30MmetaG_FD_155454 | JGI IMG/M metagenome (GOLD analysis project Ga0210406, IMG submission 155454) | Forest soil microbial communities from Barre Woods Harvard Forest LTER site, Petersham, Massachusetts, United States - Inc-BW-C-30-M | ecosystem: Environmental > Terrestrial > Soil >... | reverse complement strand
CAGCTGCCACCAGCCCCGCGATGTGGGCGATATCCACAAATAGATAGGCGCCGACCGAATCCGCGATCTCTCGCATCTTCTGGAAATCGATGATCCGCGGATAGGCGGACGCGCCAGCAGTGATCATCCTCGGCTTATGCTCTTCCGCTTGCCGCGCTAGATTGTCGTAATCGATACGCTCGGTCTCGCGGTCTACTCCATAGTGAACCACCGAATAGAAACGCCCGGAAAAATTCGCTTTGTTACCATGGGTAAGATGACCCCCGTGCGACAGATCCATGGTCAAAATGCGATCCCCAGGATTTAGAACGCTGAAATAGACCGCCATGTTCGCCTGGCTACCGCTATGGGCTTGAACGTTGACGTGGTCGGCTCCAAAGAGCTGTTTGGCCCGAGCTATAGCCAGTAGCTCAGCCGTGTCCACATTTTCGCAACCGCCATACCAGCGCTTTCCCGGATAACCTTCCGCGTATTTGTTAGTCAGGACTGATCCCTGAGCTTCCATAACCGCTCGACTCGTAAAGTTCTCCGAAGCGATCAGCTCGATATTTTCAAACTGGCGGATGCGTTCCGCCTCGATGGCGTGAAAAATCTCGGGATCGACTTCTTCTAGGGAACGGTTATGCGGGTTTCGGTTCATATTGGAAAACGCTCCGGAGCGGGCTTGATCGATAAACTGCATGAGGCCAGGCAGACCGTTTCGGATTATGTCACGGGCCGCTCGATAGGCTTCCAAGCCCATGCCGATCGGGTCGGCAACATCCAGGGAGGTTGCTCCCGGCTCAAACTCACGCAGCAGATAAACTTTTTCCGCCGCTCGCGGGAAAAGATAGATGATCGAGTCCAAATGGCTGCGCGTCATGGCGATGATCCAATCCGCCTCGTCGATCACTTTCTCACTCAGTGGCCTGCTCCGATGTTGAGAGATATCGACGCCCAGCTCCGCCAGGACTTCGACAGCGTGCGCGCTTGGCGGTTGGCCCGGATAAGTGCTCACACCTGCCGATAGGACACGCAGATCCGGACGTTCTGCGATCATCCGTCCAAAAAGGCCTTCTGCCATCGGACTCCTGCAAACATTCCCGGTACAAACGAACAGTACGGTCTTTTGACGGTTCAAGGTCCGCCAAACTGCCATGGTAGAGGTAGGAGTTCAAGGAAGAGGAGCTAGGAGCGGTGCATATGGGCGCATGGACCAAACGGCGCAGGAACCCGGGAACGGCAGGGCGAAAAATTCGGTGCGCCCAAGGTTCGGTTCCTTTGCCACCCCCATCCGCGCCGGGTTCGAGCTGCGGCGTTAGTTGTGATTCCGCCCAAGAAAACCGAACGGCCGTGGATTCTTAACGAAGGTCCGTATCGCGGCGCCACAACAACGGCTCAAAACCGGCGCGGAACATCGCAAACAACAACAACGCCATCTGCGCGCCGAGTTTTTCGCCCTAGCAGTCGTAGCTTCAGCCACACCGAATCGCCCCATCGCCATTTCGGCCACTCTCCCATCCTCATTCGCAACGATTCTGGCTCCTAGCTCCTCCTACTCCTTGAACTCCTCGAACTCCTCCGATAGCATGCCGGGATTGAATGCGCCGACTGCTTACGACTATGTGCAAGCCCTCTATCGCTTGCTTGCCGTTCAATCCGGATCATCCTCGACGGCAGAATCAGCCATGAAAGAAATCTTCATACAAGCATTCGAGGAAGCCGACAAACAACTGGAACGCCTCGACTTTGACGGCTTGTTTCGGACGGCGTTTCGCAGCCGGGATTCGTACCCGAGAAAAGCTGAGCCTGAACTGAATGGTTGGGCGCGTAAACTTCATCAGTTACCTGAGCCCGAGCGATTCTCGATCACGCTGTTTTGTCTTGAGATACTTCCGCCTGCGACCATTGCGGAGATCACTGAAACCACACTAGATACCCTCGCAGACCGAGTCGCAAAGGCCCGCAGAGAGCTCAATTTCAATTTATCGTAGCCATGTCCGAACGGTTGCTTCCTTTGGTTAGGCCAATCTATGAAACTCAAGGGGAGATCGCGGATGCTAAAAGGGTCATTAGCGAGAGCCCTGATCTCCGGAGCCAATTAGAGCATCAGACGCAATTTGACGATCAGCTTGTGACCGCGCTGCAAACGATCGCGCTCAGCGATCGACAGATCGAGCAGCTCGAAAATTTGCTCGTGGACAACTCGGGCACGGAATCGGTCGAAGCTCCGCTCCCAATTGATCCCATCATCCAACCAGTCGGGGTACCACCACCGGCGCCGGGTCCAATCCCCCTTGTGGTTCCTGCGGCGGTGGCCGCTACGGTGGTCCCGGAAATCCTAACCCCTCACGAGCCGCCGCCACCACCAAGCGAGATTAAGGAAGAGGCGAAGACAGAACAGCCGGCCGCCTCAGCCGAAGCCAAAGAAGCTAACGCGAAAGCAGCGGAAGAAACGGAGGAAGAGGAAAAAGAAGAAGAACCGCCCCGGGCTCGGACGGTCACCATTATGGCAGCCGTCGGCATCGGCATCATCGCCACGATTGCATTGGTCGCTTATATGGTTTGGGACCAGATGACGAACGGCTTCAGCGGACGCGACCAGGTAGCGGAGCTATTAGAAACCGCGAACACATTGAATGGGGACGAGTTCGAGCCGGTTAATACCACCACCGCCAACGTCAAGGATTGGTTCTTTCTGAAGAGCGACATGCACTGGTTCGCAGTGCCAAAAGAATTCGCCGACACCCCGACCCTTGGTTGCCGCCTATCTAAGTTTAAAGGTGTCGATATCGGAGAGATTCTCGCGAAGGACGAGAGAGAAGTCCTTATGTTCTTTTTCCACCCGGCCGATCTTGGCGTGAAGATCAAAAAGGGAAAATGGGCAATTGTGGATGGTGAGACCTGGGAGGGCGCTGTGACCGCCGTTGAAGACTGTTGTTTTGTCGTCGCCTTCAAGGGCAAGCACAGCGACATGCAGGAGTATCTGAGCAAAAAGAGGAAAAAGTGATGAGCGTTTGGCGTTCGCGGTCCTCGTCCTCGAGTTTGAGACGCGCGGTTCCCAGTACAGGCCCAGAAGGAATAACACGTTCAGACGCGCGACGGATAGGACCTATGGGACAAATGGGACCAATGGGTTCGACCGGTGGACTAGTCTAGTGCGTTAGTATTGCTCGTCAAATGGAGGACGGGAACGATAACGCCGAACGCCGAACGGAAAACGCCAAACGTTGAACTCTTAGACCGTTTAGCTTTCCTTCTTACCCAGCACGTTGTATACTCTCATCATGGTCGAAGTACTGGGTATCTTCGGCTTTCTAAGCTGGCTGATCCTCGTTTCGTACGAATGGCTCAGTAGCCTGCAAGTATTTCCTGCGATCGTATCCGGTACCGTTCTGATTCCGATTTGTGCGTTGCGAGACTATCGCCGGTTGCAAGGCCGGTTTCATCTTCAAGGACTGCGCAGCCGGAGATCACCGGTGCCGCCAGAACGATTCTATTGGGAGATCAACCGAAACCGTCTTCAATGCGCGATGCTCTGGTCCGGCACCGTCGCGGTGGCCGGCTGGTCGAACGCAAGTTGGTTGCCCGCATCCGGGGCATTAGATGGCGACTCGATCATTGGATGGATGAATGCGGGTGTCGGTATCATAGCCGCCAGCCGATTTTTGAGCGCCAGTATCCTGTTCATCAAAGCTGCTCAATGGTTCGACGCGATGCGCCCAAATGTGATCGGACTCATCAGGATGCTGATGTACAAGCTCTCCGATAACTACGAATTCCTCGGCCAACGCAAGGCTGACCCGCAGCGGGAAAAGGTGTACTGAGAGCCGGAGTGATGGAGTCTTGGAGTACTGGAGTAGTTGCACGCTAGCGCACGGGTAGCGGTCTAATCTCGGAAATGGCTTCTCGCCCACTCGCTTCGTTCCCCCTTTCCCTCGACAACCGTGACTTTCTCGCTATGTTCCTCCGCCTCGCACAGGAAGGGTGGCTGAGCGGTTGAAGGCACCTGACTCGAAATCAGGCGAAGGTGAAAGCCTTCCGTGGGTTCAAATCCCACCCCTTCCGTGGCTCTGGTAAAGGATTCGCGAGAACTTAGTCTACCCTAACATTCAGATCGAGACACCAACCAGTTGCAGAATAGTTGCACTAAAATTTGCCCATTCGGCGCTTAACCATATCCAGGATATCCTGGAAATCCTGGATACTGTTGGCCCAGCGCGCATCTTCTTCGGGAAGCGTTATCTTCAAACGATATCCGATCTGCTCGGGGTGCCGTTTTATCTCCACCTCAGCCTCACTTAAGATAGGATCTAGCTTACAGCATTCTTTACGCTCTTCGGCCTGCTCAATTGTCATGGCTTTTTGTTCCATGGGTCCGAAATGTACATCGAAAGGAAATGGCTGAAAACCTCCCGTCACTCCTTCACCAACCTCCCCGGCATCGCGCCCACACGCTCACCGGCTGCAACGTGAGCCTTGAATGAGTGGGCGCTGGTGATCTCATTAAGGTCACTGCGGGCCAGCTCAATGTCTCGGACTGGCTCATCGTAGCCGCCAATGCGCGTTGAGTTGTTCGCCCGCTTACCTGTTAGGGCTGGCGGGTACTCACGATCTCCTGATGATTGGACCTATTTAGAAAGAGGGTTCGTCGAGGATATCGTCAAGGATGTGATCAATATTTGCGTACTTACCCTTGACGGTTTCGTAAAGGTCTTGCAAGGGATCCGTCAACCCAACTGGCAATTCTGATTCGTGAAAGGCGACGGATGTGATGCCCTCTTCGTCTACGGATGCTACCTCGGCCAGATGTTGCAGCGAGTTGTCCCATTTCGGATATATATAAAAAGTGTACGTCCCATACTTAGACTTCCCTAAGGTACGCTCGTTTCTCTTAAGAATTGAAAAGTAGTGCCCCTTGGATCTAAAGTAATACTCTCCCGACGCAGCAGCCGTTTCCTCTATTAGATCCGGCGTTTTGATAAATCGCTCGACTACCTCAAGAATCTTTTCGTTCATCTTTCAGCGACAAGAATTCCTTTACAGTTTCGAATCCAATCGAATCGAGTGCTACCTCGATTTCGGTCAATAAGCGTCGTTTGGACGGCTCAGTAACCTTTGTTTTGGCGGTCAACAGCACCTCTAGGTCTTGATAGCATTTTTCGAGCGAAGGCGTCATATTCGCGAATGGCTTTAATCGACCAGTAAGTTCACCCAGCAAAGCGAAAATCTCCTTGCGGCTCTCTTTATCATCATAATTTCGAGCGCTAAGTTTGCTTAAGAGATCTCGCACTTTTTGTGCTCTGGCGCTAACAAATTGGTACGAAAGTGCATTTAGCAAAAGGGTTACTCGCTTGCCGTGAAATATCAGAGCGTACAGCCCGACTAGGCCCGCAATCAAAGTGACTGTTTGTGAACCTACTTCGATTATCTTGCCGATAATCAACCAAATCCGGATATCTAAGATTGCCTCAAACCAATCCCAGCTCATGTTTTTGATCTTACCAGCTCGGATGGCCGGTCCCGAAAGTTCCTAGGACCACCACGACGTACGCGATGATTGCGGCAATGATGGTGCCGCCGATCACCTGTAGCGCGATTCCGAAGACAACGTTTCTATTCTCGTTGTTGGCTTGAGATAAAAGTTTGATCAGTCCTGGTACGACCAAGATCGCTGTGCCGATTAAGAGCCCGATAAGCAGCGGCCAGCCTAAGATCAGGTGCAGCGTCACCGCCACGATCACCATTAAGAAAAGCTGAGGCATTGGGAGAACGAGAGCGGATTCTGACAAAGCATAAACCAAGGGTCAATAGCGCACCGACTTTGAGGTAGAAAGAGATCAGCCCGGAACTGTACGAGAAGCTGCCGAGCCCGGACCGCATCATCGGTTGTTCCGAGTTCTGCGGCTAGCTCGACCTTGCTCAGTCCACACTTCAGTCTGCGGGCCTCGACTTTACGCATCAGCGCCGAGAATCTCCGGCCGCTCTTCATCCCGCCGTCCTGGCCGTCGCCAAAGATATGAGTGTCCTTTAGCCACAGGCGCTAGTCCTCGCCTGCCCACTTTTTTGCAGCGTTGACCACGCCTTGCAAAGAAGGGAACCGGCTGTGGATATGCACATCGAACGGGAAGCTCGCGCTTTTATGGTAAACCTGTTCCCAACCACCGTACACGGTCCAGTCCGCAAACAATTGCTCGCCGACCTCTAACTCGCTTTCCTCGTTCTCGAAGACTGAGCCCGCGCCACCGTCTAGCTCGACTACGACCCAATGGGCATTCTTTGACATCCAAACTATCGTTGCCCAGCTTTTCACGGAACGACTTTCCCAAACCGCCATAGCCACCGTCAAGGCAAATGATGGTGATTAATTGCTCACATACAGATAAGAGTGCCCCTTTCCCATCGTTTAAGCATACCGGATGCTTAAAGTTTTTTTCAATCATGATGCAAACCAAGTTGCGAGCGCTAACACCGCCGTGCTTATCTTGCCGGTTCGATAAATCATAACCTGATTTCAATGTGTAAAAAAGTTCAACGTTGAGGTTTTTCTAGGAGGAACTTTGTGAGAGAGAATGAGTTACCAATAAAAAAATACAAAGAAGTCGAAGCACTCATACCTCAACAAATGAAACAACCAAGCGACCGTGACGCCCGTCGCTTTTACTAAGGCAATAGCTGAGGGTAAAATGATCGTATTGGAAGAAGGTCAAGAAGTGACCATGCTAAAAGAGGAGGGTGACCGGGTTCTGATACTGCCTGACGGCAGCGACACGGCCTACTGGATGAGCCGCGATGACATCGCGGAACTCTAGCGCACCTTCCGGCAACTTCTTAGCTAGATCATCAATAACAGCGCCGAGCGGTATATCTAGGCGCTCTTGATCGCGCTGTTCCTGGTCGCCGCCAAAGATACGAAATGCCGGTTCATCCGGGCATCCCTTTGACAACCGACCGGCAGTCAAGGGCTTGGAGATTGTTTAGCCCCTTCAGTCTTGGTCCAGGACCTCAAAAACTCAAAGAAAGTAAGTAGGTGGAATGCGCGCACTCCAACCGGGTGTTTTGGTCCGAGCTTCTTCGCCAACTGCTGCACCTTATTTTCAAGACGTATAAGCTCCACGATGTCCTCCAAACCCGCAAAAGCAGTGCTAGCTTTTTCGCGAAAGAAAAATCTAAGAGCCCATCTGGTTTCCGAAACGATTCGCGTAAGATCTGGTTCAGAAAGTCTTCCAGTACGATGTGACCATTGAGAACGGTTCGATATGGATCGTCCTTGTGGTAATAGAAATTCCAAAGTTCTTCGATCCGCGAAGGGTCAGGTTTGGTGGCTTTTACCCAGCTCTCGGCAGCGCGTTCTAGTTCTGCGAACTCTTCGGCCTCATCCATCCCCGTAGTTTGCCAATCCTGGTTTGTTTTGACGAGGCAAAGGACACGGCCCGGTAGTGGCAAGGTCTTTCCTCGATCCTAATCTTGCTTTTTGCACTTCGAAAAGAAAGTCGATGACTCCTCATCGGAGGCTTGACAGGGGGTGTACGATTCCGGCTTCAGATTATGAGAATTCTACTCATCGTGGCGACTCTCAGCATGTCCACGCCAGTATTTGCCCAAAGCAGCGGTGATTCCGCCGGGGCTGGTTTAGCTGGCTTAATAGGCATGTTTGGCGTTTTCGGGTCCTGCTGGCACTATTCTACAGCGTCGTCCTTTTCTGCCTGCCCTTCATGGTTTGGGGGTGCCTGAAAAGATTGACCGACATTAGGGAGATGTGACCGCCCACATGCTAGTCTTTAGAAGAAACCATACAAACCATAAACGCGGTTAAATTGGTCTCCATCCCGAGATTGACGTTGTTAGCAAATGCTTCGCATACTCATGCGCATTATGAAACGCGGTTTTTACAAGCGTGTCGGCAAGGTCTGTGCGTTAGTAGCAGCCACCTCCCTACTGCCTCTATTGGCCTATGCGGACAAGGATAACGATAAAGGTAAGGGAGACAAGGACCGAGACGACCGTAAGCACCACAAGGACCCGGTCGTTCCCGAGGTAAACGCGGCATGGGTTTTGGTGCCGTTTGTCGGTGCCGTACTACTTTTATCATCTCGGCGGTTTTCTCGCGCCAAGCAATAGCGCTAGTTAGTCTCTCCACTTCCGTGACAGTGCGTTTCTAGAATGCGCTTAGGAATGTGTTTGTTTTAAACCGCATAGAATCTATTTGCCTACCCCAAAAACGCGCCCTAGCTAACTTAGCGTGCGTCATTCGTTCACTGCTTCTCGGCCCTAGCCTCTAGAAAGTGATCAATCACAGCGGCCTCGCGAACCTGCTCAAACTCGATGTAGGCGAGCATAAAGCCCCGATGCGCGTCAGATAACGCATCGAGCGAGTTGCTGCTTTCAGTCTGACAGGAGATTCCAAACGTCTGTGGCATTACACTTATTAGTGTGCAAATGCTTTGCGCTCAGAGTTAACAGGCTCACTGTTAACGCTAGCCTCACCCATCTGCTTCTGTTCACTTCTGATCTCTTTTATGGCGAGCATTAAGTCGCCATATCAGGCGTTCACTGAAAATGAATTGCATTCGACGTTCAAAATTTCGTTGGACCTTGGGTTTCTTGGGCTGGCTCATCTCTTCAGCCTACTGTAAAGATCGCGGACCTGGTCCTCTAGTGCGGCGATGTGTTTATCCTGGGCCTTTAGTCGCCGCTCTATCTCATCCAAGACTCGGCCAAGATCGTGGGCAGTCATAACATTTGTTAGTTAGATATGTGTCGAACTATTCCCTGATATTCCAATCGCCAAGTCATCAACTGTGTGCGGAAGGCAGATTTTCTTCCAATTTTTGCGTCGAAAATATGAATTCTTTTCAAAAAACCAATTTCAAACCTCGCGCAGAGTTAGGTCGCATCGCGCCCGTTCCATGAAAAGGCGTTATAGAGGTGTCCTTACCGGGAGGGAGGTCCCTCCGCGTTCAGCTCTGGGACTACTTTCGCTGGTAATACTGCAGAATAATTTACTAGTCATTTCTTAACGAGCACTAACAATGTCCTTCCTCGTTAGCGTCACTGTCTATTACTGTCCTTATTTAAGATTTGACGCATTGCCTTGATTTCTCGACTAGACATGCTTTACACCAACAGCCTCCGAACACCTTACAAATAGTGTTTGTGATGTTGCCACTGTAAACTGGACTTATGCATTTCTAACTATCGGCTGAGAAGTATAACCGGTTACAGCGTGGATCTTACTGCTATTGGTTGTTAGGGCTGGCCCGTCGGGGACGGGGCATAGAAGCCCGCACCCACGAACGCAGGAGTTCCATCGACATTCACCGCCTTTACGTAGCTCCATTTCTGCGATGGTTGGCTCTGCCCGGGTTTGGGAAACATGTAGTCGACCCACCCCGATCCCTTGGACTGAACCACCTTCAAAAACTCCAAGAAAAATAACTTGCCGTTGGAATCTTTTCGGCCACTCAAATCCTTCCCCTCTAGTTCTGGGAAAGCAGGATTTAACAGGACCATTCCTTTTAAGTCGTTGACGAATAAATATGTGTCACCGGTCCGCCATTCGCTGTCGGTTTTCCTGAACTCAGGAAAGATTGGCTTTCCCTTACTGTCGATCAACGCCGCGGCCTTCTCGACCAGCGCCACGATTTGTTTTGCTTGTTCCGACTTCGGTGAAGCGGTTGTGTCATTTTGTTGGGCACCGGTCGGCAAGGCAAGGCTGATTGCCAATCCTGCGAGGGTAACTAGCAGTCGCATTTTTTCCTCCCGAGTTTTTCGGCGTGTTCGGCTATTCGGCTTTCTTTCGCGGATCGTCAGCCGGATTGACGAAGGTAATATCAAACGGCCCGGTGAAACTAAACTGGAAGACGGTCTCCTGGTCGGTTGTCCAGACACGATGAGTGCGATTTGCAGGAAGCACCAAAAGTGATCCCGGCTTTAGTATCACACCTTTATCCGTATCGTCCGTCGCTTCCCCAAAAGCCCCGCTAAGCACCGTGATGACTTCCGACCAAGAATGCGTGTGCGTCGGCATTTTAAAATTGGGGGGAAACTTTACGCGCACAACGCATGCCTCGGCTTTCGCGGGATCACCGAGCAAGTTGGCGTATTGCACCCCTTTAAACAGCGTGTCGTCTTTCCAATCTATCTCATCAGCCGGAACGATTTTCATAGCATCCTGCGCCACTAAGGCAGGCACAGCAAAGCTGATTGCTGCCCCTGCTAGGGTAAGAAGTAAGCGAACTTTCATTGACGCTTGTCCGCGTCGGTCTACGTCTGTATGCGCCTAGAGGAAAGGTATTTACCTAGAGACTCTTGCCTGACTCGAAATAAGGCGTACAAGAAACCGTACCGTGGGTTCAAATCCCACCCCTTCCGCGGCTCTAGCAAAGGACGCGATATTTTAAGAAAGTCCCAAAGCCGGATCGGGGTACACCTTCAGTCGCGGAATAGTCGCGTTAAAATTTGACCTATGCCAACGACCTTCGTCGTTTGGATACAACTAGAAAACTGGGGGGGGAAATCGATCCCGCTACGAATCTCTTCAAAAAGCGCTGAACTGCGAGATGCGCGGCGACCTTTTCACTCGGACCATCGAACAGGACGGCGAGCTCCGCGAACTTCCACCCGACCAATACGTCGTGAATACCGGTCAAGAGATTGATGTTGTGCTCGATGCGGCGGGAAAAGCCGTTGAAAAGCAGATGCCCGGAAGCCGGTATTCGCTCGTAGCAATGCCCAGCGCCAAGCCATTACACCTCCGGCAGCGCCGCGGCCGCTTTCTTGAGCGCCTCGGCCCCGACATGGGCTGGAAGCCACGGATTTGCCAGAACACATTGAGATACGGTCCTTTTGCGTCGTCTTAAGCCGTCGCCAATAATCGGGGGTAGACCGAAAGAACACTAAGATAAAAACGGCCAGCGGATAGGCCGTCGCACTTATCCGCTGGCTGTTAGTATGTCTATTCAGTCTCTTTTTCCCGGCGGAAAGCTATAACGCGTTCACTAGAGCCTGCAATTGCACCTAGGCGCTAGCCGATTAGTGCTTTGGGACTAATCTCCGGCAGAGCCGCGGCCGCCTTCTTTAGTGCCTCGGCCCCAACATGGGTGTAATTCATGGAGATTGCCGGGCTGTCATCGCCAATGAACTCCATGGCGACCGCCTGGGGCGTCCCGGCTTCCTTGAGCAGAGTAACGGCAGTGTGTCTGAGCGAATGAAAGGACAAGTCGTAGCGGCGCCGGCGCCCGTCTCGTCCGTGTCCGACGATAATGTCATGGGGTACATTTGGCCTAAAGCCGCATTCCGCTAAAAGCTTGCTAAATCGGTCACAAAGAGTCGCCGCCCGCCCCTGACAATTTTGGATCATTTTGAAGGCTTCCGGACAGACGGGAATTTCCGCCGTTGCGCTGGGCTTCTTTATGTTTTGCAGGTGACTGAGTAGCGGAGCGGCTATCGGAATTTTAAGGTGCTCAAAAGTCTTCTTAGTCGTGAGTTCGATCGTATGTTTCTCAAGGTCGACGTACGCGCGGTTCGTGGTTCCGGACCGCCTTTACATGGCGAGCGGGGTTTTCCCAAAGCCATCTCTCTCTGACCGCGAATTCGA
>Ga0210406_10006989_pt1 | contig 11580 bp, 8 predicted proteins | sample IncBWC30MmetaG_FD_155454 | JGI IMG/M metagenome (GOLD analysis project Ga0210406, IMG submission 155454) | Forest soil microbial communities from Barre Woods Harvard Forest LTER site, Petersham, Massachusetts, United States - Inc-BW-C-30-M | ecosystem: Environmental > Terrestrial > Soil >... | reverse complement strand
TAAAGCAGGCAATCCTGAACGGTGTCACGGCCTGGAGGCACGGCCCCCTCTGCGACGACGTGTCCCTCGTAATAGTCGAAGTTCGCTAACTCCATTAGAGTGGGGTTCCAACTTGGCGATAGTCGACTATCCGTCCGCATGAAGTCGCAAACCTGCACGTTCCATTTCAGTTGTCCGTTCAAAAAGGCTCGCAAACGGTTTGCTTGAGAGCTTTCTGATGCCCCCTGCTAGGGGTCATGGTCACCGCATCTTATTCGGCGCTCAAAATGTCGGCACGACCATTTTGCTGAATAGTCGGCTATTCGTTGAAGTGACTCCCTGGCAGGTAAGAACCTTGTGTCCCTTTCGGATTGAGGGTAACCGGAAGGTATTTGCGGGCCAGAAGTCCGCTTGTGGGAAATGTGAGCCACGCCCGCCTACTCGCGGATAGCTCCCTGGTTAAGGGCTGATATTAGCAGCTCCCTACGGTCACCAGATGCTCAGAAAACCTTCGGGTGGGGAGCGGGAAGTCATTGAAAGTGCACATCAAAACAGAAGGCCCTTTCAGCGTTCGAAATTCAAGTGGTTTGTGAACACCGGCCTGTCTTGTTTCTTGTACAGGTGGCGAGTGATCATAATCATCTACTTTGGGCTTTGGCTCTTAAACTTGTTGCTGATTGTGGTTGGGTCGAGTTCGAATCGAAGCAAAATCTTTGAATCCGCAATCAGCTTCTTGAAGACTTCAGAATCTATCCGCCGAACGTCAGTTCCAGAACGAAGCGTGTAGAAGCGAATTCCAATCCTTCCTGCGGCCGCGGCCGCAGCATCGGTATCGGGGATATTGAGAGTGATCGTCGCGGACTTTGCTGGACCCACCTGCTCTTTCTGCTGAGCTTTTGGATCAGGAAAGCTGCGCGAATCGAATGGATCCTCCGGCAGGAAGCCAATCGCAAACGGCTGACCATCCCTAGTAATCTCGTAAATAAACTTGCTGGACGGTCCGGGTGGTGCAATCAATTTTCCGGTCACCTCAGTCGCTTTTTCGATTCGAGGTGCACGAGACGCCTCAAGCCTGATGATGAGCGCAAGAAAAGTCGGGTCCGAATGACTCTGCGTGCTTCTTTCTTGTTCCATCCCGGATGCAACAAGTGGCGGCGGATGGATTTCGTTTATGTGTAATGAAGCAGCGCGCGTTGCTCTAGGCCATGTTGGCTGGCGGATCAAGAAGCAGAATGTCAAACCGACCCACAATGCTAAGGAGGCACCCATAACAGACCATCATACGCATTTTGCGAGCTCTACACTTTCAGTTTCAGTCCTTTTTCGGTTCGACTGCTTGTATCGCTGAGCCCAAAGCCGCTTTCGATAGGTCAAGCTCCTTTGTTACGCCCTGAGAGTGCATAAGTCGGTCTACCAAAGCCAAATCCGAGCTCCGAGGGGTTTTGTATTGCCCCATGGCCACTGGCCCTACCTTGTAGAGCTGCATTCCCAGATCGTGAGTCGCGCTGGCGATGTCCGTCCGCGGCACATTCACAATGATCGTCGCCGAGTCGGCCTGGATCAATTTCTCGCCCTTTTCTGGATGTTCCGGATCTGCAAATCCCCTGACGAGGTAGGGATCCTCGGGAACGAAGTCCGCGTAGTTTGTGGTTGCATCCTTACTAAAGGTGAAGAAATAAGGAGGTGCAGCTTGTTGAGAGGAGACAAGTCTGCCCGTAACCTCGGTCGCCTTAACAATCGAGGGTTCCTGATTCCTACTGATTCTTACTACGATGTTCACGAATTTCCCTTCACCCGGTCCTTCAACGGATTGGCCGGAAGCAAATCCAGTAGGTGGTGCAGCGGCGGTGGTCAAGAAGGGTGCCAACACATCGTGCATGAGCCCGAGACAAACAGGGCAAAAGGATTGCTCGACAGAATGCATACGACAAGTTCGTACCGGACGGTATATTTTCGTTTCGGCGTAGTTGCAGCCGGTAAATTCTCCAACAGTGTTGTTGGCGTCGATGTTACGCAGGTTGTCGCTCGGCACGACCGTATTTGCATCAATCAGCTCATGCCACACAACGCTATTTCGGTCCGGGACGGTCGAACAGTTGTTGGCATTGACTGGATCTTGATTGTACGGTCCGGCTCCTTTGACGGGGTATTCGTCATATAAACCGGCGATAGCGTGTCCGTACTCGTGAGCAACCACATTCCAACCGCTGCCGCTCGTTACATAAAGGCGACTGCCGCGCCGGCATCCACCATAACGAGTCTCGTTTGCAAGAATCAGCACGTAGTCGTACTTGGGCACTTTGGCTGCAGCCTTGGTGATCAGTGCATCCGTTGTCTTGGACTCTTCAAGCCAGCAGCGATTCCAAACGCCGTTATAGATCACCTTGAGGGCGGTATTCTTCGCGAAGCTCGGTGTGCTCACGCCGGAGTCGGATGAGACGAGATCAATTCTGTACACGTTGAAGGCCTCGAAATTGCCTTTGTAGAAGTCATGGCCAAAAACCCCCTTTATGAGCAAGGCATCGACATCACTGGCAAATTTGGCTTGTTCTGCCGCAGAATACCCGTCCCCGAGCACGACGAACGTTTTCTTTTCGCCGTCCGGGCCGTGGTCTACGATTTTCTGTGGCGTTTGCGCGCTTGTAGCTGCGGCGATGAGCAGTGTGCCCAGAATGAAACGAAATATCAGTCGATTGGTTCTCATGGTGTATTGCTCCTTTCCCGGGTTATTTCAGTTTCCAGGTTATGGCAATGGCTCCACTCCAGTGATATTCCTTTGCCACAGGGAGGTTCGCGGCACTCAGGGACGTAGTCTGGCCGACAGCCAGTCCTCCGAGGAGGCGCTGCTGCTGACCTGCGTAGGCTCCGAGAGTGATAAACAACTGCCGATCGATGAATGCCCAGGACGGACCGACCATGTATTCGGGTGAAGTACCCTTGTCATCGGACTTGGCCGTGATGCCGAAGGAGATTTGTGGGACTAGGAGGCATTTGGCATCTGTGTCAGGGTTACAGTCGTGAAATCGCCCGTTCAGGACGGCAATGGGCAGAATCCTAGTTCGCGAATTATTTTGATAGGCAATTTGGCCGTTGGCAGTGGTGAACTGCTTATTTTCCAAAAACGAGGTAACCATGCCACCACTGATTGTGAACCTGGGACCGTAACCGAAATGAATGATCTCATCGAAAGCCGCCGTGGTGGTTGTCGTCGTTTTGGTCGGCGCACTTGCGGGAGGCGCGGGATTCGTACTTGTCTTGCTCGTCTGTCCATTGATCACAGTGATCGGTGCACCCGCTTCGAGGGTAATTTCGTCGTCGGCCTGCTTTTCGTTGAAGATGGCTTTGGTAAGGACGAACGGGTTATCAGATGAAGGGCGGCTGAAAAGCTTGTCGAGAGCACTTTGCGCTTGCGTGAACTGCGTATACTTGGTTTTTAGAGCATTCAGTCGGTTGAGGAAAGCCTGCGATTCGGGAGTACCGGTTGTTGGGCCGAGGAAGTTTTCCAAGAAATCTTCTTCGTCCCGCAGTTGCTTGGCATCTGCCGCGGAGGGGTTATCGCATTCTGAATGAGTGGCAAGTTGCCGGCGATAGTCGAGAATCGCGGATTGAACCCCTTTAGCCTCTTGTATCAGCTTAGAGACCTCTCCTTGGAGGATTTGCGTAGGATTCTGGTCGTTTGGAGAGCCCCCGAGCTTGGCCGCCTCTATTGCTATCTCATCGGGCGATTTTATTTCGGTGAGCGTCCCGCGTAGCGTTGTTGCTTTCCGCTGGATTTCCTTACACAGCCCTTCAGACTGAACAGCTTCCAGTTGTGTTGCGAGTGTCCCTGAGGTGGTCGTATAAGAGGAAGTCACCTCCGTTAAGGCGCTCGCCACGGTGTCACGATGGTTTGCGAATTTCTCGAATTGGCTGAAGACGCTATTCTGGATCGAAAAGGGACAGACAGGTGGGGCTGGCTGGCCAGGCTGCCTCTCCAGCGGAGCGGCTTGGTTCGGAGTGGAAGGCATCGTCTTCGGGGATTGCTTCGGCAAAAAGTCGCCAAGGACACCTCCGATGTCCCCTAGAAACGTCGCGATCGCGGTTTCAGTTGTCGCGGTACGCTTTACCTTTAGGGTGTAGGTCGAAACAAAGGGATTAACATTTTCGACGACGATCCACAGGGAAGTATTGTTGTCATACTGGGTCGTCCCATCTCGGGGCGCCATTGTGTGCGCATCAATAACAAATTCCTTGTAGCTGCGGTTGGGAGGCGCTGGATGGCAGTCGTATTGTTGTGCGTTTGCCTTTAGGAAGCTTCCGACCAGCATCGTAGTCGCCAGAACATAGAGCTGTTGATGAATTCGGTTCATGAGTCTCCGCCTCTTCGAGATGGTTCGAAAATCATCCGTTCTCAAGAGAGAACGCAAGTGGGAGTCAGATCCCTTTTCCGAGAACTCTCATTTTAGGCACGCGAAACCCAATGTTTGTGTGAGGAAGATCGAGAATGCGCTTGACACACAGTGCCCTTCAAATGAATTGACCGATTCTTGATGTACAATCTGCGAACATTCGGAGGGAGCCGTCGTCAGTGGAATACTCGGCCGTTTCACCGGAGGAGCTCGCTTGCGCCTGCATTGAGTCGGGCAATGAACTGGCGTGGGCGGAGTTTGTGCGGCGTTTTCACCCTCTCATAGCTCGAGTGGTTATTCGCGTGTCCCGGCAATGGGGCGGTTGCTCGTCGGAAGCTGTCGATGACCTAGTGCAGGAGACCTATTTGAAATTCTGCTCGGGTGGATTACGCGGACTTCAGAATTTCAAGTCCGTGCATAAGGACGCGATCTTCGGATACATCAAGGTGTTTACTGCCAATCTCGTTCACGACCATTTCAGGGCTACCCAGTCTCGAAAGCGAGGCGGAGGTACGGTAACGGATTCGATCGAAGAAAAGGACACAGGCCCGGCCGCTTCCGAGAATATCGTCTCGACCGCCTTGGAGCGTCGACTATTGATTGAACAGATCGATCTCTGCCTCAGAAAGGTAACGGCAGGTCCGACCTCGGAGCGCGATCGCAGGATTTTTTGGCTGTACTACCGAGTCGGTTTGTCGGCGAGCGCGATTGCCGCGATCCCTGAATTTGGCTTGGGCGTTAAGGGGGTAGAGAGCACCCTCTTTCGTTTGACTCGTTCTGTCCGAGAGCACTTGGTGCAGCGACGCGTCGCACCCGCATCTGAGAAACAAGAAGGGATACGTCCCGCCGAATCGTTCTAACAGGAGGAAAGGTGAAGTGAAGGTAGAAGGACACCTCAGTAGCGAAGAACTCGATCGGCTGATCGGGGCACAAAGCGCCGTACCGGGCTCTGAATCACTATCGGATTTATTGGAACGCGCTCGTGCGCATCTCTTGCTCTGCAAGATATGCCGAGACCTATTGTCTATGCACGAAGCAGCCGAACGCGAGCTCGAACGTTTGCGAAAGGGCAACCCTAGCGAGTCTGGTCATGACTGTCCGGAGAGGATCGAATTGATGGAGTTGATTGTGGGCATGACGAGTCCCGAAAGGCGAGAGCAACTGGTGGAGCATGTGATCAGTTGCGATTATTGCGGACATGTCTTTCGTCAAACAACGATTGACTTCTCCGACGAGACGAGCCTGGAAGAACAATCAGCAATATCAGCTCTCGAAACCGCTAATCCGGCTTTCCAAAAGCAGCTCAGTCGCAAGCTTGCAACTCGTGTCGAAGAGACTCTGGTGCAAGCTAAGGCAAGGCCACAATCTTTCCCACTTTGGGCCTATGGCACCGCGGCAGGAATCCTGGCCGTGTTTGTCTTCGGGATGATTTTGGTTCGCTCGCGTGAAACATCGATTGACGATCTGCTCGCGAAAGCCTATTCCGAACAACGACCTTTTGAACTGCGTTTTCAAAACGCACCTCATGCACCATTTCGCATCGAAAGAGGCAGCGGCGGGCGTTCGCGTTTCGAGCGGCCAAGCGCTCTCCTAAGAGCCGAGAGCGTGATCGCCGAAAAGATAAGAGAGAAGCCCAATGATCCCTCATGGCTACGGGCTCAGGCGCAGTCCGAACTCCTCGAGGGAGACTATCAAGCTGCCATTGGTTCGGTTGAGCAAGCGATCGCCATCGACCCAACCCGAGTCTCCTTGTTCGCAGACCTGGGGTCGGCTTATTTCCTGCGTGCGGAACAAGAGAGGCAACCGTCCGACTATGGGAGCGCGATTGAGCAGTTCAGTAAGGCGCTGGCTCAAGCTCCCAACGACCTTGCGAGCCTCTTCAACCGAGCTCTCGCAGAAGAGCGGTTGCTGCTCTACGACCAGGCTATGCGCGATTGGGAGCACTATCTGCAACTCGACCCGACCGGGGATTGGGCGGAGGAGGCGCGCCGGCACCTCGAAACAATTCAGCAAGAAATTCGAGATCAGAAGAAAATCAGCAGCTCAGTGGGTCCGCATCTTCCAGAATCTATCCCCGCGAGTACCAACGAGGTCGGCTTGCTAAAGACTGTCGATGAGCACTTGGAGGCATATTTCAAGGAGATCGAGACGACATGGTTGCCGGTAATCTATGCGCGGGATATGCGGAACACCAACGGCAGGAGCAGGTTGACCACGGCCATTCAACTTGTGGGGAAAATCGCTCGGAGCAAACATGACGACCCTTGGCTTTACGACTTGATGAGGGCCCCGGATTCGAATGTTCTCGGGGATGCCTATGAAGTGCTGGCTCATTCACTAAATTCCGATGATATGGGGGACTACCTTACGGCTCTTAGGGAGTCGCGTCGGGCCGAGCGCCTATTTCGTAACGCAGGGAGTCGAGCTGGCGAGCTGCGGGCTGAATTGGAAGAGGTGACGGCCCTGCGCCTAACCGATGCAAATATGGATTGTCTGAGACTAGCAAGGCCTCTCAGGCACGAACTCGAAGGCCTTCACTACCGATGGCTCGAATCTCAGCTCTTGATCGAAAACGCAATATGCTTTGACCTCGTTGGAGATGAGGGGGAGGCGCGAGGGATGGCTGTCCATGCGCGCGATTTCGCACACGACGCAGGCTATGCTACCGCGCATCTCCGCGCGCTCACCGTTTTGGCGGGACTCGAAGCCGCGGTGGGGAACACGGACGCGAGCTGGAAACTCGCAGAGGAAGGCCTCGCCATCTATTGGTCGGGGAGTTATCCCCGGATGCGGCGATACAGCCTTTTGGACGGAATGGAGCTTCTTGCAGAAGGCTCACACGAAACATTGTTGCAAGTAACGATCTTGAGAGAAGCGGTTACAACGATAGATGCGGATCCGGACCTCATGCTGCGCGCGGCCGCCCACGATCAGCTAGCGAAATGCGCAATAAGGGCAGATTTGCCGCAGCTCGCAGAAGCGAATTTCAAAGAGGCGAGCGCTTTGTACGAGATTTGCCCCAAGAATCGGGTTACGGCCAGCAGACGTGCAGACGAAGATATTTGGCTGGCCGAAGCGGAAATTCGCCTCAAGAAATACAACAGTGCCTCGAAGCGCCTCGCCAACATTCGAGCACAGATTCTTTCGAGCACCTATCGTTACGGCCTGGATCGTTACTACCTGGTTTCCGGTCAATTGCAGACGCAGATGAGCGACCTATCAGGGGCAGCGTCCTCGTTTGGTGCCGCGGTAGACCTGGCAGAAGTGGGACTTCGGTCTCTGAAATCGGAGCGTGAAAGAATGGAGTGGGACCGTGACCACTCGGAAGCTTACAGAAACTGGGTGAACGTGACCCTCCGACAGAACGACGTTCGAGCCGCATTCGCTTTTTGGGAATGGTACAAGGGAGCTCCGCTCCGATCTTTCAGGCCGAACAGCCATATCGCTACCACCACTAGCCCGGCGGCTGGCGGCGATCAGATTGAGCCGACGAATTTCGGTCGCGGTGACTCGCCTTCGCGAGCTTTCGACCTACTGTCAGATGCAATCAAGAGTATGGGCGTCGGCAGTACACTCTTGTCATATGCCAAGCTCTCGGATGGTTACGCCGTGTGGGTCGCGGACGAGCGGGGAGTGCAATCGAGGTGGATACCGGCCAGGTCGGACGAACTCGAGAGGGAAGTAAGACGATTCGGCAAAGCGTGTTCGAACCCAAAGTCTGACTCTTCTCTGTTGCGCGCACAAGGAAGAGCGATATACGAGTTACTGATAAACCCGGTCCGGGATCAATTGATGCAAGGGCAGACCTTGATTATTGAAGGGGACGAAGTAATCGGTGAGCTTCCGGTGCAAGCTCTGGTCGATCGACAGGGGCATTATCTCGCCGAGACGTTCGACCTGGTTTGGTCGGAGGGCCTTTACTATCAGGCAAAACTGCGCCAAAGCTCGCAAATCTCCCGGCGATCCAATTTGCTCGCGGTCGCAGTTCCCGACGACGCAACAACGATTCATCGCGAGCGCTTACCGGATGTCATCGGGGAAGTCACCTCGATTTCCAGAAAATTCCTGTCACCGCGAGTCTTGCTCGGGTCGGAAGCAACCATCGAACGCGTAGAACGGGAAATCCCGATCGCAACGGTTTTTCATTTTGCCGGTCACGGCGGATCCGGTCCCCGCGGGAGCGGAGTGATTTTGGCCTCGTCCGGTGGCCGGGGAGACGAGTCCACAGTTCTTACTGAGGCCCGGTTGTCGTCGGTTCCTATGAGCCGACTTCAGCTGGCCGTGTTAGCAGCGTGCTCTACGGAAATTGGGAAAAAGAGGGGCATTGAGGATCCGGATAGTCTTGTCCGTGCGCTATTGCGCGCCGGTGTTCCGCACGTCATCGGAACGCGATGGAATCTAGACTCACGGTCGGGAGCAGTGTTTGCGGAAAAGCTTTATGACTCGCTGCTACTCGGAAAGAGCCCGGCGCGAGCCCTCTCGGAGGCCGCTAGGAGCATACGTGTGGCACCAGAGACATCCCATCCCTACTACTGGGCAGGATTCAATGTTTTTGGAAGAGCCTGAGATATGTGAGGAGGGTCAATGAGAACCCCAGTTCGGATGAGTGTGATGAAGTTGATCGCATGTTTTGTCATTTTGTTTTGGGTCAGCGGTGCAGTTGAAGCGGCCCCGCAAGCAAATGTAACTGATAAGCCTTCGCATGCCACGCCTGTCGCGACGCCATTATCAGGTTTGTTGGATGTTGTCCTCCAAGGACCTTTTGTGGTCGAAAGAACGAGTAGCGACATAAGTGTGCTTGTCCCGAATGTCCCGAATCATTCTGCGCCGCTGCTGGAAGGTGCTAGTCCATTGAATTCGCGAATACTCGATGCCGGGGAGTACACGCTGACCATAAGTAATCCCGGATCCGGAGCGACGAATATTGTGAACCCGGTTGCCGGAACGAGCCTTTTGAATGTGGCGGGAAAGACCGAGCATCTAAGTAGTGATCCAAGTAAACTACGATACCTACGGCTTACGCTGCCTCTGCCACTCGAGGTTGTTCCATGGAATGCGGACCCCATGTGGATTTCGAACATCACACCGATTCCTCCGAACACGGGAGCCGTCCGATTGGCTGTGTTAGTCGTCTTGCGGTATCAATTTTCGCCCTCAACAACCATCCGTCTCACCGGCCACGAGGACGACGGTACGCCGATTAGTGATACCCTCACGAGTCTTTCGTCGGGTAACGAGCATTTCATTTTCCTGGTTCAGGGCATGACACAGGATGACGTTTCGGATCACCCGACTGCACTAGCTTCATTCGAAAAAATGAAACAACTTGAGCCTCCTTTGTCGCGATACCTTGACATTCCTGATCTCGGTGGCGTCAATCCGGGTCGGAATCAGCCGCTGCTTCCGAACGTCGAGCCAAAGGATTTGACCGACTTTCTTCTTTCCAATGCATCAGTCAATGTTCCGCTTGTAGCGCCGAACGGAAAGAGAGGATTGGTGTCGAGTAATGAGTTGCATCTTCTGATTGCTCATTCTGATTGCAAAGCGGCAATCATTTATGTGGATTATACGAAGTAGGACTCATGGACGGCGAAGGGCGGTTTTTCCAAGGCCAGGAACTTATTCCGATTTGGAAGGCAGTCGCCCGATTCAATGCCACGCACACCCTTACGAATAGTGTAAATACGATTCCAATTCCCGTTTGCGATCGAGAATTGACGGCGGGCTAGGCAAGATTGGGTCGAGCCTGTCAGCCTGCTGCTTCATCCAAATGATCCGCTGCCCCTTGGGGGCCTCCGGCGAGAGATCGTGTCCCTCGCGAGCCCAGACTTTTTCCAGTTCTGCGATGAACTCGCGCGTCTGCTTGGCTCTGGTCCAATTCACCACCCACATGTCGAGGTCTTTCACTCTCTTTTCTTCTTCTGCAATCGTCCTTGCCAGTTCTTCTCTTTCCCGTTCCCTTCTAGCCTCCTCAATCTTGCGCCGCTCTTCGAGCTTTGCTGAAATGACAGCGGCCCGGCCCTCTCGCAATAGTGCAGCTACGCAAGCCGATAATTGTGATTCCAATCGCGAGTTCCTACCGTCCCGAAACTTCTGACCATACGAGTAATTTCCGACGCGGAATTCAAGCTCTTCCGTCGGCTTGTAATCGAATTCGGTTCTGGTCCAGGAATATTCCTTGACCTGACGTCGTCCAACGACACGCGCTTTTTCTGCCAGTGCGAAGCGCACTCGATGACCGAAGATCTTAACTCCCGTTTCATGTTTGCCCCGTTCGACAGAAACAGGGAACCCTTCAGCCTCAAGCGTTTGAATTATCGCGTTTACGAGGTCCAAGGCTCTTTCGAGAGATTGCTTTGAAACACGCAGATCAAGGCACGGCTCGCCATAAGCCGGCGGTTCGAGAATACCCCTCGCGTCTGAGGTCTGACGAGAGGGTGCCTTTTGAGATTTGTATTCAATGCGATGTTACGAGACTCGAAGGCCACAATCCTGAGCCATTCTGGGTCGGTTGGTACCTCAGATGGCGCCAACGATAGCACCGAGAGTGCTGTGGCAACCGCTTCTTGAGGTTGTGGGAACTTCAAGCGGCGGACGAAAGGCAAGTTCTTTGCTTCTGGCAATGGCAGCTGTTCGACAGGTTTGCCAAATTCTTTCTTGATCCAGTACCCGCGTCCCGGCAGGGGAATCTGCAGCTTGTCGCAGACCTTCCCTAGCGCGACCGCAGAAATTCCGTATTTGGGTGCTAGCTTTACTAAGGGTCGGTCCCATACTTCTGTATAAAGTTCTTCCCGATTCCAAGTTTCCATGTCGTTTCTTGGATCTCCTTTGCGGAATTTTCAAGAGGAAAATATCAGAACCATCCTGAACTGGGAATGAAAGTGTTCGCGCCGACAATGAAAAGTGCGTTTGTCTAAACAATTAGATTTGTAGCCCATGGACGAGCCCGATTAAGGGAGGAAGTTGCTCAGCTATCCGACGCCGATTCAACGCTTTAGATTATTTTGCTCCACTATCTTTGGTGATTCGGGACCAGGAGGTCGTTGGTTTAAACAACAAAATTCGTTGGTTGCAGGCTTCAAGATTTGGTGCACAATTTGGCGCACAGCTAGTTGGTGCGCATGCCTGAGAGGTTGGGGTTCGCTAGTGTCTCACACCTCCTCTCCGCAAAATCCTCTCTCAACACTCATTGCCCTGCCCGCTGCCCGCGCGT
>Ga0210406_10006988_pt1 | contig 11580 bp, 8 predicted proteins | sample IncBWC30MmetaG_FD_155454 | JGI IMG/M metagenome (GOLD analysis project Ga0210406, IMG submission 155454) | Forest soil microbial communities from Barre Woods Harvard Forest LTER site, Petersham, Massachusetts, United States - Inc-BW-C-30-M | ecosystem: Environmental > Terrestrial > Soil >... | reverse complement strand
GTCCGGCCAGGACTCGACGTCTTTCGGCACTTCGGTGGATTGCATGGCTTTATGAATTGGGATGGGCCAATTCTGACGGACAGCGGTGGTTACCAGATTTTTTCGCTCGCGAAATTGCGCAAGATTACGGAGGAGGGCGCGCATTTCCAAAATCACGTCGATGGGACGCCGGCTTTTATTTCGCCGGAAATCGCCATGCAAATTCAGACCGCGCTCGGCAGCGACATTGCCATGGTGCTGGATGAATGTCCGCCGTGGCCATGTGAGTACGATTTTGCTGCACGAAGCGCGGAATTGACGGCACGGTGGGCGCAGCGCTGTAAACGCGCTGTAGAGGCAGGCGTGTCGCCTGCAAACCTTAACAATGCGGTCGGCGCGGCTGCCGCTACAGCCAATCCTCTCCTTTTCGGCATCGTCCAGGGTGCGACGTTCCCGGAACTACGCAAACAAAGCGCCCAGGTGCTGGTTGAAATCGGATTCGATGGCTATGCCATCGGTGGCGTAAGCGTGGGCGAACCGGAGGAGGAAATGATGCGCGCGGTCGAATCGGGTGCGCAATTTTTACCGGAAAACAAACCCCGCTACGCGATGGGACTGGGTACGCCGCCGCAGTTGCTCGAGCTGATCGCGCGTGGAATGGATATGTTCGATTGCGTGTTGCCGACCCGGCTGGCGCGCAATGGTACCGCGTTCGCGAGTTCTGGCACGCTCAATCTGAAGAACGCCGAGTTCGCGCGCGACAAAAATCCAATCGAGCAAGATTGCGCCTGCCAGGCCTGCCAGGAGTACACGCGCGGTTACATCCGTCATCTTATCAAAGCTGAAGAAATTCTCGGGCTGCGTTTGATTACCCTGCACAACCTGCATTTCTATCTTGAGCTGATGCGACGGGCGCGCGCCGCCATTGAAAATGGAATCTTTAATGAATTTCGGTCCAACTTCGCTGGCAATTATAAAGGTCGGGAGGTCGATCCTACGCTGTCGTGACCGACCACCTTGAGTAGTGGGGCGCGAAGCCTTTCGACCGCAACAATCCCGGGCAAGGCTTTACCACCAGTAAGCGGTGCATTTGAGCGCAGCGATTCGATTTCCTTCTGAAAAATTGCGGGTGACAGTCGCAAAGCTCAGTCCTGGAACTAAAAAATTGCAGGCGGCGCGAGTAAGATTAAGCTCCGACTCCCGTCTACTACCTGATGATTCTACTCACGCTCTTAGCTCAAGCGCAGACCGCCGCGCCTGGTAGTGCCGCCAGTCCCGGCGGCGGATTCAATCTTTTCGTCCCCCTCATCTTCGTCTTGATCATCTTCTATTTTATTGGGATTCGCCCGCAGGCGCGCCGGCAAAAGGAACAGCAGCAATTAATCAGTGCGCTCAAAACCGGTGATCGCGTCGTGACAAGTTCGGGCATTCACGGTCTCATTGCTAATGTGAAAGATTCCACAGTGATCGTAAAAGTTGCCGATAATGTGAAGATCGAGATGGAAAAATCGGCCATCGCGAGCGTCGCGAAGGCAGCGGAGTGAGGGGGGTGACCGCCAAGATCGACAATCGGCACCTGGAATGAGTCCCGCATTCACATTTTTCATCGGACTGTTGTTTCTGGTTCTTTTCGGGTGGTATTTCGCCACCGATTACGGGCTGCGCAAACGGCTCATCGCTACCCTGCTGGCGGTGCTACTGGTCGCATTCAGTATTGCTACTATCTGGCCGCCGGAGAAAAACATCGCGCTCGGTCTCGACATCAAGGGCGGCACCTCGTTTCTGATCAAGCTCCAGCAAGTCGACAAAGACAAGCCGATCACTCCTGGTTTGCTTGATCAAGCCGTTGAGGTCATCCGCAAACGGGTCGATTATTTCGGCGGTGGCGAACCGATCATCAGCCCGGTCGGGCAGGACCGAATCCTGGTGCAGATTCCAGGGCTCGATACCGCGAAGATCCAGGAGGCGCGCGATCAACTTTCACGTGTAGCCAAGCTCGAATTCCGCCTGGTTTATCCGGATGACGGCCAACGACTGAAAGCGATCGACCAGGGAACCGAAGTAGTGCCGCCGGAATACAAAATCGAGAACTATAAACACGCTCCCGAAGATAATAACGAGAAAGCGACGACTGAACGTTTGCTGGTGAAAAAGAAAGCCGACCTTGGCGGTGATCGGGTGACCGAATCACATGCTTATTACGGCAATGAAGGTTGGACCGTACAGTTGAAGTTCGATAGCGAGGGCGCGAAAAAATTCGGCCAAATCACCGAGCAATACAAAGGTCATCGGTTCGCCATCGTCCTGGATGGCATTATCCAATCCGCGCCTGTCATTCGCGATGCCATTTACGGGGGCGACGCGGTGATTACTGGCCATTTCACCGAAAAAGAAGCGCGTGGTCTCGCCAGTGTTCTGGAGAATCCGCTGCAGACGCCGGTAAGCATCGAAGAAGAACGCAGCGTATCCCCAACGCTTGGAGCAGATTCGATTCGCGCCAGCATCATGGCCGGTCTTGTCGGTCTGGCCATTACACTGGTATGCGTTGCGGTTTACTATCGCTTTGCCGGCATCATCGCGTGCCTGGCGCTGCTGGTGAACATCGTGTTGCTCTTCGGCGCGCTGACCATGTTCCGCTTTGTTCTAACGTTGCCGGGCATTGCCGGAATTATTTTGACAATCGGCCTCGCAGTCGATGCGAGCGTTTTGGTTTACGAGCGCTTGCGTGAAGAACTCGCCCTTGGCAAATCGCTCAAGGTCGCGGTCCAGGCCGCTTACGAAAAGGCATTCAGTTCGATCTTTGACGCCAACGTAACTACGTTGATCACCGCGGTCATTTTGTTCTGGAAAGCAAGCGGCCCGGTCAAGGGGTTTGCTATCTCGCTTACGCTCGGAATTCTGGCGTCGCTTTTCACCGCGCTCATCGTTGGACGCAACATCTTCGAATTCTTCGTTGATACCGGCCGCGTGAAAAAGATCTCGATGATGCACCTCATTTCGTCGCAAAATATTAACTTCCTGGGCAAAGGGTTTCTCGCCTGCATGTGCTCGCTCGCGCTCGTCGTTGCTGGTGCGACGTCGTTTTATCTTCGCGGTGAAAAGAACTTCGGCGTCGATTTCCGCGGCGGCGATTTGATTACCCTGAGCTCGCCGCAAGCGATCGATGTCGGCAAAGTGCGAGCGGCGTTGCAACCAATCAATCTGGCGGATGCAACAATTCAGGAATCGAACCAGGGCGGAAAATACTACATCACCGTCCGCACGCCATTGCACACCAGCGACGCGGTCGAAAAACAAATCATGACCGCGATGCCGGAGGCCCAATTCAAAGTCGAAGGCGCAGAACGAGTCGGTGCACTCGTCGGTGGCGAACTGGCGCGCAGCTCCCTCGTTGCGCTCGGGCTCGGTATTCTCGGGATCTTGATTTTTGTGACCCTTCGCTTCGAACTTTCCTTCGCGGTGGGCGCGATTGTCGCGCTGCTGCACGACGTCTTGATCACGGTTGGCGTGTTTTCGCTGCTTCACCGGGAACTGACGCTCACCATGGTTGGCGCTGTGCTTACCATCGCCGGCTATTCGATTAACGACACGATCGTTGTCTACGATCGGATCCGCGAAGGTTTGGCGAGCGGGCGCAAAGGTTCGATCGAACAGATCATGAACGAAAGTATCAATCAGACGCTGAGCCGGACTATCCTTACCAGCACCGTCACTTTGATCCCGATTCTGTGTCTCTTCCTTTTCGGCGGTGCGGTCCTGCGTGATTTCTCGCTGGCGATTATCATCGGCGTAGCTGTCGGGACCTATTCTTCCATCTTCATTGCTTCACCGATTGTGCTGTGGTGGACCCGCGCCCGCGGCGGGGGCAAAACCAGCCTGCAACGCGAAATCACTTCCAAGCAAACCAAGCCAGCAACCGCGAGCTAGCCTCGAGGTAAGGTTTTACCCGCGGATTGCGTGGATGACGCAGATTTAGCGTTTGAATTTTCTTCGTGGGAGGCCTGAGAAGCCCTTCCCAGACCATTTGACGCGGCGTGGACGGCCGGAGTAAATTACCGTTGCCCAGGGTTGAAATGGGCGAATTTTTTCGGAATCGAGGTGAATTGATGCCAGAAGTCATTGTTCGAAAAGGCGAACCAGTGGATCGCGCGCTCAAGCGGCTGAAAAGCAAGCTGGACGCGGAAGGCATCCTCGATGAAGTGCGGCGTTTGCGGGCGTTTGAGACACCAAATCAGAAGAGCCGGCGCAAAGCCAAAGCCAACGCCAAGCGAGGCCGAACAAAGTTTCGGTTCAATCCGAACGGGTAACGGAAAATCGGCATTTTGATTTCGAGAACGCGGCGGAGAGCCGCGTTTTTCGTTTTATGGCCGGGAGCCTTCAGGATTCGCATTCGCAGACGATCCGGAAACCCAGATCGTTGCAGGAGAAATTCGGGAGGTTGGCGCTGCGAGTGGTCGTGCGCAAACTGGCGAAGCGCGATTTCCAACTGCCGCCGCGATAAACGCGTTTGGTTCCGCTCGGGGGCCCGTGCGGATCAGTCTTCGGGGTCGGTTTGTATTGCTCAAAGAAATTGCTGCACCATTCCCAGATATTTCCCGACATATCCTCAATCCCGAACGGACTGGCCCCGCGCGGAAATGATCCCACCGGCGCACTCTCCGCATAACCATCATCGATCTGACGATCACTCCAGGCGAAGGAGGTATTTTTGTCGGCAAAATTGGCGAGATCACCACGCTTATCAAAATTGCCCCATGGATATCTGCGTCCATCGGTCCCCTTGGCGGCGTATTCCCATTCCGCTTCCGTCGGCAGTCGATATTTTTTGCGCTCACGGATGCTAAGCCATTGGCAAAACTTCATCGCGTCCAGACTGCTGACATAAACAACGGGATGACGATCTCCGGTTGCAGGCGCGCGTTTACTTTTGTGAAGTGGATCGAAAGCTTCGTAATGCGCGTTGGTTATCGGAAAGCGCGACAGGTAAAAACGGGTGACAGTAACGCGGAAATGCGGTGTTTCGTTTGGAGGTGCATCTGGAAACGGATTACCCATGATGAATTCTCCTGATGGAATAAGAAACATCTGTCCGCCGAGCGAATTGCTGTAATTGGGATATCGTTTCCGTTCCTGTTGGGGCGAAAGGACCGCGCGCTTGGGAGTAGCGGCCGGCTCTTCTACCACCTTGACCTTGGGCGACCCCTTAACCACAGTCGTTCCATTCCGACCAACCGGGGTTGGGGGTTTTGCCTTAGCCTTGGTGATATCGGCGATTTGTTTCCGGTCGATTTCTTCAAGGTATTCATCCACCATGTCCTCGGCATCCCCCGGATCGAGCCCGGAGTTTTCCGCGATGTTGATCAAGGCGTCGCGTTGATCGTCAGTCATCGATTCGCCATCCAAACCGCTAAGCTGCAATACCCGTAGGAATTCCGATTTGGTGTCCCCCGGTGCGACTGCCACCGTGGTTTCCACCTTTACTTCCGGCTCGGGAACGATCCGAGTTGTACCCGTTTCCTTTAATTTCGCTTCGATGAATTCGAGGACTTTTTCTTCCGAGAGACCGTGCTCCGCACCAAAACGCTGGAGAGCTTTCTCCTCTTCCGGCCGAAGCCCGCCATCCGCGATGGAGAAGGCTAGAACCTTGTTAAATTCCGCGATCGCCTGTTGCTCTGCCTCGGCGGCGAGAACGGCATCAACTTTTTTTCGCCGCTCGGGATCAAGCAATTCCATGCGCGCTTCCGTCAAATAGCGCGAAGATTCGTCCAGCCCGGCGCGCAAAAGCTGGGCAACGGGATTGCTCGGCTGATTTTTCAGCGGCAGTTTTTTCTGCCACCACCGCAAAAGCTCGCGGCAATGTTCTTCGATCAGCTCGTTAGTCGGATTCTGCTCGGCGTCGAGACAAAGACGCTCGTAGGGATTGGTGGATTTATACTTATTCCAACCATCCCACTTTTGGGGATCGTCGGGAAGGGGGGTTGGAAAAACAACTTCGCATTTCACGCCATCATGCAACCCGCAGAGATCCCAGATTCGCCGCCGCCTGTGCCACTTCGCTTGGCGCCAGACCGGTGTTTCGTTCGATGGAAACCTTGGCGCGGTTACCACTGGCCTCGACCGAAACTTCCAGAACTTGGTTGGGGTTATATTCGTAAGTCAGCTCAACTGGCGAACCTTTCGGCAAGAATGCCGGAAGTTCCACGTCACAAATCCCGAGCGGCGTACATTCGCCCGGCAACGTGCTTTCGCCTTCCACCACCCGGACAACGGCACGCTGCATATTGGACATGGCGGTGCCGAACGAATTTCGCGCACGCGCTGGAATCGCCGTCATTTTGCGGATCATTGGGAACACGTATTCCTCCAGGTGCACTTCATCCCACAGCACAACGCCAAGGGTGTGGGAAGTGATATCGGTTACCTGGATCAGACCGCCTTCGCGCCCAACAAATTGGTCGCGGGTGTCGGTCGGCAGCACCTGTTCGCCCGAGACTTTCTCTTCTTCAAGCAAGGAAAGAATCGCCTGGATCGAGGCGCCCTTCGCTACGGCCTCGTCGGGATTCACGTCGTCAATCACCGGCGCTTTGGTCAACTGGGAAACCAGGGTGCGGACCATCGGCATGCGGGTCATGCCGCCGACGAGCAAAATCTTGTCGATATCGTCCCAGGTCATGTTTGCTTCCTGCATCACCATCTCGCAAATAGTCTTGCATTTTTCGACCAGATGCTGGCTGCGGCGCTCGAATTCATTGCGTGTGATCTCGAGCTTGACGCTTTTGCCATTGTGATGATGAACGACCGCGCTTTGCATGCGGCTGGAAAGCTGGATCTTGGCTGACAACGCCCGGGTGTGCAGGTCCTGATAGCTTTGTAGATCGAGCAGCGGATTTTCTCCATGCTGGCGATCAAATTCCTCCGCCATGTGATTGACGATGGTGTCGTCCCAATCCTTGCCGCCGAGCCGATGATCGCCATTGGTCGCGATCATGTTGATGTGCTGGCCCTGGATACGCATGATCGTGACGTCGAACGTTCCACCACCAAGGTCGAAGACGAAGACGGTTTGGTCCTCATTCAGTTTATCCAAACCGTAGGCAAGCGCGGCGGCCGTGGGCTCGTTGATAATTTGTAAAACATTGAAACCGGCGAGCTGACCGGCTGTGATGGTCGCGGTTCGTTCCGCGTCATTGAAGTAGGCTGGAACAGTGATGACCGCATCGGTGATCGGTTGCTTGAGGTACTTCTCCGCGTCGAGTTTGAGCTTCTTTAAAATCAACGCGCTACATTCTTCGGCTGAATAAACTTTGCCGGCAAATTCGCGATGAAATTGTTCCTTCGGTTTGCCCATCTCGCGCTTGACGAAGTCCACGATTTTCTCCGGCTCGGCCACGGCATTATTCTTTGCCGTCGTCCCAACGATCACGTTTGAGCCATCAAACAAGATCACCGAAGGGGTGATCCGCTCGCTTTCGGCGTTCGGAACAATTTGCGGCTTACCGTAAGCATCGATATGGGCTACGGCAGAGAAAGTTGTGCCTAGATCAATACCGACTGCTTTGCGTTGGTTCATTTTTGGAGAAGTCACTGGGGCCGACTCGCCCCCACCTTGCAGGTGCAACTTTCGTGCCGCGCCGCCCTCGGAATTATCAGGGTTTTTCTGGGGCGCCAGCGGAGCCAGTGAAATAGAGACGTGATCAGTGCTCATGACAACGCAACGCTATAACCTCTTCCGGTCGTAAGACGTTTCCACGCCAAATGAAACCGGGCTTAATCCGTTTCACAATCCGCCCGTTATCTTCGGCGCGCTCAGTCGATTCGTAATTAGCGACACGATGTATCGCCAGATCGACGAATTCCTTCGGTTCAACCTCGGTCACTTCCAGACGGTGAAACACCTCCAGCAAACCATGGATTGCGTTTCCCAAATTATCCTGCCAGCGCATTAACCGATCCGATTTCCGTCCCTCGGACGCAGTCTTGAACTGGGTCGCCAGAGTTGTGAGATCGTCGTATACCTCGATCAGGTCGCGAACGAACGGCTTTTGCAATGATTCGTAGAGGAAATTATCGCGGTATTTCAAAAGCTCCTCGTGCAAAGAATCGAACAGGCGATGATTCACCGATTCGCTCGCGCGGATGGCGTCGATGCCTTCTTCGATTTTCTGAAACTGGGCCGCAGATTCCGTGGCATGTGCAGGCAGGATGATCGAGGCGATTTGCTCGACTCGGCGGGTTAGAGTTGATTCCAAGCTTTGCACGTTCTCATTGACGGCGCGAAATTCGCGCAGAAGCGAAGCGAAGTCATTGGTCTGCGTTTCTTCACGCGCTAACGTAGCCTCCGCGCTCAGTTCCTGCATCGTGCTGGCGAAGTCGTCGGGCATAAATCAGGCGCCGTAAAATTTCTGAATCGCCTCGACTAATCCCGCGATATCGTGCTGCTTCGCCTCCACGTCGACACTCAGCCCGCGCTCACGCGCCGTTGCCGATGTGATTGGGCCAATGCTGGCCACTTTCATCCCAGCCGGCCAAGGCAGCTTCAGATCGAGAAAATTTTCCACTGTCGATGAGCTGGTAAAGGTGATGAGATCGGCTCCTTCAGCCGAAAAACGGCGGCGCGCTCCGGTCGCGTCACGCGTTTCCGGAACGGTTCGATACGCAAACGCTTCGTCCACAATCGCACCCATGCCGCTCAGTTTTTTAGGGAGCAAGTCCCGCGCCTTCTCTGCCCGGGCAATCAGAATCCTCAGGTTTTCAACCCCACCCTCCTTCTCAAATTCCTTTACCACCGCTTCAGCCACAAACTCTTTCGGCTGCAAATCGACGTGAAGATGGAAATCCCTCACTCGTTGCGCCGTGGTCGGCCCGATGGCCGCAATTTTCGTAGCGCCTATCTCACGCGCATCGTCGTATAGTTTGAAAAAGATAGCGAAAAAAGCTTCGACACCGTTCGGGCTGGTGAAAACGATCCAGTCATAGGAATGCGCATCCTGCACCAGCTCGGCAAACTCGCGAAGATCACTGGGCGCCTCGATCCTGATGGTAGGCAACTGGATGACGTCCGCTCCCAGAGCGCGCAATTGTGAACTCAACCCGCTTGCCTGTTTGCGGGTGCGCGTGACCACGATTCGCTTACCGAAAAGCGGACGGTTTTCGAACCAGTTCAAATTTTTTCGCAAGGAAACAACATCGCCGAAAATCGCGACGGCCGGCGCTTCGAAGCCCGCTGCGCTCGCTCGCTCTGCGATATTTTCCAGAGTACCAACAATCGTTTTTTGCTGTCCCACCGTGCCGAGACGGACGAGCGCCACCGGTAGGTTCGTTCGGCTACCGTGCGACAGCATTTCGCGGGTGATCGCAGCCAGTCGATCCATCCCCATTAACATCACTTGGGTGCCGCCCAGTTTCGCCAGCGCATCGAAGTCAATCGCGCTTTCGCCCTTCGTCGGATCCTCATGACCGGTAAAAAAAGTGACGTGCGAATTCTGGTCGCGATGAGTTACGGGAATTCCGGCATACGCGGGCGCCGCGATGGCAGACGTAACTCCAGGGACAACTTCGAAATCAATTCCAGCCGCGGCTAGCGCTTCCGCTTCTTCGCCCCCGCGTCCGAAAGTAAATGGATCGCCTCCCTTCAGCCGCACGACATTTTTTCCGAGACGCGATTTTTCGATTAGGAGCGCGTTGATTTCATCCTGCGAAAACGTTTTCTCGCCAGCACGCTTTCCAGCGAAAATGATTTCGGCGTCAATCGGCGCCCAGTCCAGCATTTCCGGATTGACCAGCGCGTCGTAAACAATTACGTCCGCGCGTTCGAGCAACTCTTTCGCACGCAGCGTAACCAGTCCCAGATCGCCCGGGCCCGCTCCGACCAGAAAACATTTTCCTTCCTGACTCCTACTTTTGCTCACGCTCGAGCTTTCTAAAAACTTCGCCCGCCAGTTTCTCCGGATCGCTTCCTCGCCCGCTCGCCGTCTTTGGCGCCAGTGCATCGCCAAATAGTTGGACGCGCAATGCCATTTCGCCCTTCATAAATCGAGCGTGCACGCCCACCGGCAAATCGCAATCTCCCTGCAATAACCGCAAAAACTCCCGCTCCGCTCGTAAACAAAGATGCGTTTCCACGTCATCAATCGACGACATGATTTCGCGCGCGACCCAATCGGCTGCGCGTGTTTGCAAAGCGATGATGCCCTGACCGCCAGCCGACAAAAAATTTTCTGGCGGCAGTATTTCGGCAAAAAGCTTCTGGCCTTCAAATTCAAACTCCGGTGGCAAGAATCCGAGCCGCTCCAGGCCGGCGCGCGCCAAAATAATCGCGTCCCAATCGCTTTCGATGAATTTGCGCAAACGGGTTGGCACATTTCCGCGTAGCGCTACGACGCGCGCGGCGGGGTTACTCCAACGCGTTTGCCTTTGTCGCCGCACACTTCCCGTCGCAATCGTCGCGACCGGCGCATGTGCTGTGCTTTTCCTCAGCAACAAATCTTCCACTACGCCACGGGGCAAAACCGCTGTGATCGTAAGTGCGTTATCCATTTCGCTGGGCAAATCCTTCGCGCTGTGCACCGCGACATCAATTCGCTTTTCCATCAGCGCCCGCTCCAGCTCAGCCGTGAAAATTCCCTTGCGCCCGTTTGTTCGATCCAATTCGCTCGGAGTGACGTGCTCACGGTCGCCCCTCGTGCGAATAATTTCGGTTGCTACCTTGAGGAAAGGCCGGGCCCGAGCCAGCGCTTCCTCAACCATTCGGGTTTGCGCCAATGCCAATTCACTCCCGCGAGTGCCGAGAACTATTTCCTGTCGTGACGTTTCTTGAACGCCAGACCTTGATGACTCTTCGACGCTCACGAAGCGTCGCTACAGTTCAGATGCCCGCAATTCTCCGCTGACACGCGTCGGGCACTCTTTTGTTGGTCGCGTCCCGGACTGAGACAATCCCAAATGTTTTTGAAAATCCGCGACGTGTTCGTCGATGATCGCTTCGGCGGCGGCGATTTGCTGCCGGCGACGCTCGTGTGATTCGCTGGCAATCTCTTGCAAGGAATCAATGTCGTAGAGATAAACACCGTCGAATTCGTTCACTTCGGGAGAAACGTCTCGCGGGACGGCAATATCGATGATAAAAAGTGGGCGATCGGCTCGGTCGCGCAGAATCGGAACAAGCAACGGCGGAGTCAGGAGGTGCGTTTCGGCCGCAGTCGATGAAATTAGAATATCGATTTCGCGACACTGTTCGAGCCAGGTCGCAAACGGCACTGCAATTCCTTCCAACTCGTTTGCCAGCTCTTCCGCGCGTGCCGGTGTCCGATTGCTTACGCGTAGATCTGAAGCCCCGCGAGAAGCGAGCGCACGCAAAGTTTTGGCGCTCGTTTCCCCAGCCCCCAACACCAAAACTTTTCGCCCTCGCAAATCACCAAAAATCTTCTCCGCCAAATCGACTGCCACCGAACCCACCGAAACCGGCCCACGCGTAATCTGCGTCTTTGAGCGCACTTGTTTTGCCGCCCGAAAAGCTCGCTGACACAGTCGATGAAGCAACGGCCCGGCATTTCCACTCGCACGCGCGTCAGCATAAGCGCGCTTGGCCTGGCCGAGGATTTC
>Ga0210406_10006987_pt1 | contig 11582 bp, 15 predicted proteins | sample IncBWC30MmetaG_FD_155454 | JGI IMG/M metagenome (GOLD analysis project Ga0210406, IMG submission 155454) | Forest soil microbial communities from Barre Woods Harvard Forest LTER site, Petersham, Massachusetts, United States - Inc-BW-C-30-M | ecosystem: Environmental > Terrestrial > Soil >... | reverse complement strand
TTCTGGAGACGGCTGATCGATTCACCACAGGATCCGGCTGCCCCGTGGCTCTTCCCATGTCGCGCTACGACATCGCGGATTATCTCTCCATGGCGGTGGAGACCGTCAGCCGGGCGCTGACGATCCTGCGCGAACGCGGGATCATTCAATTCGAGGGTGTGCGTTGCGTGAGGATCTGCGATCGAGATTCTCTGAAAAAAGCAAACGAAGGAACGAGCATTGAGTCGGTAACCCGCCCAGTGCCAATCGGAGGTCACAGCCTGCCGTCCGAACACTCCCCTCCCGGGTGGCCACCATGGCAGCTAAGATCCGAAGAGAAATCCTGATTAAATTACTGTGCAACGCGAGAGACGGAACGCGGCTGGCTTGCAGGCGATCATCGCATCCTTATCCCTAGTGGGCGACCCGCTCATCTTCCGCCATTGCGCCCAGGGTCGATCTTAAACCGCCCTTCTCGATGATGAAGTGCACGACGTCATCGACACCCTCGCCGCTCTTTAAATTCGAGAAAATGAACGGTCGGGTCGGTCGCATCCTACGTGTATCGGCATCCATCACCTGAAGATTTGCTCCGACGTAGGGCGCCAGATCGATCTTGTTGATGAGCAGAAGATCTGACCGAGTGATCCCCGGCCCACCTTTGCGAGGAATCTTCTCACCCTCGGCGACATCAATAACGTAGATGGTGAGATCAGCGAGTTCGGGGCTGAAGGTGGCGGCGAGGTTGTCGCCACCTGATTCGATGAAACACAGCTCTGCCTGCGGAAATTGCTGGTTCATCAATGCAAGAGCTGCCAAGTTCATGGAGGCATCCTCTCGAATAGCAGTATGAGGGCAACCGCCAGTCTCGACTCCCATAATTCGATCAGCAGGAAGTGCGTGCGCACGGGTGAGAATCAGCTGGTCCTCCTTGGTGTAGATGTCATTCGTAATCACGTACAGGTCGTAGCGATCACGAAGTTTCTTACACAGTGCTTCGACCAGTGCCGTCTTGCCTGAACCTACCGGTCCACCAATCCCAACCCGCAACGGTCCATGGCCTCCCCGTCGAGCCGCTGTACGAACGTCTGACATGGTAGTCGCCGTCATGATCGGAATAACCTCGTGTATTGAGTTTCGTGTGCCATGGAGGCGAGATCAACCATCAATGCCGCCGAACCCAAGGCTTCTATATCGGCGTGTTGTGCACGTGCGCTAGCTGCCAGAACGGCATACTCGAGCTCAGCAATGGCCACCTGACCATCCGTTTGGCCAAGGGGAATCAGCTTAACCGCTGCTGTCACCCAATTGGCTACGTAGCTCTGCAGAAATGCCGGCAGCGCCAAGGTGAGCGGAATGTCTGATGCGGCCGCGCGGATTGCCAGCACGACTGCGAGAGCGGGCGAGACATCGCGCTCACGAAGCGCGTCGGCTAGAGAGTCGAGGAGCTGATCCGGCCAGACGCGTCGGAGCGTTGCAAGACACGCACCCGCTGGCTGAGAAGACTCCAGCGCCAATTCCGAGGTGCCGCGCAATGCCGCGGCGAGTTCGGCGATTTCAAAAAGCCCCACCTGGTCGTCGTCCGCGGACCGGCGCCAAGCCGCAGCAAATAGTATTGCCTCGTTTCGTCCCGAGCCGTGACAAAGATCAGCGGTAAGCCAATTGACCAGACTCTCGCGGTCGTATATTTGTCCCGCATCGACGACCCATTCCAATCCATGCGAATAGCCATAGGCACCCGTTGGAAAGCTCGGCGAGAGCCAGCTTTGCAATCTTAAGAGGCCGGATGGCGTCAGTGGCTGCGCGTGATTAAACATGACGACGTTCGGAGTGGACCGCATGATGAGCATAGCGTTGCATGCCGTAGGCATGCCTGCTGTATCAGCATATCAATACAGGAAGTAGCGCTGCGCCATGGGCAGGAGCTTCGCGGCTTCGCACGTAAGCAGCCGACCATCTGCCCGCACTTCATAGGTTTCCGGATCGACCTCCATGTGCGGCGTGGAGCAATTCAACACCATGGAACCCTTCCCGATTCGGCGCGTATTCATGACAGGCAACAGTCTCCTAGAAAGACCGGGCATGCCTTTTGACATCGCGGCCTGGCTCACGAATGTAACCGAGCTTTCCGTGAGCGAGCGCCCAAACGCCGCGAACATTGGGCGAAAATATTGCGGCTGCGGAGTCGGTATGGATGCGTTGGGATCACCCATGTTGGCCGCGGCGATCATGCCGGACTTCAACACCATTTCAGGCTTAACACCAAAGAATGCGGGGTCCCAGATACACAGGTCGGCGAGTTTGCCGACTTCAATCGAGCCAACGTATGAGGAGATTCCCTGTGCAACCGCCGGATTGATTGTGTACTTCGCGATATATCGGCGCGCTCGCAGGTTGTCGTTGGTGCCCGACTCCTGCGTCAGTCGACCGAACTGGGCTTTCATCTTGTCCGCAGTTTGCCAGGTACGAATGATGACTTCGCCGATCCTGCCCATGGCTTGGCTATCGGACGACATAATGGACAGCGCGCCCAAGTCGTGGAGTATGTCCTCGGCTGCAATCGTTTCCTTGCGAATACGGCTCTCGGCGAAAGCCACGTCCTCCGGAATACGACGGTCAAGATGGTGAGTCACCATCAGCATGTCGAGCGCCTCATCCAGCGTATTGACAGTATAGGGTCGCGTAGGACCGGTCGATGAAGGGATAACGTTTGCTTCGCCGCAGACCTTGATGATGTCCGGGGCGTGCCCACCTCCGGCGCCTTCAGTATGGAACGTGTGGATGGTTCTACCCTTGAATGCGGCAATGGTGTCATCGACAAACCCACTCTCATTCAACGTGTCTGTGTGAATCAGTACTTGAATGTCCATGTCGTCCGCGACGGAAAGGCACCGATCGATGGCCGCGGGCGTTGAGCCCCAGTCTTCATGCAACTTAAGACCGCAGGCGCCAGCCTCGATTTGCTCAACCAGCCCCGATGCCTGACTCGAATTTCCCTTTCCAAAGAATCCCAAGTTCATGGGAAATGCCTCCGCGGCTTCAATCATCCGCCGAAGATGCCAGGGACCCGGCGTGCAAGTAGTCGCCGTGGTACCGGCCGCAGGCCCGGTGCCGCCCCCCATCATGGTCGTGAGACCCGAGTACAGGGCTTCTTCGATCTGTTGTGGACAGATGAAATGCACGTGAACGTCGATGCCGCCGGCGGTCACAATCTTTCCCTCTCCGGCGATGATTTCAGTTCCCGGCCCAATGATGATATCGACGTTGGGCTGTACATCCGGATTGCCCGCTTTGCCGATCGCGCTAATGAGTCCATCCTTGAGCGCGATGTCAGCTTTCACAACCCCCCAGTGATCGAGGATCAACGCGTTAGTGATGACGGTGTCATGGGCGCCCTGGCTGCGAGAGCGTTGCGATTGGCCCATGCCGTCGCGGATCACTTTGCCGCCACCAAACTTCACCTCTTCTCCATAAGTCGTGAAATCTCGCTCGACTTCGATGAATAAGTCGGTATCGGCGAGGCGCACCCGATCGCCGGTTGTTGGTCCAAACATTTGCGCGTAGGCGGCGCGAGTCATCGTGTTAGGCATGATATCGGCGCTCTCGATTAGCGAATGGGGTTATGAACGGTCACCAGCTTTGATCCGTCCGGGAAGGTCGCTTCGACCTCTAGTTCCTGAATCATTTCAGGAATACCTTCCATAACCTCATCGCGGGTTAGGACCGAGCCCCCGAGGGACATAAGATCTGCGACTGTCTTGCCGTCGCGCGCGCCCTCCAGCACGAAATCCGTGATCAGGGCGACACTCTCGGGATAGTTGAGTCGAAGGCCACGATTGCGTCGCGCTCGAGCCACTTGCGCCGCAAGCGCGATCATCAGTTTGTCCTTCTCACGCGGTGTGAGGTTCATGGCAACACCTTTTCTAACACGACCACATTTTCGGGACCCCGAAGTGACCGGGACCGAACTCGTGAGCAATCCGCTTGAGGAACTCTCGCAAAGCCGCTCTCAAGTCCGAGGCGAATTCACTTACGAACCGCACGACAACCAGGCCGCCTATTAACGTGGCTTCGCCACGGCAGCGAAGCGATGAGATCAACTCGCGAAACAATTCCAGTCGGCCTCGCAGGTCACATCCGAAGTAGATGAGCGTCGCGATCGCCTTGTTGGCCGCGAGCAATGCCTGATTTTGCAGACGAGGGAATGTTTCCTCTTCGATCAGAAAGCAGTCTGCCCAGGTAAGTCGGCCATCGATCGTAACTCGCCAGTTCTCAGCGATGCGGCCGGTGAGTATTTCCTCACCGTGCGCCGCGCGGCCGAGTACGAGCCACTCGAGCGCGAGTAGCTCGGCCCCCGATACCAATTCAACCTCGGTAGTGCGGATAAGACGGGCGCCGTTGAAGAAAATCGTTTCCTGGGGCAACCACGCGAGTTTGCTGCCTTCACTGGCTCGGAGTTTTGTCGTCACCCGCGCGGGTTGGCTCAAGGCTCGGTACACTCTCTCCGCAGTTTGTGACGTGCCGACGACGGATGCGAAGGCAAGAGTTGTTAAGCCGAATCCGAGGTGATCACCCCCCGCGATTCCACCACCGGTATTGATGAAGACCACCTCCTCGATTCCGCCAGCGCCGATCTGTGGAAGCATTACGCGAATCGGAGAGCATTGAAATAGGTTAACGATCTGGTTACCGCGAGGTGAGCCGCGTATAGCAACACGGCCAACGCCCTTGGCTCGTTGAAGCAAACTGTCGCAGGACGGGATTTCGCATTCGGCTGAATAGGGCGCGTTCAGTGCTTTCTCGTTGACATAGTGCAGCGCGATGATATCGAGCATTGAGTTCAACTTCTTGGCAGAGGAAATCCCTTCGCTCGAAGGTTTGCAATCTCGTCCCTCGAGAGCCCGGGTCGCTCTCTTGAGGGACGAGGTCTGTAGCAGGTCAGAATCCCGCCAATCCTTGTGGGCTGTTATAGGGAATTTTGACGTTGGTAACCTCCTTAAGGGAACCGTCCGGCTGTGTCGCATATCCGACCAACTTCGAAGCATTGCCGTAGATCTGGTAGAGATAGGCGCCGTCCTGCGTCACCCAGTTGTCGCTTGGCCCGCTCGTCACAGTGGTGTTCAGACCTCGAGCAGTTCCATCGCCCGGCACCTTTGGACACGCCGGATCCATCGCGATCTCAAGCCCCTTTCCATTGATGCGGTAGCTGCTGAGATAGCTGTAACCGAAGTTGGTCGCGAATACGAACCTGTCATCCGGGGAGACGCCGAGCCAGCAAAGCTCAGAAGGTAGTCCTGCACTCGTGTTGATCTTGACGATCGGGCCAACATTCAGCTTTCCGTCGCCATCGATGGTTGCCAGGGCACAGCCGTCGCTCACGGCATATCCGATGACGATGGTGTCAGGTCGGCTGTTCAAGAAGGCGATGTAAAAAGGCGAGGCTCCCTTCGCATCCTGGAATTTGGCCATGCCAAGTGTGCCGTCTGCTTGAATCGGAAACACAATGAGGCCGTCCGGATCGGGTGCATTCGACGCGACCACCTTGTAAGTGTTATCCGGTTGCGGGACCCAGAGAATTGGCGAGCCGTCGGGATATAGGCCTACATGAGCGATGGGTCGATCGAAGGTCGTGCCCACAACCAAGAATTTCCCATTGGGCGAGAGTACGACCATCGTAGGAACACGATCGTTCTTGTCTTTGGTGTTTACTGTATAGCGCTCCTTGCGCGGGGTAAGCTTTCCGTCCGCGCTCACTGACATCAGTCTCAGATGATCCGGACCAAAGGAATGCAGGACATATAGCATGCCCGTCGAGGGAGCGTAGCTCAGCGATTTGGCAGTCCCGCTCTTTTCATCGATGGGGTTTCCGGTGGCCTTGGTGTCCAGGAGCTTGAGTGCGCCATCTTTGCTTACACTGAAGCTCGAGACTGAGTTGTCGCCGCCATTGGTCGCAAACAGAAAACGCTTATCCGGCGAAAGGATCACGCTGCCGGCGCCCTCGAATGCGTTAGGCGCGCTTTCTTGACCGCTGATAGGTTTGAAAACCCCCGATCCCGCGCCACCGGTCATGACTCGCTCCACCTCCTTCAGCGCGCCGCCCGCCGAGCGCTGGTAATGAACTACCGCGTTCTTGACCTCGTTGGTCTGCATGTAAAGATGCCCACCACTCGACTCATTGGACATACCCATTTTTTGCGGGGTGGTTCCCATTTTCTCGCTAGCCATCTCTATTTCCTCTGTTTTGATGCTTCAACAAATTTCGCTCGTGGCGCCGCAGACAACCGAACTGGTTTGGCCCAATCAATGTATTGGCGTCCGATCTCTCATTTGTTCAAGCGGGGATAAAATTGCGTCCAGACTTCGTCCTTTTTCGCGCTCGCCATGTGGCAGTAGGCACATTCTTCCTTTGGTTTCAAAGTAGCGGTTGGCGCTTTCGGCTCATGGTGATTGAAGTTGAAGTAGCCCCACCCTCCGGTCGAGGCGTAGCGCTTGGAATCTTTAACCGTTACATCAGCGCCATTTAGCGCTCCCGGAAAGTATCCTCTGCCCGATGGCTCGGATCGGGAGCCGTCGGGGAGCTGTCCGGGAAGTGTTAGCTGAAGCTCCTTGAAGAAAATGGTGCCTTCCGGAAACTCATGGGTCTTCTTGTAGATTTCGTAGGATCCAGGCTCGATGTAAACATTATGGAACTCAGGGAAATTGGCCTTACCGTTATTGAGTGCATTGGGAGTAAGTGGGGATCCGACGTACACCCACTCCTCGAAATTCTTTGGAAGTATCAACTCGCCGGAGGCGGTGTATTCGGCTAGATAGCGTTTAGCTTTACCACTTTGCGCTGATTGCGCGAAAGCGGCGCCGATGATCACGCCGAAGGTGACGACGGCAGTCAGAGCAATCAATTTTTGGCGCATCGCAATTCTCCACGCTGCTGGATTTAATCGAATGATTTCGAATCGATGGTACGTCTCTGCCAAAGTCCCCAACGTCTCGAGTGACTTGAAGTCTCGAATAAACCTGACGGACTGACATTGACGCCAGTCAATTTCCAGATAGAGTCTTAGTCGGGACTAAATGCCGGAACTCGCCCGGTGGGGCACAGGTCGAAACTCCCACGGTTTGGCGTTTTTAGTTATCCCATTGCTTCCTTCCAGCCAGCCTTGATGAGCCAGCGATTCATCGGATAGGAAGTGAAGAATCCAAGAATCATCCCCAATTGCATCATTAGCCAATAAGCCGGTTGCGTCGGGCGAAGGGGTGAGTCGGAGAAAAAGACAAAAAAGGTCAAGGCCATCCACCCAAACAGTCCAATTTCGAAAGTCAGGATGGATAGCGTGTCGGATTTGACCGCGGTAATGAGTCGCTGTCTTACCGATAAATTGTCCATTGGCTGGATCGCGAAGTATTGAAAGGCGATTCCAAACAGCCACGCTAGCAGCAGGTCACCGACGTACTCGGCATACAGGGATTTTCCGAGGAGCGTCCATGCCAGGACGAACAAGCTGAACTCCGAGATGATATCGCCAATCACGCAACCAGCACCGCAGTGCGAATCAGACACCGCAGTTTGACGCCAGGTTGGATCACGCTCCGCTCGCTCCTCGTGGCCTGGCATCCGAGGCTGCATCTCGTGCCTGGACATCCCTTGCACGCCGTTCTTTGCCATGCGTCTACCAAGGTGAAAGTAGCTCCACAAACCAAATATGCTGAGATAAAGCGCCGTAACGGGCCACACGATATTCATGATCCACATCCTTTGGGGATGCCGAATCTCGTCGAAGCCGATGACAAGAGCGCAGATGAAGGCGGTCCCCAAAGAGATCCAAGAAATGAGCGTAAGCATGATTTAAATCCCATCTACCCGGGTTAGCAGCGGATGTTACTTGGTAGCGCATCTTCGGCCTCGAGACTCCCAGGGAAATACGAGTTTCAAAAATTGACTCGCGTCAATGTTCGGGATGGGGGTTCATTGCAAGCTGATAGGGCTTAGTTGCGAGTGCCGCGACAAGCCCAGGGCTCGTGCGTTCTTTGCAGCCAATCTAAGTGTTACGAAACTGGCAGAAGGGAGAAGTCAGTGAGACTTCGAGTCATTACATTCTTGGTTTTAAGTGGTGCATTCGCGTCTCCGGCACTCGCTCACCCCGTGGCCGGGCATGTACATTCTTTTGGTGCCGGATTAGCTCATCCGTTTACCGGGGCGGATCACATTCTTGCAATGCTCGCGGTTGGTCTTTGGGGCGTGCTCGCGCGCGGGCGCGCGATCTGGCTTTGGCCAGCGGTCTTCGTTGCAACCGTGCTCGCGGGGTTTGCCGCAGCGACGATGGGCTTACACGTCCCATACCTTGAATCCGCGATTTCCACCTCGGTTGTCGTTTTGGGCCTTTGTGTCGCACTCGCGATCGCCGCCCCGATTTGGGTGGGTGCAGCGATCGTCGCGCTTTTCGCATTCTTTCACGGCTTCGCGCATGGCATAGAGGCCTCTACCGTCAGCAGCCTCTCATATGTAGCCGGTTTCGCGCTCGCCACCAGCTCGATTCACTTCGCCGGCATCGGGCTTGGAATCTTTGCCGAGCGGATGATTGGAAGAGTCGCACTGCGCGTAATGGGCGCACTCACCGCCCTGAGCGGCGTCTTGTTGCTGGCAGCTTGACTATGATCCCGGGCGAAATCATTCCTGCCGGCGGTGATATCGAGCTAAATCAGGACCGGGTCGCGATCTCACTGCTAGTGGCCAATACGGGCGATCGACCAATTCAGGTTGGAAGTCACTATCATTTTGCGGAGAGCAACCCTGCCCTCGCCTTCGATCGGCAGCTCGCCCTCGGCTACCGGCTCGACATCCCGGCGGGGACCGCCATGCGTTTCGAACCCGGCCAGTCTCGGGAAGCCCGTCTTATTCCCTATTCCGGCGCGCGGCAGGTCTACGGATTCCGGCAGGCTGTCATGGGAACGCTCCCGCCGCCCTCGTCCTAACATAGTTCAACCGCATTTCCTGCATTAATTGTTCGATGCCGCAGCACGCCCTAATTCATCGCTCCGCAGGCCACTGGCCAGATGACCACGCGGCCACCGCGGTCACTCTCGATTTTGAAGCAAGATACCGCCGCCGGATATGCCTCACTCTGGACGACGGCGAAGTGATCCTACTCCACCTTCCCAAGGCCGTGGCCATGTCGGATGGGGACGGTTTGCAACTGGAAGACGGCAGATGGATCAGAGTGCAGGCGTCCAAGGAGCGTCTCGTCGAAATCCGGCACGCCGATCTCGCTCAGCTCGTACGGGTCGCGTGGCATCTGGGAAATCGACATCTACCAACCGATATTTGCGGCCCGCTGCTGCGCATTCGACCGGATCATGTGATTGAGGACATGCTTCGCGGCATGGGCGCGGAGCTAAGAACTGTCGACGCGCCATTCCAACCGGAAGGCGGCGCCTACGCGGGTCACAGCCACCTACATGGTGAGGAAGAAGAGCACCGTCATGGGTGATCGCGATTACGCTTTATTTTCGCTCTTGCTGCTGAGGTTGCGCAGCCAGGTGCCTGCCGCTTTTCCCATAAGATCCTGGAGCCATCGCTCGGACTACAATCACCTAACCACCGTGGCGGCTCGATTCAAAAAGAAACCACGTGCGTCGCTCAGTCTCGTCAATCCAGCCTTCAATCAAACTCGCTGAGGCCATGTCTCGATGTTCATCGAGCAAGTCGTGAACGGCTCGAAGTCTTGATGCCAATTGCGCATTGTCCTCGCGCAACTCCGCGAGCATATCGAGCGGCTCCACGTATTCGGCATCGTTATCGATAACGCGCTGGACGCGCGCGATGTGTCCAATTGATCGCAACGTCGAGCCGCCGACCTTGCGGATCCTCTCTGCGATGGGATCGGTCATGGCGAAGAGCTGATCGGCCTGTTCATCGAGCAGCAAGTGATAATCCCGAAAGTGCGGGCCACTCATGTGCCAATGAAAGTTTTTTGTCTTGATGTACAGAGCAAAAACATCGGCTAAAATTGCATTCATCGCACCCGCGATATCTTTTGCCGCGCCCGCGCCAAGGTCCGTCGGCGTAATGAGCGGCGCTTCGCGTCTGCGCCTTAGTTGCTCCCGCTTGGATTGCTCATTCATTCTCGTCCCTCTCCTCCGACCCTTTGCCGTATCCATCGACCGTATCACGTCCTCATCGATCAACTCTTGAACGTCGCTTGCTGAACTTGTACGAAAGTGTGCTTGCCCCGCATGAAAGCGAGTCGAGATGCTATGCGACGCCACAGTACACCGCTTCAACCGAAAGTAAGGTTATTCAAGCCTCGACGAGCGAATCATCGCAAACTACCCCTAACTGGCATGGAGCCATCCGCCGCTAATCGCGGCGGCAGTCAGCACCTTGCATGGTTTTGGCGCACGATGTGGAACCACGACACGGCAATGCCGATCGGACAACGAAAGATGCTGAGGGGCAGAGAATCGCACGCCGACCACAGGTTCCTAGTCCGTCCCAGGCGCCTCTGCGGCGGTATGCTACTTCTTTGGACCTTGTCGATATCACAGTCAACGCTTGCTGAGAGCTCGCGTTCACACCCCGTCGTTGCGACTCATATTCTGTACGGCAGCTCCGTAACCATCGCGGCGCCGGGCGAAAGGCCTTCGTCGGATTCGGCTACCGACAATTTTAACCGTGCGACGAATCACTTGGCCATCAGGTACGCGCGAGGCCTGGGCATCCACAAGGATGCGAAGATGGCACTTAGGATTTTTAAGAGCTTGGCCATGGATGGCTACACGCCGGCGATGGTGAACGTCGGTGTCCTATACGAGTCAGGTTTGACTGGACATCGCGATCGTGGACTCGCCTATGCTTGGGTACGGGCGGCTTTAACACTGGGTGTACCCGACGAGGAGGTGGACGCGACGCTGTACAAATTGGGATTCATAGCGGCACGACTCGGATCCAGAAGGACGGCCAAAGCTGAGCTCGCGGCGAGAAGAATCGCACTGACAATCGCTGAACAGTTAGCGCGCCGAGACGATCCACAAATCGACAGCCGGCCATTTCGCGCTTCGATCGTGGAGGCTTCGCTGGGGCGTGCATTGGGTACCACGGATCGCGGCCGATTGCCCGGCGTCGTAGGAGAGTAGGGACTCCAAAGACCGCTGCGCATGAGGCACCGCGCATCGTTCGAATTCGTCGACTCATCTCGGAAGCAGCCGTGCTGCGTATTTGCTAGCGACCGCCTTCCTTGATTGACAATTCGTCGACCACCCGCGTATCCCCGGCTATCTTCCGAGCCACGCGAACGGCCTCTCGCAAGTCCCACGCGCTTAAGACGAAGCCACGCAGGATGATCACACCTTTTGCGACTGTTACTTCGATATGCTCGTCGAGAAGATAAGGATCCGCGTGCATCGCGGTTACGACACGATTTCGCAATTGATCCGGTGCAGAACGCGTCTGGGCCTCGGCTCGACAGCCGAATCCACTGACTGCGCATACCAAAGCCGCGGCCAATAATTCACTTTTCAACGCGAAGCCCATAACTCGCTCCTTCTCTCCAAATAAATGGTCTCTCGATCAATTCAGATTGGGTATTCACGAACTATTCTCTTAGGCG
>Ga0210406_10006985_pt1 | contig 11583 bp, 16 predicted proteins | sample IncBWC30MmetaG_FD_155454 | JGI IMG/M metagenome (GOLD analysis project Ga0210406, IMG submission 155454) | Forest soil microbial communities from Barre Woods Harvard Forest LTER site, Petersham, Massachusetts, United States - Inc-BW-C-30-M | ecosystem: Environmental > Terrestrial > Soil >... | reverse complement strand
TCCATTTACGCGAACAGTGCTAATCTTCGTCATAGCCGGTCTCCTTTTCTTTGCGCCACGAGCGCGTCGATCCTTGGGAGCTTATCGCATCCCGTGGAGACCGGCCTTCTCATCCCATCTGAGTAGTCGGTTATTACCGGCCAAGATTCTGAATCACACTCCTAAAGCTTCAGGTGAGAAGCGTTATTCTCTTTCAGTTGGATTTTGTCTTTAGGAGGAAGGAGCTCCGCTTCCGGCTGCAACTCGCCCACAACCTCATTCTTTACGCTTCCCAGGACCCCGTTTGCGCAGGTATCGTAGATCGATTCGCGCTCTTCTCGGAAGGAGGATGGGATGCTTTTTCTAAGACGCCACCTGCTTCGAACTCTGTCATTTGCTTTCGGGTCGAGCTTCGTCTTGAGCCGAAACCAACTCGGCATAGCCGCGCAGACAACCACGCAGCCAAAGGTCTCTCCTCCCCTTGCGGCGGCTGCTGTTCGCGATGGGATCGCTGAAGGAACGGAAATGGAAAAAGTGACGGGAATCGGAGGATTCTTCTTCCGAGCCAAAGATCCGAAAGCGCTGGGGCTTTGGTACCAGCGACACCTGGGAGTCTCGGTCATACCAACGAGCGCCGAGGAATCCCCTTGGCAGCAAGAGGCCGGACCCACCGCTTTCGCTCCATTCAAGGAGACGAGCGGCTATTTCGGGGATCCCCAGAAGGTCTGGATGCTGAACTTCCGAGTCCGGGATCTCGACAAAATGGCAGCCCAGCTACAAGCTGCGGGAATCGAGGTCAAGATTGACCCGCAGTCTTATCCCAACGGCCGGTTTGCCCGCGTGCATGACCCTGAGGGAAATCCGATCGAATTGTGGCAGCCTAAGGTTCCAGACACCAAAGGCTAGCTTGCAAAGCAGTTCAGGACTGTTTCCGGATTTCTCCCGGGTTGCGGCAGATGCGGAAGTAACCGAATAACTTCCGGCTTGCCCACCTCGAAGCTTCGCAACTCCGACGTTCCCCCGTCAAAAGCCTCGCGTATAATCGGCGGCCTAAGGAGAGTCGCCATGTCGAATGCGCTCAGGCTGTTCATTGCAGTCTTTTTGTGTGTTCGCTGTGTCCCCTCCCGAAGCCCCGCGCCGGATGGCGGCGCTAAACCTGTCGTGCTGCAGAAGAACGATGGCGACCTTCGCACTCGCCGCCCTCGTGAAGGGGTTGCCTCGCCCGGCACTGATTTCTTACTGAAGATCGGTCCAAAGACCAGTGGGTCGAAGCATCTTCTGCTCTTTACGGAAGAGATCCCGCCCGGCGCAGTTATCCCGAAGCACAAACACCACGCCGAGGACGAGATTCTCTTAATCCAGACAGGCAGCGCTCACGTGTGGCTCGGCGACAAAGAGTACGACACCCAGCCAGGCGCGTTGGTATTCATTCCCGCTGAGACTTGGATCAGCCTGAAAAGCACCGGTAAAGAGAACATTAATCTCGTCTCCATCTGGAACGAGCCGGGGTTCGAGGAAATGCTGCTCTGTGGGTCAGTACCGAAAGGGCAGGTGGGCGACCTTCTCTCTCGCGACGGTGTCAAAAACTGTTACCACCATGGTGATGCGGAATTAGAGACAATCCAGCCTCTTGCCGACAAGAAGATGTGAAAAGAATCAGCGCGGGAGGTGTTCTCGCCGCCCACCACTCCGTAGTGTCTATCTGTCTCCGTAATTCGGCATCCCAGCATGCCGCAAGGTCGATGCGACTCGTGCTTGGCTTTCCGCGTGATGTACTCCGCAACCAATCCGCCAACGCCGCACCCCAGCTGTGTAAGCTTGGCTCCGCGCTAGAGTCTGCTCCAAACCCGTCAAGATGACTGGTGCGCACCATACGTTACGTTAATCCCTGACGCAATTTATCCGGAGTAGGCTGTGGAAGCAGTTAGTCTCTTCCCTTCCCACCCGAATTAAACCGTCGATGGAAGCACCGGACCACGAGAGTCGCACCAGCGCGCCATCGAGGGGTGATCGAAAGCACATCTGGAGCGGTATCAGGACAACGTAATTACCATACGTGTAAAAAACACTATGAAAGTTTGAGGGAAGAAGACAATGTTCAAGAAAGTTTGATTTTATTGTAAGGCCTCCTTGCTTTTGATCGGCTGCGGTGGGGGCGGCAGTAGCTATGGAAATGGCGGTGGTGGTGGGAGCTCCATGGGGTAAAACAAGGCGCGTATTCTGGCACCTCGGCTAGTAGCTTATCCTTTGAGACGATTGTACTTCCAAACGATAAAATCTACGCGTTATACGGAACCACCAGCGGGAATGTATTCCTGATCTACGGAGTGATTACTGGGCAGGGGGCGTCGGGAGCCAGCACCTACACCGCCAGCGTCACCGATTTTTTCCATACAGGCACGATAAACAGTGGGAGCGTCACCGCATCCTATGTGTCGGGCTCTAGCCTGAATGGAGCCTTCACCGGAGTATCACTGCCCACTTCTACCTTCAATCAGAACGGAGTTTTTGGTTGGGACAGGTACAGGTTTGGAATGTCAAAGATTGACATCCGCAGATTTTGTCGATACCTTTTGGAATGAGAATGATTGGAAGCGAAGGGGCAATCCATGGACCAAATGAACGTCTCGATTACTGATCGGCTTGCTGGCTACGTTCGCAAGAAGGTGAAGGCCGGCCGCTACAACAATGCCAGCGAAGTCATCCGCGAAGCGTTGCGGCGCATGGAAGACGAGGACGAGCGCGCATTGAGGTTGGCAAAGCCCACCGCGGAGGACATTCTCACCGACCTTACGGAGGAGCAGCTTGACGGCATCCGCCGGCGCGTGCGGGCCAGCATCGAAGGCATCGAGGCAGGTAAATTCGTCGAGTATCAAGGGCGCGAAGGGTTAAAGAAGCTTGCAGACGGGGTGAAGGCGAGGGGGCGTAAGCTCCTTGCCCGGGAAGCCTCTGGCAAGTAATGCGCTACCGTGTCTCAGAGGATGCCGAGCGGGATCTGGATGAGATCTTCCTCTATTGGGCCACTCGGGCGAGTCTGGAGGCTGCAGACCGGGTAGTTGACAGGGTCACCGAGCGTTTCTGGCTGCTCGCAGAGCATGCAGATGCGGGTAAACCTGCAGGCAGCATCGCTGCCGGTGTGAAGTGCTTCCCTGCCGGGAAGTACCTCATCTACTACCGCAAGACCCGCCACGGCACAGATATCCTCCACATTTTTCACGGTGCTCGAAATCAAAGGAGCGCCTTTAAGACGGCAAGGAAGCGCAGACAAGCGTTGCCGGCGATGTCCGAATAGGCGACTACAAGAGCACGGGCGATCGATCATGCTCGGCGATCGCCGGGCATTTCTTTCGCCAGGGATAGGTGCATACAAATGAAAAGCACAGACGGAGTACTGAAATTTCTTTTTGGCTTTGCCGTGATCTCCGCTTTCTGTCTGGTACAGCTGGCCGCAGCGCCGGAAGAAAAATCGCCCAATCCGCAGTACGACGCGAAGGGCAATCTGCTGCGTCCGGCAGATTACCGCGATTGGGAGTTTCTCTCAGCGGGTTACGGCATGAACTACAGTCCCGCTCCCGGCAGCCACGAGATGTTCACCAACGTCTTCGTACAGCGCTGGGCCTATGTGGGATTTCTCAAGAGCGGCAAGTGGCCGGAGCAGTCGATGTTTGTAATCGACGAGCGCGATGCCAAGAGCAAAGGCTCGATCAACAAGAAGGGACACTTTCAAACTGATCTGATGGGCCTGGCCGTCGAAGTCAAAGACTCCGCCCGAAATCCCGACAAATGGGCCTACTACAGCTTTGACCCGAATGCCAAGACAGCCGAGGCCATGCCGAAGGGCAACGGCTGCTGGTCCTGCCACGACCAGCACGCCGCAGTCGAGCACACGTTTGTACAGTTCTATCCCACGCTCAAGCCTGTGGCGAAGAATTTCGGCACCTACAACGAAGCTCGCGAAAAGGGCGAAGAGTGAAGCGAATTGTGTGAAGCGACTCGACCCCGTGTGCATTTTGGGAAAGAGGGCGAGCAGGCAGTCATCTTTTTTGGCGGTAGAGGGCAATAACCTTCCTCCTAGTGCTTGCTGAATCCGCGTATGAACGCCCGAGCAAGCTAAGTTCGTCTGCACCGGCTAAAATCGGTTTCCTTTCGTTTCACATCAGGGTGCCGCTCTTCCGCTATCTATTGATGCCAATCCTATTTGTATAGATGCATTTTTCTGGACATCGGCTAAACAAGAGTGCAAAATAGTGTCGCCATGGGCAAGAACTCGAGAGACCCGGTTCACTGTTGGCTGGTATTGGGGAAGGCCTTTCGGGCGGCCGCGAAATATCTTTATGCGGGACTTGAGGAGACGGGAATCGACGATACCGACTTCCGGATACTCGAAGCACTCCTCAACAAAGGGCCTTTGCCGGTGAATACGATCGGCCCAAAAGTGTACCTTACGCCCGGCTCGATCAGTGTGGCCATTGACCGCCTGTTGGATAGAGGCCTGGTAAGCCGGGTCGAGAGTTCTGAGGATCGGCGCGTCCGAGTCGTCTCGCTGACACCAAAAGGCAAAGAATTGATCGCGCCAATTTTTCGCAAACACACCGCCGAAATTAGAAAAGTCTTTGCCGATGCGAGCCCGAAAGAGTTGCGAGGTCTTGAAACGACATTGAAGAAGATTGGGAAGCGCGCCGAGAGTCTGGGGACCGGAGTCAACCCGAGGTGTTTAAGCCAACGTTGACATAACGGCGCAGTGCGCCGATCAATCGAAATGAAAGCTGTCCAGGGGAAGTAACGTAAATGTGGCGCCTATCGTCCGGAGCGAGCTGAGTGTCACTCCTGTACGCGCGTGATGCATTTCCTGGCGATGGTCCGTGAACCGAAAGGACATGGTGATGCCGAAGGGCGAATACGAGATTTTTGAAGCTCTCAATCCTTTCTTCGAAGTCGTCATGGAAGGCTTACGCGGACTCGTTGATGGCGACCATTATTTCGACACGATTGCCGAAGACGCATTCTTCGAGTTCCGATATCGTTTTCCGGGCTGGCCGCTGACGATTCGAGGACAAGCCAATCTGATGGCTAGCTTCTCGGGATACGGCAAGACGATCAAGCTTCACTCCGGCGACGCTCTTGTTGTGCATCGTTCGCAGGATAGTCGCGTTGTGATCCTCGAATACGAAGTGCACGGGACAATTCTCTCGGGCGGTGCGTCCTACGAGAACAGGTTCATTTCGGTCATCACGATCGAGAACAGAAAAATCGTTCATTGGAGAGACTACATGGACTCTTTAGCTGCATGGAGCGCGCTGAATGGCTCTTCCTAATGGACGTTAAGAGCACGTTACTGGCGATGGCGGGTGGTCTTACTAGGCCACGCGAACACCTGAAGCAATTGTCTTGAGCGAAGAGCTGCTCTGTCGCATTCAGAACAGCGCCTTAGCTCCTCGGTTCCGCCGCTCGCGCCTGTCCAGTGATCCTGGAAAAAGTCTGCCGCCCTTTCGGCTAGATTTGGGCTCTGCCGCCGTCAACGAACAGTTCGATCCCTGTGACGAAACTGGAGTCATCCGACGCCAGAAACAATGCCACCTTAGCAACTTCCTCGGGTTCCCCCATGCGTCCCATCGGGACGGTGGACACAATCCGCGCAATGACTTCCGCAGACTGCCGATTCGCCAGCGGCGTATTGATCGGACCTGGACTAACAACGTTAGAGCGGATGCGACGCTCCTTCAGATCTGTAGTCCAGGTTCGCACGAAAGAGCGAATTGCGGCCTTGCTCGCGGCATAGACGCCGAAAGCAGAAGTACCCTTAACACTCGCGACGGAACCATTGAGAATGATCGAGCCGCCATCCTTCAGTAGCGGTAAGGCCTTTTGCACCGTGAAGAGCGTTCCCCGCACATTGATGTTGAATAGCTTGTCGAAATGCTCTGCGGTGACGGCCCCAAAGGGGACAAATTCGCCAACGCCGGCGTTGGCGAAAACAATATCGATTCTTCCCTTTCTCTTAGCGACAGTCTCATAGAGACGATCAAGGTCAGCCATTTGGGCAACGTCACCCTGAACTCCAGAAACGTTGGTGCCGATTGCCTTCGCGGCTTCGTCGAGTTCCTTCTGGCGGCGGCCCGTGATGAAGACATAAGCACCCTCTTTGACGAAAAGCTTCGCCGCGGCCAACCCAATCCCTTCTGTACCGCCGGTGATGACGGCGGTCTTGCCCTCAAGCTTTTTGAACATTGTCTTTCTCCATGGTTGCTGAGCTCTGAACTCGCGACCTCCGATCCTTCACTCTCGATCACTTGAGTCCGAGCACCGCTTGGCCGAGGTGATAGGAGAGATGGTTCGTGCGGCTCAGTAGGATGGCAAAGCGGTTGCGCGAAGCATCTTTGGCGAAATCTTCTTCCGATACGGCCGAGTGCCTCTGGACCCAATCGGACCAAGACATTCTTTCAAACCCCTTCCACAATTCAGCATTGACGACGTTCCATGCCCGGCGAACTTCTGCCTGCGAAGGAATGTCGGCTCGCGATTTGTCGGGATTCAAGACGAAGGCAACATCAAACTCGGGATGAAGTCGTTCTCCCAGCGACAATAGCGGGAGCATCGCGTCGTGTACGGCTGTCAGATGTCCCCACAAGTAAAGAAGCCTGTTCCTTCCAGGCGCTATTTCCCGCAGAATCTCCTCGGACGAGAGGCGTCCAAAAAGCTTGTCCGCGCGATCAATTTGGGCGTTCCATGTTTTCAGCCCGAGAGCTACGTAAGAGCCTTCGTTTCCCATGAGTCCGTCTCCTGTCAACTGCTCCGTTTTATTTGTATTTTGGAAAAGTCTTTCCGAACATGGGCGCGCCACTTTTCGATTGCTCTTCTGTGGCCTCATCCTGAATCACATCCCAATGTTCGACGAGTAATCCGCCCTCGATGCGTAAGATGTCGGCAGCGATCCAATGTACAGGGGCGCCGAATCCCGAAAACCGTCCGTGCACAATGACGGAAGTGCCCTCCGCCACGATCGTTCCCGCCTCGTATTTCAACGAGGGCGGAAGGCTCTTGATGAGATCGAACAGGCCTTCACGACCGGGAGCGATGTGAGCGCTATGTTGAATGTATTGCGGTGACCAGAATTGCTCCGCCGTTGCATAGTCACGCTTGTTGAAAAGCGTGTCGAAAGCCCTGAGCACCAGTGCTCGGTTCTTCTCTTCAAGTTCGCTGGCCATTGCTGGTTTCCTCCAATCCTGAGTAATCGGTCCAGTGTCCGATTCATATTTCATCTTTTAAGAGCCCGACTGATTTCCAGCTGCAACTAGAAAAGGAGTTCGATGCGAGACTCGCAAAGGAGTCGAGTCCGGCCCTGGAGCGGGACTCTCTGCGCCTTCCCCCTGCAAGCCTCAATTGGGCGATGGAAAGCCGACCTCCGACCGACCCCAATTGAAATTCAAGTCGTCCTGGATCAGGGGTCCGCCGATCTGTTCATGACCGTAGTGGTGTTCGTACACAACCCTGGATGCCGTCCATCTGCGAATCGCGTACCACTTCAAAGAGCACCGTCTCCCGCCGACGCCGGTGAAGTCGATCCTCCATTCGCAATGTGTCTCGTCGGCGGTGTCTCGGGGAACCTCAGTCAGCTGAACGGACGTCGACAATCCGGCAACCTCAGCCATTACGTGAAGCGGCAGCAGGAAATTCAATAAGAAGGGACGCACTCTCTCCTTTCCACGGATGGTTTCCGGCGAATCTTCACTGCTCACCTCGACATCATCGGCGTAAAATTTGTCAAAGATCTCCAGAAACTCTTCGTAGCTCCTGGCGATTTCGGCGCGCAGGATCGCCGCGTTCAGGGTTTTCTCCGCGGCCTGTGAGCTCTTGTATGCGTTGCCGTCGTACTGGCTAACGGTCACGAGATTATTTTCATGGGTCATCGGGTCCTCCCTTAGGCTTGCGAGGTTTCGCGAGCTCTTGCTCCGTTCAAGAAAAAGAGCATAGTGACCGGCTTGGTGCCTTTGTTTCGCCATGCGTGGCGCGTACCGTTTTGCACGACCACGTCGCCGCGGTTCAAATGCAGAGTCTCGCCGTCGTCCAACTCCAGCCACATCTCACCGTCGGAGACAACTGCATAGTCGACGGTGTTCGTTTTGTGCTTCCCCGGGTCTTCCTTTTCGAAGTGATCCGCTAATCCTCGCAGACGAACGAGCGCTTCTTCTTGTGCGGCCTGGGCATCAAAGGAGGGATCCGCGAAGACCGAACCGGGTGGAAAGGTCACGAAGTGCAGGCTGGTACCGCCGGGTCCTGGAACGACGGAGTCGGGGTATCGATCAAACCTCTGCTCAGTGCTGAGATCCGGAACCGCCGGGTTGACCCATATGAGTGTGTGCTCGTAGCCGGGAATAGTCTTGAACTCATAGGCCAGCAACGGTTCGTCGCTTTGGACGACGGCCTTTCCGTTTACATTTCCCGTGACGACGCGACGGTAGGTAGTCGGTTTCCTACCACGCTTGGGCAACTCTCTTTTCTTAGAGGCCGTTCTATTCATGGCCAGATCTCCGCATCGGCAATTCTCATAAGCTGCTTTCCGAAATTCGGGTCTACAAACAGGCGCAACCGGTGCCACCTCTTAAGCGGTGAGGGCCTTCCCGTGATACGCAGCCACAAAAACATCCCGCACAAATTGTTCAAACGAAGTCGGTGTGCTGTTCTCGGTTGAACGCTGCTCCTGTGCAGCGAGGAGTCCTGCGTTGATGGCCTCGAACATCTCGATGTACACCGCGGCTTTCTTCTGCGGCATGCCCATTTGCTCGAACACCTGCTGCACCTGGTCGTACGGAAACTGCTCGTAACGCAGATCCGGTTTGCCAATGCCGCGCGCAATCACCGCGGTAGCTTCCGTCATCGACAGGTCGCGCTGGCCAAGCAGTTCGCGCGTTTGTTTGCCGGAAAAATCCAGGTTCAGGAGGCGCTGCGCGGCATAGTCGCCGACGTCTCGCGTCGCGATCATGGGCAGCTTCAGGTCGGGTAGCAGCGCATGCCCGAACAGTCCCATCCCATGAATCATGTCGATCGCCGCCAGATTGTTCTCCATGAAATACGCAGCCCGCAGGTGCAGAACATTCAAACCGGTGATCCCGTTCAGTTTTTGCTCCGAAGAATGCAGACCCGCGACCGGTCCGGTGCCTTCCGGGACATGCGCGCCGTAGCTGCTCAAGTGCACCGCGTAGCGCAGTCCGGACTCCGTCACGGCCTTCGCGATCGCATCGCTCTCTCGCTCTTGGTCTTCCCGGGAGGTAATCGGCGGCAACATCAAGTATGCTGCGCGCGCGCCTCTGAAGGCTTTGGTAAGTGCAACCGCATCGCTCACGTCGCCCGTGAACGCCTCCGCGCCTTTACGCACAAAGCGCTGCAGTCGTCCTGCTTCGCGACCTATGACGCGCACCTTCTTGCGCCCCGATAGCAGGGTGTCGGCGACGACCGCACCGGTGTTCCCGGTCGCCCCCAAGATCACATACGTGGCATCCGTTACGACAGTTCCCTTGTCTCTAAGACTGTTCATATTCGTTCTCTCCTTTCCTTAGGCACACCGTTTGGCGCTCAAAACAACGGCCCGCTGGCATGTGCGTATATAGAGGCAAAACATTCACCGTTTCCCTCGACGAATTTCGCCTACTAGATCGGCGAGGGTTATTTGATCGAGAGTGTTCTCGAAGCTGTTCTGTGCTTTTTTAAGGACTGACGACATACACCCCTTAATGTTGCAGCTAATCGGGCATCTCTTCTCTACAGGATAGTTGTGAATCGCGAATGTCGGTGGTGCCGCACTGGCCCGATAAATGTCCAAAAGCGTTATTTGTTCAGGGGAACCCTTAAGGGTGCTCGCGCCGTACTTACCGCGCGTTGTGGCAATCAGGCCAGCTTTGGAGAGTTTCGAGAGCGATTTCCTCACAAAAGTGGGGTCGGCATTCACGCTCTCGGCGAGAGTTGCCGAAGGGAGTTCCTTGCCGCGAAAAAAGCCAAGAGCCGCCATGATATGGGCCGCCACCGTGAATTGAACGCTTGTCGCGGGCATCGAATCTCCTGACAGCATATGTGATGTTGAACAGCACAATTTGGATACAAGCTTTTTTCAATCGACTGGAACTGGTCGCGGACTTTGCGACTTAGTTCACGACATGAGTCCTTGCCGAGAGCACGGGACGGGATTGACGGTCGCGTTCGTTCAGTGCTTGGTCCTTGAAAGCATGAGCCTTAGGCAACCGCGTGGATCAATTCACTGTGGAACGGCAGGACTAAACAATTCAGACTTCGCCGGAACCGTCGCCTCCAACGAGTGCTTGGGACCGCATAAGTTGCAGACTGTCCTTCAGCGGGCGGGGTTCGTCGTTATATGGCGAGCCTCGCAGGGTTGGCCGTGATATGCTGCTCGGCCCACTACTAGTTGGGCGGATCAGGAACCGGCATGACCAAGACAGCCGTCAGAGAGCAAATCACTCATCGGTGGTACACGCGTCCCGTGCTCTCCGTTGCTGACGTGAACCGTGCACTTCGGTTCTGCGTCGAGATGCTCGGCTTCCGGAAGCGTTGGCATGAGGGCGACGGCGCGGGCGAGGTCTGCCGAGTGAATCGCGCGGACTGCGAGATCATCCTTTGCGAGGATGCCACGCGAAGAGACAAGGCGCGCTTGTTCGTGGAACTAACCGCCGATGGACGGACCGCGCTCCGCCGTGAAATCGTCGAGCGCTCGGTTCCGACCGAGAAGTCCTGGTGGGGTTACGACGTGATCAAGATCGTCGATCCGGATGGAAATGAGTTGTTGTTTCCCGCAGCCGAGTGGTCCAAGGGATCAGTGCGATGGCGAGTGCGTTAACCCATTCCCCCGATGGCAGGCCACACGCCCGACTAACATTCAAATGGAGCCGACGCGCCTGACCGTCCGTGCGATCATCTCGCGGAGGCGCGCGGCTCGTTTGAACCGTTATTTATTGTAGGTCCTCAATCCAGCTGTCTTCTCCAAAACATACGCCGCGAAAAAAAGGAAGTCCTAACCGCTCGAAGCCATCGGCTTCGCCGGCGCGCGTTGAATCTTTGCGATCTCCGTCAGGAGAAACAGATCCGTGAGGAGCGCACGCAGATGAATGGAAGCGTTCAGGTTGTCGATCAACGGAGAGCCGATGGCAGGTTGCGCCAGGACCAGTTCGATGGCCGCGAGCGAATCGCTCGCGTCGCGTTCGAGCACCGCGAAGAATGCGCGGTACTTTTCTGCCGGATCGAGGCGTTCTTGTTTTACTGCGGTCGCACAGCTATCGGCTAGACCAGAGATGGCTTTCACGGCGCGGCCCAGATATTCGCGAATTTGTCCGCCGGACCGGCTTCCTTCATCGCTGGGAAGCCCTTGCGCAGCATAAGCCAGCATGAACTCGTAACATTGTTCGATCGTGTCTGAACGTTCCGAGAGGTCAGCCAGCATCTCTTAATCCCTCTGGGGCTTCTCCCCGGGATCCCGGTGATGAAGTGGGAGATTCGACGGACCAGCGCTGCGGATCGTGTTCCTTCAGATAGAAGTCGCGGCTCATCCAGCCGAAGATCATGGATTTCGTGATCGCGCGCTTTTCCGGACGAAGCCAAAAA
>Ga0210406_10006984_pt1 | contig 11583 bp, 4 predicted proteins | sample IncBWC30MmetaG_FD_155454 | JGI IMG/M metagenome (GOLD analysis project Ga0210406, IMG submission 155454) | Forest soil microbial communities from Barre Woods Harvard Forest LTER site, Petersham, Massachusetts, United States - Inc-BW-C-30-M | ecosystem: Environmental > Terrestrial > Soil >... | reverse complement strand
CTCCGCCGCCTCCGGTTTCAAGCGTTATCATCACCGCTACCAGATGCCCGGTAGTGGGGTTGCTTGCAAAGGCCACCGTCTTGGTTGTGCCTGCCGCTCCTCCAGTGCTTGCGGCGCGCTGTGACGGAGCACTGAACGTATGGCCGCCAACGGTCGTCGTGCCGGAATTGGCAATAATCTCCTGCACGAGTTGCGCATGAGCAGGCAACGAAATAAATAACCCGAAGATCGCTAGTAGTAGTTTCATCAGTTTTCAGACCAAGTTCCCTTGCCTGGAAATACGGCCCAGTGCGTTGAATCGATAGCTACGAAGCAGGCGCTGTCGCCGGCCGCTCCACCAGATACTACGCCATGCGTTCCCCCGCCACCCACGGTGTTGACGACACCATTCAGAATCACGAAGGAACTGGCAGGCGGATAGACGGTCAGCGCACCGATATTGACTACTCCTGTGGTTCCGGAATTTTGCACGCAGTATTGCTTACCAGTGACCGTCGCGGGAAGCGTGTAGGTGACTCCGGTCCCTGCGGTAGCTTCCTGGTTGAAGGTATATCCGCTGCTGTTGGTGGTCCCTAAATTAGCCGTGGTTCCGGTAGTGATCGTGATGGGCGCTACTCCATCAAGAATCCCTGTTACGAGCAGGTTTCCCTGATAGTCCAGGCTCGCCACTGATGCTCCACCATTCACATGGAAGTCCAGCATGTTGCCGGTGAATCCGCTATTGGCGTTGACTCCGAAAAACGTTCCATTAGTGTTGAATGTGGTTGGCGCGGCCCCGGCATTGAGATAAGCCATCGGCAAGGCCGTAGTGCCTGTGCCTGTAACCGGAGTTCCTGTAAGCCTCCATACCCCGGCCTGCGTCGATCCACCAGCCGTGTCTACTGAGAATAGCGATGTGGTTCCGGCACCGCCTCCAAACAGGTTTAAGATTTTGGAAGACGCGCCGTGCGCCGTGTCGGTGACGGAGAATACCAGTCCCTGGTATACGCCTGCACCGTTCCAGGTCGTTTTTATCTGTACGGCTGGAACCGCAAGGGCTGTGGTAAGTGAACCCTGGGTAATCGAAAGCGGGTTAGCTGTCGATCCAGCAGCGGTATTGATCTGCACTTCACTCTGGAGCGCAAGGTTGGTCGTAACCGTGCCATTCGTGGCCGCGGAAGTTTCACCGAAGGTCATGGCATCCTGAGAGTTGGTGATCTGCGCCCAGTTCCACGTTTGCGGGAAATTACCGTTGGCGATGATATTCGATGCCGACGCAGCTAAGATTCCTGAAAGGGCTATGGCTCCGCTACCTCGTTCCGTATCTGGATTCTCAAGTATCCATTCCGTGCCGTCGTAACGCACCACCGCCTGCTGGATGGTCGTAAGGTCGTTGACCGACAACACCGCATTGCCGTGCTTAGTGATCGTCTTTGCTCCCAGAGTGCAGAGGTTGTACGTTGGCGTGGTAGTGGTGTTCGCCAAGTTGGGGAGGAATGTCGAAATCATTCCGATAGTGAGCGCCGTAGCCGCTCTCGTGGGGCACGCCGCGAGAACGTTTACGATTCCTGTTGCCGTGCCGCCGTAAGTTTCTGCCGAAAGGTCTGAAAGACTCTTGAACGTTGGGTCTGCCGAAGTGACCCCCGACAATATCGCGTTCTGCGCGCCCAGGGCAGTGGAAGCTATCGCTGCTCCATTGCCTTCATTCACCGCGACTCCATGAGTTGTAGAGCCAACGTTCACGTTGCAAGTCTGACCAAGCGTGCAAGCCTGTCCGTTTACGGTTACAGCCGCGCTAGACAGCGATGCGTTAGGAATCAGTTCGTAGGTGATGGTGTTTGGAGCGGTCACTACCGGAACGGTGTTGGTCGAAGGGCTGGTAGGGTAAGCCACACCATTGACCTTGGCAACCGTTGTTACGGTTGAGCCGGAAGTGGTTGCATCTCCGCTCAAGTCGCCTACAGTAACGTCTGCTACGGCATTGCCGATAACCAGTTGCCCCGCAGTAAGATTCCCCGCCGTGTGCGTGACCGTTCCGCCACCAGCCGTGGAATTAATGGTCAGTCCTCCGGTATCCGAGCGCCCGAAGGTGATATTCGTGCCTTGAACTAATCCGCCAACCTCAAATACATCCGCTTCGTAGTTGGAATTGTCGAAAGAACAGATTAGCGCTGCCTGCCCCTGCTTCATGACCAAGGAACCGGCGCCGTTGATCGTCCCTGCTACCGGAGTGATGGTGTCAGAGGCTCCCGAACCCTCGACTTTTTCCCGATAGCAGAAGTTCGCGGTGAAGTCAGGGCTCACGGTTCCGGGCAGCGAAATTGTCGTTGCTCCCGCATTGGTATGCTTTACCCGGTGCGCGCGATCCGTGTTGATGATGTCCGCAGTGGTGCCGGAAGATACTGTACTAACGCGGCCCGATATTCCCGCAAGGAACTGCGCTGGAATGCCGGCTAGATTTCCTGCCAGTGGAGTCGATCCGAAGAATCCGAATACGCCTATGGGCGCGGTAATGCCGTTCACTGGCCCTATCGTTGTGGTGGTTCCGGCAGACGGATAAATGGCGAAAGAGTTTAGAAGACCGGGATTGGTGGTTCCTCCTCCACCGCCGCCTCCGTTGCACCAGGTCGTTGCGCCCGTGGTCGTATCGGATGCGCACGGAACTTGATTGACAGAGTGTACCCCTCCGCTGGTTCCAATCGCTACATACGCAGTGTTTCCGTTAGGCTTGAACGAAGGCCAGTTGAGTCCCGAATCCATGTACACGTGAGAGCTTCCCGATGCTCCCGTTGGCGCTGTGATCGGATTCAAAACTAGGTCGTCTGTCCTGAGATGCTGTCCCGGCAGCATGGATATTTCACCAGCCAGAGCATTGCTGGGATAAGACCGGAGATTGTTCGCAAATTCCCACGCATCGTTGTCGGTCATCCCAGACGTAATCACGAAAAGAACCGGGGCATACGCATCGATTGTGGTGTTATTCAAGATGCTCATATCCAAGCGTTGCTGCCCGCTGCTTGGATTAGAGACGATCTTGCAAATCCCGCTGAACCAGCCCCACTGACCGTCACCGATAAAGCTAGGAGACGCGACGTTAGCCCCCACAGACTGGACTCCTCCCGCGCAGAAGTCTCCTACCCCGACACCGTTGGAATTAAGATTGAAATTGGGTCCAAGTGGCAATACCCCGGCAGTCTCGGATTTCAAGAGCATCCCAAATATGTAATAGCTGTTGAGCACCGGAGTAGGGCTGAAGAATCCCCCGAAATTCATCTGTATCGTTGCGCCACTGGTATTGGCTAGGCGCGTTGCTCCGTTGGTAAAGTCAGGTGCCAAAACTCCGTTCGTGACTGTAAGACCTGTGGTTGTCCATGCACCGCTTCCGCCAATTACGTTTGTCGCGGGAACAACCGTAGGAGAAAAGCCGCTTCTTGCGGAATCGCTGTTGATGGCGATCGAGTGCCCGTTGTAGATTCCGTGCATGCCTTGGCGCAAGGGAGATTGCGTAGTGATGATCGAACCCGTTGGAGTCGTCATCGCTCCGCAAAGCAGAGCATTCATTGCAGTGATGTTCCCGCCAGTGAAGGATTCGACACCGCAGATTGGAACCGTATTGTCCGCTGGCTGAACGTCGTTGATGTAGACAGCGGTATCACCCGCACCGTTTGTAGGGAGATATTCAATCGGGCTCATGTCGGGGTGCCCTGAACCCTCGTACACAAGATGATCCACCGAAAGACCTACACCGTTAAAACCTCCCTGCGCCCAAAGTCCTCCACCATTCGCCGCTGTAGCATCGAGGACATAGACAAAACCAGCCCCGGGGCCATTTCCCGAATTTATCCCGATGGCCCCTGCCCCATAGGGGAATGCCTGCCCTCCGCTCGATGAAGCAGTAGGACCATTCTGTGTCCACGTAACACTGGTTCCCGATGCCGAGGTGATGACAAAGGCGCCGTTGAATGAAGGATCTGTTACGTTCCTGATGATGATCTTGGCATTGCTTCCCGCCACGATGTCGCCTGTGCCAGAGGCAGTGAGCGTAGCAGTAACTACGCTGGTTGCGTTGTTTCTAGAAATAGCCGAGATGCTGTAGTCCTGCGTGGTGCAGCCCGAGTAGGAACCGCCAATGAACTTGACCCAGAAACTTGCACCGCCGATGTCTACTGCTGGACCAGCGCCGATTCCCGAGTAGCAATTCCCCAGGTTCACTTGGTCATTTTCAAATAAAACGCTGGAGGTTCCAGTGGTAGTAGAGCGGTTGTTGTTTGAATCGATGCCTACCTTGAATCCGGTGGCCTCGAAATTAAATCCAAAACCATTCAAAACCGCCTGTCCCGAGAATGCGCTGAACCAGATGGCAGGGTGGGTGTTGTCGGTGTGCCCGCCCCAAAACTCCTGACATACCGCACCACCACCATGAATTACCGATGCCTGTGGAGCGTCACATTGAAGCGTTACCGTTCCAGTCGTAGGAACGCGCATCCATCCGGTTAATCCCCCGGAATAGTTAGGATCGGTAGGGCCAAACATCCACCATCCCAAAGTTGCGTCGGCTGGATTGAACTGGATTCCGTTTGAATCATTGGCGACGTACACGGTGCCGTTTCCTGCTGTTGGAGGACTGCTCGACCCGTTCGGAAGCGCCAGGATAGCGTTGTAAATATTGGCTTTCGCAGTTCCCCGAGATAGTCCGTCATTCGAATTTGAGCATGGCGTACCAGCGTTACAGGTCTTGGCCACATACTGAATGCCATACGACGGATCTGGCAAAACCGTAGTCCCGCCAGTTCCCGGAGGAACGGCAAATGCGCCGTCTGCTCTGACAAACTTTGTGTTGTCCACCACAGCTCCGGGATCACCGACGCAACCCGCGGTGTGTGATGAACCATTCGTGAACGGTATACAACTAACGTCATTGGATTGGTTTCCTGCGTTGGTCGTAACCAAAAATGGAGTAAGGAAATTTACGAATGGCTCGGTAGCCAGGGGAGTTCCATTGTTCTCCACTCCCGTCAGTCCTCCTCCTAATACCGACCAGGTTCCCGTCATGCACTTCCATGGGTTCACGTCGTCGATGTCGTTGTAAATGTCCCCGCTGTTCGCGGTGGTGGCGTTGAACGACGCGGAGCAAGTCGGCCGCGCCGCCGCGGGACCGCTGATGATGGTTCCCTTCGTGGTGTTCTGCGCGAGCAGCGCAAAAGGAAAGAGCAGAAATATGAGTAGTTTTTTCATGGCTAATTAGGGTTTCCCACTAAGAGGCAGTCCCAAGTCAAAGAATTGGATATGCCTGCTGTAATCGTTACCGTCGTTCCTGAAATCGAGCACTTGGCGACGTTTGCCGTTGCCGGAACTGTGGATGCCGCATCGATCGAAGCGAATGTTAGAGGCGTCGAGTTGAACGCTGCTCCAATGCTGAACGTGCATGTCGTTGATGAGGACATCGAGCACTTGCCTTTATCACCTTGGAACATCTTGTGAATGTTTCCGCCATTGGTGCAGGTATCGATCTCGTGGGAGGTCGTATCGCCCCAGATTCGGTCTTTGGCTGCAACGCATGTGGAATTGGTCTGCTCGATTAGATCGACAGGGGGAGTGATGGCCACACTGGTATCGCTTATATTCATCCTGGTCGATCCGGTGATCGATCCTTGCGCAATGGTTTGCCCGGTAGCGGGAGAACTGGTAGGGATAGTGATGAGAGAAATCTGGCCATTGTGGCCGCCGACAAACATTTCCGCGCCGTTGTTGGTCAGGTCCGTAGCGGTGACGAAGTTCGTGCCGTCATAGCCCAGGTTGTCGGTGATTCCACCGAGGAAGGCTGGCGAGCCTAGAGGGGAAAGAATCCAGGTTCCGAAGTTTGATCCTTCGTTGTTGAAAAAACCGATGTTCGGGGTATTCACGCGATCCTGATTCGACTGGTCGTAGCTTCCATAGTTGAAATGGATAGGCTTCGACGTGGTGATGGAATTGGTGAATCCCGCGCCTCCGGTGAATCTGCCGTTGATCCAGCTCATCGTGGAAGTGCCAGTGGCCGATAGCATCGTGGCCGAGGAACAGGTATTCGTGCATTCCACACCTATATCTATGCGGTCGTTGAACAAGTTGGCGCTGCCGCTCATGGCCATGACCGTTCCACCGTTTCCGACCATGTTCCCGCCAAATTCCAGTGTCCCTTCGTACCAGAAAATTCCGTCTTCGAGGCTTATGCCCGTTTTGCCTGCCGCCACACTGATATTCGAGCCTACAAAGCGCGTGCGCGCGAAGCTGTTTGTTCCTCCGTTTACCGTAGCTCGGAGATCCTTGGTGCATCCGTTCTGCAATCCGTTGTGGATGCCCAGTTCGATTCTCGAAAGGTAGTTTCTTTCAAACCAGCCCAGTTTGTTGTCCATCCAGAAGCAGGAAGAGTTCGCGCCAAGGAAGTTGTCAATCTGGATGTCGTTGAACCCTGACCCCGACATGTCTCCGGTGTGGATGCCGACAGCATTGGCAAGCGATGAGCCCTGCCCGATGAGGGTGAATCCGCCAAACGTTCCCGCGAGAATGATGCTGAAAGGACTAGTCCTGATGTTGAAACAATCTCCATTCACTTGGCAGGAAATCTGTAGCGCGCTAGATCCCGCGCCTACAATCGACACGTAAGGACTGACAACCGATACCGGGCTCAACTGTGTCACGGTGGTAGCGCAAGCCGGTAGCATGACCGTGCCTGATTTGAACCCTGCAACAGTGGGAAGTGCCGCAATGGCGCTCATGATCCACGCGCCATAATCGTTTCCTGCCCACTGCTGGGAATTGGCGCAATCCACGTACATCATGGTGCCGAATGCGTTCTTCTCGAATACCGGACCTTGCAGAATCAGCGAATGAGGCCCTTGAATGGTCTGATCTCCGTTGGGATTCATTACTACGGCATTGAGTGGCGAGGCGATGTTGCCTATATTCGTGGTTCCAACTACCGTTGCCGTTATTTTGTACGTTTTTGTAGCTTGCGGAAGGTTCAAGTACGTCAACGTCACCGAAGAAAGCGTGTGATCCTCTTGGATGTAGGTCTGATTGCCAGATCCATTGTCGGTCTGCGCGTTCACCGAATAAATATTCGTCCACGGACCATCATGAAAGGTAAGCGTCACGGTGGGATTGATCGTGGGAGTCGTTCCAGCGGTCATGGTGAAAGAGAAGGCTGTGTCTGTGCCAACAATGCTGCTGATTGTAGCTCCCGTTCCCCAGCCGTTGAACGAGAAGTCTCCTGCAACCAGTGGAGTCGATCCCGCAATGTTGAAGCGATACATGCTGCCCTTGCTTCCACCGCCACCACCACCGCCACTTAGCGGAGGAGCACACGCCTGAATCTGTGTTGAGATGTTCTGAGTTAGTCCCGTTACCGTAAGAATGCAGAAGAAGGAAGTCTTGCCATCCTGCGACGTGATATTGAATCGCCACTGCGATGCGGGAAGTGAAGTGTGACCGTCCTGAACGATGTTGTTGTCGGCCAGGGTAGTCGTGAACGCTCCGAATGAGTCGCAACCGCTGATCGGAACATCAGTCTGGAAGGTGCTTCCGCCGATGGTAGGAATAGTCGTAGCCGAAGGAGAGGGAACGAAAGCGGAGTTTCCGCGGCACCCAGCGTAAGGGTTACCATTGGGATCGATCACAACAGCCGTTACCTTGGTAAATCCGCTTTGAGCGCGGCTACTCACCGCGACCGCATAACAACACAAGACCGCGATGAAATACCGCCTCATTGTGACCCTCCCTAATCCTGGTCCTTGCCCCTCTGAGACTGCGTATTCCTTTGGCGGCGTCCACCAGGGAACATATTCGTCTGGTTGAACTCTTTCACGATGGGGAATTTCTCGGGAACGTAGTCGAGTTCTTCTTCCCCGCAGGTTTGCGGAGATACCATCTCTGGATCTAACTCCGAATCCATGGTCTTTTTTAACCTTCGCTCGAAATTTTCTGATCTGTCGGGCATGATTTCTCCTTTAGTTAACAACTAAATAGCTGAAACACGCTGGGTTTACAGCAGGAGCTGTCAGGGAAAAAGTGAAGCTAGTTCCTGCAACCTTAGCCGTGAGCAATGGCAGCGCTGTGCTGACTGTCGTATTGCAGGTCACGCCCAGTCTAGTCCCTAATGTCGCACTCGTGTCCTGCTGGATGAAAATCTGACTGTTCGCGGTAACGGCAGTGGTATTGACTGTATATGTTGTCGCAGCCGTAGGGACGGCAACGGAACCAGCTGGTGCGGAGCCGCAAGCCGCTGGCGATGCCGAACTAACGCCGCAGTTCGTCGCTGTTCCCGTTGAGGCAAAAGAAAAAGCAGTAAGAACGTCTACCAAGGAACCGACCGAACCTTGTACTGATAATGCTGTACCGACCCAATACGGCGGTTGCGCTACGACACATTTTACACGTCCGTTTGTAGTTGTATCAGCGATTACGTAGTTTCCTATAGCACAAGTTCCAGTTCCAACAATACCCTGAACCTTGCTTCCTGGCGTGGTAACTATCGGGCAGGTTGTGTTTGAAGCTGTACAATTATTAATCAATGTTTCAGCAACAAAGCCGTTACACAACGTATCAGTGGTGGTGCATACCACCACAGAGTCAGCGTGGGCCGTATCAATCTTTACCAGCTGATTGGCGCTTAATGTCGCCGTAGCTGTCATGTATGTTGCGTAAGCAGTGCTTGCAAAAGGAACCGTTGCACTGTTCGCCAAAACCTGCCCGGGAAGTAGGTTCAGCCCGGTTGAAATGTTGGCGCTTCCATTGTTCGCAGTGAACAGTACGTATTGCGAGGAGCTTGCGCCAGCCGTACTTATTTTCCCAGCTTCAACGCAATATGGAGTAGTTACTGAGCCTGCTTGGCAAACAAATCCACTCGTAAATGTACCTGTTCCCGTAGGTGTCTGAACGGCAACGGCTGGCATATTGTCCGTAGTCGGCTGGACGTTCCCTCCCTCGAAGCTCATCAATATTCCGAATCCTTGAGTCGTCGTATTGGCTGGGATTACCCCTACTTCCTCGCCCTCGATGAAGGTGCCAGTCTTTCCTGCGACATCCTGAACTTGCGGAGAGTCGCCAATGCATTTCGTGTTGTTCGCGTTCGCCTGACATACCAGGTACGCTCCCACGCCCTCGACCTTGCCGAATAGCCCGCCCTGATTAGGATCATTAACGAACACATAGGACGCGATTCCATCGCTGAATGCGTTTGTGACGCCGGACGATGGCGTGTTTATACAGGCGGTGATGGCGTCGGTTTTCGCGGTTGAGGGAGCCGTGCAGGAACTACCGCCCGTCAGAACTGATTGGAAGTATTCGGCGTTTGCGCCGTTGACGAAGGTTCCGACCGAGGTTGTCCCGGTAATTCCCGTGATTGCATTGAGTTGATTAACCGCGATACCGTTTGTGGCGTTTATTGTTCCCGAACCGGTAGATGTAATGGAGCCACCGGTTTGTACTTGCACTGCCGTGGTGACCGGGAAGCCTCCACCTCCGGTACTGCTTCCTCCTGTACCTGTAGAAACGGTAACGGCCGCGGTCCCTGACGTATACGCCGAGCAGCGCACGCGGATAGCGGTATAGCCGTTCGAGTTGTAGGTCGTGGTTCCCGCAGAGGAAAGCGTTGCCGCGTTCGTCCAGGACGTTCCGTTGTTGGTCTGCTCAACGATGAACGTTCCGCTGAACGTGCCGGCCAGAGTAACAACCGACTGCCCTGCGCTCATGTTTACGAGTTGCCACGCGCACGAGTTGGCCACGGAACAGTCCGTGCTCTGGGCAGTGATATTTACGGCCAGAGGGTTCTGTGTCGTTTGCCCGAGGCAGTACAAGGCAGCCACGAGACACAGGAATGTCAGGATCAGTACTTTTTTCATCGGCTTCCCTTCCTTCAGAAACTACTACCTCCCGCCACGCCTGCGATGTCCTCTTTTGGACTTCTTCTTTCCTTTACGGCCGCCCTTGCCGCGAACTTGAAACAAATCTTTCGCCTCTTCCATTCCCTCTACCATCTTGGCTTTCATGGTTTCTCCTTTGCCAACCAATCAATGACCTTTGGATTCGTAAGCAGTCTGTTGATGCCTACTCCGACTGCTGGACCGTACATCAGTTCTATACCCGGCATTTTTCTGCTCACAATGTCGTGCAACAACTGAAACGCTGGAATTACCGAGCTGTATCGTTGTGCCGTATGCCCAAGCTGTCCGACTTTTTTCTCCACAAACTCCCTGCGATCAAAAGTCTTGGGAGCCGGCTCCTTGGAACTGGGCAGCGCATCGAGTTTTTCCTTGGATTTAACGAAATTGTCTAGCAGTGAAGGATCGGCGCCAAATTTCTTCGCCTTAGCAAGTAGCTGCGCGGCCACTTTCGAATTCTTTCCCAGTATGGAGGATATTTTCTCATAGACCGGAAGCTGGTTCTTTGTCACCACACCCTCAAGAAGAATCCTTCTTACCTTTGGAAGAGGATTTACCGAACTGGAGTCGCGCCAGTCAGTCAGATAGTCGCTGTATCTGCTGTTCAAGTCCTTGAACGCTGCCACCACTTGAGGTCCAAACTGCCTTTTAATGGTTCCTTCTAGTTCTGCTTTACCGGCATTCACAACGCTCTTCACTGCCTGTTTAACGTCGGGCTCCAGCTTGCCGTCATATAGTTTGCTTTCCATTTCCGTAACGTACCCGCGCAAATCCGCAGCGGGAATCTTCTGTCCGGGGACGATTCCCAGTTGCCCTTCGCCCACGTCCAGATAATCCTTGCTCAAACGTCCTAGAATGCTCTTGAACTGCTTAATACTCTCCTCGCTGCCGGTAATCAGGTTAGCCTGAGCGTCTTTTACGCTCTGTGCTAAAGGAGACAGCTCCGCTTGCAATGTTCCTTTGGGATTCTGAGCAGTTTTCCCTAGAACCTTGGCGTCGAAGTCTCCGTACTCCGCGTCGAAGGCCGTCTTGGCGGTTTCAATGGTCTTGTTGATGTTGTCCGTTAACGCTTTGGCGCTAGAATCCGCTTGTTGCTCAAGAGCTTTCCTTGCAGTTTCGACTTTGGCGAACTTTTCCTGCGATGCAACATTCTTTTTCTCTACGGCCCCAGAAGCCTTGGCGATGTCTCTTTCACTGGTTCCGGCAAGCTGCTTGATTACCCCCTTGGGAGCATTCAATACTTCGCTTTCACCCACAGAAGTCTCCGCAGCCTTTTTCCCGCCCTTTAGAGACAGTAATTGCGTGCTAAGCGATCCGAGTCCATGACCCAGTTTGGCAAGATCCACGGGACCGAACTTTTCAGGGTGTTGCGCGTCTGCGCCCAAACCCTCAAACAGTTCCGCACCGGACTTGGCCAATCCTTTGCCGATTCCGTAGGCTGGCCCAAGATACGTTCCCGGATCTTTCAAGTCTGGAGTGCTCCCAAGGGCCTTGAAGGTGTCTTTCACGGGATTCTGCGTCTCCGAGATTCCCAATCCTTGAAACGCTCCAAGGGCCGCTTCCCGCCCAAATGTTTCAAGTCCGCTAGGACCTGACTTGCCGCGCATCCCACTCAGTCTCTCGCGCAATGCCGACAACTGTTGCGGAGTAGCGTCACTAGGTACGTGAACGTACCGACCGTCAGGCA
>Ga0210406_10006982_pt1 | contig 11585 bp, 9 predicted proteins | sample IncBWC30MmetaG_FD_155454 | JGI IMG/M metagenome (GOLD analysis project Ga0210406, IMG submission 155454) | Forest soil microbial communities from Barre Woods Harvard Forest LTER site, Petersham, Massachusetts, United States - Inc-BW-C-30-M | ecosystem: Environmental > Terrestrial > Soil >... | reverse complement strand
CGTTACCCCGTCCCCCGGGGTCGCGTTGAACCAAGTTTGGTGCAGATTGCCGGCAACAAATTTGCGCCAAAAGACCAAAGAATTGTGGAACTTTAGGGATTCTGGGGCATCGCTGCTGAGCGTTAATCAAAGCTTTTGTACTTCACAGGCAGGATGACCGCAGTCGCATTCAAGTGTTGTCTCGCTCTTTGCTGCCTCGCAGTAGGCGGAGCAATATTTCTGGCCTGCAGGCGCCATACAAAGACAACCCTCCATTGCACATTTCTTCGCATCTGCCATGTTTTCCTCCTGAGCTTACTTCCACTCGGATGCATGGGCGCGGCAGCGAGATGCCGCCTTTTCGTACTATCGGCTGCTTTCCAGCAGATGGGCTGCGTGTTTCAGGCTTGTCTCGGTCAGCTTGGCCCCGCTCAACATGCGAGCGATCTCCTGTGTCCGCTCAGAATCCTCCATCCGGCGAACCTCGGTCTGCGTACGCCCGCGCTTCTCGGTCTTCTCGATCAAAAGGTGCTGATCCCCGAACGCAGCAATCTGAGGTAAGTGAGTAATGCACAACACTTGCTGGCCCTTCGACAACGTCTTCAGCTTTCGCCCGACTGCTTCCGCCGCCCGTCCGCCAATGCCGATATCGATCTCGTCAAAGACCAGAGTTCGCGGCAGAACCGATCTCTTCTTTCGTCCCGCACCACCCGAAGCAGCTTCTTCCACCGTCACTTTCAACGCCAGCATCACACGCGACATCTCGCCGCCGGATGCAATTTCATGCAGCGGCTTCAACGGCTCCCCGGCGTTCGTGGCAATCAGACACTCCACCTGGTCCCAGCCATTTGCGGTCCAGTTCTCGGCAGCCTTCTCCGCCGTCACTTGAACATGAAATCGCGTGCTCATCGCGAGGTCATTGATCTGCGCCTCGGCCAGCTTTTCCAATCTCTTCGCCGCATCCACCCGGCTCGCGGTAAGCTTCGCTGCAACCACGCGATACGCGGCGGCATCCTGCTCCTCTTTCGCCTTCAGCTCCACCAGAAGCGCATCTCTGTTCTCCACTTCAGCCAGCTGCCGCGCAGCCTCCGCGCCGAACGCCATCACCTCTTTTAAAGTCTGCCCATACTTCCGCTTCAGCCGGTCGAGCGCCGCCAGCCGATCCTCAATCTCCTCCAGCCGCCCTGGAGCAGCATGAACATTGTCGGCAAAGTCGCGCACCTCGGCGTCGACATCCTCCACAATCGCCTTTGCTGCGGCCAGTTGCTGTGACGGTTCCTGAAATCGCACGTCGTACCGCGCCAGCTCTTCCAGATGCTTCAGCGCCGCACCCAGCGCACTCTCGGCGGAGCTCTCCGACTCATACAGCAGCTCATGCGCACTCATCGCCGCGGTGTAGAGCTTTTCAGCGTTACCGAGTACACGCTTCTCGGCCTCAAGCTGAACATCCTCGTCCTCGGCCGTCAATCCAGCCTGATCGATCTCCCTGCTCTGGAATCGCCACAGGTCTGCCATCCGCAGCCGATCCTGCTCCGCAGACTGCAACTCCTCCAGCTTGTCGGTCGTGGCTCGCCAGGCAGCAAACGCCTCAGCAACCCCCTCCGTATTCAGTCCGCCAAAACGATCCAGCAGGCTCCGCTGCTGCGCCTGATCGAACGAACCCAGCGTCTCCCCCTGCGAATGCACCAGCGCGAGTTCGGGCGCAAGCTGCCGCAAAACCCCCACCGTCGCCGGCTGATTGTTAACGAACACCCGCCCCTTGCCGTTCGCCACGATCTCGCGCCGCAGCAGGATATGGTCTGACTCAGAGTCAATTCCGTTCGCCTCGAGAATCGCAGCCGCACTCGGCGTCAGTTCAAAGACGCATCCGACCACCGCCTTATCCGCTCCATGACGAACCACATCGGGCGAAGCCTTGCCGCCCAGCAGCAGCGCCAGTGCATCGATCAAAATGGACTTCCCCGCCCCCGTCTCCCCCGTCAACAGGTTGAGTCCTAGGCCAAACGTAGCGACCGCACGGTCGATCACAGCATAGTTTTCCGCGCGCAACTCCAGCAGCATAGGGGCCTCAGGCAACGACGTATCGCGAGGATAGCAAACCTCGCCCGAATCTCGTCAGGAACCACGCTGTACACCGTAAAACCCCGCACCACCGCAGATGCCCGCCTGATATCCCGCCATCACGATTTACACTAAACACTGGTGGAAACAACTATGGTCTGGACTCTCGCTCTGTACCTCTTTCAGGAAGATCCCTCTGCCGCGGCTCCCGCTGCAGCCAACGGCAGCGCGCTCCTGGAGATGATTCACAACAGCGGCCCCGTCGCGTTCGCGGTCCTCGTGATTCTTCTCCTCGCGAGCATCTTTTCCTGGGCCATCATGATCTCCAAGTGGTCCCGCTTCGGCAGAGCCCACACGCAGAGCCTGCGCTTCGTTCGCGCCTTTCGCAAATCGACGCGGCTCAGCGAAATCGCCGCCGTAGCCGAGCAGTTCAGGCCCAGCCCGCTGGTCGCTGTCTTCAGCGAGATCCACGACGAGTACCAGCGCCAGAATGGCGGACGCGGCATGCCTCGCAATCCAGTCGCGCTCGAACGCGCCGCCCAGACAGCCGCGAGCGAAGCCCTCACCGCGATGGAGAGCCGCATGACCTGGCTCGCCACCATCGCCGCCATCGCGCCATTCATCGGACTCTTCGGCACCGTCATGGGCATCATCGACGCCTTTCACGGCCTCGGCACTGCAGGCGCAGCGACCCTTCGCGCCGTCGCCCCCGGCATCTCCGAGGCCCTCATCACCACCGCTGCCGGCCTCGTCGTCGCCATCCCGGCTGTCGTCGGCTACAACCAGCTCACCGCCCGGCTCCGCGAGTTCGCGGCCCGCATGGACGACTTCGGCCGCGAGCTCCTCAACGCTATCGAAAACGCAGCCATGATCACACCACCCGCTCCCCAGCACACCGAAGAGATCAGACGGAGGACCTTCTAGCCATGGCCTTCTCTTCCAAAGGACACACCCAGACCGCGCTCGCCGAGATCAACATCACGCCGCTCGTTGATGTGGTTCTCGTGCTTCTGCTCATCTTCATGCTCACCGCGCCCGTGCTGCAATCCGGCGTCGAGGTGGCGATCCCCAAGACACGCACCGTCAATCAGCTCACCGAAGAGCGCATGGTCGTCACCATCGACCGTGAACAGAACGTCTTCCTGCAGGACAAGCCAGTCAACGTCAACGAGCTTCCGTCTCTACTGAAAACCCCCGGTAAACCTGACGCCAAACGCATCATCTACCTCAGGGCCGACGAGCGCGTGCCCTTCGGCGCCTTTGCCTCGGTCATGGACGCCGTCAAGCGGGGCGGCATCACCAACATCAGCATCGTCACGCAGCCGCTCGAAAAGTGAGAGTGCCATAGCAGCTAACCTTCAACTCGGCCATGAAGACTACGTTGGCAGCGACAGGCTTGGCGCCAACTTCGCCGGCTCCATCGTCCTCCACGGTCTGGTCGCTGCAGCCATCGTCGGCTGGGCGTTGTTCTTCCATCATCGCGGCATCACATGGGGAGAGAGTGCCTCGAACGTCGGCGCCATCCAGGCCACCATGGTTTCGTCGATCCCTCTACCCCCTACGCAGCGCACCCTCGACACCGGCGTCCTGACGTCAGAGGCGCCAAGCCCCGCCCCGGTTGTCACGAAAGAAAGAACCGAACCGCCGCCAAGCCCAAATGAAATCGCTATTCCCGAAAAGATTACGAAGCCGATTAAGACAGCGGAAAAGCCCACCCCAACTCCGCCCAAACACATTCAGCCCGTCACCCCTCCGCCCACCAAGGCCGTCACCGGAGAGACTGCCGGCATTCGCATCGCCCAGGCTACAACGGAGGTCAAGAATGGCACTGCCAGTGTCTCCGTGGAAGACCGCACCTTCGGGGCCCGCTTTGCCTACTACGTGGATATCGTGAATAAAAAAGTCGCGCAGAACTGGTACACGGCAGAGGCCGATCCCATCGCCTCGCTCGGCAAGAGCACAACCATCATCTTCGACATCAACCGCGAAGGCGTTCCCTCCAACGCCCGCGTGGAGACACGAAGCGGATCACCTTCGCTCGACCTCTCCGCCCTTCGTGCCGTGCAGCGTGTCGACGGCTTCGGTCCCCTGCCCCAGGGCGACCACATCACGGTCGAATACACCTTTCATCTCCACCCGCAATAACACTAGTTCTTCACTTTATTTTTTGGAGTATTCCTTTGATTACCACCCCACTCTGTGTTCAAGTTCCCGCACGCGCCAACTTTGCGTCTAACATAGGACAGAATGCTTAGTCACGAACGAACGTCCCCCAATCGGCACGCCCAGTTTCGTTGGCTCGCGGCCTTGCTCTTCTTTTTCGCTTGCAGCTCTGTCATGCGAGCGCAGGATACCTTCAAGACCGAGACCTCCAGCGGCGTGACCAACATCCGCATCGCCGTCGCCGACTTTAAACCCGCCTCATCCGATCCGCAAACCGACGGCCTGAAGCACACCTTCGACACAACTCTCTTCGCCGATCTCGCGAACGCCGGCATCTTCGACATCGTCTCCAAGAGCCTCCTGCCACAATCCATCCCCGGCACCCCCCCCGAGATCAAGGTGCAGGATTGGGCGGCGGCGCCGACCTCGGCCGCCATGGTGGCCTTTGGCAACTTCGGCGTCCAGGCCGGCAAGATCATCTGCAACGGCTTTCTCTTCGACGCAAAAAACCTCCAGTACCCGCAGGTGCTCGCCAAACAGTACAACGAAGAGGCCAGCGACGACTCCGCCCGCCAGATCGCCCATCGTTTCGCGGACGAGATCATCTTCCGGCTCAGCGGCGGCAGTCAGGGCATCGCCGAGTCCAAAATCTACTACGTCAAGATCACAGGCGCCGACAAAGAGATCTGGGAGATGGACTACGACGGGGCCAACCAGCGCCCCCTTACTCACCTCGGCACCGTCTCGCTCTCTCCGCGCATCTCGCCCGACAGCAGCCGCCTCGCCTTCGCCTCGCTGGGTCGCGACGGCTTCCAGATTCGTATGTTCTCGCTCGTTCTCAACCGCATGGTCAACTTCCCCGGTGTTGGCGGAACAAACATCACGCCAGCCTGGGCTCCAAACGGGAAAGACATCGCCTACTCCTCCTCCCGCTCCGGCGACCCCGAGATCTGGGTCTCCGACGCCAACGGTGCGCTCGCCCGCCGCATTACCAGCTTCCGCGGTCCCGATGTCTCGCCTGTCTTCAATCCGCGCACCGGCTCGCAGATCGCCTGGATCAGCGGACGCACTGGTCTGCCGCAGCTCTACATCATGGATACCGATGGCTCCGCCATCCAGCGCATGACCGACGGCGGCTACGCCACATCGGTCTCCTGGTCTCCCAACGGACAGTTTCTCGCCTTCGCCTGGGACCGTAAGTACGGACCCGGCGCACCCGGCGGCCAGGACATCTACATCATGGAGATCGCCAGCAAACGCTGGATTCAGCTTACCCATGACGGCGGCCGCTGCGACTTCCCCTCCTGGTCGCCCGACGGCCGTCATATCGTCTACGCCAACACCGCCGACGGCAAAGCCAGCCACATGAAGATCATGACCATGCTGGCCGACGGAACGCAGAAACGCGCATTGACCGATCCCGGCGCCGATATGCCCAACTGGAGCTGGAAGTAAGTTGTTCTTCCCTGCGAGGACCGTTTCGCAGGCAACTTGATTTTTTGAAATACTAACGATGGTAGGAGATATCCGATGAGTGCAAGACAAAACAGAATCAGCAAGACCCTGGTTATGGCCGCTACCCTCGTCGCGCTCGTCGCGGTCACGGGATGCCACAAAAAGGCTAGCGGCGTAAATCCCAGCGCTCTCGGTCCAACCCCAGCTGCTGCCCCTGCTCCCACCGCCACCATCACCGCCGAACCCGGCGCGATCGATCAAGGCCAATCCGTCGTTCTCAACTGGCGCAGCCAGAACGCCAGCGCCGTCACCATCGACGGTATCGGCGATGTCAACCTCAACGGGACCCAGACCGTCTCGCCCGCCAACTCCACCAACTTCCATCTCACTGCGAAAGGAGACGGCGGCGTTGCCGAAGCCAATGTTCGTGTCACTGTCCGAGTGCCTGTTGCTCCCACCGCACCGCCTACCGTCGCCGCCGATATGGGCAGCGAAGCCGCCTTCCATCAGAACGTCCAGGACATCTTCTTCGACTACGACAGCTTCGATCTCCGTCCCGATGCCACAACCTCGGTGACCCAGGCCGCTTCCTATCTCGCAGCTCACCCGTCCATCAAGGTCATCATCGGCGGTTACTGCGATGACCGCGGATCTGCCGAGTACAACCTTGCGCTCGGCGAAAACCGCGCCAACTCCGCTCGCGCAGCACTAGTTTCAGCAGGCGTGTCCGCAAACCGGCTGCGGGTGATCAGCTACGGCAAGGAAAAGCAGTTCTGCACCGATGAAACCGAGAGTTGCTGGCAGCAGAACCGGCGGGCCCAATTCTCACTCGATCGCTAACTCTCGAACTCCACTTCAGCTCAGCCCTCTCGCATCCAATCGCGCGAGGGCTGACAGGAAGACAGAAAGCCGAGCGTACTCCGCCCATGATTCCTCATCCCTATACTCCCAGCCGCTCCAGTCTCATCATTAAGTCTGTTCGCCCCGCCTGTGCCGTCCTCCTCGCCGCCGCTTTCTTCTGCGGCTCTCCCGCCTTCGCCGTCAACAAGGACATGGTGCAGCTGCAGACTCAGATCCAGCAGCTTCAGGACGCAGTCGCCCGCCTTCAGCAATCCAACGACGAGCGCATGGGCGTCATGAAAGACCTCATCCAGCAGAGCGCCGACTCCATTAATAAGATGGCGGTCACCGTCGACGCCCTTCATCGTCAGCTTCAGACCCAACAGGAGGCCCAGGGCACGAAAGTCGATCAGGTCTCAGGCCAGATCCAATCGCTCAACGACTCCGTTGACGAGATCAAGGCTCGCCTCGGCTCGCTCCAGAAGCTGATGCAGGACGTACAGGGCCAGCAGCAGTCCATGAGCGCCAACATGCAGACCACACCACAGTCTGGCGGCTCAGCCTCACCTCTTCCCTCGAACTCGCTCCCGGATGGCCCCTCAACACCCGCGCCTATCGTTAGAAAAGGCAAGCCTTCCGCAGATGTTCCTCTTGCCGCTGCACCGGCTCCGTCCGGAGGCTCGGGCGTGCCTCCTGCCGACGAACTCTACAAAACCGCCCTCGGCGACTACATGGCCGCGAAATACACCCTCGCCGCCGCCGAGTTCGGAGATGTTGTCAAGAACTATCCCGACAATCCCCTCGCAGGAAACTCCTACTACTACCAGGCAGAGATCGACTATCGCGGAGGCCGCTACGCCGCGTCCATCAAGTCCTACGACAGCGTCCTGCAACAATATCCGGATAGCAACAAGGTCCCGGTCTCGCATCTCCACAAGGGAATGGCTTTGATCGCTCTTAATCAGAAGGAAGCCGGCGTGCGTGAGTTCCGGACTCTTATCCAGCGATTTCCCAACTCGCCCGAAGCGATGCAGGCGCGGAGCAAACTCAGCGGCATGGGCGTCACGGTAACCCCCCGACCGTGAGACTGATCCTCACGGGGGCGCACAACCTCAGTGACGCAGCCCCTGCATCAGCACCTCAATCTTCGCCCGTTCCTCGCCCGTCAACGGCAGCAGCGGCAGACGCGGTCTTCCGCCGAAGTACCCATTCAAGTCGCAGCCGAACTTGATTCCCGCCACCCCAAGTTCTTCCTCCATCTTTTCGGCAACACTTCGCAGCCGAACCTGCTTCTCCTGCGCCAACGCCTCATCGCCATCCTTCCACGCCGCCAGCACCTCGTAGCACGCCTGCGGAGCCGAGGCAGCAAATGGCGCCATTGCCCCCACCGCGCCAGCCCGCAAAGCCTCCAGCATCCCGGCCGTATCTCCAGCCAGCACCTGAAACCCGACGACCTTTGTTCGCGTCTTCGCAGCCATCTTCGCGGGAGCAACCGCCAGCGCCGCTCCTCCAGCGGTCAACGTATCCGCTCCAATCAACCCTCCCGCCGCGCCCTCGTCTCGCACCTGCATCCTCCCAGTCACGGCCGCGAACACCGCCGTCACAAAAACCTCGCGCTTCACTCTCGCCCTCTCTTCTCTCAGTGCCCCGATCCTCTCCCGTCCACCGCCGCCATCCACCAGCCCGATGATCTGCGGGTGCCCCGCAAGCTCGATCACCATCTCGACCGGCAACAATCCACCCTGAACTGAAGCCGCACTATAAAGCACAAGCGGCAGCGGCGAGCGATCCGCGACTACCCGAAAATAGGTCAGCAGAGCTCTCGCATCTTCATGAGCAGCCCCTGCTCGAAGAAACGATGGCGCCTTCACCAGCACCGCATCATATCCAAGCTCCGCGGCCGTCTCCGCCAGATCGAGTGTCCCCGCCACGCTATCGCGCGACACCCCAGCCATCAACACTTTCTCCGCTCCGGCGGCGCCAGCCACACTGCCCAACGTCTGCCGCGTCTCTTCCTCCGACAGCATAGTAGGCTCGCCGAAATCGCTCAGCGCCACCAGGCCTGCGACAGGCGTCTTCGAGTAGCGCGCCACGTTGTGTTCAAGCTTGGGTAGATTGAGTCGTCCGTCGGGATAAAACGGTGTGGTCAGCGGAAGTTGAAGCCCCTCAAGCAGCATCTCCCTATTCTAAAAGCGAATATCCGTAGGAGGAGCGCTCGAGCGTGTTAATCACTAAACACATTCCACCAAAGACGTAACCGGTAAGCCGGTAACCGACAGTCAAGTGGAGTACCCTTTGCTCAGACGTCTATGGCTTTCGAACGTGACATCTCGCAGGACAAGACTCCGGGCGATCTTGCCCGCGAAGCTCTCTGGTTCCTCACCCATACCTTCATCGCCTTTGTCCTGCTCGCAATCGTGGTTGGCGTCATGTCGCTCAATCACCCCGACCCCGACTCCTCGAGGCCCAAACTGCTCGGCACCGTCCTCGCGTTGGTCGCCCCGATGATCGGCGGTTTTCTTCTTGCCCGTATCCACCAAAACAACATTGCGGCCTACACATGGATCTCCGGCCTGGTCATCTTCTCCATCCTCTGCGTCTGGGTGACGGACCTGCCTACCGGCACTGGCCTGTGCGAAAACTGCGGAGCTGTAGAAAAAATCTGGCGCACCTTCTTCATCTTGAGCCACGGCAGCGGCCTCATGGGCGGAGACGGACTGTTAGTAGGCGCTTGGATACCACTCTCCATGATCGGTTACGCCCTCGGCGCAAAGGTCGCCCTCGAACTCTAAGGAGCTTAGTAGTCGATCGCGCGTAGCATTATTCGACGCCGGCGACAGCCTTCTCCTCGCCGGCAAACCGGTCCAGATGCAGCGTCTGCAGCGCGACCACGCTCAACGTACCCTTCTGCAACGCAGCAATTCCCTCCGCTGCCGCCCGCGCCGCAGCCAGTGTGGTAATGGTAGGAATCCGCGCCAGCACAGCCGCCCGCCGAATCGCCTTTTCATCGAAGAACGTATCCTGCCCGCGCGGCGTATTGACGATCAGCTGAATCCGGTCGCCCTTGATCAGATCGACGACGTTCGGCCGGCCCTCCTTCACCTTATGCACGCGCTCCGGCTGCAGCCCGGCCTGCTCCAGCACAACCGCTGTCCCATGCGTCGCGACAAGATGGAATCCCATCTCCGCAAACTGCCGGGCCAGGGACACCGCGCGCTCCTTGTCGTGATCGTTCACACTCAGGAAGACGGTACCCTGCAGCGGAAGCACCTGCCCGGCAGCAATCTGCGCCTTGGCAAACGCCTCGCCGAAGTTGTCCGCCACGCCCATCACCTCGCCCGTCGACTTCATCTCCGGCCCCAGCACAGTATCGACTCCCGGAAACTTACCCCACGGAAACACCGGCGACTTCACATAGTAGTGCGAACCCGTATCCAGGTCCTTCCCGCTCGCCACCTGCTCCGGCAGCAGCTCCTTCAGCTTCCGCCCCACCATGATGCGAGAAGCAACCTTCGCCAGCGGGATCCCCGTCGCCTTCGAAACATAAGGCACCGTACGCGAAGCCCTCGGATTCACCTCAATCACGAAGACCCTCCCGCGCTGAATCGCGAACTGAATATTCACCAGCCCGCGCACGCTCAAAGCCATCGCCAGCTTGCGCGTGTACTCACGAATCGTCTGCAGCACATCGTTACTCAGATCAACCGCCGGCAACACACAAGAAGAATCGCCCGAGTGAATCCCCGCCTCTTCGATATGCTGCATAATCCCAGCGATCAACACATCATCGCCATCGCACAGCGCATCCACATCACACTCAATCGCGTCCTCAAGAAAATGATCGATCAGCACCGGCCGCTCCTGCGAGTACTCGATCGCGGTTGTCATGTACTGCACAACCGCGGCATCGTCGTACGCAATCACCATCGCACGGCCACCCAGCACATACGAAGGCCGCACCAGCACCGGATACCCAACGCGATTCGCCCCTGTCACTGCCTCTTCCACACTGGTGGCCATCGCACCCTCAGGCTGCGGAATCTTCAACTCTTCAATCAGCTTCCCAAACCGCTTGCGGTCCTCCGCCAGATCGATCGACTCCGGGGACGTCCCAATGATCGGCACGCCAGCCTTCTTCAACGGCAGCGAAAGATTCAGCGGAGTCTGCCCGCCAAACTGCACAATCATCCCAATCTCCGCGCCCGAAGAAGCCTCATGCTCATACACTCCCAGCACGTCTTCCAGCGTCAGCGGCTCGAAGTACAACCGGTCGCTCGTGTCATAGTCGGTCGACACCGTCTCCGGATTGCAGTTGACCATGATCGTCTCGTACCCGTCCTCACGCAGCGCAAACGCCGCATGACAGCAGCAGTAGTCAAACTCGATTCCCTGCCCAATCCGGTTTGGCCCGCTGCCCAGAATCAAAATCTTTTTCTTTTTCGTCGGCGCCGCTTCATCCTCTTCGTCGTAGCAGCTATACAGGTACGGCGTGTAGCTCTCAAACTCGCCCGCACACGTATCCACCATCTTGTACACCGGCATCACGTTCAGCTTCTTGCGCAGCGCACGAACCGCGGCCGTACCTTCCTCGCCTTTCAACCCCCAGACTGCAGCTAGCCGTTCATCCGAAATCCCCATCCGCTTCGCCGCACGCAGTTGCTCCGCGGTCACCGCCGCCATCGGCACCCCACCGACAGCCTTGATCTCATCGGTAATCTGTTTGATCTGGTACAGAAACCACGGATCCATCGAGGTCATGCGCGCAACCTCGCGCACCGTCATTCCACGCTCAAACGCATAGCGAATATAGGACAGCCGGTCAGGATGCGGCGTCACCAGCCGCTGCGTCAGCCGTCGCGGTTCAATGTCGTCCGCCGTCGCCTTCTTGCCCGTCTCCAACGACCGCACCGCCTTCATCATCGCTTCCTTGAAGGTTCTGCCGATCGCCATCACCTCGCCGACCGATTTCATCTGCGGCCCCAGGCCCTCGTCCGCACCAGGAAACTTCTCAAACTGCCACTTCGGAATCTTCACGACGACATAATCAATCGTTGGCTCAAAGCAAGCGGGCGTCGCCTTTGTAATAT
>Ga0210406_10006981_pt1 | contig 11587 bp, 8 predicted proteins | sample IncBWC30MmetaG_FD_155454 | JGI IMG/M metagenome (GOLD analysis project Ga0210406, IMG submission 155454) | Forest soil microbial communities from Barre Woods Harvard Forest LTER site, Petersham, Massachusetts, United States - Inc-BW-C-30-M | ecosystem: Environmental > Terrestrial > Soil >... | reverse complement strand
AACCATCGAATCACAACTCACTGAAGTCACTCAACCCTTTTTCGGTCAGACACTAAGCGAGGATCGTGACGGAAGGGATGTCTGTTCGATTCGGTCCCTTCCACCTGGACACAGAAAACGCCTGTGTCTGGCGCGGTAGCGAAGCGCTTCACCTGACCCCCAAGGCCTTCGCGGTTCTGAATATTCTACTGGCCCACCCCGGCCGGCTGGTGACCAAGGACGAGCTGTGGCAGGCCGTTTGGCCGGGCATCGCGGTCACCGACGCGGCGTTGACCGTGTGTATCCGAGAGATACGGCAGCGGTTGCACGATGATGCGAGGGCTCCCCGGGTCATCGAGACCGTCCACCGCCGGGGATATCGGCTCATCGCCCAGACCGTTTCCGACACCCGGGTAGCGACGGCGGCGCTTGTTTCCCCTGACTGGCGGACGGGCCCTCTGGTCGGGCGCAACGCCGAGCTAGCGCGCCTCCATGAGCATTTGACCCGAGCCGCCGGCGGGGAGCGCCGGTTCGTGTTCGTGACCGGCGAGGCCGGGATCGGAAAAACCAGAGTGGTTGACGCCTTTCTCGTCCGGGTGGTGGAGACCGGAGCTGCCGATGTCGCTCGCGGGCTCTGCATCGAGTATCACGGCTCGGGTGAGCCCTACTTGCCGGTATTGGATGCAATCGGGCGCTTCTGTCGGGGGCCGAATGGCGAGCGTACTCTATCCATACTGGGCCAGTATGCCCCGACCTGGTTAGCGGAGATGCCCCGGGTCGCAAGCCCAAAGGCGTCCGAAACAACCCAACCACCCGCGCTCGGAGCCAGCCGTGACAGGATGCTCCGAGAGATGGGCGACGCGCTTGAGGCCCTGACCGCCGACCGCCCCCTCGTGTTGGTGCTGGAGGACCTCCACTGGAGCGATCACGCTACCTTGGACCTGATCGCCTGGTTGGCCCGCCGCCGCGAGCCAGCACGGCTCTTGCTGCTCGGCACCTATCGCCCCGTCGACGTGATCGTCCGGGCGCATCCCTTGCGCGCGGTTGCAGGCGAGCTCGCGCTCCACGGGCTCTCGGAAGAGATGCCGCTCGAATTGCTAAGCGAGGAGGACGTCGCCGCGTATCTGGCGCTCTGCTCTTGGGCGGCGAGGTGTCCGAGGCGCTCGTGCGGGTGATCTACCAACGGACCGACGGAAATCCGCTGTTCGTCGTTGCGGCGGTGAATGCGCTGGTGCATCAGGGATGGCTCGCGGTAGCCGGGGCTCATTGGCGGGTCCGGCCCGGAGCCGAGGCAGCCGCGGCGCGGGTCCCTCCGAGCCTGCAGGAGATGGTCGAGCAGCTGTTCGACGGCCTGAACTCGGCGCAGCAGCGGACCCTGGAATCCGCAAGCGTCGTCGGACGGGAGTTTCCGGCTGCGGCCGCCGCGGCGGGGACCAATGAGGATCTGCGCCTGATCGAGGATCAGTGCGCCGAGCTCGCCCGGCGCGGCCAGTTTCTGGTGGCTGCCGGTATCGAAGCATGGTCCGACGGGACCATTGCCGGGCGCTACCGTTTTATTCACGCGCTCTATCAGCACGTCGTCTACGAACGGCTCAGCCCGGGGCGGCGCACCCAAGTTCATCGGCGGATCGGCGCGCGGGCAGAGGTGGGCTATCGGGAGCAAGCCGGTGAGCGGGCCGCCGAGCTGGCTCGACATTTCCGAGAGGGACGGGAAGTGCCCCGGGCTGTGACATACCTTCGTCAGGCAGCTGACAATGCCCTGCAACGGTCGGCGTACCACGAGTCGAGCGCGCATCTGCTTCAGGCGCTCGAACTCCTGCAAGACCTCCCAAAGACACCGCAGCGGGACCGCGACGAGCTCGCCTTGCAGATCGCGCTCGGCCCGCTGCTGGTGACAGTGAAGGGCTTCGCCTCGCCCGAAGTTGGACAGACCTACACCCAGGCCCGCGCGCCGTGTCACGAGCTGGGGGAGCGCTCATTGCTGATCCGGGCGACCTGGGGCCTATCGACGCACAACCTCGTCTGTGGGCAACCGCGGCGGGCTCACGAAATCGCTCAGGAGCTTCGCCGGCTGATCGAGGACGAATCCGGCACACCGCTCCTGACGCTCGGTCACCTCGCTCTCGGCTCCGCACTCTACTATTTAGGCGAGTTACCGCTTGCCCACGAACATTTCCAGCAAGGGATTGCTGCTTACAGCCCGGAGCGACATCGTCTGCTTCCGTATTACGTGGGCCCACAGGATCTCAGAGTGACCTGCCTCCGCAATAGCGCCTGGGTGGCTTGGGCGCTCGGCTACCCTGACCAGGGACTCGCCGCCGGCAACGCCCCGGCCGACCTCGCCCGGGAATCCTCGCATTCACCGAGCCTGACGGCGGCCTTGCTCGGCATGGCGCGACTCCACCAGTTCCGGGGAGAGGCGGAACAGACGCGCCAACACGCCGAAGCGGCCATGAAACTGGCCGGCGAGCAAGGGTTTGGGCAGCGTCTGGCAGCCGCCGCGATTCTGTTCGGCTGGGCACAGGCCGCGCAAGGGGCGCCAGAGGGCATCGAGACGATGGCCGCGGGACTAGCAGATTACCGGGCCACGGGGGCTGGGGACGATCTGCCGTATTGGCTGGCGCTCCTCGCCAGCCGGAGGGCGGCGATGCAACAGGTCGAAGCCGCCGGCCTCGATCTCGACGAGGCGCTGGCGCTCGTACGTGCCAACAGCACTCGAGTGTGGGAGGCCGAACTGCACCGGCTAAGGGGCATGCTGCTAGCCCGGCGCGAGGCGGCGCCCGAGCGGGCGCGCCGCTCGACATCCACAGACGAGGCGGAGGCCGCCTTCGAGGCGGCCCTCGAGATCGCCCGACGTCAGCAGGCCAAAGGCTTTGAACTGCGGGCCGCCACCAGCCTCGGTCGGTGGTGGCGGGACCATGGCCGCGGCGCGGATGCCCGCGCCCTTCTGGAGCCGGTGCGGGCGTGGTTCACCGAGGGCTTCGACACACCGGACCTGATCGAGGCCGATGCCCTGCTCCGAGAGCTGGGTGCGACCACGACGCCTGGCGCCGCCGTCCGCGTCAAAGGCACCACGACCGGGTTCGGCGGTAGCCGCTAATCGGACGCCCCGGTCCCTCCAGTCCCTGGCTCCTGATACTGGGCGCCAACCGCGGCTCTCAGAGAAATCTTATAGAACTCTTAAGACTCTGCATGCTGCGGAGGGCTAAGAAAATGAGACTTAGATCTCTGCGCAGGGAGGACGGGGACATGACCAGCAGCCTCAGTACCGGCGAGTTCGATCCCGGGATCGCCAACCGGCCCTGGGGCAATACGGCAACGGCCTTCAACGGCCAGCTCTGGGTGATCGGCGCGGGCGGCGGTGACCAGATCTATCAAACCCGTTTCACGTTCAACGGCAACTCCGGAGAGTGGGATCTTACCAATAGCAATAATTGGTCGAACACTAAAGTTGCTGTGCAGGGACAGGACTACATCTCTTCCCATGACAAATGCGGGAGTGACGCGCTCGGCGACGGATCGGCGCTCTATTTGTTCTGGAACGGGGGCGACTTTATCGGCGGAGAGAGTACCCAGGGAACACCTGCGACAGGCGAGCCAATGTGGCAATTCGGTTTCGCGATGCAGGACAGCAGCGGCAATATGTTCACGCCGCCCAAGCCTTGCGACATCTCGGCCGTGGCGTACGGGTCGGACTCGTTTCTGCCGGCCTTTCCGATCGAACAGAGCAATGCGCCGGCGATCTTTATCGGCCTCTACAGCGTCAGCGGACAGCAGACGCAAAGCTCGGTGGAGACATCGCAGGGGTCGTTTGTTCCATGGCCGGCACAGGCGCAGGCGATAATCACCTGCGACATGCTGAACGGGTATCCCCAGAACGGCGGGAACAACCCGACCATCGTCGATGTCGGCAAGAGTATCAGCGTCACCTGGTTTGCCTCGTCTCCCGCTTCCGGCGGCGACCCACAAGTGCTGGTGATGGCGGCCCTCACTGCGACGCTGAAGGCGGAGCCGCACAATACCAGTTGGCCGGTCCAGCTGATGCTGCCGATCGATCCGAACAGCGGCGCGCCGTTGCCGCCGGGTGCGCCCACTCCGTGGGTGTTCTATGACGACCAGTATCCGGGCTCGCCGTTCTTCACCGTCAAGGACCCTGCCAACCGCGTGATCTGCTATGCGACGGGCGGCGAGGTGGGTAACCAGGCGGCCATCGAGCGTTGGCAGTATCCGACCTGGTCGATCCCGACCGGTGCGCCGCCCACAGCAAGGGACGTCACTGTGAACCATTCGGACGACTATTCGCCGGCAGTCGCCTTTTACATCGACACCGCCAACCCGATCCAGCCGACGCCGCCGACCACGACCACGAACCCCGACGGATCGATTTTGGCGTACAATGTGTATCGCTTCCTGTTCTACAACGCCGGGCACATCTACGCGCAGGCCAGCTACTACGGCATGATCGAGCAGATGCCGACGCAGATCCTGCAGCCCGACCAGATCGTGACCTCCATGCTGGTCAATGGGATCATCGACAGCCCGTTTCCGCAGCCGCTCGCCAATGTGCAGAACTTCCAGTTCGAGAGCGACAACCCCAATATGGGCGCCCTCACCTACACCACCGCCAGCGGGGCCACTACCGGATACACTCAAAGCGTCAGCGGCGCGGGCGGTCTTCACACTGAGGGCGTTAGCGCCGTCGGGCTCGCCTGGAATATAACGCTTCAAGGCGGAGGGCAGTCAACCTGGGGGACGCTAACCACTACCACCGTAACGCAGGTGCTGCAGCAAAACGCAATAGTGAACACCGACAATCAAACAAAGGTCGGTATTGGAGTCAACCCGAACGCAGGGTTTATCGCTTCGTCGCCGCGGCTGTCGCAAGTGCCGTACCGCTTCGCCGACGATACAGTCAAACCTCCGAACTATATCGGCTACCCGTACTCCGAGTCCGCTACCGATCAGGCGCCCCGCGTATCGCTGATCAGCGTGGCTCAAATCCTCTCGACCATTGTCAACTACACCCCTTACATGGTGACCCCCGGCGATCTCGCGTCCTACACCCCGGAAGGGATAAACGCGACGATGAGCGGGCTATATTCCACTGCCGGCTGGGACGCGCCGACCGACTACTTTCAGGACGTGCTGCTGCCAAATGCCTTTGATTTTCCGATAAACCCTCAGACAAGCTTGCCCTATTTGGAGTTCCAGCTCACCTCGAACACGCCGCAACAGGACAGCTTCAACAGGTTGGTGCAGAACAACAAGACATGGGGCTGGAACACCAGCGTGAGCGCGTTCGTGGGCTTTCGGTGGAACGCAACTATTTTGGGTGAGGAAATCTCACAGGGAAATATCGGTGCTCAGGTGAACTTTTCGGCGCAAGGCAACTGGGAAGATGACACCACGAACGATCTTGGAATACAGATCTCCAATCTTCAATTCCCCGTCTGGGGTGATAATAACGCCAAGGGCTGGGCGGACGCAGTCTGCAACTATATCATGCTGCTGCTCTACCTGCCCCCGCCGAGCGGGCCCGACCCTGCGCCGACCCTGTGGGCCGATGAGCTGCGGCAGTTCGGCACCAAAACTTTCTCACTGCCGACCGTGATCGACGAGGGCTCGGAGCCATGGCGGATCGCCTTCGTCGTGATCGCGTACCAAACGAACCAGAACATCGGCGTTGGATGGGATTACTACTACAAAGGAAACCTGCCCGGCCTACAGCCGCCGCGGGCTCCTCTCTAGCGCCATCGCTTTTTGCACCGGTCTCTCTCGGCATACCGCGTGCCACGCCACGACCGTGCGAGCGAGCCCTGACATTCGGCTTAGCTTGCGGCGAGGGCTCACGGATCCCGGGGTGCGCGAAGCATGTTCAAGACCAAACCGATCTTCCTCGCGGGGTTGCTCCTCTTTGTCCCGGCGATCCCCGATGCGCAAGACAGCAATCCCTCTTTTGCGCACCCAAAGGGTTATTTCTTCTCGACCGCCGAGGCGAGTAATGCGCGCACCGTCCGGCAGTGGTCGACATCGCATCGTTCCCTCCCGATTGGCGCCGGCACCGAGTACACGGCCGGCCGCTGACCAGCGAAGCCGCGGGGTTCAGCAATGACGACCATCGGCCGCGGATGTGAGACTCCACCAACCCTGTCAAAGAAACCCGCCATGCTATCACGCCGCGCCTTGCTGGTTTCTACCCCTGCAGCGGCGGCAGTCCGCCCTGCGACACTCGGTGCGCAGACTTCACTCCCACCGGGTTCAGGGGAGAGCACCAGTCCCGCCACGATCCTCCAGCTGCAACGCCGCACGATCGAGGTGAACGGTAAACCCTCCTCGGTGTTCGCCATCCGTCAGCCTGACGGCACCTCCGGCATCATAACCGAGGTCGGAAAGCGGTTTCGCGTGCACCTCGAAAACAACATCGATCAGCCGAGCCTGATCCACTGGCACGGCCTCACCCCGCCCTGGCAGCAAGACGGCGTGCCCGGCATCTCCGGCCCGCCGATCGCACCGGGCGGCAGCGCCGACTACGACTTCCCGTTGCGCTTTGGCGGCACCTTTTGGATGCACTCCCATCAAGGACTGCAAGAGCAGTCGTTGATGCTGGCGCCGCTGATCATCCATGACGGGCGCGATCGGCCCGGCGAGCAGGAAATCGTCCTGATGCTGAATGATTTCAGCTTCACGCCAGCCGACGAGATCTTTGCGGGGCTGAAGAAGAGCGGCAACGGGCTGAAGATGGCGAGCGCAGCGGCATCGGCGGCACCGATACTCGGCATGGCCCGAGCCAAGGGACCCGATTTGAACGACGTCAAATACGACGCATTTCTCGCCAATGACCGCACTCTCGCCGACCCCGAGGTGATCAAGGTCGAACCCCGCGGGCACGTGCTGCTGCGTGTCATCAACGGCTCGTCGATGAGCAACTATCACGTCGATCTCGGCCAGCTCAAAGGCGAGCTGATTGCCGTCGACGGGTTCCGGACTGCACCGGTGATAGGAAGCCGCTTCCCGATCGCGGTCGCGCAGCGGCTCGACATCCGGCTCACGCTTCCCCGCGAACCTGTGGCCCATCCGGTGCTCGCGGTGCTGGAAGGCGACCGGCGCCAGACCGGCATCGTGCTGGCCGCCGGCGTCGCGGCAATAACCCGCATCCCCGACACGACCGGCACGGCCTCGCCCGCTTTGACGCTCGATCTCGAGCACCGACTGCGCGCGGCCGAGCCATTAAAGCCGCGCAAGGCGGACCGTGTGCATACCCTGAACCTGACGGGCGACATGGCGCGCTACATCTGGTCGATCAACAACGTCGCCTGGAACAAGGACGTCCCGCCGTTGCCGATCGCCAAAGGCGAACGGGTGGAGCTGATGATGATCAACCAGACAAAGATGCCGCATCCGATGCACCTGCACGGGCACGAGTTCCAGGTCGTCGAGATCGACGGGAGGCGGTTCCCTGGCGCCGTCCGCGACACCGTGCTGGTGACGCCGGGACGGCGTGTCATGGTGGCCTTCGATGCCAACAATCCGGGGCTCTGGGCCTTCCACTGCCATCTACTGTACCACCTCGACGCAGGTATGTTCACGACATTCCGGTATGTCTGATGCCGAGCATTTTCGGCTTGTGGGGCGACAGTCCCGACCATCTTGTCCATCTCCTGGTGGCATTCGTCCTCGCCTTGCCGATCGGGTGGCATCGGGCACGCGAAGAGCAAAGTGCCGGTCTGCGCACCTTCCCGCTGGTTGCGATGGCCAGCTGCGGGCTGGTGCAGACCGCGATATCAGTGATCGGCGCCAGCGTTCCCAATAATGCGAATATCCTGCAGGGCGTGGTCACCGGCATCGGCTTTATCGGTGCGGGCGCAATCATCCGACAAGGCGATTTCACGACGGGTCACGCCACGGCTGCCAGCATTTGGACAGTCGGCATCATGGGTGCGGCGGTCGGCTATGGTTACTACGACATCGGGATCATTCTGACTGCCGCCAATCTCATTATCCTCATGCTGCGAACGCGCTCCCCGGGACATTCGTCGGCAACAGAGACCTCTCCTGGCGAATGCTAGCCGCCACGAGGTACACGATCCGGTCGGCTCCGCAGAAGGCCGCGCCAATATTTGATCGCGACAACAGCTGGGCCAGGGTCATCGTCCACCCGACCGAACGGTTTGCCGGCCCGTTATCGAATACCCGGGTGGCCTGTTTTAGTCCGGGCAGGGCCTGGACGGCGTCGCGCGCTGGCACGCTCAACAATACGGGAGGGCGGGATGTTGGAAGGCGTAATGCTCCTCTGGTTTGTGTTGGCGGCAATCTCGCTGCTGTTCGTCGCGATCGATATCCGCACCACGCCGGAATCGCCGGTGTTGAAATGGGGGTTCGCCCTGCTGACCGCTTACACGGGAGTAGTCGGTGCTTTCCTCTACGTGCTCGGTTGCCGCGAGCCGCTCCCCGGACTGCACGAACGTTACGTCGCGGCGCGCTGGCGGCAAACACTAGGGTCGACGATGCACTGCGTGGCTGGCGATGGCGTGGGCATCCTCGCAGGCGCTGTGCTGGCTAGTGTACTCGGCCTCGCCGGGCCGACCGAGGTGATCGTCGAGTATGTCCTCGGCTTCGCTCTCGGCTGGATGGTTTTCCAGGCGCTATTCATGCGCGAGATGGCGGGGGGCTCATATTCCCGCTCACTGGCTAGCACGTTCATTCCGGAGCTTCTCTCGATGAACCTGTTGATGGCAGGAATGGTGCCGACGGTGATGGCGTTGCGGATGCTAATTGCGTTCGGGGCCGATCCCCTGACCCCCGCCTTCTGGTTCTTGATGTCGATCGGGCTGCTGGTCGGTTTCGTCGTCGCCTACCCGATGAATTGGTGGTTGGTCGCCAACCATCTGAAGCACCGGCATGATGACGGTGCGCCCGGCGGGTATGCTCGGCACAACGCAGCACCTCGACGCTGCTGCCGGCGCACTCAACGCGCCGCACGCCGCGCATGCGGCATGGAAGCCAAGTCCGCACCGCAACCGCCGGTGCCGGTCATGTCGCTGTTATCGTTCGCGGCCCTGGCAGCCGGTTTGGCGGTCGCCTTCTCGTTCGGGGCGGGGTGACCAACGCTTCAGTCGAACTCTAAACGGGGAGCTGAGGGAGTTCAGTGCCTGCTTGCATCGATCCCGTCTCGGCGCTGTTCTTTCCGGCACCCTGGGGGCGTTGGTGGCGATTTTTCCATTATCCCGCCGCGAGTCGACTTTTGTGAGCGAGCCGTCGCGGCGGGTGGCGGAGCGCGCGCCGTGCGCAACCGCTTCGCCCGCTGTTACGCGGCCAGTTAAATCTGTGCCGCGGCATAAGCCGGGCCTGCGCCGCTTCAGCCCTTATTTCTGGAACAGAGGGTGCAGGCCCGGCGTTTTTCCTCGCGCGAGCGCACCTGGCCGAAAAGGCGTGGCCAGCGATATTATCGGCATCCCCAACTACGGCAGCCCTGCCCTTGAACGACAAAAATCAGCCAGAGCGCCGATGTATTGCGACGGTATATATAGAAGGCTGCAGCGGGAGTGACAGTAGATACGCTTGGGAGGGCCGCGCGTAAAAATGGGGAGCCACATGTTCCGGATACCTCGTGACTGGTGGCAACTGCAGCTCTTCGTTGCGGCAATGGCGACCTGGATCGGCACCGCGGAAGCGCACCAGATGCTTTACGTCCGATCTGGCTATAGGCTGGCAGTCGGCATCGAAGCGGGGCTTGGCGGCTTCTTGGTAGGCAATGTCGATACTGGGGCCGGCAACGTCAATATGGATGCGCCGCTTGAGGGGCCGTTCCCGCCTTCCGAGCGCCGCACGACGCGGGATTGGTTCGAAGGCTTTATCAAGCCGTTCGCCGAACTGGAAACGCCGTTTTTCGACTTCGGCCACACCTACGCTCTCGTCAGCGTCGTTGGCGCCCTGACCCGTGGGAACGGCGATGCGACTTCGAGCCTAGCGCCGCAGGGCGCGCGCTCGACCACCTCCGACGCGCCGCAGCACGCTGCCCTCGAAGATGCCGTCATCGGCTGGCATTCCGGCGATCTGTTCGCCGACACGCTCGGCGAAGATGCGATCGAGATCTCGGGCGGTCGGCAAGCCTTCGTGCTCGGCGACTCGTTTTTGATCGGTGCCGGCGTGGTCAACGGTTTTGGCCGCGCCGCGTTCTATCTCCAGCCCCGTGCCTCGTTCGACCATGCGGCGATCCTCAAGTTCAACTCAGCGCCGCTGCGCGCTCGGCTGTTCAACCTCGAAAACCGCGTCGATCAGGATTTTGCGAGGGCGTATTGAGCGTTCGCTCCTGTGTCGGAAAGCCGCCTTCCCTCGGGCGGAACTCGCTGAGCTCGGTTCGTTGGTGACTCTCCGCTGGAGGGAACCGGATTCGAACCATCGGTCCCGCCTCAGGAAAAGTGGTCGATGCCAAGTTCCAGCGATCAGACCCCGGGTCGGTCGAACACTGACTTTGGGAGGAGGTGCTGAGGGCAGAGACATCGAACTCTCTCGCCGAAAGACGTCCGTACTTCGCCCTATGATCTCTGCGCGAACCGGTCGGATCGACGACAATCTCGGGAGGGGGACCGTTGGTTCGAATCCACTTCCCTCCTGCAAGGAGTCCACTGCGAAACCTGAGGCCGACGATTTCCGCGCAGCCGGCTGAGGTGGCGGATCCTCCCCCGAAAACCCTAAGCCCGCTGCAGCAATGCGCGCACGTACGGGACAGGGTCGGGATCGCCTTCCAAGCTGTCCGCATCCTGATTGGTCTTCAATTCAATTTGCAACCGGATGCCGTTCGGATCGTGGAAGTAGAAGGTCTTGCCATACCCCCGTTCGATAATTTCGGCACGGCGACCCCATGGTCCTTGAGCCCCGGGACGACGGACGAGATATCCTCGACCGACCGCCGTCGAGGTTTCTTCCTGAGAGCCTGTGAATGTTTGCTTCGGCGGTCATCGGTGTCGCGTGACCGGCATCTTGGAAGAGTTGTCCAAAACGGCTCAGCTGTGGAGCGGGCTTGATCGGCCCGACAGGCATTGCGGTGGCGAGACACGGTCGCAGGAGGCGGAATCATCGGTGATTGATATCGCAAGCCTGGAGGCTGTCTCAGCCGGCAGCAACAGTGGCGGCCCGCCGCAACGCCAAAGCACGCAGCATGTTGTGGGCGAGCGCGAACCACAGCAGCACGGCGCGGGCCTTCGCTTTGCCGCGCACCAACAGCCGGGTGAGCCCCATGCGGCGCGCCCAGGCATTGGCGCACTCGGCCTTCGAGCGTTCCTTGTAGAGGGCTTTGCCCGGTTCACGGCCATGCGCCGGCGCCAGTCCGCCACCCCCGGTTTGTCGTCGCGCCGTGGTGCGTAAGGGTCACTGCCATGCTTGCTGTGGACCGGCGGGCACCACAGTTTGATGCCGCTCCCATGGGCCCACTCGATGTCGTCGTTCTTGGTGAGCCCGCCATCCACCAGGTAATCCGACGGCATCGTCCCGGCCGCACCCAATCCTTCCAGCGTCGGGGGCGCCGAGCCGCGATCCTACCGCCGCAGAAATGCGGGCTGCCGCAGAACGCGACCGCAAGGTCCGCATCGAAGGAAACGCAAACCTCCTC
>Ga0210406_10006980_pt1 | contig 11588 bp, 8 predicted proteins | sample IncBWC30MmetaG_FD_155454 | JGI IMG/M metagenome (GOLD analysis project Ga0210406, IMG submission 155454) | Forest soil microbial communities from Barre Woods Harvard Forest LTER site, Petersham, Massachusetts, United States - Inc-BW-C-30-M | ecosystem: Environmental > Terrestrial > Soil >... | reverse complement strand
TTCCGGATGGGTTTCCTGAAAATATCCGGCGCCGAGCTCGGCCGACGGCACCTGCGCCGCAATGGCAAGCACTGGTAACCGCGACCGCTGACAATCGAACAGGCCGTTGATGAGGTGAAGGTTGCCCGGCCCGCAACTCCCGGCACAGACCGCAAGCTCTCCTGTCACGTGCGCTTCGCCACCGGCCGCGAAAGCCGCGACCTCCTCGTGCCGCACATGCACCCATTCGACCTTTCCCTGCCGGCGGATCGAATCGGTCAGGCCGTTCAGGCTGTCGCCGACGACGCCATATATCCTCTTCACACCGGCTGCAGCGAGAGTTTCCGCAAATTGATCAGCGACTGTCTTGACCATAACTAAATTTATTCCATCCGTGGCTTAGGAATTCTCCGTGTGTCTTAGGCGGCGCGGCCGGCGCCTGCAGGCAGATCAATGTTCTCAACCTTGAGAACTTGCGCTGTTTCCGCGCGAACATGCTGGAGGAGTTTGGCATCTTCGATCAGCGAAACGCCGTAAGATGGAATGATCTCCCTTAGCTTTGGCAGCCACGCGCTTGCCGAAAGGTCACCGGCGAAACATTTCTGCAGCACGCTGATCGCGATGAATGCGGCGGTGGAAGCGCCGGGCGAAGCTCCCAGAAGCGCCACGAGCGAATGATCGGCAGCCCCGACGAGTTCGGTTCCAAACTCCAGCAGACCACCGCGCTTGACGTCGGGCTTGATGGTCTGAACGCGTTGCCCCGCTACTTGAAGCTTCCAGTCCAGGGGCTTCGCGTTGGGGAAATACTCGTCAAGCGCGGCTAACCGGTGACTCTCGGACTGAAGGACTTGCCCAATCAGGTATTCCGTGAGGTCGAAGTTGTCGCGCGCCACCGACAGCAGCGGCTTGACATTGGCTGGCCTGACCGATTCGAATAAATCCAACAGCGACCCGTGCTTCAGAAATTTGCTCGAGAAGCCGGCATAGGGGCCGAACAGCAGCGAGCGCTGGCCGCCGATGACTCGGGTATCGAGATGCGGCACCGACATCGGCGGCGAGCCCACCGCCGCCTTGCCGTAGACTTTGGCATGGTGGCGCTTGTTGATCTCGGGATCGTCGCAACGGAGCCAGATACCGCTAACTGGGAAGCCGCCATAGCCTCGGGCCTCTGGGATACCGGATTTTTGCAGCAGTGGCAGCGCGCCGCCGCCTGCGCCGATAAAGACGAACTTGGTCTTCACCGACCGCTTCTCGCCGCTATCGAGATCGTAAACCTCGACGCGCCAGCGCCCGTGGTCCTCGCGGACGAGATTAGTGACGCGGTTCCGGTAATGTACCTTGCAGCCCGGCTGGCCGACGAGATATTGGACCAGATGATGGGTGAGGGAGCCGTAGTCCACGTCAGTGCCCGTTACGATCCGCGTCGCAGCAACTGGCTCATCACTGGTTCGGCCTTCCATCACCAGCGGCGCCCACTCGGCGATCTTCTGCCTATCCTCGGTATACTCCATGCCGTAATAGCAGTGGTGCGCGCTCATCGCCTTGAACCTCTTTCTGAGGAACGAGACGTTGCTGCCGTGCACGAAGCTCATGTGCGGCACGGGATGGATGAACGAGCGCGGATCGGCGATCGCGCCTTTCTTTATGAGGTAGGACCACAGCTGACGCGACAGGTCGAACTCGACGTTGACTTCCAGCGCCTTGGAGATGTCGATGCTGCCGTCGGGCCGCTCAGGCGTGTAGTTCATCTCGCAATTGGCGGCATGTCCGGTGCCGGCGTTGTTCCAGGCTTCCGAGCTTTCAAGGCCACAATCTTCAAGAGTTTCGAATATCGCGATGGTGAGCAAGGGATCGAGCTCTTTCAGGAAGACCCCGAGCGTGGAGCTCATAATGCCCGCGCCGATGAGGACGACGTCCGGTTCGGTATTGAATGTTTGTGGCATCGGATTTCTCTTTCAGATTAATGAATGGTTGCTTGTTTCTTCGCGGATGACTCGATCAAGCCGTGGCCCGCTGCAGCTTGCGAGCGCGAAACGGCACCGAGGCGCCTGGCTGAAGGACCACGTAGGCACGGCGCCAGGCAGCATCGTCGGTCAACTTCCAACTGTGTCCGGAGCCGACCGTGTCCTCGGCAAGCAGGATGTTGCCAGGGTGGAGAAGGAAATGCTCGCCGCCGCGCGTCTGGAAATCCAGCGTGCCGCTTAGCGTGATGACCAGTTGCCGAACCGGCGCCGTGTGCCAGGCGAAAGCGCCGCCCGATGCCGTTTCCTGGAAGGAGATACTCGCCACAGCGAGTTTGTCACTTAGCGATTCGCCGCGCGGACCTGCCGTGAGTTCGATGACGCCTTCCTCGAAATACGAGTTCTGGTCGTCGCCGGTCCATAAACGTACACATCGGATCATTTGCTTGCTCCTGTTGTGCTTGCTGCATTACCCGCACGAGCCTTCCGACCAATCGCGGCTGGCCGAAAGGGAACGACGGTGTTCGGATCGAGAATGGTGTAGACACGGCACCAGGGCTGGTCGCCGACCAACTTCCAATTGTGGCCGGCTCCGCTCGTGTCCTCGGTGAAAAGGACGTCGCCCGTGCGGAGTGTAAATCGTCCATCCGGCGTTTCGAATTCCAGGGTGCCACTCAACGTGATGACCAGCTGTCGAGCCGGATCCGGGTGCCATCCGAGTTTCGGATCCGCGTCGGTTTCATGGAATGATGCCGAGGCGATCGGGTACTTCGCGCTAAGCGCGTCGCCCCTTGCGCCGGGCTCAAGATCAATCGATCCCTCTTCGAAATGCGACTTCTGGTCGGAGCCGGTCCACAATTTGATGCATCGGATCATCGGGTCTGCTCCTTAGCCCGCCGATCATTGATCTTGGCGGGCTCGATTCCTTTGGCGACGTAGGGCCTGACCATCTTTGCGGGATCGACGACGCGGTCGAACTCCTGCTCGGTAACGAAGCCGAGCTTCAGCGCCGCTGCCTTCAGCGTGAGATCGTTGTCCATCGCGTAGTGCGCGATCTTGGACGCATTGTCGTAGCCGATCACCGGCGCCAGCGCGGTAACCAGCATCAGGGAGCGGTCGACATACTCCTTGATCTTCTTGGCGTTCGGCCTGGTTCCTTCGACCAGGAACTTGCGGAAATTTGTACAGCCGTCGGTCATGATCGTGATCGAATGCGTGATGTTGTAGATTATCAGCGGCTTGTAGACGTTCATCTCGAGATAACCGCTGGCCCCGCCGAAGCCGACGGCCGCGTCGTTCCCCATCACCTGCACCGCGATCATCGTCAGCGCCTCGGCTTGGGTCGGGTTGACCTTGCCCGGCATGATCGACGAACCCGGCTCATTCTCAGGAATCATCAGTTCGGCGATGCCGGCACGCGGACCGCAGGACATCAACCGGATATCGTTGCCGACCTTGTAGAGCGAGACTGCAAGTGTGCGAAACGTGCCGGAGAGCTGCACCAGCGCATCATGCGCGCCCTGCACGGCGAACTTGTTCGGCGCGCTGATGAAGGGCAGGCGCGTGAGCTTGGCAATCTCGGCAGCGGCCGCCTCGGCGAAGCCCGGCGCCGCGTTGATCCCGGTACCGACCGCGGTGCCACCGAGGGCCAGGCGGTAAACCCCCTTGAGCGCGTCGGCAATGCGTTCAAGATCATCCGCCAGCATGCCGGCGTAGCCCGACCATTCCTGTCCAAGTGTAATCGGAGTGGCGTCCTGCATGTGTGTGCGGCCGATTTTGACGACATCATCCCATTCGGTTGCCTTGGCGGCGATCGCGTCATGAAGGGCCTTCACCGCGGGAACTAAACGCTGCGTCACGTTCACCGCGGCAGCGATGTACATCGCGGAAGGGAAACTGTCGTTCGACGATTGCGACATGTTGACGTGATCATTGGGATGAACCGGTTTCTTGCTGCCGAGCGGCGTGCCTGCGAGCTGGCAGCATCGGTTGGAGATCACTTCATTCACATTCATGTTGAACTGAGTGCCGCTGCCGGTCATCCAGACATGCAGCGGGAACATGTCGTGATGTTGGCCGTCGAGGATTTCATCGCAGACCTGAACGATCAGTTTGTGTATGCGGCTATCGAGCCGTTTGCCGGCATGATTTGCATTGGCCGCAGCCTTCTTCAGCGTCGCGTATGCTGTGATCATTTCGCGCGGCATGAGATCCTTGCCGATGCTGAAATGCTCGAGCGAACGTTGCGTCTGCGCTCCCCATAGTTTATCGGCGGGAACGTTGACCTCGCCGAGGCTATCCATCTCCTTGCGAATGCCGCTAGTCATGTTTTCGACCTCCTTGAAACTCACGTCGAGCCACGCCGCAATTACTGGATGCCTTCGGCTCTCAAAGCTGATCCAGATCCGTTGTGCGCACTGGCCTGCTCGATGCGCGCCTTAAGCGACGGGTACAAGCGACCCGCATTGCCATACGACAGGCTTTGCAAATCGACCTTGTTGAATGCCGGATAACGTCCAATGTCGGCGACGGCGGGCGCAAATGTCGATTTCGGCATAAGGCGGGAAATCAAGTCCCATCACCAATTGCGACACCGGCACGAGCTTGAGAATGGCTCCGAGCTGGGCTTCGGAAGTGGCTGCCGTCAGGTCGTAGTAGAACGACGCGATACCTTCCCGGACCTCCTCAGGGGAAAGCTCGAGCCGTCCGGGTCCCACGCCGAAGGCGTGCTCAAGCATTTGGATCCGGTTGACCAGGTAGGGGATGGTGCCACCGCCGTGGGTTGAGATGATCTGCATGTTTGAGAGCGTTTCTTGGCGCCAGTGGCGACCATGTTCGGCAATCATGCGAGTGGTATCGAACATGAACTCGAGCACGGATGGGTTTAGCCCGATGAGTAACGTCTGCGTTGCCTTCGTGAAGGTGGGATGGACAAACAGGGTTGACCCGCGCCGGTTCAACTCCTCAAGCCATGGATCGAATTGCGGCTCTCCGAGATAGACGTCGTTGATGCTCGTTGAAGTGCTGACCCCGTCTAACTTCAATATGTCGAGCGCGTAAACGATCTCGGCCACAGCGCCGTCTGCATCCTGACCGGGTAACGTCGCGACCGCTCCGAACCGGCTGGGATGTCTGGAGACAATGTCAGCCAGAGTTTCATTGACGCGTCTGGCGATGTCGCGTGCCTCCTGCCCCCTCGCGTGGTTGGCCGACTCCGGGTCGGAGAGGACGCACGCCGAGATATCATGCTGTTCCATGTACGAGACAGCGCTCTCGACAGACCAGTCGGGCTCCTTTTGCCCTGGTCCAGGCGCACCCTGCCCATATGGAAGGATAGGATGCGAGTGAACGTCGATAATTTTACCTAGACTAGCCATTCGACCTCACTTGGAAACCGCGCCGAGCCAGGCCGACATTTTCATCGTGTCCCCTTGTGTGGGGAAGTAGCGTCGAAGCGGGACTGGGTCACGTTAGACGTTGTTAGAATTTGTTAGAGGACGAAGTTGTTGGAGTTCTGATCGAACCTCCGCAGTCCGGGTAAATTCTTAGCAAGCGACGGAGTCGCGCTGAGAACGAACCCTTTGCCGCGAACATTGCAAATCATCGGGGCGTCATTTGACCCATCGACCTTTCGACGCAGCCGACCCATATGCACATTCACGACATTCGCTTCCGCAACGAAGTTGTAATGCCAAACATCTTTGATGATTGCGCGCGTCAGCAATTGATCGCTCCGTTGCATCATGTACTCGAGCAACTGGAATTCGCGCGGCAGCAGATCAATCGGCCGGGTACCACGCTTTGCGGTGCGATCGATGAGATCTAGCTCCAGTGATCCCACGCGCAGCACCGTTAGACGCGGTTCGACCGACGACCGAGCGGAAGGATCCAGTTTCCATATTATCTCGACGATCGACAGCGGCGGTTCAGAGGAGCCGCCGCTTTGCCGGGATGCTTCGCGGACCTCATTGACCATCTTCTCAACTGCGATCGACAGCAGCGAATGCATGTAGGCTTCTTCGATGCGATGATTCACGCTGTGTTCTCTTGCCGGTCGCAGTTTTCGATCCGTTCGGACTGCTCTCCCCCTCAAGCCCAGGTGAATACTTCAGGGATGAGGCGTCCCTACTACACAGGCCGCGTCAGATCCTTGATGTGGTGCTGAAGAAATCCTGAAATCTGTTGATTGAGCGCTGCCGTGGATACGAGTCGGGAATGCCTTGCCTTGGCGACTCGGGCTTATGGCGATCTCGAAGTGCGGCGCTGGTAGCGGTTGCAAGTCCCTATATCGCCAGTCTTTTGGTTGAATGACGGAGGGCGAACGGCGGACAAGGTCGTTGCTCCGGTCTATGTGTCGCCGTACTATCTCGGTGCGGCCACGTCCCAATCCGGCGAACCAGAACGGCGACGCGCGCCTGATCGATTTGATCCCTCTCTGCGGCAAGCTCAGAGCCAAGCTGAGGATGGGAAATGCCGATCCAAGGTGCACACATATCTGCACCGAAGCCCGAGCGGGTCTATATGGCCGGGCGGTGGGAGGTAGACGTAGGCCAGCGCGAACTCCGGGCGCATGGAGCCCCGGTTCCTATCGGGAACCGCGCGTTCGAAATCATCAGTGTTCTGGTTCAGTCGGCCGGCAAACTCGTCAGCAAGGATGACCTTATGGGTCGGGTTTGGGGCGCGATTGTCGAGGAGAACACGATTCAGGTCCACATTTCCGCGATCCGCAAAGCGCTCGGTCCAGACCGCGGAATGCTGAAGACGATATCTGGTCGCGGCTATCGTCTGCTCGGAAGCTGGACGATCCGGGAGGAAGAGCACGCGTCGGCAGCACCGACCTATCTTGAGCAAGTACGAAAGTCGGCCCGGCCATTCCAATCCAATTTGCCCTCGCGGACGTCCGACTTGATTGGCCGAGACGGCGCTGTGCAACACCTACGGAATCTGTTGTCGGCATATCGGGCCGTCACGCTGACCGGCCCCGGAGGGATTGGAAAGACCTCGCTGGCGCTGGAGGTTGCCCGCAACCTGTTTCCGACCTTTCAGGGTGATGCATGGCTGGTCGAGTTAGCCTCAGTGTCGGATCCCGATCTGGTGCCGTCCGCGGTAGCGAGTGCTCTCGAGCTAAAGTTGGTTAGCAAGGAGATTTCTTCCCAATCTGTCGCGAGGGCAATCGGCAGCAAAAAGCTTCTGCTTGTGCTTGATAATTGCGAGCATGTCATCGACTCGACCGCCAGCCTGGCGGAGACGGTCTTGCGCATGTGTCCGCACACGACTGTTCTCGCTACCAGCCGGGAACCGCTACGCATTGAGGGCGAGCATCTTTGTCGCGTTTCTCCGCTAAACGTGCCATCGCAGCATCCGGCCGAGCCGTGTGATATCCTTGAACACAGTGCCGTTCAGCTTTTTATCGCCAGAATGACGGCGTTGCGCCCCGATTTTTCTGCAGAAGCAGACAGCCTTGCCGCGATCTCTGCGATCTGCCGGCACCTCGACGGCATTCCTCTTGCCATCGAGCTTGCAGCGGGGCGCGCTGCCACGCTCGGCCCCCAACAGGTTGCTTCGCGACTGGACGATCGACTCGCGCTGCTCTGCGGCGGGCGTCGAACGGCACTCCCGCGGCATCAAACGATCCGTGCAACACTTGACTGGAGCTATGAACTTTTGCCGGACTGGGAGAGTCGCCTGTTGCGTCATCTGGCGATCTTTCCCTCTGGATTCACGCTGGAGGCGGCAACTGCTGTTGCGAGTAACGCCTGTTCTTCCACATCGGCAGTCGTCGAAGGCATTGCAAACCTCGTCGCCAAATCACTTGTCACATTGGATGGATCGGCGCCGTCCAATCGCTGGCGCCTGCTTGAGACGATACGGGTATATGCGCGTGAGAAGCTCACCAAATCCAGCGAAGCCGAACAGGCCGCGCTGCGTCATGCGGAATTTTTTCGAGACTTCGTTGCGCCTTCCGCGAACGGCCCACGATCACGACCTTCTATCGAGAACATCGCTCAGTATGGCCGAGAGATCGACAATGTTTCCGCAGCTCTCGACTGGTCATTCTCTCCCGTCGGCAACCCGACAGTCGGAATCGTGCTGACAGCTGCATATGTGCCGGTTTGGACGCATTGGTCCATGATGGAGGAATGCTACCGGCGTATCGAGCGGGCTTTGCGCGCCGTCACATCTCAAGCGACTCCGGATGTGCGTCACGAGATGCAATTACTTTCAGCGCTGGGTTCGACAATGATTTGGACGCGAGGCGGCAGCCCGGAAACGAATGCGATCTTGACGCGGGCTCTCACCGCCGCCGAAAGCCTAGATGATGCCGACTATCGGCTACGGGCGTTATGGGGATTATATATTGATTACCAAACTCGCGGAGACCATCAGGTGGCCCTGGCGTTAGCTGAACGTTTTCGCCGGCACGCGGTAACCACCGCCGATCCTGACCTGCTCATCGGCGAACGAATGGCCGGCGCTGCCCAGCATTTCCTTGGAAACCAGAACCAGGCGCGACGGCACATCGAGCATATGCTCACTGGCTACGTTTCTCCCGCTGACTGGTCAGACAAGATTCGCTTCCACGTCGATCAGCGGATTGCGGCCTGCTGTTTTTATGCGCGGATTCTGCTGCTGCAAGGCTTTGCCGATTGGGCGATGCGGATCGCCGCGAGCGCTGTCGAGGACGCGCTGGCGATCGATCATCCGATTTCAGCTCTTTTCGCCTTGTTCCACGGGACTTCGGTCGCCCTACTCACAGGTGATTTGCCCACGGCGGAGGGCTTTGTGGGGATGCTGCTCGATCTTTCGGTCAAGCATGGAGTGGACGCCTGGAATGTCGTGGGTCGATGTTTCAAAGGCGTGCTGCTGATCAGCCGTGACGATGTCGCCGCGGGACTTCAAGAGCTGCGCCCGGCGCTTGCTGGTTTTCCGGGGACGGCCTCTAACTCAATGTTCGTTCTATTCCATGCCGAGTGTGCGCGAGCTCTGGGCCGCGCCGGAGAGGTCGCGAAGGGTCTATTGACGATCGAAGAGGCATTGGCTCCATGCGAGCTCAACGAGGAAGGCTGGTACGTCGCCGAACTTATGCGTGTGAAAGGCGAGCTTTCGCTCCAGGATGCGGGCGACCGGTCTGCCGCGACGGCTGAAAAGAACTTCACTCGAGCGATTGAAGTGGCCCGGCGACAAGGCGCGCTGATGTGGGAATTGCGGAGCGCAACGAGCCTTGCAGGCTTGAGGGGGCGGCAGGGCCGGCACGACGAGGCGCGGCAAATCCTTGCGCCGGTGTACGATCGATTTACGGAGGGCTTCGAGACGACCGACCTGCGCTCCGCGAGGACGATGCTTGAATCGCTGCCATCTCATCGTGTCGCATCCGAACAATAAGTTCGAATTTATTTGGGAACCCGATGCGCCTTGACTACTTCGTTCGGGCCAGCGAACTGCACGCAACGAATATTGTCTTAGGGCAAAGACTGTGACTGAGTGGTTCGTCGCGCCAAGGCCACAAAGTTACGGACGGCCGTCGAGCGGTCGCCCCGGCGATAGGCGAGGCTAACGAGTGCGCGGGGTGCATCTCCTTCGATCTGCAGGTAGGCGACTCCTTCGCTGTGGAGCTTTTCGAGCGACTGCGGCACGATCGACACACCGAATCCAGCGGCCACCATGTAGACGATCGACACGGTCTGCGACGCTTCCTGGCCAAGTTTGGGACTGAGTCCGGCCTGGTGGCAACTCGCGATGATGGAATCATGAAGGCCGGGTCCGATCGACCGCGGGAACAGAATTATGGTGTCCGACGCAAGGGCCGCGAGCGGCATGGAACGATCGCCGGCATGAGGATGTGATTCCGGCAGCACGATTACCATCGGCTCGTCGACCAGGGGCTCTATCGAAAGTCCTTCGGTATCGATGATCGGCGGCCGGACGAATGCGACGTCGATCTCGCGGCTCCGTAAGGACGCAATCAAGCGCGCGGTGTTACTCTGTTCCGGTGAAATGACAACGCCAGGATAGCGCACGCGATAGGCACGAATGATGCCGATAACCTGTCGGTGTATATAGGTCACGCCCGCAAAGCCGAGGTGGATGCGTCCCGCCGCGCCGCGCGCGTGGCCTTGTACGGCGGTCTTGGTTTGCTCTACCTGGGCGAGGAGCCCTCGCGCCTCGTCGAGCAGTAACATCCCAGTCTCGGTAAGCTCCACGCCGCGCTTTAGACGGCGGAATAACGAAGTTCCGATCTCCTGCTCGAGGAGGCGAATCTGCAAGCTGAGGGGAGGTTGTTTTATGCCGAGCCGTTCCGCTGCGCGGGTAAAATGCAGCTCTTCGGCGACCGCCACGAAATAGCGGAGATGCCTAAGTTCCATGACCTTACGATCCCGGCCGATCGGCATCGGGCAGCTTGCCGCTCCCGCGAGACGTCGGGCTGGGCCTCGCATTGTCGAGGGAGTCGCTGTCCTGGGTCTGTGTCAGCAAGTTTTACGTCCGATCCTTATTAGGCTGAAGGCAGAAGACAGTAACGATACCGCAAAAGTATGAAAAAGAGCTAGACCACATATTGGACCTTGGGCGCATCTTGTCCTAGTTCCACCGAAGGGGTGATGGGCGCATGCGCGAGTGCGGGTAGGATAAGTTTGAAGTTGTTTTCGAGGAGTTTGAAGTTGTTTTCGAGGAGAACGGCCGCGACGATATTCAGCTAGAACCAGTTCGTTCGCGCCGTCGGTTTGTAAGGATGAAATCGGAATGGTGCATAGTTGAACGAAAAGAGATGATAGTATGGATGCGAAGTCTAGAGGGTGCGATTTTCAGGACGTGATCTGTTTTGGTCCGTTTCGTCTTTCAGTCGCGGAGCGAACTCTAGAAAAAGAGGGCGTTCGGGTTCGGCTCGGCAGCCGTGCTCTCGACATTCTAATCGCCCTCGTCGAGCGCCCGGCCGAAGTAGTTAGCAAGAAGGAGCTATTCGCAAGAGCGTGGCCGAACCTTGCGGTCGATGAGGGCAGCCTTCGCTTTCATGTCTTGGCGTTGCGCAAGGCGCTTGGGCAGGAGCGATCGAGCAGCACACGTTATGTGACGAACGTGTCGGGCCGCGGCTATTGTTTCGTCGCGCCGATTTCGTGTGCAGCAAGCCAGCCGGAGCCCCTGAGGAATTCGCTCGCCCATTCACCCATCGGGCTCCCCCCGTGTCCGACCAGAATGGTGGGACGGGACGAAACAGTTCGGTTTATCTCGGAAGAGCTTACCGCGCGGCGCTTCCTAACCATCGTCGGATCGGGCGGGATCGGGAAAACCACCCTTGCCGCGGCGGTCGGCCATACCATGCTCGCCGCCTTCGACGGCGCGGTACATTACGTCGACTTTGGGCCAATATGCACTCCCTCTCTTGTCTCCAACAGGGTCGCGTTGACCGTGGGTTTGCCGGGCAATTTAAATGATCCGATTGCCGCGCTACCCGCCTTTCTACGCGACCGGAGAATGCTATTGGTGCTCGATAGCTGTGAGCATCTGATCGAGACGATCGCTCCATTAGCGGAGCGCATCTTCCAGGCGGCTCCAGAGGTCCATATCCTGGCGACGAGCCGGGAACCGCTGCAGGTCGAGGGCGAGCAGGTTCATCGATTGGATCCATTGGCGTTCCCCCCTGATGGTGCATCG
>Ga0210406_10006977_pt1 | contig 11590 bp, 7 predicted proteins | sample IncBWC30MmetaG_FD_155454 | JGI IMG/M metagenome (GOLD analysis project Ga0210406, IMG submission 155454) | Forest soil microbial communities from Barre Woods Harvard Forest LTER site, Petersham, Massachusetts, United States - Inc-BW-C-30-M | ecosystem: Environmental > Terrestrial > Soil >... | reverse complement strand
CGCCTTTTCCCATCCTGCTCCGTACGTTCCGTGCCTCCGTGGTGAATTCGGGCCTACTGACTACTGCCAACCGACCAGCGTAAGATACGCGCCAGCAGGTATCCCATATCCGATCGGACCGCGCGCGCATGTTCTACGACCGCTTTACGGAATCGGTACGCCAATTCCCTGACCTGATCGCCGTAGAACTCCAACGCGAATCCTCGGCCGTCGCCGCCGGCGCGCCTCCCGTCGAGAGCTACACCTTCACCCAGCTCCGCGACATGGCCGAATCCGTCGGCAACTGGCTTCTACAGTCCAACATCACCAAAGGCTCAAAGTGCGCCTTCCTCGCCGCCAACCATCCGTGGTGGATGGCGGCCTACCTCGGCGTCGTCGCCTCTGGGAACACAGCCGTTCCGCTCGACACTGCCTTCCATGCCGACCAGGTCCGCAAGCTCCTCCTCGACTCCGACGCGGTTCTTCTCTTCTGCGACCGCCAGCGTTTTCCTATCTGCAAAGAAGCAGCAACGGACCTGTCCATCAAGTTGGTGGTCATCGACGGTCACGATCCTATAGACAGCGTACTTCTTCTCGCTGACATTCTCGCCGCCGGCCCCAGCGCCTTTCAGCCCGTTCCGGTCACCGCCGACGACGTCGCGATGATCCTCTACACCTCGGGCACCACCAGTGACCCCAAGGGCGTGATGCTCTCGCACGGTAACCTGGACGCCGAAGCCGAAGGCGTGTTCAAGGTGATCGACGTCGGGCCCAAAGACGCCATTCTCGGCATTCTGCCGCTGTTTCACTCGCTCGCCCAGATGGCCAACATCATGTTGCCTCTCTCCGCCGCTATGCGTGTCGTCTATCTCGAGTCGATGAACACCAGCGAACTCCTTCGCGCGCTTCAAGAGCGCGGCATCACCGTCTTCGCCTGCGTGCCCCAGTTCTTCTACCTCATCCTCGAGCGCATTCAGAAAGAGGTGCAGCAAAAAGGCGCGGTCGTCCGCTCCCTCTTCCGCGCCATGATGGCCATTTCCACCTTCGCTCGCAGTTTCGGAGTCAATCTCGGCAAAGTCTTCTTCGGACGCGTGCACCACATGCTGGGCACGCGCATGCGCTACCTCATCACCGGAGGCTCGCGTTTTGATCCCGCCGTCGGCCGCCAATTCGAGGCCCTCGGCTTCACAATGCTGCAAGGCTATGGAATGACGGAAACATGCGGCGCTGCCAGCGTTACCCCGCCAAAAGACAACGTGATGGGATCCGTCGGCAAGCCGCTGCCCGGCAACGAAATGAAGATCTTCGACGGCCAGCCTTCCCCCGAGCACGGCGGCGCCAGCGTCGGCGAAGTCGCCTTTCGCGGCGGCATTATTATGGCCGGATACTACAAGCGGCCCGATGTCACTGCCGCCATGTATCGCGACGGCTGGCTCTGCAGCGGCGATCTCGGCTACTGCGACGCCGGTGGCAACTTCTTCATCACCGGACGCAAGAAAGATGTCATTGTCCTTAGCTCCGGCAAGAACATCTACCCCGAGGAAATCGAAGCGCACTATCTGCAGTCTCCCAACATCAAGGAGATTTGCGTTCTGGGGTTGCAGAGCGCGCCCGGCGAACCATTTTCCGAGCGCCTCCACGCGGTGATCGTTCCGGACTTCGACGCCCTGCGCCGCGCGAAGATCGTCAACGTCGGAGACATGTTGCGCTTCGAAATCGAAGGCCTCTCGGCAAAATTGCCTTCCACCAAGCGCATCCTGTCCTACGAAATCTGGCAGAGCGACCTGCCTCGCACCACCACTCGCAAAATCAAGCGCTTCGAAGTCGAGCAGCGCGTCAAACGAGGTGAGGGCACACAAGCCGCGGCCGCCGCGCCGCGTGAATTATCCGCCGAAGAAACGGAATGGATGCAGCAGCCTGCGGTCAGCAAAGCTCTGGCCATTATCCAGGCCGTCTCCAAGCTGAAGAAGGACACTCCTCACCCCGGCGACAACCTCGAACTCGATCTCGGCCTCGACTCTATGGAACGAGTCGAACTGCTCGTATCGCTCGATCAGCAGATGGGAGCCAGCGTCCCCGACTCTGTCGCCTCTGAGATCTACACGGTCCGCGATCTGGTCGACGCCGTGATCGCGCACTCCGGCCGATCCAGCCAGAGTTCCTCGGCGGGTTGGGCGGAAGTAATAAGCGAACCACCCGGAGACGCCGAGCGCGGCATCGTCGACCACGATCACCCCATCACCGCGCCCATCTATTTTCTGGGCCTCAGGCTCATCCTCCTCATGCTCCGCGACTTGTTCAAGCTGCACGTCGACGGTGCAGACAAACTGCCCGCATCGGGACCCTTCATCATCGCGCCCAACCATCAGAGTTTCCTCGATGGACCCGTAGTCTTCGCTTGCCTGCCCTGGAAGATCTTGCGCGAGACTTTTTCTGTCGGCACCAGCGAGATCTTTGGCGGGCGCGTGATGCGGAGTCTCGGGGAACTCGTCCGCCTCATCCCCATCGACCCGGACTCCAACCTCGTACCCGCCATGCGCGCCGGAGCCTACGGCCTCCGCCAGAAGCGCGTCCTCGTGCTCTTCCCCGAGGGCGAGCGCAGCATCGACGGCCCTCCCAAGACCTTCAAGAAGGGTGCGGCCATCCTCGCCATCCATACACAATGTCCAGTCGTGCCAGTCGCACTGGAGGGTTTCCACGAAGCCTGGCCACGCGGTGAGAAATTTCGCGGCTTGTCCAATCTGAAGGTGCGGTTCCTCGATCCTGTGTACCCGCCCCCGCTCGGCCGCAATCCCGAAGCGCAATACACGGAGATGACTGCCGAGATTCGCTCCCGCATCCTCGAAGCCTACGACGAGTTGCACAGCACTAACACGAAGGAAGCGCTAACAACTTCAAGTGTTTGATTTGAAACTCGAAACTGGAAGCTTGAGACTCGTTCCTCAACTCTTGTTCGCGTGCGGATGTGTCCGGTCATACACCTCCATCACATGCTTGACCGTCAACTGCGTGTAGCGCTGCGTGGTGGAGAGCCGCTCGTGGCCGAGCATCTCCTGGATGGCACGCAAGTCAGCTCCCTCTTCCAGCATGTGGGTACCGAACGCGTGCCTAAATGTGTGCGGATGCACATCGGGTGATAGCCCATTGGCCACAGCAATCTGTTTGACGATGCGTCCGACGCTGCGTGTGGTCAGCCGGCTTCCCCGCAGATTGATCAGCAACGCGCGCTCGGTCGTCCGCTTCGTTTCCGCCAGCACTTTCTGCCGCAACGGCAGGTACGCCCGTACCGCCGCATTCGCCGATTCTCCTAGCGGGACGTAGCGCTCCTTGCGTCCTTTGCCGCGCACCAGCACCACTTCATTCGACCACCGGATGTCATCGACGTTGATACCGATCAGCTCCGAATTGCGGATCCCGCAGCCATATAGCAGTTCGAGGATCGCCCGATCGCGCGCATCGAACGCCGAGCACTCCGGCATCTTCGCGTCGAGCACGGTATTCACTTCCTCGATCGTCGGCACGCGCGGCAATTTCTTGGGCAGCTTGGGGGTGGCCACCAGCTTCGCCGGATTCTGGTCCACCACACCTTCCTGAGCCAGCCACCGGTATAGCGACCGCAGCGCCGCCAGCGCCCGCGCGACCGAAGTTTTGCTGAGCCCACGTTCATACAAACTCGACAGGTACCCGCGAATCAGGACATGGTCAATGTCGCTCCAACTCTGGGGCCCCACATATTCCGCGAACTGCACCAGATCAGCGGAATAGGCCTTGATAGTGTGCGACGACGCGTTGCGCTCCTGCAGCGCGCGGATGAATTTGGCCACAGCCTTCTCGACGATGGTTGAACCAGCTTTGGTCATTCGCTCGGCTCGCCAATCGCCGCTGGCCGGCTCTTACTGCGCGGATGATGCTGCTTGTACACACGATTGAGCCGTTCAAGCGCGAGGTGTGTGTAAACCTGAGTGGTTGATATGTCGGCGTGGCCCAGAATGGTTTGTACTGTGCGCAGATCAGCGCCGTTCTCGACCATGTGCGTCGCGCAACTGTGCCGCAGCATGTGCGGACTTGCATGTCTTCCCGATTGCGCAGACGCCGCATCCACGATCTGCCACACTCTCTGGCGAGTGATGGGCTTTGCTCCCCGCGCAATGAACAATGTCGGTGACGACTTTCCTGCGGCCAGGACCGGCCGCGCATCGCGCAGATATTGCTGCGCAACTTCCTGCGCAGCACGTCCCATGGGAACGATCCGCTCCTTGTCGCCCTTGCCCCGCACCAGTACATAGCCGAGCTCGAGCTTAAGGTCTTCCAGCTTCACATGAATGACCTCCGACACCCGCAGCGCACCGGCGTAAAAAACTTCGAGAATCGCGCGATCCCGAAGTCCCAACGCCAGCGACATGCGATCGTATTTGGCGTGCGCCGGACCACGCAGCAAGCTCTCAACCTCATCCGTCGCCAGCGACTTCGGCAACACTTTCCATTGGCGCGGAGAGTCGATGTTCAAAGTCGGATCAGTCTTGATGCAACGGTCCAGCAGCAGATACTTATAGAAATGACGCAGCGCCGAGAGTTTGCGCGCCACACTCCGTCCATCGACGCTATTCGACAGCAACGCATTCAGGAAGTCCCGCACATCCTGCCGGCGCGCCGCCAGAGGCGCACGTTTTCGCTTCAGCAGAAACTCGGAGTATTGCTCAAGATCGGAGTGATACGCCGCGACACTGAGCGGCGCCAGTCCTTTCTCGACCTTCAGGTAGTCGAGAAACGAACTCAGCAGCCGCAGATTGGGGTCGGCACTCTGCACAAGGTGAGTATGCCGCGCGCCAGACTACTCGGGAATATCAAGCAAGATTCAGCCCCCTACCTTCTTGCGTACCAAGCTCAGCAGTTCCACCGCATTCAACGGGCTGCGCGGGTCTTCTTCGTGCTTGAAGAAGGCGTAGGTCTCCAGCCCATCCGCCACGCACCGCTCCACCCGCTCGGCCAACTTCCTGAGATCCGTGGCATCGTAGGTCGGTCTGCGAAAGCGAAAGTATATGTATTTCGCAGTTCGTTCTTCGGGAGTCATAATCGACTCCGTTTCGGCAACACACAAAGCGGCGTTGTGTTTCTTCAGCGCCTGATAGGTCTCGTCGTTGAACCACGACTCGTGTCGAAACTCGAACGCGCATTGCACCACCCGCGGCAGCAACGAGAGGAATTCGCTCAACACCGTTACGTCAGCCTTGAGATTCGGCGGAAGCTGAAACAGTATCGGGCCAAGTTGCTTCCGCCTTAGCAGCGGCTCCAGCGAACCAAGAAATCGCCCCAGCGATTCCTCTGCATTCTTCAGCCGCCGCACATGGGTGATGTACTGGTTGGCCTTCGCTACGAACTTGAAGTCCGGCCCTGTGTCGTTCATCCAGCTCTCCCCCGCCTTTTCCGACAGCAGCCGCCGAAAGGTGTAATTCACTTCGACGGCGTTCAGCTTGGTGGCGTAGAACTTGAGAAAATTCTTCGCCGCAACGTCTTTGGGATAGAACTCCGGCTTCCAGATCGGGTACGCCCAACCGGAAGTACCGATGTAAAGCGAGGGTGAGTTCTTTGCCATCGTCAGTGACTCTATTTTGGCGCAACAACCTCGTAGGCCGCAATGAGTTCGCGCCATCTCTCAGGCACCACGATAGAATTCTGTGCCTGATAGTCGTATGCAACCATAGACGAAATACCGTGGGCGGCGCGGAGCTGACGGTTTTCGCTCCAAATTTCGTAGGCGAAATCGAAGGACTTGCGACCTAAGCGCGCAATACGGCACCCCACAGCCACTTCTTCCCGATAGTCAAGTTGCTGCTCATAGTCAAACTGCAAGCGCGCCAGGATCATACCGTTCACCCCATTCAGCGGCTCCTTGAGCACCTCCACGAAGTAATTGCAACGAACCGTCTCGACCCAAACGAGATAGGCGGCGTGGTTCACGTGCTGCAACATGTCGACGTCATGGTAGGGGACGCGGAAGCGCTCGACGCAGCGAAAGTCGGCAAGGGGCATTCTGATTTTGCCTTGTAGCTTCGGGCGCTTGCGATTATACCGGCGAGCGCCGCCAGTGTCGTGCTTCCCATTCACGCGCTGCAACGTCGTACACTGTATTTTCGGTTCCAAAAGGCTTCAGTTTAGGGAGGCACGATGAATCGCAGTCTTGCCCGGGTCACAGGCCTGTTGCTGCTGACCTTAATGCTGGCCCTCTCACTGCCACTGGCAGCGCAGGACCTGGCGTCCTTTGAAAAGCGAGTCACAGTGAAGACCCTGCCCAACGGACTAACGATCCTGATCCTCCGTCGTCCTGAGGCGCCGGTCTTCTCATTCTTCACCATGGTGGATGCCGGATCCGCGCAGGATCCTCTCTCCCAGACCGGCCTGGCTCACATGATGGAGCACATGGCCTTCAAGGGAACTCACGACATCGGCACTACCAACTATGCCGACGAAAAAGCTGCCCTCGCCAAGGTTGAGCAGAGCTACGCTGCCTATGAGGCTGAGCGCATCAAACGTGTAGGCCGCGATTCTCAAAAGCTCGCACAGCTCCAGAAAGAATGGCAGGACGCCATAGCTGCCGCCGACAAGTTCGTCGTCAAGAACCAGTTTGGCGAGATCGTCGAGAGTCATGGTGGAGTCGGGATGAACGCCTTCACCAACTACGACGAAACGGGCTACATGTACTCCATGCCCTCGAACATGATCGAGCTCTGGGCGGCGATCGAATCCGACCGCTTCGCCAACCCTGTCATGCGCGAGTTCTACAAAGAGCGCAACGTAGTGATGGAAGAGCGCCGCATGCGCACCGACAGCAATCCGACCGGCCGCCTGATCGAGCAATTTCTCGGGACGGCATTTGCCGCCAATCCATACCATCGCCCGACCATTGGCTACCCGTCTGATCTGCAGTCGTTCTCGGCGACCGATGCGATGGAGTTCTTCAAGCAGCACTACGTCCCCAGCAACATGGTCATCGCGCTCGTCGGCGATCTCGATCCCGCGCAGGTAATGCCGATTGTCGAGCGCTACTTCGGCCAATTGCCGACGAATCCAAAGCCCACCGAGCTCACCACTTCTGAACCGCAGCAAAATTCTGTGCGCGAGGTGAAGCTGAACGACCAGGCGCAGCCTATCTACGTCGAGGGCTACCACCGTCCCAGCTACCTCGATCCCGACGACGCCGTGTACGACGCGATCGGAGACGTCATGTCGAACGGTCGCACTTCGCGCATGTTTCGCTCCCTGGTGCGCGACCAGAAAATTGCTGCTGACGCCGGAGGCTTCTCGGGCTTCCCGGGCAACAAGTATGCGCACCTGTTCGCCTTCTACGGCGTTCCCCTTCCCGGACACACCAACCAGGAAATGCAGAAGTCCATTCAGGCCGAGATCGTCAAGCTGAAGACCCAAGACGTTACTGACGAAGAGTTGCAGATGTTCAAGACCCGCGCCAAGGCCGACCTCATTCGCGGACTCGCCAGCAACGACGGATTGGCCCAACAACTCGCCATTTATCAGGCCCGTTACGGCGACTGGCGTGAGCTGTTCCGCTCCATGGAAAAGGTGGACAAGGTCAGCAAGGCTGACATTCGCCGCGTGGCGAACAAGGCCTTCCAGGACAACAATCGCACCATGGGCACGATCGAGACGATGATGGACTCCGCCGCGTCCGGAAAGGGAGCAAACTAATGCGAGCACTGAATTCGCGCTTCGTGAAGGTGCTGTTCTCTTTTGTACTGCTGGCATCAGCCTTCGGCTCCGCGCAAGTCACGCCGTGGAACCAGTTGAAGTTCCCGCCATTGCCTGCGTTCAACCCGCAGCAGCCCACGCGCATCCAGCTTTCGAACGGCATGGTCATCTTCCTGCAGCCGGACCACGAATTGCCCCTGGTCTCCGTCACCGCTCGCATCCGTGGCGGCGCCATCTCGGAACCCGTCGCCAAGACTGGCCTCGTCGCGCTCTATGGAGAAGTCTGGCGCACCGGCGGCACCAAGACCAAAACCGGCGACCAGATGGACGACTTCCTCGAAGCCCGCGCCGCCAAGGTCGAAACCGGCGATGGCTCCGACTCAACCACGATCTCCCTCAATTGCCTGAAGGGAGACTTCGATCCCGTCTTCGAGATGTACCTCGACCTGCTGCGCAACCCCGAGTTCCGCGCCGACAAGCTGGAGCTCGCCAAGGAGCAGGCCTACACCGGCATCGCTCGTCGCAACGACGGCGTCGGCTCGATTGTCGGTCGGGAAAGCGCCGCGCTCACTTACGGCAAGGACAATCCTTACGCCCGCGACGAGGAGTACGCCACCGTGTTCGCCGTCCAGCAAGAAGACCTGGTGAGTTGGCACCAGCAGTACGTTCAGCCCAACAACATTATTCTCGGCGTCAGCGGTGACTTCGATCCCACGACCATGGAGGCCCGCTTGCGCAAAGCGTTCGATTCCTGGCCGAAAGGCCCGCAGGCGAAGGATCCCGACATCAAGTTCACTCCGCCCAAGCCCGGCTACTATTTTGTGCAGAAGACCGACGTCAACCAGAGCACCATCGCCATGCTCGACCTCGGCATCCTCCGCAACAATCCCGATTACTACGCCGTCTCAGTGATGAACGAAATTTTCGGCGGCGGCTTTTCATCGCGCCTCTTCAATAACGTGCGCGCCGCCAAGGGCCTCGCGTACAGCGTCGGAGGCGGAGTTGGAGCCAGCTTCAGCCATCCCGGCATGACCGACATCAAGATGCAGACCAAGAGCGAGTCCACCGTCGCGGGTATTCAGGCGTTATATGAAGAGATTGACTTGATGCAGCAGAAGCCACCCGATGCGCAGGAGCTGAAGCGCGCCAAGGACCAGATTCTCAACTCCTTCATCTTCCGCTTCGACACGCCAGGAAAAGTGCTGGGCGAGAAGATGGCCTACGAGTTCTATCAGTATCCACTCGACTTCCTCGAGCACTATCGTAGCGAGATCGACAAGGTGACTGCGGAACAGGTGACGGCAGTAGCCCGCAAGTACATCCAAAAGGACAAGCTGGCTGTCCTCGTCCTGGGCAACGACGCGGAATTCGACAAGCAGCTCAGCAGCCTCGGGCCGGTGACGAAGATCGATATCGCCATTCCACCGCCGCCCAAGGCACTGATGGAGCAGATGGGACAACAGGGTGGTCCGGGTCAGCCGTAATAGCTGGGTCTACAATCGCGATGCCGTCGCCTCCCGATGGCATCACTATTCCTGTGCTCGGTTCAAGTCAGCGGACTAGCATTGTGGCCTCCCCCGCGCACTGCATGCGATACTGAGGTCGCACCCCGCCTGCACGCCGGGATGGCGAAACTGGCAGACGCAGCGGACTTAAAATCCGCAGACCCGAGAGGGTTGTGGGGGTTCAAGTCCCCCTCCCGGCACCAACTAAGCCCCTTAAGAATCAATCCTAGCTGGCGCTGGTTCGCCGTAGAGGAAGTGGTGGGCTGTTCTCAACTTGCTTCATTGTGCCCAGATTGACGGCGGAGGATCCGGGGATTCGGTCTCGGCTCTGCACGAGCGGATTGTGAAGGTGGGAGCAAGATTCCATCACACTTTTGTGAACCTGTCATGCTCCCTGCCCGATTCTTGCGCCTTCGGGGCAATCCGCCCCGCTTAATGGTCTCAGCCCAAGCCCATTTTATGACCCATTACCCCGGTCGACCTGAAACGAGCCTTACGAGGTTTGATCTCGATGGGGATTCGGCTTTCTGCCGGCGTGCTTGCTTGCAGTAGTCGTGTGCTTTCGCAATTGATGGTCGGCGGCGGTAGCGCGGTGATTCGTTTGCGCCTTCAAAGTGGACACATTGGCTTTGGCCGCAGAAGGTTGATCATAGTGATCCGGGTCAACTTCTTGTTGACCGTGGAGCTGCATCAAGAAGCCGGGAAAAACACCGACTGCAAGCGCTAGAACGAGCATTCTGAGAGACTTCATAAATTCTCTTTCTCCTTCTATGAGGGAAGGCGCAAACCCCACTGAAACTCGATCATCGGAGTCTCTGGGGTGGTTCGTGCCTCAGCAGTGTTCACTGCGGAAAATGTAGATTTTGCAAACCGTTCAGGGTTTCTGCTGAATGCTTGCCGTGATGGTTTGTACTGAAGCAAGCTTGATGCCAAATCGGACGCTTCGTTGTTGGCCGGGTCATTCTGCTGCATTTGCAAGAAGATGAGTTTTATCTACGTGCGTCGACATGCTTCGCAAGCCCCTGGGCAGTATCCGATCCGATACCGGCAAGTAGCCAATCGGTTCCCCTAACAGCAGATTTCGCTAAAACGCGCTTTGTGGCCAGACTTAAGGCCAAGTCCCAAAATCGTCTTCTCTGGCGGCGGATTTCGCAGCATATTCATCAACTCGAAAGATGGTGTATTACTCGCCTCATCGGTGTGCCCAAAATGTGCACACAGGACGATTCGGAACGTAATCGAACGTCACTGAACGCAACAGACCGAATCGTAAGCCACTGCAAACACAAGAAAACGCGGGGCATAGAGGATGCCGGACTGCGACCTTAAAATTCGCAGACCGAAAGGGTTTGGGGGGCCAAGTCCCCCAGCACCAAACCCTCTCCCGGCACCAAACCCTCTGACACCGGCACCAAACCCTCGGCACCAAACCCTCTCGACCAGAACGAGGCTTCCTGTTATCGTGCACGTGCACCGACTACGTCAGTAGTTAAGTCCAGTACTTGCTCCTCAATTCACATCCCCTTGGAGGATCAGTCCTTGCGAACGACTGCACTCGCCCTTCTTGTCGCCTGTTTGCTCACCTCACTGACGGCCCAGACCCAAGGCTCCGAGCCCGCTCAAAGCCCCGCCCAATCGCCGAAGTCCGCTGCCGCCACCGAGAAACCAGCCACCGATGCACAGACCGACGAAAGCGAATCCAAGGGACCTTGGAAGGGAATGCAGTACCGCCTGGTCGGTCCGTTTCGCGGTGGCCGTGTCGTAGCGGTCTCGGGCGTTGTAGGCCAGAACGACGTGTATTACTTCGGAGCGGTCGCGGGAGGCGTGTGGAAGACCACTGACGGCGGTCTCACCTTCAAACCCATCTTCGACAAGATGAAGGACGCCTCGCCTTCGATTGGCGCGCTGGCGGTCGCCGAATCCGATCCCAACGTCATCTACGTCGGAACCGGCGAAGCCTGCATCCGCGGCAACATCGTTGGCGGTAACGGTGTATATAAGTCGATCGACGCGGGCGCCACCTGGAAACTTGTTGGCCTCCCCGACACCCATGCCATCGGGCGCCTGATCGTCAATCCCAGGAACCCTGACATCGCGTTTGTCGCCGCGCTGGGGCATCCTTTCGCCGACAACGAGGAGCGTGGCATCTTCCGCACCCTCGACGGAGGGAAGACCTGGCAGAAGGTGCTCTACAAGGACGCAAAGACCGGCGGCATCGACGTCACCTTCGATCCCACCAACGCCAACATTCTTTACGCAGCCCTCTGGCAAGCCAAGCGAACGCCCTGGAGCATGGACAGTGGCGGCCCGGGAAGTGGCCTCTACAAATCCATCGACGGCGGAACCACCTGGAAGCAACTCAAAGAACACGGCTTGCCCGAAGGCGTGACTGGCCGCATCGGCGT
>Ga0210406_10006976_pt1 | contig 11590 bp, 12 predicted proteins | sample IncBWC30MmetaG_FD_155454 | JGI IMG/M metagenome (GOLD analysis project Ga0210406, IMG submission 155454) | Forest soil microbial communities from Barre Woods Harvard Forest LTER site, Petersham, Massachusetts, United States - Inc-BW-C-30-M | ecosystem: Environmental > Terrestrial > Soil >... | reverse complement strand
CCGTTCCGCCCGCCACCATGATGCGCTGAATATTCTCGCCGCTGGCGGTCGCGCGGAAAAAGTCGAAGGTCTTCTGAATTTCCAGGGTGAGAATGTCCGATACGCTTCGCAGGATCTGCGATTTCTGCTCGTCGGTGACGCTCGGCAGCGTGTCGCCCTTCTTCAATCGCTCCGCATCGTCAAAGCTCAAGTCCAGTTCCTTCTGCAGCGCGTCCGTGTACTGGTTGCCGCCCACGCTGACGTCGCGCGTGAACAGCGGAACCCCACCGCGCACGATGTTGATATTCATCACACTCGCACCGATGTTCAGCAGCGCCACAGTCTGCCCGGCATCCGGCTCGTAATTAATCTCAAAGCAGTTCTGCAAACCGAACGCGTCGATATCCACTACCACCGGCGTTTTTCCCGCTTGCGCCAGCACGTTCGTGTGATTCAGAATTTTGTCTTTCTTTACCGCCACCAGCAATACGTCCATCTGCGCATCCATCGCTTCCAGCAGCTGGTAGCTCAGGTTCACGTCGGCGATGTCGAACGGAATGTGCTGGCTGGCCTCTGAAGGAATCCGGTCGTACAACTCTTCTTCTGTCATCAACGGTAGCGGCACCCGCTTGACGATCACCGAGTGTCCCGAAACCGATGTGGCCACATTCTTCGTCTTCACTTTTTCCATGTCGAAGATCTTCGTGATGGCGTTCGCCACCTGCGGTGCGTCCATGATGGCGCCGTCTACCACGGTGTCCTGCGCAAGCGGCTCCATGCCGTAGCTGACCAGCTCATATCCCGCCTTGGTCAACTTCAGTTCCACGGCCTTGATCGAACTGGACCCGATATCCAGTCCCACCAATTGCTTGTTTTTTTTGCCCCCGAGTAACCACATAGCGCGTCCTCTTTCCCTAACCTAATGAGCCAGAGCTATTTCCTATCGGCGTTTGGTTACCGCTTGACTCATCTTCCGTTCCATCCACCGGTCCAGGATCGTCTTCCTTAGCTTCCAACGATTTCCCAGCTTGAATGCGGGTATTTCGCCCTCGGTGATGTAGCGGTACAGCGTGTCTGGGCTGATTCCCAAATACTGGGAAGCCTGCCGTACATTCATCACTTCACGAGATTCGCTCACGAGGAACGCCACCCTGTCTGCTAAACGCCCTTCTTGCTGAGCGTCGCCGCACCCACCTTCACTCCGAGTCAGAATTCTCCACAGGTGCAGCCCGTGGTCCCGTTATGTCATCCGGCTCACCCGACCGTCAAGCCTTTCTCTCCCGCAGTTGTCCTAAGAATGCCGGGAATCTTAGGCAATTCACCCGGTATTGTAGGCAGCTCTATCTATATATTGTGTCCAAAAGCCGACGTAACCACTATTACTTGCGCTTTTTCCAAAATCCTCTCCCTGTCCCACGGTACGGTTATCCTTTGTCTCCACCCTCCTCGCTCTTTTTCTCTTGTTCCTGTTCCGCGCCAACAATTTTCCGCTGCTCGCATTCACTGGATTATTTCCAGCTCGCGGCACACACTCTGTCCATCGTCTAACTCGCTCTTTTTGAAACCTTTTGTTCCATCAGCTGGTAGTCTCGCTCAGACAGGTCCGACGTTTTTTTTCACGGGGGCTCCGCAGGTATGAATCTCCTCATCGACTCGGTTGGAAAACAATATCGTGGAAATGTTTGGGGGCTGCAAAACATCAGCCTGCGACTGCGTCCCGGCGTTCTGGGTCTTCTCGGTCCCAATGGCGCAGGGAAGTCCACGCTGATGCGGATTCTCGCCACCGTTACTCGCCCCACACGCGGGCGTGTGCTCTGGAACGACGCGGATGTCTTATCTTCGCCAGATCCGCTGCGCATGGTTCTGGGCTACTTGCCCCAGGACTTTGGCATTTATCCGCATCTCACTGCTTTTGAATTTTTGGAATATCTGGCCGCCGTCAAAGGCCTCGAATCTTCCTCGGCGCGTCGCCGCATCGACGAACTTCTTTCCGTGGTCAATTTGACCGACGTTCGCGATCGTCCTCTCGGTGGATTTTCCGGCGGCATGCGCCAGCGCGTCGGCATTGCGCAGGCTCTGCTCAACAACCCGCAACTTTTGATCGTCGACGAACCCACCGCTGGACTCGATCCCGAAGAGCGCGTGCGTTTCCGCAATCTACTCTCGGAACTTTCCGGTGAACGCATCGTCATTCTCTCCACGCACATTGTTTCTGACGTCGAAGCCGTGGCTACCGACATCGCCATCTTGGATCACGGCCGGCTTCTCGCTCACGATTCACCGGAATCCCTGCTCGCTGCCATCTCTGGAAAAGTCTGGGAGATCGTTGTTCCCAGCGCAGCACTTCCCGCCATCCAACAGCAGCACCTCATCGCCAGCACCGCTCATCGCAGTGACGGCGTCCACGTTCAGATTGTCTCCAGCTCTCCGCCTATGCCGCAAGCGCAACCGCTCGAGCCCACCTTGGAAGACGCCTATCTTGCTTCCATCGCCAGCAGTCGCACCGCTCCCGTGGGAGTGGCTTCGTGAACACTCCTCGCGTCGTGTTTGCTTCCGCTAGGGCGGATTTCCTCGAGCGCATCCGCCGCTACAGCTTTCTTTTCACACTGGGATTGGCGCTCTATTTCGGCTATCTCGCCACCGTTGGCCGCATCACGCTGCGACTGAACGATACGCGCGGCGTTTACAATTCTGCATGGGTCGGTGCGTTGCTCACCATCGTTGGCAGTACCTTCATTTCCCTTGCCGGCTTTTACTTCGTCAAAAACACCATCCAGCGCGACCGCGAAACTCGTGTCGGTGAAATTCTCGCCAGTACTTCACTCTCCAAACTCCTCTACATCCTCAGCAAAGTTCTCAGCAACTTTGCCGTTCTCTCCCTGATGATTGTCATCCTCGCGCTTTCCGCGATCGTCATGCAATTGGTTCGCGGCGAAGACACACACATCCAACTCTGGAGGCTGCTAGCGCCTTTTCTCTTGCTCGCCGTTCCCGTCATGGCCGTCGTTGCTGCCGTCGCTGTGCTCTTCGAGACCGTCCCATTCCTTCGCGGTGGTTTCGGGAATGTTGCCTACTTTTTCTTATGGGCCTTTGCGCTCAGCTTGTCCGTCATCCCACACTTCCCTGCCTCCGATCTCGCCGGAATTGGTCTCGTGAAGGACAGCACCATCGCCGCGGCGCATCTCAGTGAAAACACGGGATTCTCCTTTTCTCTCGATGCGGGTCAATTCAGCACGGCCCCGGCGACGTTCCGCTGGGATGGTATCTCCTGGACTTGGCAGATTCTTCTCGCTCGCATTCTCTGGCTTGGCGTTGCCCTCGCAATTTCTCTGCTTGCTGCCCTTCTCTTCGATCGCTTCGATCCGGCCCGCGGCTATCGCTCCCGGTCTCCACGATCCACTCCCGCTTCCTCACAATTCTCTCCGCTGAGATTCGTTTGTTATTGAAGGGGCAGCGCTGGTGGTGGTATCTCGTCGCCGCAGGGTTCATCGTCGCCTCCGCCATCGTTCCCGATCCTTCCGCCCGCGGCATGCTTTTGGGTTGCGCTTGGATATGGCCCATCCTGCTTTGGTCCTACATGGGCATTCGCGAAGTGCAACACCAAACCCATCAACTTCTTTTCTCCGCGCCTCATCCCATCTCTCGTCAACTGCCTGCCGTCTGGCTCGCGGGAGTGCTGCTCGCCATTCTCACCGGCAGCGGATTCGCTCTGCGCCTGCTGCTCGGCGGCAATTGGCGCGGCCTGTTTGCTTGGCTGATCGGCTCGCTCTTTATCCCCACATCGGCACTTGCACTCGGTGTTTGGAGCGGCTCAGCCAAGCCCTTCGAAATCCTCTATACCCTGTTGTGGTATCTCGGCCCCGTGCACGCCCTCCCCGCCCTCGACTACGCAGCCTCTGCCCCGGCCACACCCTCAACGCACTACCCGCTCTTCTACCTCGCCCTCACCGCGGTCTTCGCCGTAGCCGCTCTACTCGGCCGCAGACGCCAACTCCTCGTCTGAATTTGCATGCACTCCCCAATTGAACAGTTTGCGACGCGCCAGGAGTTCTTCTTGATTCTGCAATGCAGCGCAGGCTTTTATGCTAGCCATCTTGGGCTTTCGTTTGCCGCGCTCCTCACTTTTGTACCGACGCTGCCGCGCCGAGACGGCACTTGGTTTTCCGAGGATGGCTGCCACCTTTCTTCGGTCAGTTCGCGTTATACTTGCGGCTCAATTCTCGTCTGCGAGGTTATCGATGCGCCGCAATGCCCGCCTAACGATTGGACTGCTCTCCTTCGTGTCCCTGACACTGCTCGCTTCTTCCCTTCGCGCCCAGGGATATCTCTTCGTCGCCAATCAGTTTGAACACTCAGCGCTGCTCATCGACCTGACTTCTCGCCAAACTATTTCGATTACCGGCGTCGACATCAACGGCCACGAGGTCGCCGCCTCTTCCGATGGCCACTTTGGCTACGTGCCCATCTACGGCAATTCGGGCGTGGGCAAACCCGGCACCGATGGCGGCAGCATCCAGATCGTCGATCTGCAAACCGGCCGCGCGATCGACATCATTAACCTCCCTAAGCCCGTCCGCCCGCACTGCGCCAAGTTCGGACCTGACGGCTTACTCTACGTCACCGCCGAACTCGCCAATTCCGTCTACGCCATCGACATTCATTCCCGCAAGGTCGTCGCCGAAATCCCCACGGGCCGACCCGAATCTCATATGCTGGTCATCTCTCCCGACGGTTCTCGCGCTTACACCGCGAACGTCGCCAATGGCACCATCAGTGTTCTGGATCTTCGCAAGCGCGCCCTCGTCACGGTCATTCCTGTAGCAAAGATGGTTCAACGCCTTTCGCTCTCGCCTGACGGCAAGTGGCTTTTCACGCATGACCAGGATGCGCCGCGCATCGCGGTCATCGATACTGCCTCAAATACCATTGCTCGCTGGATCGACCTTCCCTCCACCGTCTACTCGTCGCAACCCACACCCGATGGAAAAAGTCTCGTCGCGGATTCTCCAAAAGGGAAATTGTTCGTTGTGAACCTCTCCACCGGCGTCTTGGAAAAGACTTACGACATCCCTGGTGCCTTCGGCGAAGTCACTCTTACCCCAGACGGCTCGCACGCATACGTGAGTTGCCCCCAGGCAGGCACCGTTGAAGTTTTGAATTTGCGTGACGGAAAACTAGAGGAACCCCTGCATCTAACCAAAGGCGTCGACGGCCTTACCTGGCTACCCACCCTCGCTAAAAAGTAGTCCAATGGTTTTGTAGCGGCCGCTTTCTGAGGCGGGCGCCTTTTCGATCTACTGGCAGAACCCGCGCTAAATCCCCAAACTCTTCCACAACTCATCCACGCGCGCTTTCGTTTTCACATCCATCAATATTTCGTCCGGCCAGGGCCGCGCGAATCCCTCACTCGCCCATTTCCGCGTCGCGTCCACTCCCATCCTCGACCCGAAATCCTGCATCCTCGCCGCATGATCCAGCGTATCCATGGGTCCAAGCATGAACTGCACATCTCGCTCCGGATCGATAGCGCACAACGCCTTCCACACCACTTCGCGGTAATCATGCACATTCACATCGTGGTCCACCACCACCAGCACTTTCGTGAACATCGCCTGCCCCAGCGACCAGATCGCGTTCATGGCTTTTCGCGCGTGTCCCGGAAATGATTTGCGGATCGACACGATCATCAGATTGTGCACAATCCCTTCCGCCGGCAGCGACACATCCACAATTTCCGGATGCGTCATCTTCATCAACGGCAAGAACACTCGCTCGATCGCTTGTCCCATGTAGAAATCTTCCTGTGGCGGCCGCCCCACCACCGTCGTCAGATAGATCGGTTCTTTCCTTTGCGTGACGCACTCCACATGGAAAACGGGAAACTCCCCTTCCAACGAATAATATCCGGTATGATCCCCGAACGGCCCTTCCGTGCGCATCTCGTTCAGGTTCACATACCCTTCCAGCACAATCTCCGCATTGGCGGGCACTTCCAGTTCATTCGTCTCGCACTTCACCATTTCCACCGGCTCCCGTTTCAAGAAACCGCTAAACATCATCTCGTCCAGGTCCGGCGGAATCGGCAGAATCCCTCCCAGCGTCGTTGCCGGGTCCGACCCGATTGCCACACTCACCGGAATCCTCCCCTCCGGATTCTGCGCCCGCGCTCGCCGAAAATGTTCTGCGCCATGCTTCTGCGTCTGCCAGTGCATGCCGGTGGTCCGTTGGTCGTAAATCTGCATCCGGTACATGCCCACGTTGCGCTTCCCGGTCTCCGGGTTCTTCGTGAACACCAGGGGAAAGGTGATAAATCGTCCGCCATCCTGCGGCCAGCACTTCAATATCGGAAAATCCAGTAAGTTAACGTCGCTTCCCTTTCGCACAATCTCCTTGCACGGCCCATCTTTCACGCTCTTCGGAAAAAACGACCCCAACTCCGCCAGCTTTGGCAGCATCTTCAGCTTGTCGAACAAACCCTGCGGCGTCTGCATGTCCATGAATCCGCGAATCCGCGCCGCTACGTCATCCAGTTTTTCCACTTCGAACGCCAGTTCCATCCGCCGCTCGCTTCCAAATGCGTTGATCAGCAACCGATACCGCGAACCTTTTGGCTGCTCAAACAGCAGCGCCATTCCTCCTGGATTTCCCTTCGGTCCTGGCTGCGCCTGCGTCCGCTGCACCACCTCCACAATTTCCAGTACTGGATCGACTTCCGCCGTCACGCGCCTAAGCTCGCCCTCTTTTTCCAGCCTGCGCACAAACTCCCGCAAATCCGCGTATCCCACTTCGCTCCTCCTCGGGTGATGCAACGACACAGACCCAAGCGCCACTGCGACTCAGCCACCTTAGTTCATGGATGAATTACGCGCAACGCCAGGTATTTTTCGAAAGGTTCAAAATCGCGGTCGCGATGAAGAAGTGCGTGTCCTTCCCTCAGGCAAAATGTAGTAATCCAGCAATCGATGGTCTTGCGAGGAGTGCACCCTTGCTTCCGCAGTAGCCTGTAGTTCTCAGACGACACCATGGCCATTTCACGGCTCCCAGTGGCGAAAACCTCATACTTCAACATCGCCCCCTTCAGCACACGGAACTCGCGATCACTGCGCGGGTCCCCTGCAATATCTCGCAGAGGATCAAGTCGGTTACTCCCAGCCTTTGCTTGCCCATCTCGACATCGAGCCATCCCGTTTCGGCGTTTGACACGCCCGCGAAATAGTCAAACCACACCGACGTATCAACAATCACCATGATTTAGGCCCAGCTAGCTGCGTCGAGACTCTCCCGAATTCCCTCTCAGCCGAATCTTTCCTCGCAATTGGCGGATTCCTGCCTGTGCCTTGATTTGAACCAGTAGGCGCAAGGCCTCGTCCACTGTGGCCCGCCTTCGTCCGCCGACCGCCGCTGCGCATCGCGGCCCGCATCAGGCGATCGTCAATCTCAATGTTCGTCCGCATGGCTCAACTCCTATGTGTTTATTATCACTTTTTTTGTGTACCAGTTTTTGATGCGCGCGTCCGAGTACAATGCCAGCGCGTCCCGTTCGCAGGAGCCACCATACGGTCCGTCAACGCATCCGCCATGTCTCGATACACGCGCAATACCTCCGGCACACTTCCCGATTCATCCGTTTTCACCGATGCTGCCTCTCGAAGAGTCGCCAGCGCGGCGCTGCCCCCTGCCCAGTCGAGCCCTCGCTTGGTCATTTCGTCGCGTAGCGCCTCGAAAGCCCATTCACTGCGCGCAGTGGGTTCGCCGGCAACCTCCGCAAGTTCCAGATCGTTCATCGTTGCATAAAGCTTTGCTAGTCGCTGACACTCCACTTCCGGATCAATTTTGCCATGAGTCGGCACGACCTCGCTCATTTCTGGGACACGGCTCTTCCCTCGCCTGGAACTTTCAGCTGATCACCGAAAACGTGCTTCTCTTCCCGCCATCCTGGCCCGCAAGCCTCGATCCCGGCAATCTCCCATACCACAACGCTCATAGCTCATCGAGTTGACTCGTGGCGAATTGCTGTAGACTTGTTTCGGCGGCACCAGCCCAATACTTTAAGGAGTCCCCATGAAAAGAACCCTTCTACTGTCTGCAGCGGCACTGTTGGCTGCGAGCTTTGTCCAGGCCGGTGAAAAGCCGCAAACCGGCACGATTATTTCTGAATCTTCCGTTGACTGTGGCTCCAAAACTGATAAGCACAAGAAGAGCATGGAACTCCTCTGCCAGGAATACGTTGTCCGCACGGCCACCACCGACTACCATGTCCGCCAGCAAAAGTCTTCCAACCAAGCCTTGATTCCTGTCGATACCAGCGTCGAATTCACCCTCGACAAGGACAAGATGAAGTTCAAGGCCAACGGCAAGTCTTACGAGTATCTCGTTGTCTCCGAGTCAGCTGCCGGCACTGCCAAGCCCTAACGGCCGACTAAAGATCGCAGTTCGCGAGGCGCAGAACACACGGCCTTCGCAATCGCTGCCGTTGAGGAGAATGGGAGCTGCAATGGTAATGCGTCCGCTGCGACGGACCCTCTTTCCGACCCCGTTCCGCGCAAAGCAACTCCCTTTTACATTTCCTTCGCCATCATCTCGTTTCGCTACCATTGTCTGCGCTCTCTCGAATCCGATCGCGAAGCCGAAATCCGCGTCGTCGGTGAAATCGGCATCCAGGGCCACGCTTAGTGTGGCCTTCGTTCACGCTCGCTGACTTCATCACTCGACCGGATGCCAATGCTCCCCTCCATCGTCGGGCAATTGGCCCTGGCAGGAGTCAGGCGAGCGTGCGCTTTGAGCCACCCTCGTTCTAGAACTTTGCATCGCTAGAGGTGGTTACTGATTTCGGGCCAAGCGATTCACTTCAAAGGAGGCCTCATGGACGCTTGCAGAGGCGTAATGATAAGCTTGCCGCTCGTGAAAAACGCTTTTGACACTTTAGAAGATTAGTTCGTACAGGCTAGCTCGGTTGACATCCGATGGAATCCGATCCCATGAGTCTCCCTGAAGCCGCTAGTGGAATACGCCAGACCGCCCAGCCAATAGCCGCACCACTCACCCGCGCCGCGATCTTCGTGGTCGTGACAGTAAACACAGGTTTCGAGAACCACCGGACCATTCGGTCGTTCTGTGCGGATCTTGCGGCCTTGGTAAGGGCGGTGGAATTTCGCGACATTGAAGCGAGCCTCACCTGTGTCATGGGATTTGGTTCCGATGCCTGGGACCGACTCTTCGGCTCTCCTCGGCCGTTGGAGCTCCACCCGTTCAAAGAGATTCGCGCGGAAGAGCGCCACGCTGTGTCCACGGCGGGAGACCTGCTGTTCCACATCCGGGCGAAACGCATGGATTTATGCTTCGAGCTTGCCACTCAAATAATGGCACGTCTCAGCGCCGCGGTCTCTCCGGTTGATGAGGTGCAGGGATTCCGGTATTTCGACGATCGCGATCTGCTTGGCTTCGTCGATGGAACGGAGAATCCCAGGGGCGACGAAGCGGTAGATGCCGTGCTCATCGGCGAAGAAGACTCGCCCTTCGCGGGCGGCAGCTACGTCATCGTGCAAAAATATCTTCACGATTTGGACGGATGGAATGCGCTGTCCACCGAGGCACAGGAACGAATCATCGGTCGCACGAAACTTTCAGACATTGAGTTGGATGATTCCATTAAGCCAACCTCCGCGCACAGCGCGCTGAACACCATCGTTCAGGACGGCAAAGAAGTGAAAATCCTGCGCGATAACATGCCGTTTGGGCGCCCTTCGCACGGTGAATTTGGTACCTATTTCGTCGGTTACAGCCGTTCGCCCGGCACGATCGAGCAGATGCTCGAGAATATGTTCATGGGACGGCCGCCTGGCAACTATGACCGGATTCTCGACTTCAGCCGTGCGGTTACGGGAAGCCTTTTCTTTGTGCCGACGAAAACATTTTTGGACGGAGTGACCGAAGATCAGCCGGCAGATGCAGGGCTATCTGCGCCGTCGGCGGAAGATTCGAAACCCAACCTGCCGAAGCACGATGGTTCGCTCGGTATCGGCTCCCTCAAAGGAGACATCCCCAATGAATAACTTACATCGCGAGCTTGCCCCAATTTCCGACGCAGCATGGGCTCAGATCGAAGAAGAAACTTCGCGCACGCTGAAACGCTACATCGCTGGACGCCGGGTTGTGGATTTGCGGGGACCGAACGGCGCTGGTCTATCCGCCGTCGGTACCGGGCACCTCAATACCATCACAGCTCCGGCGAAAGGGATCGTTGCGAAGCTGCGCGACGCGAAGTCGCTCGTTGAACTGCGCGTCCCATTCGAACTCAATCGCCAGATGATCGACGATGTCGAACGCGGGGCTAACGATTCTGACTGGCAACCAGCGAAGGATGCCGCGCGACAGATGGCCTTCGCGGAGGACGGTGCCATCTTCGACGGCTATGCTGCCGCCGGCATTGAAGGCATTCGTCAGGCCACCAGCAATCCGAAGATGACTCTTCCGAGCGACGTGCGCGAGTACCCGGAAGCGATTGCGCAAGGCTTGAGCCGGTTGCGCCTTGTCGGTGTGAACGGCCCCTACGCGGTCCTTCTCGGAGCAGATGCCTACACCGCCCTCGCTGAGACCAGCGACCATGGATACCCGGTGCTGGAACACGTCAAACGGCTGGTCAAAGATCAAATCATCTGGGCGCCCGCCATCGCCGGAGCATTTGTACTGACCACCCGCGGCGGCGATTTTGAGCTGCACATCGGCCAGGACGTCTCCATAGGCTATTCCAGCCACACCGACGCTGCCGTTCGCCTCTATCTGCAGGAGACGTTTACTTTCCTGCCGCTCACGAGCGAAGCTTCCGTCGCACTCGCTCCTCCGGCCAAGGCAAAGACTACCTGACGCCCAGGATATCTCCGGCAGGAACACCCCTTCGTCGTCGCTGAAGCCAGCGAAGCAGCATGAACAAGCCCGCTAAAACTTTCGGCTCCCCCGAGGGGGGCCGAGCACCACCGGGCTTATGCCGCAACAAATGTGCGAAAAACTCTGACACTACCGATCAGATTTTCAAGGATGCCGATGAACTCACGAAGGTCTTCGACTGATGAGCTTGAAGCAACTGCTCTGTTCGCCGATCATGATGTGGAAGAACCAATTGAGCTGGATATACGCCACCTTCTGCGAGCCCATCGTCGACGGTTATCTCGACTATGGAACGGTCAAAGAGAGTGTCTTCTGGTGAGCCTCCGGTCGCTATGATCAGTGTCGAGATTCAAAATTTTGGCACAGAGGGTGGGATTAAAGCCAAGTGAGCAACCGTGAGGGATGGTTTATGAGCCCTTTGTAACGGTAACGAAATCTACGGATCATGTTGCGTGGAAAGGACTTTTGCCCGCTTAAATGCCCTCCCAGCAGTACACGCGGGATTTGAGAACGGCTGATTCTCGCACGTGAACCGTCTCTGCACCGTCGCGCCAAAAGGAAGTGACGCCCCGCGGCTTATCTGATAGCTTTCTTATTGCATTTTCACCCGGGCAGGGTCCCACACGAGGCGCTCGCATACAGTCAATCCCACGTGCTTGTTCTTACAGGAGGGCTGCCCAATGACTTCCGTATTTTCTCGCGCGAGGGTGACTGTATTCGGCTTCGC
>Ga0210406_10006974_pt1 | contig 11591 bp, 9 predicted proteins | sample IncBWC30MmetaG_FD_155454 | JGI IMG/M metagenome (GOLD analysis project Ga0210406, IMG submission 155454) | Forest soil microbial communities from Barre Woods Harvard Forest LTER site, Petersham, Massachusetts, United States - Inc-BW-C-30-M | ecosystem: Environmental > Terrestrial > Soil >... | reverse complement strand
TTTTGCGTCATAGGCCCTGAAAAGGGGGAAAGAAACAGGGCAAAGAAATGGTGAAAAATCGGTGATGGTTAGCGAGTGCTGACAGTGCGATTGTGTTCCAAGACGTCGCTTTCGTGGACCGATGACCGGCCAATTCCTGCGGTGCGTTTAGGCGGCCATCATCGCTTGGGTTCGTCGGACGAGAGAGCCTTGCGAACATCCGACTGAGACAGGCCGAATTGTCGAGCAATCCTTGACGCTGTCACCCCGGCCTTGAAGGCGGCCCGCACAGTATTCACCTGCCCCCGAGTCAGCGATGATGCAGCAGCAGGTCGGATTTCCCGCTGACGAGTTGGCCTGCCGGGCGGTTTGGTCTGCTTAGGAATTGGCTCTGACGAGGCGGCAGGCGTGTTTGTGGGACTTGCCTCGGCCATCGGCATAGCTCTGCCACGCCGTTTAGCTTCCTCGGTCGCGACCCGGAGCAACCAGTCTAGTTCCCGGTCCTCAAGATACCGAATGGCCCTTGGCAAATCCTTCGGAAGAGCCGGTCGGCGCGGGGGTCGCCCGGTCACTGCGTCTGCCGGTCTGTCGGACGAAGGGCCGCCGAGCCTCTCGGTCGAAAACAGGTCGGACGTTTGGTTCCTAGTGGGATCGCGGCCCATGCCGGGGATATTGCCGCCCTCGGAATCGTAAGGCAATCGCGAAACTGGCGATTGAAGCCGAGCGGTATCTATATTATCCAGATCAATGCCATTGCCAACCTAATGCCTACCAGAAGGAGTACTCCCCAAAATACAACATTGATTAGCCGCCACGCGTCACCATCATCCAATCGCATTTCTCGGTCCCGGCATGGTGCGTAGGAGTCGCGCCGCAAGGAGATTACAGGGGATTGTTCTACAGCCCAATGCGGCATTTTTTTGCTTTTCCGTCCAACAAATTCTGGCTACAAAGGCTCGTCGTTTGCACTCGGAGATTATTAGATGCCTAGGAAGTCAAAACGCCGTTCGTGGACATCATCAGACGTCCGCACACTTAAGACCATGGCACGAAAGAAAACGCGGGTGGCGAGCATCGCCCGAACCCTGAAGCGCACTGAGGGCGCTACTCGGCAGAAGGCTTTCAGCCTGGGGCTATCGCTCGATTCGCGATCCCTAATACGAACGACTTCAATCATCGCAGCAAAAGCCCCGCCCTGTGCGGGGCTTGTTAATACTTTCAATAGTTGGCGGCGGGAGTGGCCTTGCTGCCACTGACGCAACTCCCTCGTTCGACGCAATCTTAACCACAAACGTGCAACTGCGTCTTCCGGAGTGTTTCCCTCGCCGAGGGTTCGGGGCGTGCCTTTGCCCAGAACGAAAAGTGCAACCCACCTAGATTCCCCTGTTTCAGCCAGCTTGGTCAACACGAACTGGCATTCGGGGTACAACTCTTCACATACCTTTATCAGTTCGGAAAGTACTGGTGGCCCAATGTGGATGCCGGACCGAGGAAATCGGGCCTCTCTTAGTTCATTCACGAGGTCTCTATTGAGCATTATTCCACCTCGCATAAACCCGACCGGGCAAGTTCGCTCTCCTGCTATGAGTCCGCGACGGTTTGGCCAGGCCTATCTCATCGAGACGCGTTATCTGCCGTTGTACCAGTACCCGTGATAATCCCGATTGCCGCACACAGGTGCCGGTTGGTCGTCTTTCGGCTCGCGACGAAATCACGAATCTGCGCCTCGCTCCAGGCAAGCTGTTCGGCTGTGATGGAGCCTCGGAACAACTCGTAAACCAACCAAACTCGATAGGTGTTCAAAACGTCAGTCTCGCAATACCGAGCCACTTCCTCGATTTGTCCGGCCCGCACCATCTCCTCCACACGGCTGCCGTCGATTCCCTCCGGCTTGCCGGGTAGCCCTGGAATCTTGTTTTCCTACCGAGATCCAAACCAAGGGTCATACGGTTTGTTCGGTATGGTTTTGAGTGCGGCATTGTAGGCCTTCTCGTCGGCTTTCGGCGTGGTCTGCGTTGCAGGTTTCTCCGTCTTTTGTTGATGGTGTTTTTGCCCACCACCGGTTCCGCTGGCCCCTTGTTGAGCTTCTGAAGCAGATACCAGAAAAGCAACACAGAGGGTTGCCATTACGAGAGTCTTTATTGCGCTTGCCATGTTTGTCTCTCAGTTTCTCCGGGCGGCTCCACGAGGCCTAGATCGATTCCTTTGAATCGGTTGACCCCGTCGAAAGGTAGTGACTTAAGCAAAGCGACGAAAATGGGCCGCGATAGGGGGTTAATGGGGTGGTCGCTTTGCAAACGGTCGTCAATGCAGAGGGGCCGGACAACGCCCACCAGACAACCATGAGGGCGCTTAAAGCAATCGCCAACAGAAATCCTTGTCGAGCAGCCATGGCCCGCATCCATCGTGAATCGACGCTAATTAGAAAGCGGCGCGTCACGTCAGTGTTTGAATCCGGTGCCAGCATAATCCGCCCCAGCACATAAGGAACGTTAATTTGTAGTAATAAACGTCGGATTGACGACGCGGCGCTGGTAAGTCGATGCGCGGCGGTCAAACGATCCGGGTCGCAGGATGCTGAAGAACGTTGTTATGGGCGTAGTCGGGGCAGCTTTTCAGTTCGGCCGAACGAGTGCCTGCGAGGTCACTGGGATAAGCAAAAGCAATTCCATTCTTCCGTCCCCTGCATGAGATAACCCTCCTCCAGGGTGGCCGTGCAGGTGTAGGACCCGAGGGCCTTCCTCGGAACATAACTGCAAGGACAGCGGCTCGGGCAGTTGACGGTCTTGCTGCAAAGCTGCGACGCTGCATCATTGAGAATCTTCAGGACCGCCGCCCGGCCAATGCAAAAGCCATTGTGATTGCAGGAGTACCACCCTGCGATTTCCGCCCTTTCGTCACAGTCCTTGCCCTCGTGCTTCCGGGCAAACACGACAACATCTGGCACAGGCTGTCGCATTTTGACGATCCTTGGGACCCGTGTGGGCGCGAACACCAAGGATGAGAGGCTGTTCACGAGGGGCGCGGGTACCCGACCACCCGGGCGATATCGTTCGCCTGTAAGTTCGAGCCAGCGCCGGTCAAAGCGCCATTGCGTTCGGCTGGCGTCCTTCCGTTTGGTAGCCATAAGAGCCTCCAAAGCCGCAGGTTTCTGGCTCAAAGCCTACCACGACTATGCGTTGGTGCTCACCTTCTTGCCCCACTCGCACTGCGTTTGGGCGACCAGAGGTAACCGCCTTCGACCTCGTGGCGGTATGTCTGGTTTTGGTTGACCCACCAGTAGCGCATCGGCCCTGCCGTGGCTAAACAAGCGCTGCGGCGGCAAGAACATTGTAGGCAGCTACCGGCCTGCGAATACCCTTAAGTTCAAATTCCCCAACTGCTTCCACGGTGACAGCGTCTTTGACCGCCATCAGGACGCGGGGGCTTATTAGAATTTGACCCGGCTTGGCCTCGTCACAAAGCCGGGATGCGACGTTGGACACTGTCCCAATGGCGGCATAGTCAAAGCGTCCCTCAAAACCAATCGTTCCCAACGTGGCGTATCCGTGGGCAATGCCGATGCCGAAGCCGATCTCGTGGCCCAACTGACGCCACTTCTCAGTCAGCAGTCCCATGGCCTCCCGCGTTTTTAGGGCCATCTGGACGGCCTGGAGCGCAGGGTTTTCGACTAGTACTGGGTCGTTAAACACTACCATCACGCCGTCCCCAGCGTACCGCTCAAGGGTGCCGCTGTATTTGATAATGATTTCTCCGATCCCAGCGTGGTAATCGCGCAGCAATGCCATCACGTCTTCCGGGTCGGAGGATTCGGAGAAGCCCGTGAAGCCACGCAGGTCGCAGAAAAGCGCAGTAATCTCCCTACGGTGGCTTTCTAGCTGCTTCTCCATCCCGGACGCCACGATCAGATCGGCTACCTGCGGGGGCAGGAAACGTCGAAGCCGACCCACGCGTTCGATCTCGCTTACCTGGTCTGCGACTCGCCGTTCAAGCTCCTGATTAAACTTTGAAAGCTCCTGCGCCTGCACCTCCAACTGACTGGTCTGCTGTCGGACCACATCGTGGGACCGCTCAAGCTCGATATTCTTCTCGCGCAATTCCAAAAGTAATTGCGATAGCCGCACCGCCACGTCTACCGCCAGCGCTAAACTGTGAAAGCCAAATTCCGGATTCTGAACGAAAAGCTTGAACAGTTTTTCATAAGCGAGACTGAGGACATCGCCATCATCGACGCATTCGACGGTCATGGTCCGCTGGTTTCCCGGCCTGAAAAAACCGACTTCGCCAAAGAAGCGACCGGGCAGAAGTTCAATACCCATTTCCACGACCAAGAACCTCCCGGTCACAACCACGAACATCTCTTTTGCAAGGTCGTCTTTGCGGAATACGACCTCGCCGTTTCGGTACTTTTTGGGAGTCATGAATGGCCTAAGCCACTCCACCGTCGGATCACCTTCTGCGGGAAAGTGTGCCTTCTTTACGCGTTCCAAAAAACGTCGAAAGCTACCCGCCGCTCTTTGTGTGTTGCGGGGCTGTAAACTTTTTGACTTGCGGCTCTTCGGCTTGACTGCTTCGCCAACTGCTTTGGAGCGGCGTTTCATTGCCCCACCTATACCTTCTAGGACACGACATCGTAGCGGGTGGAAGTACCAGCTACCATAGGGAATTCCGCCGTTTGGCCCACGGCGAGCCGAACTTAAAAGGAGAGAGCGTAACGCCGGTGCTTGTTTCCTATATCAAGTTCTGACCCCTAGTCGGCGGGTAGGTCTGACCTGAGTCGGGACGAGCCTTGATGAGCGGGGTCGCTCCCCAAATGTGTGGTCAAGTAGCCCGTGCATTGTTAGGGGGAGGAGGCGAGCGGTCGCTCCCTCGGCTCCCTTTTTCAAGCAGCAGTTCCCGGCGGATCGCGGGCCGCCACTCGTCGCTGTCAGCCCGCCACTCTGATTGGACGAAGTAGACGTATGGCTGAACGTCGCACCCGCCAAAGCCTGCCATCCGCGAAAACAATTTCGGACTCTTGAGGTGGCGACGGTATGTCCGAGAGGCCGGTGTCAAGCCGATTGAGGAAGCAGGCCCTCCTCTCGACAGCATTGCTCGCATGCGCATGAGCGTATTCCTCTGCGATATCGGCAATCGTTTCGATTTTTGCCCTGACCGTCATGCCGGGTGCTTGTGGCACCCTTGACCAACCCACCAAAAACATAAGCCGAGACGCGTTATTAAAAGGGTTGAACTCCTGTTTACGCCGCCTTCATCTGTCCTACCTCGCCGAAAGAAAATGGCTTTTATACAAAAAGGACCCCAAGCGCGAACGCGCCTGAAGTCCCGAAGTCGTGCCTCTACTTAGGCTTCTGGCCCGAACGACGGGGGTGTCGGGGGACGGGGGCGTCGCCCGAGCGGCCTAATTGCGAGAAGATTAGGACGTTCTTCTGCCGATACCACGTCAATTTGTCGGTAAAAGTTAACAGGGACCTCGTTACCTTAGAAGCCGAAAAACGCCATTTCGGCACAGCCTGCCGCCCTGAACGGATTGACGATGTGAATTGCTGGAATGAATTTACCACGACTTCATGCGACAATTTTTCACCTTTCCCTTCGAAAGAGGCCTCACCAAATAATTTGTTCTCTACCACATGGAGATTATGAAAATGGTCAGAAACTCAAAGCGACGCTCGTGGACAACCTCCGACGTGCGCACACTGAAGACACTCGCGCGAAGGAAAACCCGAGCGGTGAGAATTGCTCGGACTCTGAAGCGCACAGAAGGTGCTACTCGGCAAAAGGCGTTCAGCCTTGGATTATCGCTCGATTCACGAGCAGCCTAAATAACGGGTCCAGCCTGCGCAAGAGAAGCCCCGCCAGTTGCGGGGTTTTTTTGATGGTCCGGGGGGACGTTGAGCCGAAGCGGTCTGAATTGTTTGGCGCTTCGACACACCTTCGTGCGGTGTCATTGCGCACCGAGGAATGCATTAATGGATTGTTTACCTGCGAAAGCAAAACTAGCCGCGAGGGATATCACGATACTGGCACGCACCACTCCTGAGAACCGAATGCTAGACGGCAAACGCTACTACCGGGCGTTCCCGGATGAGAATCCGGAAAGGCCAAATCCACGGGCTCTGCTCGACGCTCTAGAAGAATTACAGGCGCAATTTCGGAAGCACATTAAGCAGTTCCGGGCTAGTCAACCGGAACTAAAACAAGATTGAACTAAACCAAGCCCCGCGGCGCGCGTAGGAAAACCCCTAAACGCGGGAAGCCCGGTACGAGCAGGTGCGGGCGCCGGCCACTGTCACCCACCTCCACGACGCTGATTTCCACAGCGGGAAAAATCCGGCGGGAGAATTTCCAGGGAAAAATTCTAACCGGCCGGCCTCCGCGGTTCTAATGCCGCGAGCTCCTCCACGATTACCCTAAGTGCGCGGGCGATTGCTCGCTCATCGGCGCTCAGCTCCCGCATTTTGGAAATGATGGGATCCATCATCTCGAACAGGGCGCCCAAGTGCTGCATCCGCTTGTCATACTCGGCATATTCGACTTTACGAGCGGCTAGCCTGGATTGGAAATCCACCACTTTATCGGTCATGGAAATCCTCGCTAAATTTGCGGCCAGAGCCGGGGCTTGGCGGGCCCACAGGGAGCCAGCTCTGCCCGCCCCCAGCACTTTGCACCAGCCCGGCGGCGCTCGACGTGATCGAGGTCACAGGATGTCGAGTTTCACGGATGGCAGCGGGCCCCAGTTTCCGTTCATTCGCAATCCCGGCTGAGAGGGACCACGCCTTTGGCTGCCCGCGATCCATGCATTTAAGTTTTACGTCCAATGATGTCCTATGGGATCGACTTTCCGGCCGTCGCAACAGCGTCGCGAATATGGTCGACCGAATCCTGAAGGGCGAGAAGCCACGCGAGATTCCAATCTTCTAGCCGACCAAATTTGAGTTTGCCATCAATCCCGAGACACCGAAAACGCTCGACCTCTCGTTACCGCCGGAGCCGCTCATTGTTGCCGACGATGCATTTCTTGGACCATAGCGCCGACGTGAGATTGGCTATCCACCCCTGGTGCGTCCCCCACACCCCGGAGTGGGCGACATGTTCACATCTGAGCACTGACTGGTTGAAGGCGGGTGGCCCAGCAGCGGCCCAGAGGGATTGGCCATATCAGCCGCGGACGGCGGGTATCCGTCGCTAGTTTAACGATTCTGAACACGCCCTCGTGTGGCGCGAGCTCTCTTTAAGCGTTGGCCGCCTGCAAGAGTACGGCCCCTGACCGGGCAGTGGTCACGGTCAGGGGAATTATCCAACGTACCTGCTTCAACAATCGCCCCGACAAGATTCCACGATGACCGAGACCAGCTAGTAACGACTGAGCTGTGGCCCAAGGACAAAATAGCAGGAGCCGAAACGTAGGAGCGCCATCGGGTTCCTTCTTACCATAAAAACGGCAAAAACGACGCGACAACTGCCGTGAGGTAGAGGAGACTAAGGCTGGACAGACCTTCCTAAGTCCTTTTCGAGAGGAACACGTACATGGCTCGCATCCCATTTCTCAGATTCGCGCTGGGGGTAATGTTATTGACAGTGGCCCCTGCTGCTCATACCCAAACTAGGACCCAACCGGAGAATCTGCCCAAGGTTCAACCTCAAAAGGGTGTACAAATCGAGCTTACTTCGATGAAGACACCATTGATATTTGAACCGAATCGCGGGCAGGCCGTTTCGGAGTTCCAATGGATCGGCCGCGGGGCGGGATTTAGAGTCGGAATCACGTCCGACGGCGCGATGCTGGAGTTTCGCGACCGCAAGGCTGCTGCGCCCGCGAAACAATTTTTTGTCAACGCAGCCGAACTGACGAAGCCAAGGACAAAACAAGAAAGTGCCAATGGCGCTCTTTTGAAATTCCATCTCTTGAGCAGCAATAGCTGGAGGTTAGATGGCGTAAGCCCCACTGGAGGAATAAGCAACTATTTTATTGGAAACACGCCTACTGACTGGCACACCGACGTCCCGCATTACGCTCAGGTAAAGGCGACTGGCGTCTATCCCGGAATTGATCTTGTGTTTCGCGGCGATCAGACAGCACTGGCGTACGATTTTGTGGTTGGCCCAGGTGCCGACCCCAAACAGATTCAGCTCCAGTTTGAGGGTGCGGCAAGGCTACAGGTGGACACATCGACCGGTGATCTAGTGGTCGCAACGGCGGGCGGAACCGAGCTTCGGCATGCACAACCTAAAATTTATCAGGAGGTCAGCGGCAAGAAGGTAAGCGTGAAGGGCGGATTTCAAAGTCCTGAAAGGCGACACCGCGGATTTACGCTCGAAGAATACGATCCCAAACAACCGCTCGTCATCGATCCAACGATTTCGTTTGTCAGGTTCCTCGGGGGCTCCAACACTGATGAAGCGAACGCCGTGGCCGTCGACGGACTCGGCTACACATATGTTACTGGCCAGACCTATTCAGGCAATTTCAATGTATATGGAGGTATCGAAACCGGCAAATCTGGCAATTCAGATGCCTTCGTTACCAAGCTGGGTCCAGAAGGTAATATCGTCTTTTCATCGTACTTGGGGGGAGGCGACGACGACTCGGGAAACGGGATCGCTGTCGATGCCAGTGGCGTCTACATCGGTGGTCAGACCCATTCCGATGATTTTCCGACCAAACAGCCGTACCAATATCAGAAGAAGGGTGATTCTGATGTTTTCGTCACCAAACTGTCACCGGTGGGTAACAGGCTTGTATACTCCACTTACCTCGGGGGCGGTAATGGGGAGAACGGTGGAGCGATAGCCGTAGACGCCTCTCAATCCGCGTACGTTGCGGGGTTTACGACCTCGCAGGATTTTCCGGTGTTCTACGGGTATGAATACTTTCCAGGAGACGGTGACTTCGCTCCGGTTAACGGGTTCGTAGCAAAGCTCTCACCAAACGGAGTTTCGTTGCTTTACGCTACTTACTTGGGAGGCAAGAATATCGATTCCATTTCTGCCATCGCAGTTGACGGCTCGCTTTCGGTGTATGTGACTGGCGAAACTCTCTCAGCTGATTTTCCGTATGCAGGCTACCAATCGATGCAATTTTCGGGGACACCTAATGCATTTCTTACAAAGCTGAGCCCACAGGGCGATTCACTTATCTACTCAACATCGCTCGGCTTGGAGACAACAATTGGCACTGGAGTGTCGGTGGATCCTGCGGGAAACGCGTATGTATCAGGAGTTTACTGCTCCCCATGTGCTGATCCGCATCCGAATTTCGGCTTCGTCGGAAAGGTTTCGCCTCAGGGAAAGCTTACTTCCCTCAAATATTTGAGTGGCACGGACGGCAGTACGAGCGCGTCCGCGATTGCGACCGACGGGGAGGGCGATACGTACGTTGTGGGGAGCACATCCTCAACAACGTTTCCTGGCGCACCGCCCATCGTTCCAGAACCCACTGCCGGCTTCCTTGTGAAATTCGATAAGGATGGCAACGGGCCGCTCTACACGGTGTTCCTCGGTGCACAGATTACCGGCGTTGCCGTCGTCAGACCGCGTAGTCTTGGTGTTGTAGTTACCTATCCCACCATTTACACGGCTGGCTATCGTTTTACCGGCGGGACGGCTGCTTCCAATCAAGACGCCTTTGTTGTCAAGTTGGATGAGGCTCCCGTGATAGTGGCGCAGCCTTAAGGCGCCGTCGATCACGGCGTTCGCGCACCGCCTACGTATCGTTCCAGAACTTCGCGCCTCATGGCGCTCGCAACGGCAAACTACGACGCTGGTTGCCTCGTCAGGCCGACATCGACAAAGGTCCGATTCAGGGGCCCGTCATTACCGCCATTCTCACACCCAGAAAAAAACGCAAAGGGTGCCGAATTATCCTGTTCGCTGGCCGTCAGGGTGGTCAACCCGGCCGCTCTCAAAACAATCTAATGGCGACGTAGCCGAGAAGGCCTATCGAGCTAACCGTGGCTATCAATGCGAGAGTTAGACCGGCCAGTGGCCAAACGCGATCAAATACTGCAAACCGTCCAAGGTAGGTTATCTCTGTTTGACGCCGTGCCATTTTTGGCTTTTCCCCATTTCGTGGCCCCGCGTCCGTTTTGCGTCATAGGCCCTGAAAGGGAGGAAAGAAACAGGGCAAAGGAATAGTGAAGTTCGCTGATAGTTAGCGAGTGCTGACCGTGCGATTGTGTTCAAAGACGTCGCTTTCGTGGACCGATGACCTGTCAATTCCTCATGCGGTGGGCTTTCAGCAGCGACTTTTCGCAGCCGCGTTCCACTAACCTCTCCAGTCAGTAGCTCCGCCTATCGCTCTTGCTCCAGTCCTTGGAGTAGGCCTCGCGGAAATTCACCGGGGGCGCGGTCACCGACAGGTAGACAAACGGCACATCGCTGGCGTTGCGAAACCCATGCAGGTCCCCATCCGCAAACCGGACCACGTCCCCGGCGGAGAATGGCTCGGTGCGTTCGTGATCCAGTAACAGTATTCCGTTGCCCTCAAGCGCCACCCAAATCTGCTCGGAGGCCGGATGGCGGTGTGGTGGATTGACCGCTCCTGGCTCTACAGCAACCCTAGTGATTGTTACCCGACGCGAGGACGAATTCTCCGGAAAAAGCAACTGTTCTGACTGCACCCCCGAGTTCGACAGCGTCGTGATTGAAGACTTCCGCACGATTTCCATTTGAGTCTCTTGGGATGAAACGATTGGATCACTTGGCAAGTTTGACCACCTTTATCGGTTCGCTTAATCGGATGATAGAGCCTTGCGAACATCCGATTGAGATAGGCCGAATTGTCGGGCAATCCTTGACGGTGTCACCCCGGCTTTGAAGGCAGCCCGCACAGCATTCACCTGGCCCTTGGTCAAGGCCGCCGCAGCAAGTCCGATTTGCCGCTGAAGAGTTGGGCCGCCAGGCAAACGGGTCTGCTTCGGGATTGGCTCTGACGAGGCGGCAGGCGTGTTTGTGGGACTTACCTCGGCCATCGGCATGGGTCTGCCACGCCGCTTCGCTTCGTGAATTGCGGTCCGCAGCAACCAGTCTAGTTCTTGGTCCTCTAGATACCGAATGGCCTTTGGTAAATCCTTTGGAAGAGCCGTTCTACGGGAAGGCTGCCGTGGCAGCGCCTCCGGCGGGTTATTGGTCGGAGAACCGTCCAATCTCCCGGTCGAAAACAGGTCGGGCGTGGGATCGCGGCCCATGCCGAGGATATTGCCGCCCTCAGAATCGTAAGGCAATCGCGAATCTGACGATTGGAGCCGAGCAACCTAATGCCTACCAGAAGGAGTATTCCCCAAAATACAACATTGATTAGCCGCCACGCGTCACCATCGTCCACGCCACGTCGCATTTCCCGGTCCCTGCACGGTTCGTAAGGCGTAGCCCGCAAGGAGATTACAGGGATTGTTCTACAGCCCTATGCGGCTTTTTTTGCTTTTCCTTCCAACAAATCCAAGGTGGCGGGAAGCGGCGTGCGGTTGGCATGGAGCGAGGATAGTACGCCACGCAGGCGGGTCAGGGCCGTTATTGCGGTCGGCCGCCCAGTGGTCCGCCCCCCGCCTTTGCCCGTTTGACAGGAGTTCGTACTCACGCCTCGGACGCATCCCGAGGCGGTGCTGGCACGT
>Ga0210406_10006973_pt1 | contig 11591 bp, 7 predicted proteins | sample IncBWC30MmetaG_FD_155454 | JGI IMG/M metagenome (GOLD analysis project Ga0210406, IMG submission 155454) | Forest soil microbial communities from Barre Woods Harvard Forest LTER site, Petersham, Massachusetts, United States - Inc-BW-C-30-M | ecosystem: Environmental > Terrestrial > Soil >... | reverse complement strand
CGAACGGCTTGACGCGAATTCGGAAAATCAGCCCGTCGGGCAAATCACTTCGTCCAGGTTGCTGGACGGATGCCTACAATCCCCCGATATGGAACAGAGACGACCAGAAGCTGGCGCGCTCGCTCAGGGCGTCGAGCCGGTTAAGCGCCTGTTTTTGTCCCCTGCCCGCGGCCTTGCTGTACCATTCAATGGCCTGCTGCCGATCCTGGGGAACACCGAGGCCCGCTTCATAGACCCAGCCGAGATCATAAAGCGCATCCGCATTGCCCTCATCGGCGCTCTTGCGGAAATACTCGATCGCCTTGCCATAGTCCTGAGGCAGGCCATCGCCCCCATGGGTATAGAGCAGCCCGATTTCAGCCTGTGCCCAGCTTGAGCCTTGCTCGGCCGCGCGCGACAACCACTTTTCCGCCTCCTTGTAGTTCCTTTCGACGCCGCGGCCGTCGCGATACATGGTGCCGAGCCAGGACTGACCCATCTTGTCTCCGGCCGCCGCCGATTTGGCGTACCATTGTGCGGCCAGCGCATCGTCGCGCGCTACGCCGAGGCCCTTCTCGTGGAGGTAACCGAGACGCGTCTGGCTGTAGCTGTCGCCCTGCTCGGCCGCGAGCCGATACCAGCGCGCAGCCTCGCGCAGATCCATCGGCACACCGAGGCCATCCTCGTACATGTATCCCATATAGGCCTCTGCCTTCGGGTGCCCCTTGTCCGCGAGCGGCTTCAGCGACACCAGCGCGAAGCCGTAGTTCCTGCGATTGACGGCCCACACGCCGGCATTGAACGTGGCACTGAGCTCATTGACGTAGGGAACGGGTTTCTTCGTCAATCCGGCGGTGGCGTCCTGCATCTCCTCGAGCCTCGCCATGGCCTTGCCGATTTCGCTGGCGAACCAGGCCGGGCAAATCGGCGCATCAAACCTCAACCGGACATGCGCCTTGGAGCGTATCGTGTGGCCGTCAATGACGGCCTCGCCGCTCACCTCGATATAACCGCTTGCTTCGCCATACGGTGTCACGCCGGTGATGTCGGTCGTGTAGAAAACCGGCGCCGGCTTGCTGGCGACGTTGAATTCGGCGGGAAACGTCACCGATACCGTTTGCTCGTAATCCAGGGACCGGCACTGGAACGGTTGATCCCGTGTGTAGCCGGCACTGAGCGCCAGGAGCTGCGCCCGTGGATCAGGCACGGCCAGCAGGCGCAAGCTCGACTGCTTGAGTTCGAACTTGCCAAGCTGAAAGCTCATCGTGACGTCGTACTGGTTCGTCAGCACATGCGGATCGGCGAAGGTAAACTCGCCGCTCCCCTGCAACTTCGAATATTCGATGAATTCACCGGCGGCGCGTTTGCGATCCGCGTCGAGACGCTTGGCAAAGTAGCGTCCGAGAGCCGCTCCCACGCCGCGCCCCGAGAGGACGGCGCGGCCGTCGCGGCTGCCGTCGGCGCTCAGCACATAGTCGATATCATAGCTGAAGTGACGCGATTGAATTGGTTCCACCGGAATCCTGCCGAGACGGCCCGTGTCGATGTTGAGCACCGGCTTGCCGCCGAGTTGAGCCGGCAAGGTGCCGAAGGCGAACTCGGCCGCCGTCGGATCGAGATAGGCGTCGATTTCGGGTACATAGAGGATGGCGTGATCGAAATTCTGCGTCGGCAGTTCGGTCAGCGTGTATCTTGCGCCTGCATTGACCACGACGAGATTGGCTGCGATGCCTTGCGCCGAGAGCAAGGCCTTGAGCAGGATCGCGTGCGCCTTGCAGTCGCCATAACGTGCCGCGACGACCGCGTCGGCCGGTTGCGACGTCAAGCCTCCGTCCTCGAAGCCGATGCCGACGTAGCGGATGTTTTCCGTTACCCAATTGTGCAGGCGCTCGACCTTGGCGGCGACGGTAGCGGCATCGCCGACGATGCCGGCGGCGAGCTTTTGCAGCGCCACGCTCGGCACCGCCATCGGCGCATTGCGCGCGCTGAGCATCGCCGCTAGCGCAGCATAATCGGAAAACGTGCTGGCCTCGAAGCGCGGCGCGTTGTCGAAGGCGTCAATTTCGGCAGGCTTCGGCTGGGGTGTCTGGTGATTGAAGCGGATGTGATGGATGACGCGATCGCCGAGGTGCTCCTCGCTGTGCTCGACATCCCGCGCCATGGTCCGCAACGGTTTGGAAGCCGGGCCGTCAATGGTGAGCTCCATCACTTTCGGCGGCTCGTTCGGCGCAAGGTACCAGAAATGGGCGAACTCTCCCGGAAACCTCGCCCGCTTGTCCTTGTAGACCAGCCGCCCCCTGACCTTGTCGCCCACGGCCACATCGGAGAATGCGACGATCCGCTTCCGCCACTCGTCGAAATAGGGCGATGACAAATTCGTTGACGAGGCTTCGTCATGGATCGCGCGTTCGTCGACTGCGATAACGCGCCCGTCCGCCTTGACGGTTTCGAGATTGCTCGCGGTCAGTTCCTCGAAATAGCCGTTATAGCCGAAGACCTCCTGCGAAATCCCCTCGACGCCCTTGCGATCGAGCGCGGTGAACTCGAAATCGAAAACGGTCGTGCTCTGGCCGCGTTCGTCGAAGGTGACGGCATAACGCGCCACGGTTTGCCGCCAGCCCGGATCGACCCAGACCGGCTTGTTCCTGACATCCGATGCGCTGGCGGGAAGAAAGGCTGACGTGATCGCAGCCAGCAAGACCGACCAAAGCACGCGCGCCATGCCGAAAGCTCCCGCAAATTCCGCGCGCAACCAAGCATCAAAGCGTTACGATACAGCCTAACGTTGAAGGGCGATTTCATCATCCGCCGTAAAGCTTCGGTAAACCATTGATGTCACGCCGCCAGGCGGCATCATCGGCGCATCGCGACGCTTTGCCCGCCAAAGCCGGCTTCCTGCGCGTGACGCGCGAATTCGGAACATCAGCACGTCGGCAAATCATAGTGTCGCAAATCTGTAGAATACGGCCGATAGGGTGCCCCAGGCTGTAGTTCTGTAAGTCACTACCTCTGCGTTATCTGGGGGAGTAGCGTAATGCTTAGAGTTCTTTCCGGCGCGGCGATCCTCGCCTTGACCGCAACGACCGCATCTGCCGCCGATCTCGCCCTGGGGGCACCTGCGCCGGCTCCGGTCGCGTTCACCTGGACCGGGTGTCATGTGGGCGGCCATCTCGGCGGCCTGTTCAGCGATGAAATCCACACGAACAGCACCGGGCTTTCCACGGATCATGACGCGACCGCCTTCGTTGGCGGCGGCCAGATCGGTTGCGACTACCAGTTCGCACCGAGCTGGGTGGTTGGCGCCGAAGGCCGGGCGGCCTGGAACAGCCTGAAGTTCAGCTATAGCAGTACGGTCGTGAGCCTCGTCACCGGCGCCCTCATCGCTCCTTCGCAATTCACCACCACCAATGACTTTCTGGCCTCGGCAACGGGACGGCTCGGCTACGTCTATGGTGGCGGGCTCTGGATGTTTTATGCGCGCGGCGGCGTTGCCTGGACCCGAGACCGGTACGAAGATTCCCTCGTCCTTCCCGCCGGTCCCGCCGTGGATCCCACCGCGACGGTGAACCGAACGGGCTGGACCGTCGGAGGCGGCGTGGAATGGGCATTCGCACCGCAATGGTCGGTCAATCTCGAATCCAATTATTACGAGTTCGGCGCGCAAACCATCATTCTCAGGAATGCGGCACCAGTCTTCAACGTCACGACCCATATCCGAGATCAGTTCAGCGCGACGACCGTCGGCGTGAACTATCACTTCTGAGCATCGGCGACGCGGCCCAGCCCGGACCGCCGTCCAGGCGTCAGCGGCCTGCTCAGACACCGCCTGAGATCGCCATCGATCTGGCCGTCAAAACCAGATAGGCTTTCGGCTCTCAATCGCCCGAAATGGTGGTGAATTGCGCCAGCCTATGATGCTCAGGCGCTGGGAGTGGATGAAGAAGCCGGCGGTCCTCGTCACCGAGGATCAGCCTTTAACTCTCTCCAACTCGGCGCCCGGCCGCTCGCAGAAGCGGCTTGCGGTTGCGGTCTTGCTTGCCTTCCTGACCGCCCTTTTTCTCTCGGCGGGGGAGCTCTCCAACGTCCAGCTCGGACGGGTCGACGCGTTCGTGCCGATCTATGGCACGGCGATCTTCGTCAACGACCTCATCACCTCGGTGCTGTTGTTCAACCAGTTCGCCATCCTGCGCTCGCGTGCCCTGCTCGCCATCTCCAGCGCGTATCTCTTCACCGCGCTCATGGTCATTCCCTGGACGCTGACCTTTCCGGGGGTGTTTGCGCCAGGCGGCCTGCTCGGCGCCGGCCTGCAGAGCACCAACTGGCTCTACGTCCTGCGATATGCCGCCTTTCCAACCTTCGTCATGGCATACACCTTCCTGAAGGATGACGGCTCGCCCGAGCGATTGTGGGAGCGGCCGGTCGGCGTGACCATCCTTTCAAGCATCGCCATCTCCGCGGCCGTCGTGAGCGCCGTGACCATTGGTGTCACGGCCGGCAACGACTACCTGCCCCGCATCTCGATCGATCCGGTGCACTTCTCTTCGCTCTGGCTTTACCTCGCCGGCAGCCTGATCGTCTGGAATGGCCTTGCATTCGTTTTTCTCTGGCTGCGCCGGCGTTCGGTGCTCGATCTGTGGCTGATGGTCGTTGTCTGTGCGTATGCGATCGAGATCTATCTGGTTTCGTTTCCCGGTCTCGCCCGGTTCAGCGCCGGCTGGTATGCGGGCCGGATATTCGGATTCGTCTCCAGCCTTCTCGTGCTCTTCGCGCTGTTGCGTGAAATTGCGTCACTTTACGCGCAACTGCTCGGCGCGCTGCTGGCGCAGCGTCATGAGCGCGAGGCGCGGTTGATGACCGGCGACGCCGTCTCGGCTTCCGTCGTCCACGAGGTCAAACAGCCGTTGACGGCGATCATTGCCAGCGCAAGCGCCGGATTGAACTGGCTTGATCGCGTCGAGCCTGATCTGGACAATGTCAGGAACGCGTTGCGGCGCGTCCTGGCCAACGGAGAGCGCGCGGACGTCCTGATCGAAGATATCCGGGCGCATTTCAAGATGGGCGCCCGGGCGCGAACCTCGCTTGATGTCAACGGTGCCATTCAGGAAGCGCTCACAATCGTCCGCGACAAACTGCTGGCGCATTGGATTTTGGTTCAAACCAGCCTCGGCGAACGCCTGCCACGCGTAAAGGGCGAACCGATCCAGCTCCAGCAGGTGCTGGTGAACCTGATAACAAACGCAATCGAATCGATGGCGACGAACGACGGCGAGCGCGTGCTGTCGATAAGATCCGAACTCCATGGCTCTGGAGAGGTGATGGTCTCCGTCGAAGACACGGGCACCGGCCTCGAGGCCGGAGTTGTGGACAGGATATTCGAGCCGATGTTCACGACCAAGACGCACGGCATCGGCATGGGGCTGTCGATCTGCCGCTCCATTGTCGAGGCTCATGAAGGGCGACTATGGGCCACCGCCGGCGAGCACCGCGGCGCGGTTTTTCACTTTACCGTGCCCGTAGCTCCGGACCACGCGTAGGTTTCGTCCTGCGGCTGTCGCCGAAAAAATCGTCCGCACGGCTGTAACCGAACGCGGGCGGTGATCGAATATGATCTGATCACCCATGGAGAGAATGCAGTGGGACTGTCCTGGCAACAAGGTCCGCTTTCGACGGGAGCCATCGGCCGCTTCCTCGTGCCCGAGCCGCTGCCGAAGAGGCTGTTATATGTCGAGCGCTTGCGGCGTCGCATGCGTGTGCGCTTCGGGGGACGCTGGATCGCCGAAAGCGAGCGCGTACTCCTGCTGTTCGAACCGGGCCGTTATCCCGTGGCCTACTTCCCGGAAGTGGACGTTGCAGCAGGCGTCCTGGAACGCACCGAGCACACCACCCAGCACGCCGATCTCGGGCCGACGTCCTGGTACATTGTCCATGCGGGCGAGCAGCACGTCGCGGCACGTGGAGCGTGGCGGCACACCGGCCTGCCCGCCTATGCCAGCGATCTGCAAGGGCACATCGCATTCGCCTGGCGGGCGATGGACGGTTTCTACGAAGAGGATGAACGCATCCTCGGCCATGCCGCCGATCCCTATCACCGCGTCGACATCCGCCAGTCCTCCCGCAACCTTGTCGTGCGTCACGATGGCCGCGTCATCGCCGACACAAGGCGGGCGCTGGTGCTCTACGAGTCCGGCTTCGCGCCACGCTGGTACGTGCCGCGCGCCGACATCGATGAAGCCGCGCTCACGCCGGTGAAACTCCAGACCTTCTGTCCCTACAAGGGACTTTGCAGCTATTATTCGATTGGCGAGGCGCGGCAGGCGGCATGGTGTTATCCTGATGGCTATGCTCAGGTCGGCCGCATCTCCAACTTCGTGTCATTCGAGCCTGATATCGTCTCGGTCTATCTCGACGGCACGCAGCTCCATCTCGAACCGGGACAGTCGGTGGTTCCGCATGGCCCCGATCGCAATCTCGACGTCGCCGAATTGGTCCATGGTGATACCCCGGAAACGGCTGCGAGCGGCTAGCGGGATTTCCACTCCCCACCATACGCGGAGCGGGACATGGCTCGATTGCTATCGGTGAACGTTGGCCTGCCGCGCGACGTCGCGTGGAAGGGCCGCGTCGTGCACACCGGGATCTGGAAAGACCCCGTCGCCGGCCGCTGCCGGGTCCGTCGGTTGAACCTGGAGGGCGACGGCCAGGGCGACCTCCACGGCCACGGCGGCGAGCAGCGCGCCGTCTTCGTCTACCAGATCGAATCCTATCGCCACTGGCAGGAACAGTTGAAGCGGACCGACTTCGTCCACGGTCAATTCGGCGAGAATTTCACGATCGAGGGATTGGCGGACGATAGCGTCTGCATCGGCGACCGCTATCAGATCGGCAGCGCGCTGTTCGAGGTCACGCAGCCCCGCGTGACCTGCTACCGCGTCGGCATCCGGACAAGCGAGCCGCGGATGCCGGCCTTGCTGACATCGAGCGGACGGCCCGGATTCTATTTCCGCGTCCTCAGGGAGGGCGAAGTCGGTGCCGGCGACGAGATCGTCAAGGTCGGAGAGGCGAAGGAGCGAATGACCGTCGCCGAGATCAACGCCCTGCTCTATTCGCCGAACCACCCGCGTGACCAGCTGGAGCGAAGCTTGCGGATCGAGGCGCTTTCGCCGGGATGGCGCCGGTCGTTCGAAACATTGCTGCAGAGTCCGGCGACGGGAACGGGAGGCGGCAATGCAGGCCTCGCGCCGGCGGCCGCCGCGCATCCGGCGGCGCCGGGATTTCGGCCGCTGGTCGTGGAAACGATCGGGCGCGAGTCGGCGGATGTGCTCTCCCTGTCGATGCGCGATGACGACGGTCAGCCGCTGCACGAAGCCCTGCCCGGCCAGTATATCGTCCTGCGTCTCCGTCCGACCGGCGGCACGCCTTTCTTTCGCAGCTACTCGCTCTCGGGTCCCATCTCGACGGAGCGCTATCGGATCAGTGTGAAGCTCGAGCCGAACGGCGCGGCCGGCACCTATCTGCACCAGCGCGTCAAGGCCGGCGATATCATCGACGTCAGCTCGCCGCGCGGGAGCTTTGTCCTGCAGCCCGGCGAGCAGCCGGTGGTGCTGCTCAGCGCAGGGATCGGCGCAACGCCCGTGCTGGCGATGCTGCACGCGCTGGCAACGGCAAACTCGACGCGGCAGGTGTTGTGGCTGCACGCGGCGCGCGACCGCCAGCATCATCCATTTCCCGACGAGGTCCGCCGCCTCATGCGCGCGCTGCCTCACGGCCGCAGTTTTGTTTGCTACAGCAAGCCGGGCTCGGGTGACAGGATGGGCGAGGATTTCGACGCGACCGGCCGCCTGTCGCGATCGGTGTTCGACGAGGTCGGCGTCCCCAGGGAGGCGGATGTCTATCTCTGCGGACCGGACCGCTTCATGGCGGACATGAAAGAGGCGCTCGCCGCCTTCGGCGTGGCGCTGCGGCGGATTTTCGCCGAGATCTTCAGTGGCGGCGAGTCGAGAAATCCCGGCATTGTCGGCGCCGCGGTGCGAGCACCACATCTGCCCGAAGGCGACGCCGGCAGCGGCCCTTTGGTGTCGTTCGCGCGGAGCGGCATCGCCGTGCACTGGAACGCGTCGCGCTACCAGAGCATCCTGGAGCTGGCGGAAGCCTGCGATGTCCCGGTCCGCTGGGCGTGCCGCACCGGCGTTTGCCATAACTGCGAGAGCGGCCTGGTTTCCGGTGCGATCACCTACGATCCCGAGCCGCTCGACAGGCCTGCCGACGGCAACCTTCTCATCTGCTGCTCACGACCGAGCGGCGACGTGGTCGTCGATCTCTGAACCCTGGGAGGCGCTGCGATGTACGCAACAAGCACAGCTGCCATGAAGTTCTCAGTCGAGGTGATCATATTGCCGGTGAGCGATATCGACCGCGCATTGCACTTCTACGTCGACCAGCTCGGCTTCGCGCTCGACGTCGACTACGCGCCGAACGACGCCTTCCGCGTGGTGCAGCTCACGCCGCCGGGATCGAGCTGCTCGATCCAGATCGGCAAGGGACTGACCGACGCGCCCGCCGGATCGCTGCGCAACCTCTATCTCGTCGTCACCGACCTCAAGGCCGTGCGAAGCCATCTCATCGAACGCGGGGTCAATGTCAGCGACGTCAAACACAAGACACCCGTCGATGCCTGGGACGGAAGCTTTGCCCCCGGCCTCGACCCTGCGCGAAAAGACTACGCCAGCTTCGCCCGGCTTCTCCGACCCGGATGGCAATAGCTGGGTGCTGCAGGAACGCGGTTACCGCGCCGCCCCGGCTCGCTGAAACGTTGCTTTCCATTTCAGCCCGTATAGCGTTAGCCCGTATCGCGACTTCCGGAAGACCTCACAACCGCCATAACCTGAGCGGTGGATCTGGGTGCCGCGGTCATGCGCGAGGTGCCCGATGTATTGCTTTGGGGCAGTTAGCTTCAATACAAGTCAAATCAACCTGAGCGCTACTTCGGGCCCGGAGATGAATCCGAAGGCCATCTCACTCACGACCATGAAAGGAACGAGCAGATGACTCAATTCAGGAAAGAGACCGACAGCCTCGGCGTCGTGGAAGTGCCCGCCGACAAGCTGTGGGGAGCACAAACGCAGCGCTCGCTGGAGCATTTCAGCATCGGCAAGGATCTGATCCCGCGCGAGATGATCACGGGCTACGCGATCCTGAAGAAGGCGGCGGCGACCGCCAACCGCGAGAGCGGTCGGCTGGAGGACGCCAAGTACAAGCTGATCGTCCAGACCTGCGACGAAATCCTCGCCGGCCAGCATCACGACATGTTTCCGCTGCATGTCTGGATGACGGGCAGCGGCACGCAATTCAACATGAACGTCAACGAGGTGATTTCGAACCGCTGCAGCCAGATTGCCGGCACGGCGCTCGGAAGCCACACGCCGGTGCATCCCAACGATCACGTCAACATGGCGCAGTCGTCGAACGACACGTTTCCCTCGACCATGAACATCGCGGCAGCCGTGAACGTGAAGCAGCGCCTCGTTCCAGCGGTGACGGGCTTGCGCGATTCCATCGCCGCCAAGGCAAAGGAGTGGGACAGTATCGTCAAGATCGGCCGCACCCACATGCAGGACGCCACTCCGCTGACGCTGGGCCAGGAATGGTCGGGCTATGCCGGCATGCTCTCGGACGATCTGGAGCGGATCGAAACGGCGCTGCCCGGCGTCTATCGGCTGGCGCTCGGCGGTACCGCGGTCGGCACCGGCATCAATTCGGCTCCGGGCTTTGCCGAGGCGGCCGCGGCCGAAATCGCCAAGCTCACGAGCCTGCCGTTCGTGACTGCGCCGAACAAGTTCACGGTTCAAGGCGCCCATGACGCGCTGGTGCAATTGTCGGGCACGCTGCGCACGCTGGCGGTGTCGCTCTACAAGATCGCCAACGACATCCGTCTGATGTCCTGCGGACCGCGGGCCGGCTTTGCCGAGCTGATCATCCCGGAGAACGAGCCGGGCTCCTCCATCATGCCGGGCAAGGTCAATCCGACCCAGTGCGAGGCGCTTGCGATGATCGCCGTCCAGACCATGGCCAACGATGTCGCGGTCGGATTCGGCGGCGCCGGCGGCTATCTCGAAATGAACGTCTACAAGCCGCTGATGATCTACAACATCGCGCACTCGATCACGATCCTGAGCGACGGCTGCGTCAACTTCCGCAAATTCCTGGTGGAAGGCACCAGGCCGAACCTGAAGAAGATCAAGGAATATGTCGACCGCTCGCTGATGCTCGTGACCGCGCTGGCGCCGGTGATCGGTTACGACAAGGCGTCGAAGATCGCGCACTACGCCGATGACAACGACCTGACGCTGAAGGAAGCCGCACTCAAGCTCGGCTTCGTCAGCGAAGAGGAGTTCGACCGGGTGGTCGATCCCGCCAAGATGGTCAAACCCTACGTCGCGAGCGCGTCGACGAAGACGGCCGCCGCCTGAAGAACGTCCCGAGCCAGCGAAGACCGGTCCTTTGGGCCGGTCTTCGAGTTCTTCATCCCTGCGTCGAGAGATGGGATCATGGAAAGCAAAGAACGTTCGGAGCTGATCCTTGCCTTCGCAAGGGTGCTCTATGTCAACGGCCAGGCCAGCGACCAGGTCGTCGACGCGATCCGGCGGCTTGGCAGCAAGCTCGGCGTCCGCGCCGAGCTGCTGCCGCGCTGGGGCGAATTGCAGTTGCGCGAAGAAGTCGATGGCGTGACGTCGACCTCCTCCGCCCCGGCCGATCCGACCGGGGTCGATATGGATCGCGTCGCGTCCGCGATGCAGGCGGTCGCACAGATCGACGCCGGCCGGCTTTCGCCCGAGGAAGCGCGCACGCGGATCGACGTCATCGCGAAAGCGCCGCCGGCGCCGACCTGGCTGTTTGCCCTTGCCGCAGCCGTCGGCGCGGTCGCGCTCGCCATCATCTTCGGGATCGAGCACATGCCTGCCACAGCGCTGATCTTCGTGAGCGGCGGCGCGGGCGGCCTGCTCCGCCGCGCCATCGGCAAGGTAAGCGCGAACATCTTCGTGCAGCCGTTCTGCGCCGCCTTGCTGGCGGGCCTTATCGGTGGACTGGCGGCGCGTTATCAGCTGAGCACCGCGCTGCGGCTCGTCGTGGTGTGTCCCTGCATGGTGCTGGTTCCGGGGCCGCACATCCTCAACGGCACGCTCGACCTGATCGGCGGACGCATTCATCTCGGGTGCGCCCGGCTGGTCTATGCCGGCCTTATCGTCGTCGCGATCTCGACCGGGCTGTTGCTCGGGCTGACGCTGCTGAACAGCTCGCTGCCGATCGATCCGTCGGGCCACGCCGTGCCGCTCTGGCTCGACGTGATCGCGGCCGGCGTCGCCGTGGCCTGTTACAGCGTGTTCTTCTCGACGCCGCTGAACATGCTGCCATGGCCGGTCGCGGTCGGCATGCTGGCCCATGCTCTGCGCTGGGTTGCGATCTCCGTGCTCGGCTTTGGCGTGGCAACGGGCGCGCTGGTGGCCTGCTTCGTTGTCGGCTTGCTGCTGACACCGGTTTCGCGCCACCGGCATCTGCCGTTCGCCGCCATCGGCTTTGCCTCGGTCGTGTCGATGATCCCCGGCGTCTACGCCTTC
>Ga0210406_10006972_pt1 | contig 11592 bp, 10 predicted proteins | sample IncBWC30MmetaG_FD_155454 | JGI IMG/M metagenome (GOLD analysis project Ga0210406, IMG submission 155454) | Forest soil microbial communities from Barre Woods Harvard Forest LTER site, Petersham, Massachusetts, United States - Inc-BW-C-30-M | ecosystem: Environmental > Terrestrial > Soil >... | reverse complement strand
TCCTTCAAAAGCTCCCGAACTTTCTTCTTGTCATACCGCGCCACCTTCTCCGGCGCGAACCCGTCAAACACCTCGCGATACCGCGCCCGCTTCTTCAAAACCGTATCCCAGCTCAGCCCCGCCTGCGCTCCCTCCAAAATCAAAAGCTCAAACAGCCCGCGCTCCTCATGCAGCGGCACACCCCATTCCTCATCGTGATAGGGAATATTCAACTCACTGGTCGCCCAATGGCACCGTTTCATCGTCATCTCCTTCCTCCTACCATGCAGGTCTATCCCATTGTCGTTCTTGTCTGGTCGGCTTCTTTCTAAGGTTCAGTCTGCGCCTTCCTCTTAAAGCGAAAGAAGGCGGCCTGGATTTCGACTGCTCGGCGAAATGCGATCAGGTCACCACTGTCGAAAAGAGCCTCTTGCGCTATCTTGCGCTCGGCGCACTCTCGGCCACCAGCATGGCGCGCATAGAAGAACAAGTTCGCATCGCCCTCGGCCTGCTCTGACGTCCGCGAGCCCAGAGCCCCTTCTTTCGGTCCAATTTGATTCTCGAACAGACTCGGCCTCAGCCCATCTAATTACTAGGAAGAATTTTGATGTGCAGTAGCCTCGGCTGCCCTTTCCTATTTTGAGAAGGATACGCTGCGTTCAGCTGCGACACTTAACCATAGGGGAGAGCGTGTGTTCGTGTTATTGTTAGCCAGCACCAATCAAGCGAGTTCCATTTTCGAGGCAGTTTGAAGGATTGGCTTCGCATGCCAGCTATTTCAGGATTGAATGAATGATGATCGTATTCCCGCCCAGCAACACCGGATCCGACGATAATTCGTCAGTCCAGCGGTCTTTGCGGCGCTTTTCCGGCGTCAGCTTCGCCAGCAGCCGTATAAACGCTACCAGGGGCCAGTACAGCCACTGATTGCCCTTTTTCCGGTCGCGGTAAACGCCCTGAATCGCAAATCCGTTTTTCTCGAGGTAATACCGCAGTTCGCTGTACCCAATGGGGTTAGCATGGACAGCAATCTCGTCCATGCCCGCACAATCATAGTGAATCTTGGCCTTGGACTGGTCCGAAAGGGGCTTGAAATGCGAGGTGTAGCCGAACAGCAGCCACTTCAGCCGTTCCTCTATATTCATGATGTTCGGTACGCTGATAATCAGGTGCCCGCCCGGTTTCAGCAGCCGCCGGTATTCCCGGAAAGCCTGAGGCGGCGAATCGATATGTTCCAATCCATCCAAAGAGGTGATGTAGTCAAAAGACCCCGACGCATACGGGAGCGTGCCCGCCAGATCGCCGCGCTTAATCTCGACTCCATCCAGGCGGAACAGCTCCGAGTAGAGGTCGCAGCATCGCACATCGAAGCCCGCTGACAGCAACTCCTGCGCCAGCGCGCCTTCGCCGGCAGGGCAATCCAGAATCACTCCGCGAGGCAGCGGCTTCAAAATCTTCAGCACTGTTTCGTGTAGTCCAGGCCGCGACATCGCGATCGGCCCGCGTTCTCCCGCCAGCAGGGGCGGATGATCTGCCGGTTTCACCGTCCGTGTCGTCGCTGCCGCTGTCTCCGCAGTTGCCAATCTATGCTCCTAAACTCCCACGCCGACGCACCATGCGGCAAAAAGCAAAGGGCATGCCGTACTTAACTGTACGACATGCCCCGCCAATCTTCCTGTGTTTTTGCAGACCTTTTCGTGCACCGCATCACTTGGCGGATTACGCCAGATGCCGGTCCAGCGCCTTGGTAATCTGATCCTTGGGCACCGCGCCCACAATCTGCTCCACCATCTGCCCGTTCTTGAACACCAGCAGTGTCGGGATTCCGCGAATGTTATACCGCGCCGCCGAGTTCATCGCTTCATCGACGTTCAGCTTCATCACCTTAAGTTTGCCGGCGTAATCGTGCGCGATCTCGGCCACCGTCGGCGCCAGCATGTGGCAGGGGCGGCACCATTCCGCCCAGAAATCCACCAGCACGGGCTGTGCACTACTGGCCGTCAGCACCTCTGCTTCAAAATTCCCATCCGTCACTGCTTGGATACTCTCAGCTTTGATATTTTCAGCCATGTTGTTTGTCTTCAACAGCTTGCCGCGAGGCCGCTGTCTCTGTCTCCTTCGTCAGTTCAATTAGATGTGGTAACAGACATTTGGTTTCGTCCCGCCTGCCCTGCGCCCCGGAGGGTCAGCGCCGCTTGGTACACTTTCGCGTACTCCGCCGCCGGCCCCTTCCAGGAAAAATCCTTTGCCATCCCGTTCAATTGGATGCGCCTCCAGATACGCTCGTCGGTAGAATGATGCAAGGCTTGCCGGATCGCATACATCATAGCGGCGCCGGAATATTCCGCGAACTTGAAGCCCGTTCCCGTGCCATGCTCCAGATCGAACGACTCGACAGTATCATCCAATCCGCCGGTGGCTCGCACAATCGGCACCGTACCATACTTCAAGCTGTAGATCTGATTCAACCCGCAAGGCTCGTACCGCGACGGCATCAAAAACATGTCCGCGCCGGCTTCGATTTTATGCGCCATCTCGTTGTTGTAAGCGATCTTCACGCCGACGCGACCGGAAAACGTATTGGCCATTGCCTGAAAGAGTTCTTCGTACTTGCGATCGCCGGATCCCAGCACGACCAGCGATACATCTTCCTTCATCAACTCGAGCGCCTTCTCCGCGATCAAATCAAAACCTTTTTGATCCGCGAATCGCGACACGATTCCAATCACCGGGCGAGCAGCGTGCTCCGGCGCAATGCCAAACAATTCCAGCAGCGCCTGCTTGCACACTTGCTTTCCGCTCAAATCCTTCGCGGAATACTTCATGGGGATCAGCTTGTCCTTGTCGGGGCTCCACGCAGAATAATCCACGCCGTTCAAAACTCCGACCATCCGGTCGGCGCGGCTTCGCACCACGCCGTCCAGTCCGTATCCAAATTCGGGCGTCTGAATCTCTTGGGCGTATCTCTTGCTGACGGTCGTAAGATAATCCGAGTAGACCAAACCGCCCTTCAAGAAGTTCACGCTGCCATAAAACTCCAGGCCTGCCGGGTTGTATAGCGGCAGCGGGATTCCTGCTCTTTCGAGAACGTCCTTCGGAAAAAGTCCGTGATAGCCCATATTGTGAATCGTGAACACGACGGGGATGTGTTTGACCATCGGATCGTCGCCGTAGGAACTGCGCAGCAGCACCGGCACCAGCGCGGTCTGCCAGTCGTGGCAATGAATGACATCGGCCGGCCAAACGTGTTTCACGATTTCGATCGCGGCGCGGCAGAATTCGCTGTAGCGCTCCGCGTTGTCTGGATAATCTCCTGCGCTGTTACCGTAAAAACCGTCGCGGTCAAAATACGCCGGATCATCCACAAAGAAATACCGAACGCCGGAAATCACCGTGCCATTCAGCACCGCAGGAAACCGCAGACGATTGGCCATCGGAATCGTCAGGCTCGGCATCACCACGGCGCCTGCTTTGGTTCCGCGGTAACGCGGCAAAACGACAGCCACCTCGTGGCCCTGCGCTGCCAAGGCTTTCGGCAACGCCTCGAGCACATCCGCAAGGCCGCCAGTCTTCGAAAACGGCAGCCCTTCCGATGCTACAAAAAGAATTTTCACTTTCTTCTGTTTACTCGATTCCTGGGACGCTCTTTGCGTCTTTCTCTTCTAGGGCGCACTCGCGGGATGGATCGCGTGGTGCACATTCATTTTACGCTACTGGACCCTATTCCCGCCGTCAAGATAGAACCACTTAAAGAACCACTCGACGGAAACCAGCCAGCGCTTCCTGCTACACTTTCGGCGCATGGCTCGTCAACGACTTGGCCAACATTTTCTTGCAGACGTCAACTGGCGCGAACAAATCGCGCGCGCCATCGGCGTTTCGCCGCACGCGACTCGGCAGTCACCCGCAGTGGATTCGGCGCCGGCACAAGAGGAAACCTATAGCTGGATTGAAGTCGGCGCGGGCCACGGGGAAATGACCGAGCGCCTCGCCTCGACTGGCACCGCCGTTTACGCGATCGAACTCGATGCGCTGCTTCTGGCTCGCCTGCGAAAGCTAGCAAAGAGGTTTCCGAATCTTACAGTCGTCCACGGCGATGTCCTGGAGAACGATCTAGCAGCCCTTGCCGCGGGCCGCCGCATCCGACTCTACGGCAATTTGCCGTACTACATCACCTCGCCGATCCTTCATCATTTTTTTACTTTCGCGGATATCATCGACGAGATTCACATCGTCATTCAGGAAGAAGTCGCTCTTCGTCTCACTGCGAAGCCCGAGACCAAGCCGTTCGGATATCTCTCGGTCGTCACGCAACTCTACACGCGCCCGGAATTGGTAATGCGCATTCCGCGCAGTGCCTTCCGCCCGCCGCCCGAAGTTGGCTCCGCATTGGTGAGCCTTCGCCTTCCGGGTGATCGCGCAAGATTGGCGCTCCCTGACGAAGCAGCTTTTCTAGATTTTGTGAAATTGAGTTTCGCTCAGAAGCGCAAAACACTGGTCAACAATCTGCGAACGCTGGCGAAGCCGGATGTCGTTCGCGAAGCACTCGCCGCAGAAAACCTGCGTCTCGACGCGCGCGCCGAGCAACTGACCGTCTCGCAGTTCGCCGCCCTTAGAAAACATCTGGCCGCAGGGCGCTAGCTCTTTTCCACGTCTTTCTTCAGCGCCGCAACCAGCCGGTCCGGATAATCGCTCATGATTCCGTCGACGCCGGCGGCTATGAGCAGCCGGATGTGCGCCGGATGATTGACCGTCCAGCACACGACTTGCAAATCGCGTTTGCGCGCTTCCACAATCATCGCCGGCGTTACCAAATCTCCGCGCACGACCAATTGCCGCGCGCCCACATCCACCGCGGTTTTAAGAGGATCGGCGAGCTGCCCGTCGTACAACACGCCGGTCATCAGCGTCGGCTCAATCTTGCGCAAACTGGCCAAAATCGCTGGGTCAAAGGAAATCACCACGACGCGCGCCACCTCGCCGGACTCGCGCATCGCGCCGATCAAAGCATGTTCCCCGCCCCAGGAGCCGCTGGGCTTCAGCTCCAAATAAAATACGATGTCGTTCTTCTTTGAGAAATCCAGAATTTCTTCGAGAGTCGGAATGCGCTCTCCGGCGTAGTCGCTTCCGAACCACGAACCCGCGTCGATGCGGCGAAGCGCGGCGAGCGTTTGATCGTGCACTTTACCGTGGCCATTGGTGGTGCGTTCCAGGGTGTCATCATGGATTGCAACGAACCTAGCGTCGCGCGAGAGTTGCAAATCCGTTTCGATGAACGTCGCCCCCAACGCAACCGCCTTCTTGAAGGCCGCCAGCGTGTTTTCCGGCGCGTGTCCCGAGGCCCCGCGATGTCCGATGATGAACACTTGCACGCCTTCTTTCTAAGCATCGCCAGCTAGCCAGCACCTTGGCCCGTGAAGAATTCCTGAATACCCGGTCTTTTCCAAAAGATTGGATTCAATTTTGTATGCTAACATCCGCATACAGTCAAATAGGTACGCACCTAAGCCGGTGCCTCTTGAGTCTAACCATTAGAGGTCGTTCCAGCCGTTCCAAGGAGGAGAACATGAGAAATGAATTTCGGGCCCTGCTCGTAGCCATGCTGATGGCGGCCCAGCTGGGCATAGCACCCAACACTCCGGCGTCGCCGTCACACCAATCCAAGAACCAGAACGAGCCCAAATCGCAACAGGAACTGAAAAAAGAAGTGCGCCACGTGCTGGTCATGCTGCCGTACTATTCCGTGTTCGACAATCTCACCTACGGAGTAGAAGGCGACAAAGTCATCCTGGAAGGCCAAGTAGTTCGTCCGAGCACCAAATCGGATGCGGAAGCCGCGGTGAAAAGCATCGCGGGCGTCAGCTCGCTCGTCAACAACATTGAAGTTCTTCCTCCCTCTCCGATGGATGACCAGCTGCGCCGGGCGCTGTACCGCGCCATTTATGGCGAGCCGAGTCTATCCCGCTACGGCTTTGCTGCGGTGGCTTCGATTCACATCATCGTGAAGAATGGCAATGTCACACTGGAAGGCGTGGTCGACAGCGAAGCGGATAAGAACCTGGCCGGTCTTCGAGCTAACGGTGTCCCCAATGTTTTTTCGGTGAAGAACAACCTACAGGTCGAGGGCGGCGGCAAATAATTCCCGGGCGAAAGGCGGGGCGGCGCTAGGCCGCCCCGACAGCGCCGCTCCTCGTCAACTGCCTGGAAATCCTCCGCGCGGTTTCCTTCAAGGCTTCGACTATTTTCGGCAGGTTCTCTTCATCCGCTTGCGTAAGTGTGCCGCTGACACCGAGCGCAGCCGTTACGTTCCCCACGGCATCAAAAATCGGCGCTCCAAGACACCTCGCCCCAAGACTATTCTCTTCATCGTCGACCGCGTAACCTTGCTCGCGCACGAGTTCAAGATCGGCGAGCAGGCGCGACATGGTGACGATGGTTTTCGGTGTGCGTTTTTTCATTCCTTGCTGGCGCACGATGGCTTCCGTCTCTTGTTTCGGCAGCCAGGCGAGCAGCGCCTTGCCCACGCTCGTGGAATGGAGATACATTCTGCGACCGACCCACGTATTCACTTTAAAAAAACCGGGCCCTTCGACTTTCTCGATGTACACGGCTTCGCCTTGATCCAGGACGGCGAGGTGCGCGGTAAGGTGCACGCGCTCCACGAGCGAGCGCATCAAGGGCAGCGCGACGTCCGCGATATCCAGATTCGACTGCGCGTCTCCACCCAGGCTGAGAATTTTTAGACCCAGTTTGTAGCGGCCTGTTTCGCCGTCGCGGCGAAGGTAGCCGCGGCGTTCCAGGGTGCGCAGAATGTAGCTCGCCGAGCTTTTGGGAATGGCGAGTTTGCGGCTGATTTCGGAATTGGTGAGGCCGTCGCGGCGATGGGCAATGTTTTCGAGAATGTTGAGAGCGCGTTCGACGGCGGTGGCCGGGCTGGAATCGGTGGCTGGCATGGCGTGACTCCCAGGGTTCCGCAGAGGGAGCTGTTCCAAGTATAGAATATATGTTCAGGGTATTGAACAAGGACTTGCGCCGGGTTTAGCGAGCTTGCTAGAAAAAAACAACGTATGAACACGTGTTCAGCCTATTGAACAACCCGACGCGCGTAGGAAATTACCAATCCTTGGTGTGTAATTTCCTGTCGTTTTCTGTCACCGATGGTGCCCAGCCTTGCCACGGTTCACGGCATGCCTTCTATGTGCTTGATCGTATGGTAGTTACAGAACGCGGGAAAACGGCCATTGGCCTCCCAATTGCCCTTCTTTCCAAGCGGCCCGATCCCGTTCGAGTTCAGACCCGGGAGGATTGAGAAAAACATGGCGACAGCAACCGCAAAACCGAACCCGGCCAGCGCGCCTCTGCCCTTCGCGAACCGCATTGTGCCGGTCAATTCCGCACCGCAGGACTTCGATGCCGCACGAGACCTGCCTGCGGGTTTTCTGGAGTTTTTGGCACCACTACATGCTGCGCTTACGCTGCGGCAGCGCTCCTTCGTCGCGCAGCGCGGCCGCGCGCTCGCCGATGCGCACGCCGGCAAATTGCCGAACTACTTGCCGCCGTCGGTGGCGACCACCAATTCGTGGCGTATCGAACTGCCAGCGTGGTGCGCTGACCAGCGAAACCAGATGACCGGGCCGGCCGATGACCGCGACCTCGTTGTGAAGATGCTCAATTCCGGGGCGCCCGGCGTAATGCTCGATTTGGAGGATTCCAACGCCAACACTTGGGAACACACGACGCTCGGCATTCACAATATTCTCGAAGCGCTTGCCGGGCGATTGACGTACTTCGACCGCAAGCGGGAAAAGACGGTTGGGGTGTTGCCGAGCGGCACGGTGATTTTCACGCGGCCGCGCGGGTTGCATATTCACCAAGCGGGAGTTCTGCCAGGCGAGCTGCTGCCTGCGTCGCTTTTCGATGTGGCCATGGTTGCGTATCAGACGGATTTCAGCGCGCTGCGGCATCCGTTGTGCTTCTACATTCCGAAATCCGAGTCTGCCGACGAAGCGCGGTGGTGGCGCGATCTGTTTCAGATGATTGCCCGGGCGAAAGGCCTTCCGGCGGGCGCCATCAAGTGCATGGCTCTGGTGGAATCGCATCCGCTGGCTTATCAGATGGAAGAGTTCGCCTGGAATCTTCGCGAGCACATTCTGGGTTTGAATCTCGGCCGCTGGGACTACATGGCCAGCCTGACTCATTTCCATCTGGAAAATCCGGAGTGGGTGTTGCCGGACCGCAACACGATTCCGCACAACGTGGCGTTTTTCCAAAATCTGCGCGAATGGATGCCGGAGATTTGCCACCGCCACGGAATGCTCGCCATTGGCGGGATGACCGCGCTTTATCCGAGCCGTGAAGATGCTGACCTCAATGCCCGAGCTTTGAAGGTGCTGGCTGAGGATAAAAAGAATGAATCTACATCCTTGATGGATGGCGCGTGGACCGGCCATCCCGATCAAAACGCGATTGCCGTCGCGCAATTCCCCGCCCCTAATCAGCTCCACGCTCGTCCACAGGACCACGACAAGCATCCGAATCTGCGTCCGGTTGCGACAGGCGTGGGCAAGCGCACGCTCGCCGGTACACGAGCGGCCGTCCGCACGGTCATTCGTTATCGCAACGGCGTCTTGAACGGAAAGGGCGCGAGCTTGCTGGATGGTTACATGGAAGACCTGGCGACGGATCGCATTTACCGGCTAATGATCGCACAGCGTTTGAACCATTCGAGCAGCGTGGAGATTCTCGACGAGGGTGGTGCGCCTCTGCGGCACACACCGGAATTGATCAGCCGGCTTTTTGACGAAGAGCTCGAGCGCTTGCTCGGCGAGCCCGGGAACGCAAACGATTCACAAGCTGCGGCTTCACTCCGCGAAGCGCGGAACTTGAGCGAGGAAATGATCCGTCGGAGCGAATTCAATCCGGCTTAGAAACCAGCATATTCCATTCTTTCGCGGCACAAACACAGGACTGAGGGCCGCAAATTTTCGCAAGGAGATCGAAAATGTCATCCAACGGGACGAACAAGGCCAACGGACAGACAAGACATTCGCACGCGGACTGGGACAGCAATCCCCGGTGGGCGGGCATCACGCGCACGTATTCCTACAATGATGTGCTGCGGCTGCGCGGGACGATCCAGATTGAGTACACGCTGGCACGCCTGGGCGCAGAGCGCTTGTGGAATTTAATGCACAGCGACGCGTACGTCCCGGCGCTGGGCGCGATTACCGGCAATCAAGCGATAGAAATGGTGCAAGCGGGGTTAAAAGCCATCTACGGCTCGGGATGGCAAGTGGCGGCGGACGGGAACACGGCGGGCGACGTTTATCCCGACCAGAGTTTGTATCCGTGCGATTCCGCGCCAAATCTTGTAAAGCGGATCAACCGGGCGCTGTTGCGCGCGGATCAAATTGAGTCCGCCGAACAGAAGCCGAGTGGAACATATTGGTTCGCCCCTATCGTCGCGGATGCGGAAGCGGGGTTCGGCGGCTCGCTAAATGTCTACGAGCTGATGAAATCGATGATTGAAGCGGGTGCCGCCGGCGTTCACTTTGAGGACCAGCTTTCTTCGGCGAAAAAATGTGGGCACCTGGGCGGGAAAGTGGTCGTGCCGACGCGGGAGTTCATCGAGAAGTTGACGGCGGCGCGGCTCGCTGCGGACGTTTGCGGCGTGCCGACGATTTTAATCGCGCGCACGGACGCAAACTCGGCCGGTTTGCTGCTATCCGACGCCGATCCGCGCGACCGCGAATTTATTTACGGCCAGCGCACGCCCGAAGGGTTCTACCAATTCCACGGCGGGATCGCCGCTGCCATTGCCCGCGGCCTCGCGTACGCGCCCTATGCAGACGTGCTGTGGTGCGAAACGTCCACGCCCGATCTTGGCGAAGCGAGGAAATTCGCGGACGCGATTCACACCAAGTTTCCAGACAAACTGCTGGCTTACAACTGTTCGCCATCGTTCAACTGGAAGAAGAAACTGGACGAGGTGACGATTGCGAATTTTCAGCAAGAGCTTGGAAAAATGGGCTACAAATTCCAGTTCGTCACGCTGGCCGGGTTCCATTCGCTGAACATGTCCATGTTCCATCTAGCGCGCGGTTATGCGCGGGCCGGCATGACCGCATATTCGAAACTGCAGCAGGAAGAATTCGCCGCGCAAGAGCTAGGTTACCGCGCCGTGACGCATCAGCGTTTTGTGGGCACGGGTTACTTCGACGAAATCGCACAAGTGGTTTCCGGGGGCGCGTCGTCGACGACCGCGCTGGCCGGTTCGACGGAGGCTGCGCAATTCCAGGCTGGTGAGAACGGCCACGGCGCGCACGAAGTCGTCGCGCCCAGCTCCGAAGGCTAGAGTTCGCGTCTCGATCGTGCCTTTCTAGAGAGATCTGCAGGGGCCCTCGTCGGGCCCCTTTCCCATCTCGAGATTCTGCCCGAATTTAAAACGACAGATTCGTTAGTTCGAGCCTTTGGGATCCGTGGTTTGGTTGGTGTTCGCTGTTGAGGCATCGCCCATTTGCAGATCGTATTTGTCTCCGCTGAAGAAAACCGTCGTGAGGGATTGGCTGCCATCTTTTCCGGCCGTGGCCGAATAGCCGTCTACCTTGTTCGAAACCGGCACAGCAACGATTCGTGCAGACACGCTGGCGACGGTTGCCTTGCCTTTGAGAATATCCACCTTTACGTCAGGTCCCGTCCCGCTCCATTCGAGCCTGTAATCTCCGGGCGGCAATTGCTGGCCCTCGAGAGTGACTCTTTCGTAGAGATGGAGCGTCTTCTTGTTGGAATTCCCTGCGAAGGCGCTGGCGGATAACAACAACGAACTGCCGACCACTAGACTGAAAAACTTCATGGCTCTCATGTACAACTCCCCTTTGTTTTCTCCGGGCACTGAAGCGCGAGAAAGAACGCTCCCGCCTGCGGAGGGATATGACTTGGTATTTCCTTTTGTTAGATGGCTCTGGCCACTTATGGTTAGATCTGGGGATGCCGCAAAATTTGCTCTGTACGCAGAAAATAATTTCATGGTCGAAAGCAGAGAGATTTCGATTCTTACAATGACGTAAATTGCGGATGAGATATTTACACGAATGCCGTCGAAGAGGAGCTTTATGACCGTTCTCGGACCATCGAAGGAAAGCGAGATGGCGATTCACAGGAGAGTCGACGCACTGGATTGGGCGGAAGTCCAAGAGTCGCTCGGCGAGCGCGGGTACGCTGTAACGGCTCCCCTTCTCACGGCGGAGGAATGCACGGAATTGGTTTCGCTGTACCGTGAGGAGAAACAATTTCGCAGCCACATCATCATGGAGCGCTATCGCTTTGGGATCGGCGATTACAAGTATTTCGACAATCCGTTGCCGCAGCTCGTTCGAGGGCTTCGGACCGCTGCCTATCCGCGTTTGGCGACGGTCGCGAATCGCTGGGCTGAGGCGCGCGGCGAAGGCGGCGCGCACGCGCCGTATCCTTTGGAGCACGCCGAGTTTTTGGAAATATGTCACCAGGCGGGGCAGAAAAAACCGACGCCGTTGATGCTGCACTATGAAGCGGGCGGCTACAACTGCCTGCATCAGGATCTTTATGGGGAGGTGAGTTTTCCTTTGCAGATGGTGT
>Ga0210406_10006971_pt1 | contig 11592 bp, 11 predicted proteins | sample IncBWC30MmetaG_FD_155454 | JGI IMG/M metagenome (GOLD analysis project Ga0210406, IMG submission 155454) | Forest soil microbial communities from Barre Woods Harvard Forest LTER site, Petersham, Massachusetts, United States - Inc-BW-C-30-M | ecosystem: Environmental > Terrestrial > Soil >... | reverse complement strand
TTGGCTTTTTTTGTGTTCATTGTTCCGAAAGTCGGCCCGGCCGCCGATTTAGCCATCAAGATTCCCAATCACGACACCGAAGAACTGTATCTGCGCAGCGTAAATCACACGGTTGATTCTTTCCACGCTGCCCTGGAAAAATTAGGCTCCGAACCGAAAACGCTGATTGCGCTTTCCAATATTGATCTCGACACCGGCAATCACGTTAAGCGAGGTGAATACCGCCGTACCGACCAGACTTACGCAAACCTGCTGCGGCGCTTAACTTCCAATCCCAATCGAACTATCCCCATCGACGTTCAGCAGAACATCGTAGAATTTTATTCCGCATCGAAAACAGCGCTCGATCCCAGCCCGCAAGTGCAGGCACAACTAGAAGTGATAGAGCGCATGAAGACTGCCGATGGTCTGAGGCCTGAGCCCGAACCCGCGCCCCCGCCAAAGTAGGAATGCTCTGCGCGGTGCTAAACTCAGCATCGCCATGTTGACGCACCTCGAATGCACTCGCTGCGGCGAACACTATTCCGCCGACCGCCCGCAATCCGTATGCTCCAAAGACGGCGGCATTCTTAACGCTCGCTAACGATCTGCCGACGATCAAGCGCGGCCTTTTCTTCCGCACGGCTTGCAGGACGCGCTCCCACCATGTGGCGTTATGATGCGGTTCTCCGCGACGCGAATCCCGTTTCGCTCGGCGAAGGCTTCACTCCCATGTTTCCCAGCCACGAATACCCCAACGTCTACATCAAGGGGTAGGCCCAACATAACATTGCTGTCACCAGGGGCAATCTTCAACCCGCTTGCTCATCATAGTTGAGCAGTAGCTGAGTCCCAAGAGATTGTGGGCCGAAGCGCGGTGGGTCAATGGGGAGTCGGGCGTTTAGATCGAGCCGGAAGCTACCGTAGGGATTGACGTGGCTGTAGATCAATGGCGTGATTCCCCGTAGGTCGTTGGCGTTGAGGCGACTATGCCACGCAGATTCGGTCAGAACCTGCTGGATCATGAGGGTGTTGACGTAAACGAGGGACATCTGGACCAGATGTAGGGAGAGCATATTGACCTCTTGGTCGTCGCTGCGGTTCGAGGCCATCTCACCACCTTTTCCGAAATAGATGAAATCATTGGCGCCGTTCCAGTTCTCAATGATATTCAGCCCCTCGTTGATCTCCCGTCTCAGTTCCATCGAGTTCAAATATCGACAGTAGGTCCAGTACACAAAGTCGAAAGACCAAAGCAAGCGTTACGTGGATCACGTAGATAGACCGTTCGCCGATGCCCAGACCCGCCTCTGGAGGCGACTGATTCGAGCAAACGTCAGCGACGCATTTTTTCTTGCAATAACTTCAAATCTTGCTCCAGTTGCTGGCGGATGCCTTGGTCCTGCTCGCTTGCGACTGCGTCGTGTAGTTCTGGAATCGCGCGCCTATCTCCCAAATCGGCAAGAGATCGGCCAGCCTCCAGTCTTACCGATACGCCCGAGGCGTGCAACGCCCTCACCAGGGTGACAAAGACTTCTTCTGACTCTTCCGCGGAGGGATTGTGGAACCGAGGCAGCAGCGATGCGGCCTCCGCCCTATAGCCGTCGCCTGCAGTTTGCAACACGTCCAGAACAGCATTCAGGCAGATCGCACTCTCGCGGTCTAACCTAAGCATGTATTCTGCTGACCGTGCTCTGATCCCAGGCCCCAGATCGCGATTCCTGCAGTTGTCCTCCAGGATATCGAATCCGGTTGATTCGCCAAGTTCCGCAAGCGCAAACGCAATATTCATTCGGGTCGAGGGAACCTTCTCTACTGCCAAAGCGTCCTTGATCGCCGGTATTGTTTCGGTTGCTTTATCCTCGGCAAGTTTTTGCGATGCCAGGTATCTCACCTCTGGATCGGCGTTCTTCAAAGCATCAACCAGAGCAGGCTGTGTCAATTGAATGTGGTGGCGCTTCAAGAGTTCGCCGAATGTCGGAAGTGGCCCGTTGCTCGCCGAAATCGGATGGCCAGCCGCAAGCGTAGCCGCGAGGGTCAATACTATGGACAAACCGTGAGCAAACATGATTATAGCCCTCCTAGCCTATTGCTTAGCGACCGTCGTTCTAGTGACCGGCGTGCCCTGAATCGTGCCCGTTGTAAAGGTATAAGTAATTAGGAAGCTGCCTATGTTTGCATTTCCACAGGAGTTTCCTGAAGGATCGCTGACTGCGGAATATGTTTGATTGCACGAGTATGTGCATGTGCTCAGGCCCGCTTGACTTAGCACATTCGAGGTGTTCACAAGTGAGTGGTCGTCGTAAAAGATATTATTAGCGGGGTTGAAAGGCACACCATAGTCTGTGCCGCCAGTGCCTACCGTAAATGTGGCGGAGCCGTTGCACTCCGAGAAATATTGCGCGGGACAGGTGTTCTGCATCACGTAGTTGACTGATAATGCCTCAGAGACCTTAGACTGATTATAGGACGTGGACGGCGGTGGGCCAAGCTGCATTGATGCCACCATCCCGATGCCCGTCTTATAAGTGGGAAAGTCGTCTTCTAAAGGAATATTAGTCTTCGCTGCGATGGACACGGAACTGGGACACTTGTTCACCGTGACCGGTTGCTGTGGGTTGCCAATGTAGGGCGGGCATCTCGGCGCCGGATGAGTGCCTGCCAGTTGTATCTCGGCCCTACCCGTCGCGGTGCCTACCGCCACCGTATGTAATGTGCGCGTGGGAAGTGTGGCAACCGCCGTATTGCTGCTCGACCAACCATATCCGGCATCGGTAACGTCATCGACGAACCCACTACATTGCTCCGTCGAGTGAATAAAGTCCTGGTTGTCGATTCCAGGCGGCCCGCCGAAAGGGCTTGGAATCAAGGAAGGAATCCCCATTCCGCAGCAATTTGAGCATCCGTAAGAAGCGTGACCATAGGTCTTATCGATTACTAGTTTCCCTTCATACAACTGACCCACGGTTGCGTGATCCAAGTCGCGCAGCTCATAAGACCCATTCATGGCGTCCGGCGGAAGCACATGTCCGTCGGAATCGGGGATCTGACCGCGAATCAATTGTCCTATGTCGAGCCACATCTGTTGCCCGGGCGAGAGCATTTTTTTAAGCCTATATTTGCCCTTTCCACCATTGTAGAAGAGCGTAACCTCCGCCGCGGTGGATTCTGGGCCAGCGTTTCCGGTCGTGATGAATGTGTTGTGAGTGGGATCGACGTGCCACATGCCGCCCGCCCACATGCGACTAACGCCTTCTGAGAACGGCGTCTGCAAACCATAGCGGTTATCCTTGTCATAGCTGAGCGCAACTGCAACCAGATCTGCTCGCCTGCCGGTATAGCTTAGCTTCACGGTACCCCACATGGCGTCTACTGGCACTTGACCGGATTTCTGCTGGTCCATCAGTTTGATGACTCTCACTTCGCCCGACGATAGCGCTGATTGCGGGAAAGTAAATTTCCCCGACTTGCTCTCACTGCGCCAATCGACGGTGAGCGAAACCTTCGCCTGACCCGATCCGGCATTCCGTAGGAAGAGGCGAGGGATTAGTGTTGTCCCACTGGGGAATCCCAGACCTTCGTCCGGCAGGCTCAGTGCCATCATCGGGGCGAGCAATGTGTGATCCTTAAATTCGTCATCGGGCTCGCGGTCGAACAGCTTCATGATCGCGGCTAGCCCGGTAACTTCGTCGAAAACAATCTGCGTGACGGAAAGCGATTCACGTCCGGGCAGCGACAGCGTGAGACCTCCCATGGCTCCGATGCTCGACGGCCCAAGCGTCTCTCGGAGATCGATACGCTGTGTCTGCCCTGGGCCGATGCTCAGCTGGATGCGCCGATTTGCTGAAGGCAGGGAGAGTATCAAGGCGCCAGCTACAGTCTTTTCGGCTGGGTTAGTGAGGATCAGGTAATCGTTCGAGGTTTGGTCCGGTACCCACCACATCCCTTCGATGCCACCCGTGGTGTAAAGGGGACTTCCGGCGTCGTCTGCGTCGAAGTGGAAGTCGATAGGCTGGCCTTCGCGGCGGACGATGGTAGCAGCGAAGAGGTTGGCGGAATCGAGGCCGCTGAAGCGGAATGCTACCGAGCCAAATGAGCCAGCGCCATTGAGAATCTGAGGCTGGGATTGGGCGAGGTTCCGCAAGTCGAGCGATATGACGTGTTGCGCGGCGACTGTGACCGGCGTAAGAGAGACTTCCTTCCCTGAAGCAGCTCGAAGCACAGGAGTGACCGTCAGCTCTCGGAAGCCCAAGTTGTTGCGCATTTCAACATTCGTATTCCACCCCGGTTCGAGGGTCCAGTACGCGGCAGAAACCTCTTGAGGAGAAGGGTCCCACTTGGCGGGACCGAGCACCTTTGGTCTAGGCGGGTGGACCGGCGGCCCGTTCTGAGCACGAATGAGAGACGAACAGAGAAGGAAAGATGCCGCGACCAGAATAACAACGCGAAAGGCGGGGTAGCACATGGTGGTAACCTCCGACTGCTCAGCGAGGTGCTCTAGTTTTGTTTAGGGCCCAGGAACGAGATGCACAGCAGCAAAGGGGAGGCATCGTTCCATGGAGGATCACCGCTGTCAACAAGAAACGTTGATTGTTCCAAAATCCGAACGGGAGGTGCAATTGTTCGCTCGTCAGATCTCGTTAAGCCCCAGCCTGCCCAATAGTTGGGCGCTTCCGAATTGGCCCAGACTGTAACGCCCTTTGATCTGTGGAAGCTGATGAGAAACGTTGTTTTTGTTACAGACTCCGGAATCTACAAGCAGAACTGATAGGGGTACGGCCTCGGAACGGACAAAATTGTACGCTAAGCACTTCATGCTTCAGGGTAGCCGAGGAATGGCAGAGTGAACTGACGGCTCGGGGGCAAGTCTTCTGTGACATCGGAGTTCCAGATGTAATCTCCGGTCAGATTGATATGCTCCCAGCCAAGCGGTGAGAGGTGCGCGAGAAGGTCGTCAGAAATGATCTCTCCTTGGTCGCGCAGGGCTACGATGGTTCGTTCCAGGTGGACTGTGTTCCACAGTACGATTGCGGCAACGACGAGATTCAGCCCGCTCGCGCGATGCCGTTGATTCTCGTAAGTCCGGTCCCGGAGTTCGCCAAGGCGGTTAAAGAAGACGGCTCGTGCCAGAGCGTTGCGCGCTTCACCCTTGTTCAATCCGATGTGAATCCGTCGTCGAAGATCGACGTCCTTTAAATATTGAAGAGTGAAAAGGGAGCGCTCGAGGCGGCCAAGTTCGCGTAGCGAGAGTGCAAGACCATTCTGACGCGGGTAGGCGCCGAGTTTGCGTAGCATCAGCGATGCCGTCACCGTACCTTGCTGAATCGAAGTGGCCAAACGCAAGGTTTCGTCCCAGTGAGTCCTGATCTGCTTGGTGTTGAGCGAAACCCCTATCAGACTTTGTAAAGCCGGATAACAGGTAGCTTTTTCGATGGTGGCGAGACGCTTATCGGTCAGATCACGGATGCGCGGTGCAAATCGAAATCCCAAAGAATTTCGTGTACTTAAAGACCGGAAAACCATTTCGAGCTGCAACCGAGTAGCCGGGCCCCAGTAATGGGGCCTGGCTACTCGGTTACACTGAATTTACATCGAATGGAGTTCGTCCGGCCTTTAAGTACAGCTCGACATCGCTTTCTGAACGTTATAGATTCCGGCGTTGACTCCCACCAAAATCTCTTCCGCCTCACCGCGTAAACCCGCAATTTCGGCGCTACCCTCCTCGATGGCCGACGGAATTCGATTTCCATCGACATCGGGGAGCTGACAATGAGTGGGATTACTTCTGTGAGGATTACGAGGACTAGGCTCTCTGCTATCGATCTTTGTCCTTGTCCGCCGCGGCCTGATTCGCATCGAGCATCGCTTCCACAATACCAGCCAGCGCCGAGGTCCGGGCGGCCGAATCCTTTATTCCCTTCGCCCACGAAACCGCTTCGTCCGCTTGCCCTTGTTCGGTTTCCTGGTATCCCACGAGATTGCATGCTTGTTCGTTGGGATACTCGGCCATTTCCTTCACGTACGAATGAGCTTCGTCAAAACGACCGAGGGCGCCATACCCCACAGCCAGGTCAAACAGAAAGTCATACCGTTCTCGCGGAGACTGCGTTGCTTCCTTAAGGCTTCGTATTTTCTCCACCACCAACATGGCCTTGTCCTGCGCCCCAAGGTCGAGGTAAAGCATCGCGATCCGATGCAATCGATGGGCGACCCACGCCGGTGCAACCGTGAGGGGCTTCCCGAGAGCCCAGGCCCGATCCAATACGATCATGGCCCCGGCCTGATCCTCCGCATCGGCCCGGCTTTTCGCGACATCTGCGAGGGTATCGATCTTGTTGGCCACGTCGTCCCGTTCTATCTCCGGAGGCAGCGCTTTGGTCGGATCGGAATCAATCAGTTGCTGCTTGGCGATCTCGCCTTCAATAAATGCTCGTTGTACAGGATTGGCAGTGCATGCGTTTGCGTTTTGGAGGCGATCGAGAAGGCCCAACTGCGCCTGGGTGGATATAGAACTGGAGCAGAAATCGTAAGCATTTACGGCCATGGCATCCTTTACGGCGATGGCCTCCATCATGCTGAAAATTGAGAGCGCTCCATCCACGTCTCCGGCTTCGTAGCGAACGCGCGCAATATTGCCGAGTTGGAATGCCTGCGCCTGACGCGCGCGCGCCGAATCCACGTTCTTAATCTCCAGCGCAGAGTTAATTGCCTTCTCAAATGCCGTTTTCGCGTCATCCTGCTTTCCTTGTTTCCACAGGAACGCTCCCACGTCGCTGAATACTTCGGCCCGCGTATCTGCGTCGGGAATAGATGGAATACTCTGAATTGCGTCGTCCACAAAACCGTCGTCTATTTCCTGTTTTACAATCCTGCTCATTGCCGTACTGCGGTCGTAGTCGCTGGAAAGCTGCAGCGCCTCAGCTCGGAGCTTCTGGTGATCACTAGCTTGCGCGTGTAACGGCGCGATCAAAACGTCGCCTTTGTGGTCCTTGTTGACGCGCTTTTGTAAGCTAGCTGCGTCCTGCAGGTCATCGATACTGCGGAAGCCAATCATCAGCAACTGCAATCGCTGTGGGAGCGAACCGCCCGTCGACCCTTCTTCGTCCCGTTCTTCCTGCAGAGCAGCTTCTCTCGCCAGAAGCAAAACTCTGCGGATTTCAGAACGGCCGAAGGGAACGCCAGTCTTCTGTGCAGCCAACGAGGACGTGAGAACGAGAAATGCCAGAAGTATTTTCATACGCTTTGACAGGATCTACTTCAGTTTATCTCGGCACAACAGGAATTGTTAGCGATCATCTGAAAACGTAGTTTTCTGAACATCTGCCGGAGTGAGTCCGTAACCGACGTTCTTGCCGGAGGCGATGCGGTGTAGTTTGGAGCGCAAGTAGTCGAGATAGTTTTCGGGTGCAGGATTGGAAAGCAGTTCTGCGATCACGGGTTGAAAGTAGGCCAGGGATCGAATGGGAGATAGCGGTGGAACGTCAGCTGGCCGGAGTAAGCGACGCAGAGAAGCCAACAGGAAAGCTGACTCGATGACCGGCAGGGGCACACTGCGATCATAGAGGTCGCGGGCACGCCTGCGATCTTGGGCGCTGGGACGCAAGGGAGTCTCGGGCAGGCCTAGGTACAGAGTCAAGACCGCGGAGACGTAGCGGGTGGCATCGGAGTCAGAGGGGGGTGCGGTCATTTCTTCCTCCGGCGGGCTGCTGCTTCTTGTTCGCTTTCCCGGATGCGATAGCTTTCGCCCTCGATCAGGGTCACGTCGGCATGATGCAGGAGACGATCGAGAAGAGTGGCAATACAGGTAGCGTTGGGAAAGACCTCGTTCCATTCTTTGAAGGGACGATTGGTGGTTACGATCAGGGACTTGCGTTCGTAGCGGCGGTTGATGACTTCATACAGCAGGTCCCCGGCTTTGTCATCGAAGGATAAGTAGGCGACCTCATCAATGCATAACAAGTCGATGTTGGCGTAGATACGAAGCTTGCGGCGGCGTCCTTCCGGGGTCTGACGGTGGAGTTCTTCCAGCAGCGCGGGTGCGGAACGAAACAGTACCGAACTGCCGGCGAACACGGCGGCGTGGCAGATATTCTTGGCGATCATGGTTTTACCTAACCCGTTACGACCGACGAGAACTAGATTGCGAGCCTCGGGCAGGAAGTCCAAGGTGAGGGCGCGTTCAATGACGTCGCGTTCGATCTTGGTTGGCCAAGTCCATTCGTAGTCCACCATGGGCTTGAACTTCTTGATGCCGGAGACGCGCAAGCGCCGTTCCAGACTGCGTCGCGAACGATCCTCGGTCTCAGCGTGTGCCAGTTGCTCGAGCAGCATGCGGGGGGACCAGCGGCCCTGGGTGGCGCGTGCGACAAAGTCATCTAGGTTGGTGGGTAGCGCGCGCAATCCAACGTGTCCGAGTTGAGCGGCGAGGTTATTGATGGGGGTCATCATCATCGTCGTCGTGGTGGTGGGCGAGTTCATCGTAGGTCTCCAAGTTGTGGGGTTGAACATCAATGGCTTGCGCTTCGGGGTGGCGGCTGAGATCGACCTTGGGCGTCGCGCAGGGTGTCGATTGCTGCCTCCGCAACAGGAAGGCCACGGAAGAAGCGCGGGGCGTGTCCCGCTCCAAGGCTTCTCGGATGGCCTGGCGTAAGGCCGCAGCCCCGTAGAGATCGAGCAGTTTGAGCAGTTGGGCAGTTTGACTGCCCGCCGATTCTCCCCCGGCGAAGGCGAGATCCAGCAAGGTTTCGCTTTCGGGCACGGATTGGGCAAGCCGGCCGGTGGGGGTGGAGTGAAAGGCCTTGCGTTTTTCTTGCAGCAGTGCCTGTTGATGAGCCGGGTCCAGCAACGGTTGGTGCCGATCATAACTGCGGCGATGCCGAGCGATCTCCTGAGTTCCGTCCAAGATACGAACCCAGGTATCGGAGGCGACTAAGGTGAGGGGACGGCGAACCGCCTGGGGCGGGATGGAATAATCGTTGAGATCAAAGCGGACGTAGATGGTCTTGGCGGATGTTGGTCCGAAGTGTTCTAGCAGGCGAATTGAATCTAGCCCTCGTGACGGCACCGCCAGAGGACTCTCAGATCGAGGCCGCACCATTTGTTGTGGCGCCGCTCTATGCGGCTCTTCCAGAGGGTCACGAGGCTGCCCAAAAAGAACACCTCATCCTCCAAGATCTGGCAAAAGATGAATGGATTCTGTTCGCGCGCCGAGTTCACCCAGTCGTTCATGACGCTATCATCGAGGCGGCACGACGAGAGGGAATTGCTCCTAAACGCGCGCACGACATTATTACCCCACATGAGGCGATTCACTTGGTATCTGAGCACGTCGGCGTGGCCATCCTCACCAAACCTACGGCCCTTGGCTATCGCACTGAAGGTGTAGTGGTAAAGCCTCTTTCTGATGAGTCATTGTGTTTCAAGACGTGCGTGATTATGAGAAAAGACGACGATTCACGATTGGCGAACGAGTTCGCCCGGTCCTTCCTCCGCAGATATGCGTCCCAGCGCATACCACCAAAGCCAATTGAATTCTCGCTGTCCGCCCGAGTTGTCGACATGAAAAAGGCAGTTCCGGCGCCGCGCCGCTGACAGCAATGCATCGCCGGTGCCATCACACTCACCTTGTGCACCCCCGCCCCACACGCACTCCGCCCACAGGTCAAAATCCACACATCTCCACTCGCCCCCCGCGCGCCCCAGCTGAGCGCACACAAATGAGTTGGGTTGCGATTGAGATGAGTCTGCGCCGAGATGACTTAATCTGAGTCCCAGTCCAACACGATTTTCAGAGAGGGGGCTGGGACCATGTCCTTTCCCTTCTCCCGTCAACGAGGTCGCGCAACGCTCCAATTCTGACCTCGCTATTCCCAGAGGGAATAGCTATCGCCCGAGAATTCATTGGACAATATAAGCATCTGGAATCAAGTTGGTTAACATCCAGCTGCGGTTGAGGTTTGTACCATGTCTGACTCCGCTAGAAGACCTATAGAGCCGTCTGACGGTTTCCGTCCGGTTTCCCTCGGGTCATCATTAGGCCCTTTCGATTTGGCGAATGAGAAGCACTACTCGGTGATCGAGATCGCCAAGCTTTGGGCGCTCAGTGAGAAGACAGTGCGAAGGATTTTTGAACGGGAACCGGGCGTAATCCGCTGGACCAGGGAAGAGAAGTTGCACAAGCGCGGATATCGCACGTTGCGCGTGCCAGAAACGGTTCTTTATCGCGTACATCGCAAGCTTCGAAAAGCAAGCTGACGGTTGTCGACCGTTGCTGCAAAAACGCTGGGCGCTGCTAAGCGTGCTTCTTCACGAGGTGCAGTCCCTGGAGTCGCCAGCTCTTTTCCACGGACGAAACTAATTGCTCCTGGCGGGCCTTGACGAAAGGAGCGTAATGCCGCTCGGTGGTCTTCACGCTGGCGTGTCCCAGCAGAATGGACACCTGGTCAATGGGAACCCCTGCCAACAGCAGTTCGACGGCGAAGGTATCCCGGAGCATGTGGGGATGCGCCCTCTTGTCGAGTTTCGCCCACTTGAAGAGGCGTTGCAAACTGGCGTGCCAGCAATTGCTGGCGCGATAATGCAGCCCATTTCCAGTCCAGAAAAAGTACCGTGAGTTGCTGTTCGGGAGCGTGCGCAAGAGTTCGACTACGTCAGGCGGCAGGGGTACGTATACTGGCAGCCCTGTTTTCTGCTGGTAGAGAAACAGGCGATTTTCCGTGAGCCGCGCCCGCTCAAGTGTTACCGCATCATTGAGGCGCAGGCCACTGTAGCGCATGAGAAGCAGGAGAGCCCGTATCCGGACGCGGTGTCCGGCATTCGTGCTCCAATGAGACGGATCGTGAGTTACGTTCACGAGCTTCTGAAACTCTTCCTGCGAAAAATAATCAGTGGGCACGGGCCTCACCTTGATCGGGCCCAATTCTTCGACGGGGTTTTGTTTCAGCCAGCGCTTACGCACACAGTAGGAGAAAAGCGAGTGCCACCGTTCCTGCCGTTTCTGGGCTGTGATCGGTGCGACCTTCCAGGATCGACTGAGCAGCCCGAGTTGGTCGTCCGTGAATTCGTCAATGTAGGTCAGGCCTCGACCCTGCGCAAAGCTAACCAGCTCACGCTGCATCAACGAAAATTTGTAGAGCCAGCTATGCGATAACCGCTGTCCCTGTTTCCTTGCGATGAATGCATCGAGCGCGGCCTCTACGGTCACGCGTGCCGGCGAGGGGTCGGCCGCCTCCGCGTCCATCAGTCGGGCCTTTTTTTCCGCCTTCTCCCAGGCGCGGGTGCGGGCGCTGACGCGCACGAAGGCGCCTGTCGTTTCGACCATGCCCATGATCCACTTCGGGCAGTGGCAACGTCTGTAATAGGGATCTGACTGCGCGCAAGGAGGGTAGTGACGAGTGTAGACGCTGAGCATGAATGCCTCCGGGAGAAGGTGAGCCCGCCGGAAGCATTGTACGATAATTGTACGAAACTAGGTAGTTGTCTGTAACCTACTGAATATACGGCATTAAAAATGGTGCGGAAGGGGGGATTTGAACCCCCACGCCTTTCGGCGCCACCCCCTCAAGATGGTGTGTCTGCCAGTTCCACCACTTCCGCACTTGGTAAATTACCCGT
>Ga0210406_10006970_pt1 | contig 11593 bp, 9 predicted proteins | sample IncBWC30MmetaG_FD_155454 | JGI IMG/M metagenome (GOLD analysis project Ga0210406, IMG submission 155454) | Forest soil microbial communities from Barre Woods Harvard Forest LTER site, Petersham, Massachusetts, United States - Inc-BW-C-30-M | ecosystem: Environmental > Terrestrial > Soil >... | reverse complement strand
TGCCATCAATGGGATCACCGAGAGCAAAGCAGTGCGTTTTCGATAAGCAGGCAACCGCATCGAGAAAGAATTTCCTGCGCTTGTCCGAGTATTGCAGGTTCCAGGTCTCTCCACCGTCGGTTGTTTTGTAGATGCGTGATTTTTCACCTTCGCCGCTGGACATCACATAAGCTGTGCTGGCGTCGAAGGCGATGATGCCGCGAAAATCGAGCGCGTCGCCGCCGGTGACATGAAGCCGGTTCCACGTTTTGCCTTCGTCGACGGATTTCAGAATCACGCCGTTCGAACCGGAGGCCCAAACGACGGGCACGGGAACACCCGTCGCGTCCTGCGTCTCGGCAACGGTGACTCCGCGCAGGTTGCTGTTAATTCCACTCGTCTGCACTTTCCACCACTGAGCTTGGACGGCGGCGCCACAGAACAGCGAAAACAGAAATGGCAAAAGGGGACGCATAGCGCGCATTCTAGCAGGGCTACGAGCACTCATCCTCAATTCTTCCGTGCGCTCCAGATTCGAACGAAACATTGTTTCTTTGACCTCACTGACTTAGACTTCCGCGGGCTTCCTGCCAGGGAGGAACGAAAATGCGCGAGAAGAGACCAAAACGGCTGAACAGCACGTTGCTTCTGTTTTTGGCCGGGCTCCTTTGCTGGCCCGCGGCTGCCTACGCGCAGTTTCATCCCAAGGACACCGAGTGGCCGTCCTACGCCGCCGATCTGGCGAGCACTCGCTATCGCCCGCTCGACCAAATCAACGCCGGCAACTTCAACGATCTCGAGATCGCCTGGCGCATTAAGACCGACAATTTCGGCGACCGGCCGGAGTACAAGCTTGAAGGAACGCCGCTGATGGTGAACGGCGTTTTGTACGCCACGGCGGGATCGCGGCGCGCGGTGATTGCGTTGGATCCGGCCACTGGAGAATTGCTCTGGATTCATGGCGAGCATGAAGGAAAACGCGGCGGTGCCGCCCCCCGGCAACTCTCCGGCCGGGGACTTGCCTATTGGTCCGACGGCAAAGAAGAGAGAATCTTCTATGTGACCCCCGGCTTTCGTCTCATCTGTCTGGACGCGAAGGCCGGCATGCGAATTCCTTCCTTCGGGGATAACGGTGAAGTGGACTTGAAGCTGAACGACGATCAGGACATTTTCCCGGATTTGACTACGGGAGAAATCGGCATTCAGTCTGCGCCCGTGGTCGCGAAAGATACCATAATCATCGGCGCGGCCTTCCGCGAAGGCATGACGCCGAAGAGCATGCGCAACAATAAGGGATATGTGCGCGGGTTCGACGTGCGAACCGGCAAGCGGCTCTGGATTTTTCACACCATTCCGAAGAAGGGTGAGTTTGGCTACGACACCTGGGAAAAAGGTTCAGCGGAATTCACCGGCAACACCGGTGTGTGGACGCAAATCACCGTCGATGAGCAGCTCGGATTGGTCTACTTGCCCGTGGAGTCGCCCACCAGCGATTTTTACGGTGGACACCGCCCGGGGAACAATTTATTTGGCGAGAGCCTGGTGTGCGTCGATTTGAAAACTGGTGAGCGCAAGTGGCACTTCCAATTGGTGCACCATCCGCTCTGGGACATGGATATTTCTTCTGCGCCCATTCTTGCGGATATCACCGTCGACGGGAAGCCGGTCAAAGCTGTGGCTCAGCCGACGAAACAGGGCTTTCTATACGTTTTTGATCGTGTGACGGGCAAGCCCATCTGGCCGATTCCGGAGCGCCCTGTGGAAGTCGGCAACGTGCCGGGCGAATGGTATTCGCATACTCAGCCGATTCCCACGAAGCCGCCAGCTTACAGCCGCAACGGCGTTTCCATCGACGACTTGATCGACTTCACGCCCGCACTTCGCGAACGCGCGAAGGAAGTTGCCTCAAAATATCACCTCGGCCCGGTCTACACGCCTCCAACGGCGAGCAAACTGGAAGGCCCGCTCGGCACCCTCACGATGGGGACGGCCTCCGGCGGCACAAACTGGCCCGGCGGGTCCTACGATCCCGAAACGCACAACGTTTATGTCTATTCGTGTAACTCCTGCATCGAGCCAATCGGGCTCGTCGCCGCTCCCAAGGAAGTCTCCGACATTGCCTACATTGCGGGAACGGCCGGGAGGGAAGTGGAGATTCTCCACGGTCCCGGCGAAAACGCTGGAGCCGATTCTCCCAGGCCTCCGAAGAAACCGGCCGGCGGCGGTTTCACTCGCATGGACGTCGATGGATTGCCGCTAATCAAGCCTCCTTACGGCACAATCACGGCGATCAATCTCGACAAAGGGGAATTTGTCTGGCAAATCGCGCACGGCGAGACTCCAGACGTGGTGAGGAATTCCGCGATTCTCAAGGGCATGAACATTCCTCGCACAGGCCAGACAACGTACAACGTCGGGACGCTGGTCACCAAGGCGCTGGTCATCGCGGGCGAAGGAAACGTCACCACGACGGCGGATCATCCGCGCGGCGCGATGCTCCGTGCCTACGACAAAATGACCGGCAAAGAAGTCGGCGCGGTGTACATGCCCGCCCCACAGACTGGATCTCCGATGACCTACATGGTGGGTGGGAAACAATATATTGTTGTAGCCGTCAGTGGCGGCCCCTACTCCGGCGAGTACATTGCTTACACATTGCCATCGGCAGGGGAATGAACGCGCGCGCGGTCACGCGCAACTCCATGCGGCGCGAAGACGATGACGACGTGAACGTAAAAACTCCAGCTGCAATCATCATTCTGGCGGTGATCGCTTCGCCGCTTTGCTTGCTTCGCGCGCAGGCGCCGGCTGCGGAGTCGCGTTCCGTGTGGGACGGCGTCTACACCGAGGAGCAAGCCAAACGGGGCGAGTCCGTTTACCGCAAGGAATGCACGGCTTGCCACGGCGATATGCTCACCGGCGGAGAGTCCGCGCCGCCGCTGACGGGTGGCGCGTTCCTTGCCAATTGGAACGGCCTCACGATGGGTGACTTGTTCGACAGAATTCGCAAGACCATGCCGCAGAGCGCTCCGGGCCGCCTCACCCGGCAACAAGACGCCGACATTCTGGCTTTCATGCTGAGCGTCAACAAGTTTCCAGCTGGGAAAACGGAACTCTACCGGCAGTCGGAGATGCTCAAAGAGATTCGCTTCGAAGCGGCGAAGCCGGCTCCCAAGAGATAGCGATAGTCAAAGTTTGATTTCGTCCGTATCGCAAGCAAGTCTTTCGAGACTGACTGCTTAGGACCACACCGCGGGGTATTTATCTCAGCTGGCTGGATTCGACCCCTTTCTTGCGAGCTTCATCCAGGAGCACATCGATTTTGGATTCGAGGTCTCTCTTCTTGTTCCGCAACGCGCGCATTTGGACCTCAATAGGTTCACTGCTGTAGCTCTTGCGGAGTTTCATGCCGCTCGCGGACGTCGATGGTTCGCCTTCACTGAAGTTCTTCAGATCCACAAGCTGTTTGTCGATGTCCGCGACCTGCCCCTGCAGCTTGTCCAACTGCTTGCGAACTGATGCGACATACCGCGCGTCCACCGGCTTGGAAGACGTCGGCTTCGGCTTGTTCTTGGGGTCGCCGACAACAGAAACAGTGCCACTCGCGCCCGAGAGATTTTCGTTGGTCCAAACTTTCTTCGGTTTCTTCGTTTCGACAGGTGTTGCGGAATCCTGGGATGGAGCGGGCGGCGCGGGGGCGTTGCTGTCCTGGGGTTGTGCGGCAAGGGAAACTACCGCGAAAAGGCTCAAAATCGTTGCGAATGAGAGCGAACGGGGCATAAAGCCTCCAGTCTCGCAAAGTCGAGGACGCTACTGTCTCAAACCCATTCTAGGAGGAAAAGTCTCACGGATCGGCGGTGCCTGCGCGTTGCTTGTCCTACTCGGCATGCTCGAGTTCTTCGCGAATGGCCGCGAGAGCTTCCTTGGGCGGGCCGACGTAGCGATAATTCGAATAAAAGGTCCGTTCATGGATGGAGAAGCCGGAAAAGAACTTGCGGCCGTCGAAATCGTACTGTGTAAAACTGGCGAGCCATAGGCCGGGCTGAACTTCGTAGCGCTCCTGCATGAAGTGGCTTCCCTTGTAGATTTTTCCCAGAAACAGGCCGACGGAGATGTCTTCAGTGACGTCGCCCTCGATGCGGGCAAGTTCACCGGAGGCTTCGTCGATCCACACGAAGCCGCGCACCTTGGGAAAGATGGTAGTGAAGCGCGTTGTGGGTCTGAAGGCGGGGTTGGGATCCATCCTGTATTTGGAGAGCGTGTGATCATTGCGCTGTTCCGTGGAGACAAGAGCGAAGAGGAACGCATTGTGCGTGGCATCAATGAGGTCGTTGCGATCTTTCTTCCTCTTGGCGTACTTCTCCAGGGCGTCGCGCTGTGATCGCGTGTCGTTGACAAGCTGCGTCAGCGCTCGCGCCAGGCCCTCAAGACTTGCGCGATAAGCAGCTGCATCCCTGGGTTTGCCGTCGTCACCGACAGCAATCTTGTACATCCCCGTGCCCGAAGGAATCACTCGCGAAACCCTTACGACCGGGGGATTGGGGTCGCTGGAATTCTTGCGCGTCTCCACGCGTTCGACGCGTTCGTAGAGGTCCATGGCGGCCTCGTCTTTTTTTTGGTTGGCGATGATGCGCTTGAAGAGATCTGGTCTCGACGGTCCAATCGTCGGCGTGGTATCCGGTACGACGGATTGCGCGACCGCGTCAGTGGCGAAAGCTAGCGACAGCAGCGCCATGGGAATGAAAATACGTTTGCGCATGATGTAAAGGGGCTGGAAGTCCGTCAACGCCAACTCTAATTGGATTCGTCCAAGCACACAATTGTTGTACACCGCCCAGGTGCCGGAATGCTCCGGTGGATGTCAAAAGGTCAATGGCAGTTTGTTCGCTCGAGTTGCCTACGGTTTCGGTTTGTCGACGGGCTTATGTTGTTGCTGTTGGGCCTCTTCCGTCCAAGGCGGCACGACGCCATTTACGCGCGCGTAGGCGATGGATTGGCCGAGGTGCTCGCCAAAGTGCCCAATAATCATGGTGAAAGAGCCGCGCAGTGTTGATTGCCGCCCAAACATTTTCTGTGGCTTATCTTCGTCGCCGTCATTCAGCGCCAGGGTAGCGCTGCGCAGGTGGGCAAACGATTCCTTTAATGCTTGCAAGACCTTCGGCTTGTCGGCGGAAAGCGCCTGAATTGCCTTAGGATCGACGCCGTTGGGAAGCGCCGTGCCCAGTGCTCGCGCCACCCCGTAGTTCGCCCCCGTGATATGCGTGAAAACTTCGCCAACCGAACGTACCCCCTCGCCGGGACGCCAGATGTACTTTTCCGCAGGCATCGCTTCCGCCAGGCGAGTGTATCTCTGCTCGTAATACGCGATCCCTTCGAGGAACTCCGCCCGGAAGCCTGATGTCGGCGTGGCAGGAGCGACCGCAGGGGCTTTGTGCTCGGGGCTGTCCTGAGCCTCGCTGGATGGCAGCATAAGGCTCTGGCTGAATGCTGTAAGTATAAGAAAACAAAGACAAACACGACGCATGGCGTCCTCCTTGGGTGCTGACTCTTGCGAGCCGTCTTATCCTCCGATTGACACGAATTGACCGCGCAACACAGTACAATAGAGGTCTCGGCCGTAGCTCCCCTTGGGATTGGGCCGGACGTAAGGGCTACTCCAGGAAAAGCCGAAAGCAAAGTGCCTGCTCGCACGTCTATATAGCAAGGAACGATTCGACGGACGGACTCGTATTAGACATAGAAGGTTGGAGGTTTGTTTGGGCGTAACTCCCATGGGCCGAATGACGGAAATTGCTCCCCTAGCGGCGACCAGCAGCCCGTCCAGGGCTGCCGGCATCCGGACGGCTTGGGTCACGATTGTCGAAACGTTGAAGTTGGCAATGGACGCCCTTCGCGCGCACAAACTGCGCAGCTTCCTCACCTTGCTGGGCGTCATCCTGGCGGTGACCACGCTTGTTTTTGTAATGAGTGTCATCACGGGGCTAAACATGTATGTTGCCGACCGTGTCGCCAATCTGGGTGCAAACGTCTACCTCGTCCACCGCTTCGGAATCATCACCAGCGAAGACGCGTGGATCAAGGCGCAGAAGCGCCCGCTTGTAACCATGGAAGAATACGAACGGCTCCGTGACAACATGAAAATCGCGAGCGCTGTGGCCGCCGAAGAAGACCACAACGTCCAGGTCCGCAGCGGCAACCTCACCATGGAAAGCACTAGAATGATGGGAGCCACCGCGAACTTTGCCCAGGTGCGGAACCTTTCTGTGGCCCAAGGGCGATTTATCACCCAGGCGGACGAGGATCATCGCTCCGAGGTGGTTTTCATCGGACCGGATCTGGTGCACAAGTTTTTTCCCACCGTGGATCCGGTTGGAAAACAAATTCGCGTGCAGACGCACACCTACGAGGTGATCGGCGTGGCGGAGCCGCTGGGAAGCGCTTTCGGAGAGTCCCAGGACAACTACATGGTGATGCCGATTTCCGCGTGGCGCAAAGGCTGGCACACCAACAATGATTGGGTCGCCATCTTCGTCCAAGCGCCGAACGCCGAATTGATGCAGGCAAGCCAGGACGAAGCGCGCATGCTGTTCCGCGCCTGGCGCCACTTGCCTTACAGCGCCCCCGACAATTTCGCCATTCTGGGCTCCGACTCCATCATGCAGTTGTGGCATGACCTGACAGGAAATTTGGCCTTCGTCGCGATGACCCTGGTAAGCGTCTTTCTGGTCGTCGGCGGGATCGTGATTATGAACATCATGCTTGCCAGCGTGACGGAGCGGACCCGCGAGATTGGGCTGCGGCGCTCGCTGGGAGCCAGAAAAAAACACATCATGCTGCAGTTCCTCACCGAGTCCGCCGTGCTTGCCGCTACGGGCGGGTTGATCGGAATTCTGGCGGCCTACTCGCTGGTGTTCCTGGTGAAGGCGCTGTTTTCTTTTCCCATGGAGACTCCGCTGAGTGCGGTGATTCTGTCGTTGTGCGTGGCGACCGGAGTTGGTCTCTTTTTTGGAATCTTTCCGGCCATGCGGGCGGCCAAACTGGATCCCATCGAAGCCTTGCGCGCGGAGGGGTAAAGAAGAAAATATGGCTCAAGCATACGGCGAGAACCTGAAACAGGCGTTGGACACCTTGCGGACCCACAAGCTCCGCAGCGCGCTGACGGTCTTCGGCGTTGTTCTGGGCGTAAGCGTCATCATGCTGGTGGCAGCCCTTATCTCCGGCTTTGACCAGAAAATTCAGGAAAACATCAAACAATTCGGTGCGGATACCGCGTTCATCACCAAATGGGACCAGGGACGGCACGGCGGCCCACCACCGTTGGAGGAACGCCAGCGCAAACCGCTGACTGTCGAGGACGCCAGGGCCATCCAGGAAAGGTGCCCGGCGGTCAAGACGGTAACTACTTTTCTGATGACGAACTGGGACCATGCTCATACGGTGCGCACGAAAGCCGGTCAAGTGACGGCTATCGATTTCCGCGGCGTCCAGCCGAATTTCGGCGAGGTTTACGCCAACGCCGCGACTCTCGACGGCCGCTTCATCAGTGAAGGAGACGATCTTCACAAGGAAAAAGTGGTCATGCTCGGGGAGAACGTCGCGCCGGTCCTGTTTCCCGAGGGGCATCCTGTCGGCAAAGACGTAATGATCGACGGCTCGGACTTCCAGGTCGTCGGCGTCGTGGAAAAACCCAAGGGCGGATTCGGCATGGGGGACGAAGACCGGCGCGTACTGATTCCTATCAGTACGTTTCGCAAGGTCTATCCAGCAGCGGACGAAGTCAACATGCGCGCACAAGCCTACCCCAAAATGCTGGACCAGGCTGTGGATCAAATCCGCGAAGTGCTGGAACGTCGGCGGAACGTGCCATTCGGCGGCAAGGACAATTTTTCAATTGCTACCGCTGAGCAACAAGTCGAGGAATTTCACAATATCGTTGGCAAAGTGGCCCTGGCGACGGTGGTGCTGAGTTCCATCGGTCTGCTGGTGGGCGGTATCGGCGTGATGAATATCATGCTGGTGAGCGTAACCGAGCGGACGCGCGAAATTGGAATTCGCAAAGCGATCGGCGCCAAGAGCGGGGACATTACCTGGCAGTTTCTACTGGAAGCGATGACCCTCACGGGAGCGGGAGGTGTCATTGCACTCCTATTGGTCAATGCTCTCGTTTTGCTGATCCGTGCGACTCTCCAGTGGCCTGGATCGGTTCCGGTGTGGGCGGCTGGGACGGGGGTCGCCGTCAGCGTGAGTATTGGATTGATCTTCGGGGTGTGGCCGGCGATGAAAGCGGCGAAGCTCGATCCCGTCGAAGCCCTGCGCTACGAATAACGCGATCGATCCTCTTCTTTTTTCTTAATCTATAAGCAGTCCACTACTGTACGAGTGCAGTAGTTCTTAGGGCCCCAGCTCCGGACGTACGCTCAGCATGCGGAGCCGGCGTGCCGGGCCAGGTAACTTCGAGCGCAAGCTCGCGGCGAACCAGCAACTTGGCATGACGAGCGATATGTACCGCCAGCGTGTTTGCACCGTCGCTCCGAGTTTCCGCGAAGCCCTCTTTTTCCACTTGCAGACTCCTGTCCGCCTTGTATAGCGCTACTCGGAATTGGTGCGGTCCAGCCGGTAGCGAGTTCTTGAAATGTAATGGTTGGCCCTTCTTTTCCGACGCCAAATCGATTGAGAAGAGTAATTCGCGATCAGCGAAGACAGTCAATGTCCCTTCAGCGACCGCCGAAGTAACCTCAATTTGAAGGCCTGAACTGGCAACCGCCGGAGCGGCAGGTTCTTTGACAACAGGCAAAGATGGAAGGGCCGCAGAAAGCGCCTTCGATGGCGAGCTCTGCAAATTCAAGGGACGCTTCTGACGGGAGGAAGCAGGCTTTGCGGAACGGCTTGGCTTAGTTGAAGATTCTTTCCCGTCAACGGCAGACGATGCCCCGTCAGCGATACCTGACGGCGGCGCCTCCGTTACTGTTTGCGTTGTGTGGATCAAGGCATCAAGCGGCACTGCCGCCGCAAATCGAACAGCTTCTGGAGGCGGAGGAACGACAAGCCCGGCCCGGAGGGAACGGATTACCTGAAAGCTCAACGCCAGCAACAGGCAAGCTGCCGCCATGAGCACGACGTCTTGTGGGCGCGTTGGCCGCGACCACCAGGATCGTCTTTTGATTGTTGGAGCCGTCGATTGGGCGCTCGCGCGCGCGAGCGGATACAGGGCCGAAGCCAGCTCATCGCAGGAAGCAAAGCGGTCCGCGGGATTCTTGGCCAGGCAGCGGGCTATGACGCGATCGAGCGCCGGCGAGACCGCTGGATTGCGCCGCGAAGGCGGCTCGGGGGCCGCGTTCAGAATCTGCGCGCAAACGGCCCCGAGGGAGCTTCCATCAAAGGGGCGCACGCCGGTCAACATCTGGTGGAGAACAATTCCAAGTGCGAACTGGTCGGAGCGCGCATCCTGAGGTTGCCCCTGAATCTGTTCCGGCGCGAGATATGCCGGCGTGCCCATGAGGCGGCCGGAACCCGAAACCTGCGACGCGTAGCGTGCGATGCCAAAATCACCCAGTTTTACTTTGTGTTCCGGCGTGACCAGAACATTTCCGGGCTTCACGTCACCGTGAAGAATTCCCGCCCGGTGCGCTACTGCCAGGGCGCCCGCTAGATCGGCGGCCCACGCACAGGCGCGCTGGCACGTTAGCACGGACGGATCGAGATGGTGCTCCAGGGTTTTGCCGGCGATGTACTCCATCACCAGGAACGGTGTTCCCCGCTCGTCGATTCCCACGTCGTAGAGTTGGACGATCGAAGGATGAGAGAGCTGGCCGATAATCTGCGCCTCACGCAGGAATTGCTGCTCCTGGCCTTCCCCGAAGCCATTCACAAAAGTCTTGAGGGCCACGGTGCGGCCGATCACGTTGTCACGGGCCATTTCAACGCGGCTGGTGGCGCCCGAGCCGAGCGGCTCGAGGGCTTCGTAGCGGCCTTTTTGCAAGGTAATCATCAGGCGGACCGCAGGATGCGCGCTGCACGATCGCGTAAGCCATTGCCATTGCTTTGCAGCACGGGAACCGGGGTCTCTTTGCGGCGAGCGAGCGGATAGAGCTCCTCCGCGAGAGCTTCGGCCGGCGCATAACGAGCCACCGGATCTTTCGCCAGGCAACGCGCAACGATGCCGTCAAAATTCGCCGGCACGGACGGATTAGCGTGCGACGGCGGCAGAGGCGTCGAAGAGAGAACCCGCCCGCATATGGCCTGAAGTGATTCCGCGTCGAACGGACGCTTGCCGGTCACCATTTCATAGAGAACGATGCCCAGAGAGAAAAGATCGGAGCGCGCGTCCTGGGGCTTGCCCATGATTTGTTCGGGGCACCAGTAAGCGGGCGTTCCGACGAGCGGCGTTGCTTTGGAATCGTGGCTGGCAAGCCGCGCCATGCCGAAATCCATCAGCTTTAGGCGGCCGTCATCGGTGATGAGCATATTCGCTGGCTTGACGTCACCGTGAATCACGCCTTTGCGATGCGCGGCACCAAGGGCGCAAGCCACTTCCGCGGCCCAGGCGCAGGCTTTCGGAAAGGGAACACTGCCTTTCTCCAGAATGCGATCGAGTGGCTGGCCTTCCAGGAACTCCATAACCAGATAGGGCGTTTGCGTGGCTTCGTCAATGCCCATATCGTGGAGCGTGATGATGGAAGGATGCGAGAGCTGGCCGACTACGCGCGCTTCCTGAAGAAAGCGCTGGCGAGCTTCGCCGCTGGCCAATTCCTTGGGGAACAGCTTGATGGCGACCAAGCGGCCGATCATGGGATCGTGGGCGCGAGCTACACGGCCATGAGCGCCGCTGCCGATTATTTCGAGAATTTCGTAGCGTCCGACTTGCACGGGGACCTCTTCCTCAGACTTGCTATCTCGGTTTGCCAATGATGGGGGAAGGATATGTTCTATTAAATGAAGCAAGCGTCCTGTTGAGAAGGGTACGTTAGTACTAGTAAGGAGACTAATTTAAGGAAGCTCTAACCTTCAGATTCTGATGAGGTTATGCCCAAACTTGCCTCCGCTGGCTGAGTGCTCGTGCGAGGCACAACGGCAGCATTACTGTTGAGCAGGCGGAGTGCGGAGTGGTGCGAGGGCCTGGGAAGAGTTCAAGCGCGCGGGGAAATCGCGGACAAATGTTTTCATCGAGGGGTGCCATACGCCGTTGAAGCCGAAGAAGTACATTTCTTTGATGGCTTGATCTGCAGACCATTTCTCAAAGGCAATGCGGTAGATGGCGGTGAAAACGCCGGTGCGATCCTCGCCGAAGTGGCAGTGCATGAACACTTTTTGCCCTGGATTGTCTCGGAAAAGCGAGAGAAATTGGACGACTTGCTCGTCCGTTGGGGGAGACCAGCCATCGACGGGGATGTGGACAAAGCGCAAGCCGAGGGATTCGGCGCGCTTGCGCTCCCACGCGATTTTGTCGCGGTCCTCGCCGCGGAGGTCGACGATGGTGGTGATGCCTAGTAATTTCAGTTCCGAGAGGCCCACTTCCTGGGGTTGCGCGCCGCGGTAAAGGGTCTCGCTGATTTTTCCGGCGTGGGGAATTCCGGTGATGCGCAGTTTCTCCCCGTGAGCAAGCGGCGGGAAGGCG
>Ga0210406_10006968_pt1 | contig 11593 bp, 10 predicted proteins | sample IncBWC30MmetaG_FD_155454 | JGI IMG/M metagenome (GOLD analysis project Ga0210406, IMG submission 155454) | Forest soil microbial communities from Barre Woods Harvard Forest LTER site, Petersham, Massachusetts, United States - Inc-BW-C-30-M | ecosystem: Environmental > Terrestrial > Soil >... | reverse complement strand
CGCGGGACCTGGCGGAAGGCCGCGCGAACAATGAAGAGATGAGCTTCAATACGAAAGAAGGGATGAACGTGTACGCGGACGTGTCGTTGTCGTACGCGATCGAGCCGACGAAGGTTCCGGACTTCTATGTGAAGTACCGGGTGAATGAACTGGAATACTTTACGCACGGGATTTTGCGCGATGTGGTGCGCAATTCGTTGAATGAAGTGGCTTCGACGTTTACGGTGGAAGACATTTACGGCGAGCGGAAAGCAGAGTTCCTTAACAAAGTGCAGGCTATGATTCAATCGAAGATGACGCCGGTGGGAGTGGGGATACAGCAGTTTGGCTTCATTGGAGCGCCGCGAGTGCCGGAAGTGATTGCTACTTCGATTACCGCCAAGGCGCGGGCGATTCAGGAGGCGGAACGTGCGCGGAACGAGCTGGCGACTACGCAGGCCGAAGCCGCGAAAAAAATTGCCGAGGCGGAAGGCGATGCGCAGTCGGCGATCAATCGCGCGAAGGGCGAGGCGGAGTCGAACCGGATACGTTTGGCTTCGTTGACGCCGCAGATGCTGGAGCTGCGGAAACTGGAGAATCAAAAGGCGCTGATCGAAAAGTGGAACGGTCAATTGCCGACGGTGGAGTCGTCCGGGAATGGGAGTGGGTTGTTGTTGCAGTTGCCGAAACAGTAGAGGCGGAGGAGTGCAAAAGTGCGAGACCTGCAGAGTCAAAGTCCGCACCCTTACACGAAGGGTGCGGCACCCGCCGCTCAGCGCGGACGGGTGCTTAGGCCGGCTTGTTTCCAGAATTTTTCCCATTGCCAAATGCCGGCGGTTTTGTGGAGGACGCGGTAGCCGAGTTGGTGCGAGAGCAGCAAAATCTGTCCGCGATGGTGGGCCTCGTGCGAGAACATGTAGGCGAACATGGTGCCGCCGGCGGGCCACGTTGGCATCCAACCGTCGCGAGAGAACTTTGCCACGCGGCGATTCGGAGAAGCCGAGAGAGCATCCGATAACATGCGCAGACTCTGCGCGGCGCTTCTTTTGTGCGCGGCGGCGGCTTGCTTGATGCTGCAGCGATCGGGATTGAGCGGCTGCGGACGCTTCAGATGCGGCGCGGAAAGCTTCAGCCACTTCACACGGACGTTGTGCAGATGCGCGAAAATGGCGGCAATGGTCCGGCCCTGGCCTTTTTGACCCGGCGGCCGGGCGCGCCAGGCGCGCGGGTCGAGATTTGAGAGGATGAGCTGGTTCATGGCGTCGTTGCTGGCGTAGGTTTCAAGCAGCGAGTCGCGAATCTCGGCGAGCGCCGCGTGAGATTGGGGCGCCGGGAATTGTAGTGTCTTCGATCGGAGTGCCATGGAAGCCCCGCCAATTTATAAGCTACCAGAGTATAGGAATATAGGAATGGAGACCTGCAAGAGGACGGATGGGCGATTTCGCATTTCGCGTTAGCGATGCGGTCGTCGCAAACGCTGGGAGCAATGGGAGATTCTGCGCTACTGAAAAAAACACGGACACAAAAAGAGAGGGCGCACTCGCCTTGCGGCGTTTGCGCCCTCTAACTGAGCTGTAAGTTTCTAAACCCTTTCGGTTCTATCTGGCGGCTTGACTTGCCTTCCGACGTTGGCCTTTGGGCTTGTGACCCTGGGGCTTTTGGCCGACTGGCTTGTCCATCCTCCATCCAGCGCCGTAAAGGCTTCGACCTTTCCAGTTCAATTTCGCTACGCAACCTGCCCGAAGGCAAGTTACTCGCTCTAACTGAGCCGTCAAGTTTCTGACCTTTGCGATTCCGCGTGGCGGGGCTGATCTTTTTATTGGCGCAGGCTTATCGGCTTCGCACCTTGCGGCGCGTGACCTTTAAACTTTCGTCCTTTAAATTTTTGGCCCTGGTGCTTTTGCGCCGCCCGGCTTTGGGCCGTTCGACTCGCTGCATTTTAGGCTGATCGCGCATCCACTCGGGACCGCAATGGCTTGGAGCTTTGCAGTTCAATTTCGCGGCGGGCATACGGTTAAGTTTGCTCGCCTTCTCAACTGATCCGTAAAGTTCTTAAGCTTCCCGGTTCAATCTGGGAGCACGATAAATTTTTCTGATTTCGACGTCAATGAAATTCGCATTGTGAAGCTGTGCATTTCTGTGGACGAGTGTGGATAACGGCAGCGACCGTAAGTAGTGCGTGGCGAGTAGTGAGTGCGAATCAGCGAATGGAACGGTCGTTGCCACGTGCGCAAAGCGAAGAAAGATTCCTGCACCCGGAATCACGGCTCCTGGCGCGGGAGATCACGAACACTCCTTCGTGACCATGACGGAACTGGCAAGAAGGATTACGAGACCAGCGGCGCCTGGAACATGGAAGCGTAGCGAGTGGTCCAATTTTTCCTGGATTTATCGATTGGTTCCAAGGCCCAATAGCGCCACGGCCAATCCTTGCGGGCGTCAAATTTTTCGTCGGCGTTGTGAATTTCCTCGATGTAACAGGCGAGCGGCTTAAAGCCAAGCTGCTGCACGACTCTTTCGCGTAAGGGCAGAGCCACGCCGCGGCAGACAAACAACCCTCCGGGACGAACCAGACGTGCGACGTTTGACATGCAGCTGGCGGCTTCCCGATCGTTCATGTGAATCAAGAAATTGTTGGCCAGCACCACATCCTGAAGGCCAAGCGAGCCCGCCAGGCCGGGGTCCCCGGCGTCGCCAACCAGCCAGCGAATGTTCTGCCGCAGCGCGGACTTGACGACCAGTACGTCGCCATCGCGATCGAACAACGAGGCCAAGGTGTCCACGTCGACCGGACGAGCGAGTTCGACGCCCTGCGGCATGTAGCGGCCAGCCTCGGCGCAGGCGACGGAGTCAGCCGAGATATCCATGGCGATGGTGGAGAGGGGTATCTGCGGAAAACGCCTGTGGAGGACCCAGAGTGTGGAGTAGACTTCGGCACCGGTACAGCAGCCGATCACGCACAAGCGCACTGCTCCTGTCTCCGCGCGATACATGTTCTGGATTTGCTCAGCGACGGCGTTGAGCAAGGGAACATTGCGCAAGAAATAGGTGCCTCCGCCCATCCTCGGGACCGAGTAGCGGCAAACGCTTCGGTGGATGAGGCCACCGAGAGTGCGAAACGAACGCGACGCGACCATGTTGGGAGGCAACTTGTTCCACAGATTCATGCTGAATTTGCCGAGATTACGGACAACAGTATTGTGGACCATTGGGACTTCCTCTTTCAGGCCCAGGTGGAAGTGAAGGACTTCCAATCCAGAATATGGTGGAGAGTGAGATTAAACGCGCATGTATTGAATTTCAAGAGGCGAGTGGTGCCAATCGCTACGGTTGCGGAATATTTCAGAATTTCACGAATGGTCGTCAGCTACCGTGGAAAAAGAAAGAAGGAGCAGCGGGATAAACCCGTGCTCCATCAAGAAAGATTGGTCGGCGATGGCGGTGATTATTTTGCCGATTGTTTCTTGTGCAGGTCGGTGCAGACCGAGAGGGCGTTGTTGGGATTGACGGCTGAATCGCCTTCTTCGATGTGCTGGACGATGCCGTTCTTGTCTATTACGATGTTGGCGCGCTGCGCCCATTCGAAGGACTGATTTTGCATGTCGTAGCCCTTGAGAATACCGTAGGACGTGAGCATCTTTTTGTTCATGTCGCTAAGCAGAGGAAACTTGATATTGATTTGCTTGGCGAAGGCGGCGTTGGCTGCGGGGGAATCCATGCTGACGCCAAAAACTTCCGTGTCGGAAGTATCAATCTTTCCTGCGTCGATTCCAGACTGGACCGCCTGGAGTTGCTTGGTTCAACCACCGGTGAAAGCGAGGACGTAAACGGCGAGGAATACATTTTTCTTGCCGTGAAAGTCGCTGAGCTTGACCGTTTTCCATTGATCGCTAAGCAGAGTAAAGTCAGGAGCGGTGTCGCCGACCTTCAAGGAAACTTTAGCGACTGACTCCGATTTTTGCGCGGAAGAAGTCAGCAGCGCGGAAAAAGGCAGTGCTGCGACGAGCAGTGCGGCGGCCAGAGTACGTTTCATAGTGCGAGCTCCTTGGTTAGGAAGGCGAATGAGTGCGTCAACGAATGTAAGCCGAAGCGGCCGCTGGCGAAAGTAAAAAGATTGTCACCGGGTACGGCCGCAAAGACACCCGCCCGCGGTAATAAAACACAGCGATGATGCGTATTGAGTGACAAGGAAGCAAAGCGAGTGTGTCTCTGCAGGTGCCCGATATGGCGGTGGTTCCTATGCAAATCAAGAACGCTGTGGTGATCAGTCTTCGACTTTGCGCCGTGTGCCTATTATTTGATTTCTGCCTGGCTGCCGGAGCGGCGCTGTCTGGGCTAACCCGGGTGGCACAACAAAGCGGACAGGCGCCGGGCGACGTTGCTGTTCCCCTGCTCATTTTTTCCCTGTGCGTGGGAGCGAACGTGTCTTACCTGATTCTTCGCTCAAAATGGCATGGCTGGACGCTGGCAAGCGCAATGTTTCTGGCGATTTATGGAATTTCCACGGTTGCCACCCAGGTCGAAACGCTGTTCTTTCTCTCAAACAAACTGCCGGCCGGGATGGCGAGGGCGCTCTTTTTGCAAGGGGCGATTTCGACTCTGTTTTTCGCGCCGCTCGCGGTTCTGGTGCTGGGGAAGTGGCGAGAGCCAATGCCCGCACCGGACAAGCGTGCGCTCACGCGCCCTCGGCCAGCATCAGCGGCGTGGAGAGTCGCGCTGCTTGTCGTGGCCTTCGTCTTCCTTTACATGTTGTTTGGCTACTTTGTGGCTTGGCAAAACCCGGAACTGCGTGCGTACTACGGCGGGCCGAGTTGGCCCACGTTTCTTGCGGCGCTGAAAGGAAACTGGGCGAAATCGCCGGGGATCTTTGCTCTCGCGGCGTGCCGCGCTGTGCTCTACATTGCGTGCGTTTTCCCGTTGGTTCAGATGCTGCGAGTGGGACGATGGGAGTCCGCCGCAGCGGTGGCGCTGTTTTTGTCTGCGTGGACCACGGCGCTGCTGCTGCCCAACCCTTTGATGCCGCCGAGCGTCGCGCGCAGCCATTTCGTGGAGACGTTGGGATTCAGCCTGGTATTCGGCTCGCTTCTCGGGTGGCTTCTGAACCCTGCGTCACCGAGCATTGCCAAAGAGCTGACTGCAGCTCCCGATGGCGTCCGAGCATCGCCCAGGTAAGAAAAGCAGGACAAGCGGAAGACAACAAGTAAGCGGGCGAGCCAGCGATGCCGCTTTCAAGTAAAGTGACGCAAGCAATGTAATCTGAATTAACAGCGGCGAGAAGAAAGAAGATGTCAACGTTTGTCCGACGGGCCGAAGACAATAAATCATGCGGACTGCAATCATAGTGGGAATTTCGTTGCTGGGCGTATTGGGCATTGGCATGACGGCACTGGAGACAATCGGCGGTACCAACAGCGGAATGGGAATGGTGTCTGCCACGCCGTTCGGCGTTTTGAGCAGGCATTATGAGGAAGGCGAAAAGTTGACCTACCGCATGACAGGTTCGAATCAGGAGTGGCGCTACGCGATTGACGCGAATGGTACGGCGAAGAAGGATGCCGACGGAAGGTTTTATGAGGGGTACGCGTGGAGCGGAATGATTTCTGACGGCGCGTCCTATTCCCTGCCCGAAGCGAGCCAGCAGTTTCGCCAGAAGTTATCGCTGGAGCCGGACGTTTCGCTGTCGGTTCCGGATTTGAGCCATGTGTATGCGAAAATAATCGGACCGATCACGGATCTTCTGACGATTTTACGGTGACCTGTGGCTGGCCAACAAGATGGGGATTTTTTCCCAGGCAGGCGATCATTTTTATTTCAGGAGTGGTACGCCAAATTCGTGGGCAGACGGAAATTACGTGTTACTGGGGGAAGACTCCATTGATTTTGATTTAACGCTGACGAAAGTGGACCTGGCGAACCAGAGGGCTACGCTAGTGGTTCGTCATGTGCCGCCGCAGAATCCGGAAATAAAGATCCCAGCGGATTGGATGCGCGCTCCTGTGGCAGACACGTCCAATAATTGGGTGGAAGTGGAAAAACATGGCGAGAAAAACATTGTGGCGGAAGTGGGAAAAGAAACGTTCGAGGTGGAGATTAACGTCAGCTTGAAGAACGGAAAAATCATTTCGGCGAAAATTGATAACCCAGTGGAAGTGCTTTCGCGCGATTGCGAGGATGCCGAGTTATCGCGTTGCGGCGAGCCGAAGCGGTTTCAAATTCGGCGGCAGATCGAAATCAAATAAGAGAAACATTACCTCAGATACCCCCAGTTGTGGAGCTTGTCGGAGTCCTCGACCCAGCGGTCGCCGATGTCGGTTCGGTAGTACATGTTGGGAATCAGAATATTCTTGATGCGCGAATAGACCTGGGTTTGCGCTTGCTTCATGGTGGTGCCGAGGCCGACGACGATCAGTACGACGCCGGAAGTTCCTGCAACGAGCCACTGGCCGTTCACTTCTTTTACGTCCTCGATATGCACTCCTTCCTGGGTGGGCTTTTTGAAAACAATCGCGGCGTTTTTGGAAAAGGAATCGAAGGTAGAGTCGTCGTCGAATGGAAATGGCGGTACCACGATGCGCACGCCGATTTGAAAACCGGAGCGAGTACGCCATTTCGGATCGAGTCCGTTGCCGAGCTCCCAGAACAGATCGCTGATCGGCGTCAGGATGCCTTCCTGCTGAATGCTGATGGTGGGATAGCCGAAACGCGAAGTGAATTCGAGCGGATAGATGCCGTTGTTATTGACGATGCAATTCAGGTCGATGTAGCCGACGTAGCCTTCCTGGGCGAGCTTCGACTCCATTTTCAAAAGCGTTTGCGTGAACAGGCGATTGGGCTCGCTCCAGAACATGGACGTTCCCATTTCTCCGGTAGGAGGACCGATATTGCCGGGGAAAAGTTTTTTGTGTTCAAAGTTGATGTTGACCGGAGTGATGAAATTCTTTCCGTTGAAAAATGCGCCGACGGCGACCTCGACACCGGTAACACGGCGCTGCAACTGAAATACCTTAATTTCGTCGGAGAAAGCGCGTTTGTAAGCTTCGAGCATGCGAACGACGTCTTCGCCGTCTTCTTCTTCGCCGACGAACAGGCGGCGCTTGACGTTTTGCGCTTCGCCGCTGGGCTTGATGACGTAGCGGTCGGGATTTTTCTTTACGAACTCGATGGCCGGATCGAAAGAGTCGAAATCCTCATAGGGAATGATGTTGACGCCGGCTTTCTTGAGCTCTTCCTGTCCAAAGGAGCGATCGTCTTCGAGACGGTCGGTGTAGGGCGAACCGCCGATGACAGGTTTGCCGGTGGCGCGCAGAGCTTGCGCTTTGCCGCCCTGACCCAGAGTGTCGTCGAAGACGACGATGTCGGCCCACTTGGCATCGCGCTCCCAATCTTTCGATTTGGGAACAAAGCCGTCGGCGATGTCCCGTTCTCCTTCGGCTTCGATGAAGTAGCGAACGTCGTGGCCTTCTTTTTGTACTTCCCAGGCGATGTCGCCGATGAGGCCAGAGATGGAAGCGAAGAGAAATTTACGTTTGTCCATTGAGTTGAGAAAGGGCGCCGAAAAAGCCAAACCATGGTACGAGGAAATGCGCGGGATAGTATTACAAAATATTCAAGAACGGAACCTTGCCGGGCCGCGCGCAAAGCAACCCGCGATAGGAAACATGGTTCTCAGCTAAAGACCAGCACCTGGACGGATGGACAAAGTTTCGGTAAACCTGTCCTCTAGTTCAGGTTATACTGGGACGTAGTTGGCGGCGAGTGCAGGTGCACTCGAAGAACTCCAGTCCGATAGCCGCGGACGAATCAAAATAGTGCGAGAGGTGACGATTGCGCCGAATTCTGCTTGCCATGTTGGGATTGGGAGTGGTTTTTTCCGGTATCAGCGTCGAAGCGCAGACTGCGACAGTTCAAACCCCGAACCCTCAGCCCACGACTCCCCAGACCCCAGCTCCTCAGGCGAAACCAGCCCAGACGAAAAGCGGTATCTTTAGGAATAAGAAGAAAGAGGCCGCGCCAGCGGCGACAGACAACTCCCTTGCGCCGGATAAGGTTTTGTACGACCGCGCACTGGTGGACATCAAGAAGGGCCGGCACGAAGTGGGCCGGCTGAACCTGCAAACGCTGATCAATACCTATCCTGACAGCGAGTACCTGGCCAAGGCAAAGCTATCGATCGCCGATTCGTATTACAGGGAAGGCGGAACCGCCAATCTTACGCAGGCTATCGCGGGCTACAAGGACTTCATCGTTTTCTTCCCTTTTCTGCCCGAAGCGCCTTATGCGCAGATCCAAGTGGCGATGACGCACTACAAGGAGATGGCAAAGCCTGACCGCGATCGGACCGAGGCAAAGGCGGCGGAAGAAGAATTTCAGACGTTCCTGGCGAAATATCCGAAGGATCCGCTAGTGCCGAAGGCCGAACAACACTTGCGGGAAGTGCAGGAAGTGTTGGCGGAAGGCGACTACCGGATTGGCTACTACTATTATGTGAAGGGCGACCGGCGCGCGGCTGCGGGCAGGTTGCTTTCGGTGACCAAGCGGTATCCGCTTTATAGCCGGTCGGACGAAGCGCTGTGGATGCTGGGAGATATTTTCGAGAAAAGCGAAAAGAAGGAAATCGCGTCGATTTACTATTCACGCATTGTAAAGGAATATCCGCTGTCGTCGCGAGTCGCTGATGCCAAAGGTAAACTGGTGGCGTTCCACGTGCCGGTGCCGCAGGCGGACCCGAAAGCGCTTGCCTGGATGCAGGCTGAAGTGAGTACGCCGCGCCCGAAGCCGAGCCTGCTCAGCAGGCCGATGGCTTTGGTCAAGAGCGGCCCGGACAAGGAACTTCGGACTTCTTCGCGGCTGGGCACGCCGCAGATGGAGCCGGAGAATGACACCACAAGCGCCGTGGACATCCTGACTGGCGGTGGCAAACCGCAGCTTGGAGCAGGAGGCGGAAGCAGCACTCCGGGCAATACGGCAGTGATAGAAATTGCGACGCCGCAGAGCGGGGCGTCCGGCGGCTCGACGGTTGAGAGCGGCGACACCGGCGGAACGGCGCCCGCGGCAACCGGGGAAACGAACGGCGATACGAATGGAACAGCGCCAGCTTCGGAAAATCCACCGGCTGCGAATACAGACTCGGCAAATGCGCCTGCAGCCACCGCTGGCACTGACGCCAATGTCGCCAACGGTGGCACGAATGGCGCAACAGCTTCGGCTGATCCAAACGCAAAGCCGGCAGACGGCGACACTGCGAAAGAGTCCACCAGTAAGAAGAAGAAGGGACTGAAAAAGATTATTCCCTGGTAGCAGAGTGCCGGTCTCGATAAGCCGCAGGACATTCCGTCATTTATGGAGGCATGTTCCTAACGGAAAGACCGTCCGGGGTGTTTCTTTAGCCTGTCCTAATGGCCAAGTGCGAAAACTGCCTCCTTCTCGGCATGTTCCCTTCCGACACACATCAGGCCACTTTGCGTTGACGCATCCCACGCCCGATGCTCCAATAATCGAGTGAGGCCGCTCGGATGCCGGTGGCCGTTCGTAGTGTGTGTGGTGGCATCGGAGGAAGTTCGGTGGCCAAGATCCTGGTTGCGGACGACAACAGCAATATCCAGAAGATGGTTGTGCTGGCCCTGAAAGATCAGGGCATTGAAGTCGTTGCCGTGGGCAATGGCGAGGCCGCGGTCCGCAAGATTTCCGACCTGAAACCGGATCTGGTGTTGGCCGATATTTTTATGCCCGTCCGCAACGGGTATGAAGTTTGCAAATTTGTTAAAGACGATCCGGCACTTTCGCATATTCCGGTGATTTTGCTGGTTGGCGCGTTTGATCCGCTGGATGAACAGGAAGCGTCGCGAGTCGGCGCCGATGGCGTGCTAAAGAAGCCGTTTGTGCCGCCCGACCCGCTGATTTCGATGGTGAAGGCCGCGTTGGCCCGCGCGGGAGTTGCACTAGAAGCTACCACATCCACGTCCACGCCACCGCCGCCCATGCCCAGCGCGACGAAGCCACAGGCACCGCCGGTTGCGCCACTTCCGAAAATTGCGCCGCCAGCGCCGGTATTGGTACAAGACCGGGAAGAAGATTTGGGTGCGCCGGTATTTTCCGCGCCCCGTCCAGCTCCGTTGACTATCGCGTCGGGCGCCCAGCCACTTGCGTTCGGAAGTTTGCTGGAGACCGCGACTCCGGACGACGATGCCGTGTTCGCGATTTCTTCCAGCACGCACACTGCTCCCGACAGGAATTGGGGAAATCCCGCAAGCGTTGAAGAAGAGGAAGAGCCAGAGGAAACGTCCAAGACCGGCAGCTGGCGCATCAGCTCGGCGATCGACGAAACAGTGAGCGAAACACCCGCAGGCCAGACCGATTGGCGCGAGGCCGCCTTTTCAGGAATTGGTTCGGGAGTCGCCCCGGAAGTATCGCAAACCACCGGATGGGCGCCGTCAATCGAAAAGAACAGCTTAGCGATTACCGAGGAAGAAGCCGCGGAATTGGCGCAAAAGCGTGATGCCCTACCCGCTATTGGCAGTTCGCCGGTACCCGAGGATTGGCGTAAGAAGATCGAAGATGTTCTTCCCTCGATTCCGCAACCGGTGAGGGAAGAACCAGTACAAAAGACAATTGAGGCACCGTTGGACGAGCCGTTCTTTGCTCCTGCTCCTCCTCCATCGCCGGCGATTTCCGAAGTGGCCGTTCCGGATGCGGAACGATCAGAAAATGCAGCGGGAGAGGTTGCAGCGGCTCCAAGCGCGCAGCCTGAAGCCAGCCGAAACGTCAATTCGTGGATGGCGGGTTCGGTCAGTCCATGGGAAGCAGAACTGGAGCGCGCGAGCCAGCTTACTTCGACCTGGGACGCTGCAAAGATCGCGACGGATCAGCCGGTCGAGCAAAATTCCGCGACGGAAGCCTTTCTGGATCCGGTCGCGACGAGTTCGGCGTATGGATCGCATGTTGATCCTGCTACGGAACCGTCGGTCGTTGAGGCGGCGTCTAGCGAAGAATCGCTGCTTTCCCCGGCAGCGAGTGAAGATATCCCGGCCATTGAATCGCTGCTTACTACGGAGACCAAGGAATTCCTTCAGGAAGAAACGGCTCATGTCATTGCGGAAGAGATGCCTCCGGCGCTGGAGCAGGCTTCGGTGCAGCAGGTATCGGCATACACGGCGCCGGTGATAAGCGAACCGGCGGCTCTTCCGTCTCCAGCACCGGACATGGATGAAATTGTGGCCAAGGTCCTGGCAAAGATGAATCCAGAAGTGTTGCAGGCAGTTACACGGGAGATTTTGAAGCCTTTGGTCGAAGCGATGATCAAGGACGAACTCAGTAAAAAGTAGTTCCCCGCACGCCCTTTCGAACAACGGACATTTTTGCGATTCGCCGGTAGTGGGTCATCAGTTTGACTAGCCCCAAGTGGAACCCTTCTCAAAAGCCTTATTGTTCTTCGTAAGTATGCGTTTCCATTCGGCATCGTCTAATTCGGGGGTAATTTCGTAATAGTCAAACAGCATCCAAATGAACCTTTCGACCGACATTCTGCGTGTTGGAAAGTGGAGGCGAGGGAAACAGGCACAGCCTATAGGAAGGTGTGGATCGCGGACCTGTGTTTCGTCGGGATGCCAACGGTAGG
>Ga0210406_10006967_pt1 | contig 11594 bp, 9 predicted proteins | sample IncBWC30MmetaG_FD_155454 | JGI IMG/M metagenome (GOLD analysis project Ga0210406, IMG submission 155454) | Forest soil microbial communities from Barre Woods Harvard Forest LTER site, Petersham, Massachusetts, United States - Inc-BW-C-30-M | ecosystem: Environmental > Terrestrial > Soil >... | reverse complement strand
TTGTCCGAAACTCAGTGCCAGCTGTGAACGTGTTGCACCACGAACTTTGCGAGCTCGATCAACATGCACCCAGCTCAACATCTGGCGCGGTAGAATTCCGCCACTCTCTGACGCTTGAGGATGTGCGGTTCCAGTATCCGGAGACCGATACGCCGGCGTTATCAGGGGTAAGATTGAGAATCGCGGCAGGCGAGACAATCGGAATCATAGGCGAAAGCGGTGCGGGGAAGAGTACTCTCGTCGATGTTGTGCTTGGTCTGCTCGCTCCGGACAGCGGCGTCATACGGGTCGACGATCAGGACATTCAAAGCAATCTACGCGGCTGGCAGGATACGATCGGCTACGTTCCGCAAACCATATTTCTTACCGACGACACGCTTCGTCGTAACATCGCTTTTGGCATTGCGGATGCCGAAATCGATGAGAGTGCCGTGTGGCGCGCTGCGCGTCTCGCGCAGATCGACCGCTTTATCCGCGAGCTCCCGCTGGAACTCGACACGAAAGTCGGTGAACGCGGCGTTCGCCTTTCCGGCGGGCAGCTGCAGCGCATCGGAATCGCCCGAGCTCTGTATCACGATCCGGATGTTCTGGTCCTCGACGAGGCGACGAGCTCACTCGACACGGCCACCGAACGCGGTGTCATGGAAGCCGTGCGGGTGCTGCATGGTGAGAAAACCATAGTCATTGTCGCCCATCGGTTGTCCACAGTTGAAAGGTGCGACCGTCTTTATCGCCTCGAGGCCGGGCGTATCGTTGAGACAGGAGAGGCGGCGCAACTTCTAGCGGCAGTTCGCAGCACGTCAACATGATCCAAGGGCGATAAGCGACTCAAGAATTCGCCACACGGGTCCAATAAGAATTTCATTTCAGTCAGAGTAGGCGCATGTTCGACAAAAAGACGATTTTGGTTACGGGTGGTACGGGCTCGTTCGGCAAGCAGTTCGTTCGAACTATGCTGCAGCGGTACAAACCTTCCAAACTTGTCGTGTACTCGAGAGACGAGCTCAAACAGTACGAAATGGCGCAGGAATTTACTGACCCAGCCATGAGGTTCTTCATCGGAGACGTCCGTGACCGACTGAGGTTGCGGCAAGCGCTGGATGGGATTGACTACGTCGTTCACGCGGCTGCGCTCAAGCACGTCACCGCCGCGGAATACAACCCGATGGAGTGCATCAAAACGAATGTCTATGGCGCGGAGAATGTCATTCACGCGGCGCTGGAAGCGGGTGTCGAGCAAGTCATAGCTCTGTCTACGGACAAGGCTGCCAATCCGATCAACCTCTATGGGGCAACGAAGCTGGCGTCCGACAAGCTTTTCGTTGCCGCCAACAACATCGTCGGTAAGCGCAAAACAAGATTCGCGGTTGTCCGCTACGGCAATGTGGTCGGATCCAGGGGGTCAGTGGTGCCCTACTTTCGGCGCCTCATTGAGCAAGGTGCGACGGAATTGCCGATAACTGATCCGAAGATGACCCGATTTTGGATCACTCTTCAGCAAGGCGTCGAGTTTGTGCTCGCCAGCTTTCAGCGGATGTATGGAGGCGAAGTGTTTGTCCCAAAGATTCCGTCATCGCGGATCGACGATCTGGCCGCGGCACTTGCGCCCGGGTTATCGCAAAAGATCGTCGGTATTAGGCCGGGTGAAAAGCTGCACGAAGTAATGTGTCCGAAGGACGATTGTCGTTTAACCGCGGAATTTGAAGATCACTATGTGATTATGCCGAGCATCACTTTTATTGAGCATCCAGACTATAAGATCAATCGACTGGGAGAACGCGGTACGCCGGTCGCGCAGGGGTTCGAATACGACTCCGGAAGCAACTCGGACTTCCTCACTGTGGCGCAGCTACAAGAGTTGCTAACGCGTTGCCAATGAGCGGCGACACTCGCAAACCTGCCCGCTTCCTTCCGTACGGCAAACAAAGCATTTCCGAGGACGACATTGCGGCAGTTGTCCGTGTATTGCGCTCGGACTGGCTGACGCAGGGACCTGCGATTCCGGAATTCGAGGAGGCAATGTGCAAACGAGTCGGGGCTCAGTACGCGGTCGCCGTGTCAAACGCCACCGCAGCGCTTCACATTGCTTGCATTGCGCTCGGACTGGGGCCCGGCCAGCTACTCTGGACATCTCCAAATACCTTCGTAGCTTCGGCAAACTGCGCGCGCTACTGCGGAGCAGAGGTCGATTTTGTTGATATCGATCCAGATACGCTGAATATGAGCATGCCGGCGCTGAACGCCAAACTGGAGATGGCTCAACGCCAAGGGCGTCTGCCTGACGTAGTCGTGCCGGTGCATTTTGGCGGCCTGCCTTGCGACATGCATGAGATAGCAAGGCTCGCCGCGCGGTATGGATTTTCCGTTCTAGAAGACGCCTCTCATGCAGTGGGCGCCGAATATCGCGACGAGAGGACAGGAAGTTGCAGTTATTCGGATGTCGCGGTGTTCAGTTTCCATCCAGTCAAAGTTATGACGACTGGAGAGGGAGGAATGCTTTTGACGAATGACAGGCAACTTTGGGAGAAGCTGTGCCTGCTGAGGTCGCACGGCACGACGCGCAATTCCGATCAAATGGCGAGCGAGAGCCACGGGAGTTGGTACTACGAACAAGTGCTGCTCGGTTACAACTATCGAATGACGGATATTCAGGCTGCTTTGGGTATATCGCAGCTGAGTCGTCTGGATGAATTTCTCGCCCGTAGACGGCTGTTGGCACGCCGCTATGATAAGTTGCTCTCGGGGCTTGCCGTACGTACTCAGATGGAGGTGGCCACGGCGCAATCCGCGAATCATCTGTATCCGGCACGAATTGTTAGTCCCAACGTCGATCGCCGGCAGGTCTTCGATCAACTACGTTCCGCCGGAATTGGTGTCAACGTACACTACATTCCCGTTCATACCCAACCCTATTACAGCGCTCTAGGGTTCAAGCGTGGCGATTTCCCCGAAGCTGAGAAGTACTACGCTCAAGCTATTAGTCTGCCGCTGCATTTCGAATTGACCGATAGTGATCAAGATTACATTGTTGCGGAACTGGAGCGGGCACTTGCCGAGCACCCTGGAGTTGCCTAATCGGCATGTCGAGTCTCCGAATGAAACTTGGACTCGGAACTGCTCAGTTGGGGATGAACTACGGTATTTCTAATGTATCCGGAAAATTTCCGGAGCACGAAGTCAAGGATCTTTTGGACTACGCATCGCGCGCAGGCTTGACGATCCTCGATACCGCCAATTCATACGGGGATAGCGAGGCGGTGATAGGGCGCGCAACGCGAGGCGAGCAGCGCTTTACAGTAGTAACAAAGACGATTCAGCTGGGTGGCAACGAAATTACGCCCCGGGAGTTGAGAGCGGTAGAAGATGCTCTGCGCGCTTCGCTGGACCGGCTGAAGAGTACGAGCATCTACGGCATCCTCATCCATAAAACGGCCAATCTGTTGTGCCCGGGAGGGGATTCGCTGTACGAGTTGTTGATTCGGTGGAAACGGGAAGGTCTGGTGGAAAAGATAGGTGTATCCGTATACGACGGAGCTGAACTGCGAAGTCTGGCCGATCGATTTCCCCTCGATCTCGTGCAGATTCCACTGAATGTATTTGATCAGCGGCTGTTAACCGATGGAACTCTGCGCTGGCTCAAGTTCGCGGGTGTTGAAGTTCACGTCAGGTCGGTATTTTTGCAAGGGCTGCTGCTCATGAATGCAAACGAACTGCCGGCACAAATGCAACGATTTGCATCTCGAATCGCCGAATATCGGCACTACCTTGCGGAGTCAAATCGCTCGCCACTTGAGGGCGCGCTTGGATTTGTCAAACACCTTGCGGAAGTGGACGTGGCATTGATTGGCGTGAATTCGCGCGCACAGCTGCAGGAATGTATCGAATCCTACGATCGCGCGGAAGACTTGGATTTATCGGACTTTGCGTGCAATGACCTGGATTTCGTCGATCCGCGTCGCTGGAAAGTTCAATGATTTGTGCGCAGGATTCCGCACGGCTCAGGCTCGGCGTGATCGGCATGAGCAAGGACAACGGCCACCCGTATTCATGGTCAGCGATCATCAACGGTTATGACCGGGATGCCATGGCCAGTTGCCCGTTTGCCGCTATTCCCGAGTATTTAGGACGACAAATCTTCCCCGGGGCCGCCCTTTCCGGTGCCGAGGTCACGCACATTTGGACCCAGGATCGACATATTTCCGAACATGTAGCGCGTGCTTCGCTGATTCCCAACGTCGTCGACCGTCTGGAATCGATGGTGGGTGTCGTTGACGGAGTACTCTTGGCTCGCGACGATGCCGAACATCATCTCGAGCATGCAGAAGTATTTCTGCAGGCGGGAATGCCGATTTATATCGATAAGCCCCTCAGCTTGAGCCGACGTGGGGCCCTGCGGTTGTTTGGGATGACTCAATATCCAGGACAAATATTCTCATGCACGGCGTTGCGCTACGCCCGTGAGCTAAAAATGACCGCCGCTCGGCGCAGGACAACCGGAGACGTGCGATTCATTGATGCGATAGTGCCGAAGCAATGGAACACCTATGCCGTTCATGTGATTGAGCCGGTTTTGGCCACGTTTCCCGAAACGGATCAGGTAGTTGGCCATCAGCACAGTTCAATCGACGGGATTACGCAGCTATCCGTAGTATGGAACAGCGGAGTTCAAACCAGGTTTACGAGCACGGGAACGCCAGGAGCAGCCATCGCCGTAACGGTCTACGGAACGCGCGGTGCCATGCGCTTGACGTTCCGCGATTCCTTTTCCGCGTTCAAAGCCGCGCTAGCAGACTTTATCGTCAGTGCCAAATGCAGGAGCGGCGTGATCCCGCAGGAGGCGACACTGAAAGTCGTCGATTTGATCGAAATGGGTTGCAGCCGATGAGGAGCCGGGGGTAATTGCAATGAGTGCGCGAATTGTCAAGTTCAACAAGTCACATGAGCTTCTTGCCAGGATTCAAGCGGTCATTCCAGGAGGAAGCCACACTTACAGTAAAGGCTTCGACCAGTTTCCGTACAGATCGCCGCAGCTCGTTACCCGGGCGGAAGGCGCCCACTGCTGGGACGTTGACGGAAACAGGTATATCGATTGGGCGATGGGTAATCGCGTGATCATTCTCGGTCACGCCTACCGTGCGATTAATGAAGCAGTAAAGCGCCAGATAGATGAAGGAATCAATTTCACGAGACCTGGAATTCTCGAACTTGAGCTCGCGGAATACCTGATTGCGATGCACCCATGGGCCGAGATGGCAAAATTCGGCAAGAACGGCTCGGACGTCACGACGGCTGCAGTAAAACTCGCGCGTGCATTTACGGGCAGAAAATATGTTGCGGCTTGTGCGGATCACCCTTTTTTTTCGATTCACGACTGGTTCATTGGCGCAACAGAAATGAGCGCCGGCATTCCGGAAGAAGACAGGCGTTGCACCGTCAAGTTTCGCTACAACGACATTGAAAGTGTCGAACAGTTGTTTCAGCAATATCCTGGTCAAATCGCCTGCCTCATTTTGGAGCCTGTAAAGAATGACGAGCCAAGAGATCATTTTCTCGAGAAGCTGCGCGCCTTAGCCACACGCGAGGGGGCTATCTTGATATTCGATGAAATGATCGCGGCTATGCGCTTCGATGTGCGCGGTGCTCATCATCTCTACAAGGTCTATCCGGATTTGGCGACGTTCGGAAAGGCTGTTTCCAACGGATTTAGCTTTTCCTTTCTCGTGGGCAAGCGAGATATTATGGAGCTCGGAGGTCTGCAACATGATCGCCCGAGGGTATTTCTTTTGTCGCAGACCCACGCCTCGGAAACAGTCGGTCTCGCCGCATGTCGCGCAACAATGGAAGAGTGCGTCCGTTTGAATGTCTCGGCTCACGTGTGGCGAATGGGGAGCCGTCTGGTGGCTGGTTTTCGTGAAATCGCTGTGAATGAGGGGGTGCAGGACCACGTTAGGATAATCGGCTTCGACTGCAACCCGCAGATCCTTTGCACCCGAAGCGATGGAACCTATTGGCCGGAACTTCACACCAGCTTTCACGAAGAAGTCGTCGCGCAGGGAGTGTTGATTCCATGGATCTCGATTACCTATTCGCACGGCGACGCGGAGCTCGAGCATACTCTCGCCGCACTTGCAGCTGGAATGCAAAAAGTGCGGCGGCTACTCGAGTCGGGCGCGCCGATCGACGCGTCCTTCGAAGGCAGCGCCTCAAAGCCAGTGTTTAGGAAATACAATCGCTGTCAGCAGGGCATATGCGGTCGCGAACACTCTGAGGCTCCGAAGTTGCAATGCTGCCGAGATGCATGAAATGAAGTCGGTCGGCGCATTGATTCCAATCCGGTTGGACTCGACCAGGCTACCGCACAAGGCGCTGCAGGACATCGAGGGTATGACCGCGGTGCAGCGGCTGATCACGCAAATCGCTTCTTGCAATCTCATAGGTCGCGAGCAAATTGTCATTTGCACGACTGAGCGATCCCAAGACGATGCGCTCGTTCCGGTGGCCGCGGCCTTGGGAATTCGAGTTTTCCGCGGCAATACCAACGATTTAATCGACAGATTGTACCGAGCAGCCCTGCAGCATCAATTCGATGTAGTCCTCCAGGTGGACGGCGACGATATCTGTGCGGCCCCCTTTTACATGGTGAAATGTTTGGAATCTGTGTTGCAAACCGATGCGGAGGTTGCTAGTTGCTCCGAGGGGCTTCCGTTGGGAGCTGCTAGCAAGGCGTTTCGCTTCGAGTGTCTGGAAGCGATCTACAAATCGTACGTGCCCGGCACGAATGATACCGGGTTTGGTTACTATCTCACCAAATCGGGGATGTTCAAACAGACTGCTGTTCCAGTAGTCGACTCGCAGCACGTCATGCCTGAATTGCGTCTTACCCTCGACTATCCCGAAGACCTCGAGCTGTTCCGTGCCATATTCCGGCATTTGCGCGGACCAGAGGATAGGGCGGTGCCACTTGAGGAAATTTGCGCGCTGATCGCGTCGCATCCGGAACTCAAGGGCGTGAATGCCAGCTTGGACCAGGGCTACTGGGATAGAACTCGGGAAATCATGGCGCGTCATCCATTGAAATTACGAGTCGGAAACAAAACCATTGTGCTGAACGTTGAGTAACTGCGGCATGAAGATCGGCGTCGTTGGCTTGGGATCCATGGGCAAACGCAGAATGCGCGATCTGAAGGACCTTAACGTTGAGGTCGTCGGATTCGACATTCGTGAAGACCGAAATGCCCAGGCAAAAGATACCTTTGGATTCAGAACATTTGATTCATTCGATGCCCTGATTGCGTGTGGCGTGCAAGCAATTGTGATTTCGACGCCACCAGATTGTCACGTGTGCTACTACGACCTGTGCTATCAGCACCGCCTGCCTTACTTTTCCGAGGCGAACATTTTTACGCCGTCGGTCTCTTGGTTTGAGTCGCGTGAGAAATCATCGGGTGTACAAGGCTATCCGTCGGCTACTTGGAGATTCCATCCGCTGGTCCAAGAAATGTGCCGGAGAATTGATTCGCTTGGTATTCGGAAAATTAATTCATTTTCACATCAGTACGGTGGATACCTGCCGGACTGGCACCCGTGGGAAAACTATACGGATTTTTATGCGGGTAGAAGCGGCACTTGCGCAGCGCGCGAAATGGTGCCATTCGAACTCGAGATCCTCGTGGACGCGTTCGGCCCGGTCGCACAGGTAAGCGCGATTAAAACGCAAGCGCGTTCATGGGAGGCGAATTTCGACGACACTTACCACATGCTATTGCAATTCGAGCGCGGAGTCGTGGGAACTTTCGCGATCGAGCTGCACCAAGTCGCTCCGGTGAGAGTCACGCGGATTTCTGCGCGGGATGAAATCCTGGCTCTTGACTTGGGCGCGCAAGAGCTCAGGGTCTTTGACCGAGTCTCTGATTCATGGCAATTCGTCAGGCCGAAATCACTTGTCCAGAATTGGGGGTTTCATTTTGAGCAGGTATACCAAGAGGAGATCCGGAGCTTCCTTGCGGCGCTGAGCGGTTCGCCGTACCCGAAGACGTGGAGTGAAGATCGTCACTTGTCCGATGTTCTTTACGCCGCCGAGTTGAGTCATGGCACGGGACGCGCTGTGCGTATAAGCGATGTGGCAACAGCATATGACGGCATTAGCTGGATAAATGGTCAGGGCTGAAGAATCTGTGGTGCGTGCATTGGTTGCGATCAGGGTCGATGCATCTGCGCAAATGGGGCTGGGTCACATCCAGCGCTGTCTGACCCTCGCCAATGCTTTGCGAAAGCAAAGCGTCCGGTGCAGATTCATCTGCCGGTTCGTACCGGAGCAATTTGCGGAGCTGATCGCGTGTAATGGACACGATCTGTTGCGCTTACCAGCAGCCGATTCTGGAGATGCGGATCAGATTGGATCGACGCACGAAAGGTGGTTGGGAGCAAGCCAGACCGAGGATGCCAATCAGACTGCAGGGATGTTATCCACGAACAGACCCGATTGGTTGATTGTCGACCATTACGGCATCGATGTCCGCTGGGAGGCCGCGATGCGGCCATTCGCGAAAGCCATACTAGTAATCGACGATCTGGCCAACAGGTCTCACGACTGCGACGTATTGCTGGATCAGAACTACGTGGTCGATGGTGCCGATCGTTACTCATCTCTGGTTCCCGCGTCTTGCAGACAGATGCTCGGTCCGCGCTATGCGCTGCTGCGGCCGGATTTCGCGGAGCTGAGGGACGTCAGGCTGAATCGCGATGGCAGCGTTGCGCGCGTACTTGTCTTCTTTGGCGGTGCTGATGAAGATAACTACACTGCGCTCGCACTCGATGCACTGGATCGGTTGGGGCGATTCGACCTGGCCGTCGATGTGGTCGTCGGACTCATGAATCCGCATCGATCCGAAATCGAAACGACGTGCGGGAGACGACCCAATACACGATTTTTCTATCAGGTGAACGATATCGCCCGACTCATGGCGGAGGCGGACCTTGCTTTGGGAGCGGGCGGCAGCGCTACCTGGGAGCGATGCAGTGTAGGTCTTCCGACTCTCGCGTTGGTGGCCGCGGATAATCAGCGACGCTTGACGGGTGATTTATGCGACTTCGGCGCCGTTTTGTCCCCATCCAGCGAGTCCGGAGTCGGCTTACGCAATGAATTTATTGCGCTATTGGGCGCGATGTTGAGCAGCAAGGCTCTTTTACGCGGTATGACACGCCGTTGCAGGGATTTGGTGGATGGTTTGGGAGCCCAGCGAGTTGTGGGTACCATGTTGAGCGTCGGCACCTTGTTGCGGCTGGCGACCGAAGACGATTGCCAGCGAGTGTATGAGTGGCGCAATCATCCGTCTGTTCGCAGTGTGTCACGGGTCCAGACATCTTTTTCCTTGGATTCCCATAGGCGATGGTTTGCTGAAGCGCTTCGCAATCCGGATCGCTTAATCCTGGTTGCAGAGTGCTCCGGTCAGCCGATCGGCGTCGTGCGATTTGACATCGCCGGGGAATCTTCGGAGGTATCTGTATATCTATCTCCTGACAAGCTAGCCGGAGGTTGGGGATCGGAAGTATTGGCGCTCGCCACCCAGTGGCTCAAGGAACATCGGAAAAATGTACGCGACATCGTCGCGGAGGTTCTGCCGGAGAATCTCGCGTCGCGAGGCGCGTTCAAGCGCGCGGGATATCAGGAAAGCAAAGTGACGTTAGTCAGGAGGTTGGTGTAGCCATGACGGCAGATTCATTTGCAATTGCCGGACGCAAAATCGGTCCCGACAGCCCGCCGTTCATCATTGCAGAGATGTCCGGTAACCACAATCAGTCGCTCGAAAGCGCTTTGCAGATCGTGGATGCCGCCGCGAAAGCCGGCGCGCACGCACTCAAGATTCAGACTTATACCGCTGAGACGATGACCGTGGACCTCGTTGAAGGGGAATTCTCGATTTCGGATCCAAACTCTCTATGGAACGGATCATCTCTGTTTGGTCTGTACCAAAAAGCCCACACGCCTTGGGACTGGCACGGCCGCATCTTCGAACGCGCACGCAAGCTCGGTTTGATTCCTTTTAGTACGCCGTTTGACGAAACCGCCGTTGAATTCCTCGAGTCGCTGAATGTTCCGTGTTACAAAATCGCTTCCTTTGAGAACACCGATATCCCGCTGATTCGACAAGTCGCTGCGACGGGCAAGCCGCTTATCATCTCTACCGGAATGGCGACAATGGCCGAGCTGGACGAGTCGGTGCGCGCGGCCCGTGGAGCAGGCTGTAAGGATCTTGTCCTGCTCAAGTGCACGAGCACGTACCCCGCAACTCCCGAGAATTCGAATCTTGCAACAATTCCTCACTTGCGAGGGACTTTCGACTGTCAAGTTGGCCTATCTGATCATACGATGGGAGTGGGAGTGGCTGTGGCGGCCGTCGTGCTGGGTGCAACGGTCATCGAAAAGCACTTTACATTGCGGCGCGCAGATGGCGGGGTCGATTCGGCGTTTTCGCTGGAACCGTCAGAAATGAGTTCGCTAGTCGTTGAGAGCGTGCGTGCGTGGCAGTCACTGGGGCGCATCAGCTATGGGCCAACCGCCGCCGAGATGAAGTCGCTCGCATTCCGGCGCTCTCTCTATGTGATTCAGGATATTAATCAGGGTGAGATACTCACTCGGGAGAATATGCGCGCCATACGTCCAGGCATGGGACTGCCGCCCAAGTTTTACGAGCTGGTGCTGGGCCGCCGTGCTTCAAGGCCGATACGAAAAGGGACACCGCTTTCCTGGGACCTGATCGGCTGACCGATCGAGAAGTAGAGTGTACTGGGACAAAACCGATCATGCGCGCGCGTTCGCAATGCTCGATCAAGTTGATCTGCCGATGCGCACTTACGTAAAAGAATTGCTCGACGAATATCACGGCGAGCACAGACCTCAGCGGTATTACGACATCCTTTTAGGATACTGGTTGCAGTGGCTCGCGCACGCCACAATTGTGGCGATGGAATTACCAAGCGAGGTCGGCGAAAAGACCTGTCAAAATATATCTTTGACTTGCTTTGCAACGGAAGGCGAATTTTCTGAACGTGTGTCGAATGACGAACAGTTCCACGCTCTGCTCCGCGTGCTTCTTGAGAACAGCGGGAACCGTCGGCTCGATTTCGACTCAACGACGATTTTATTCAAATACGTTTCACCGAGTGCAGGCGGAATGATTAGCAGGCTGGTAAAGCGATGCCTGGCGAAAGTAGGTGCCGACGATGCGATCCTGGTATGTCTTCCTTACGCCAAGTGTTCAAAATTGGACTGGATGACCTTTGTTTTCCAGGCTAGAAAGGTAATGCGATGGGACGATCTGGAGGACCGGATTCCATCATTTCCTGTCGCCATCGACAGCAATTGGAGGCTGGCAAAATACAGGTCAGCCGATTCCGATCCGCTTAGCCTTCTTTCAGCGATCAAACGCTTGGTGCCGCTATTGATTCCCGTGGCTTACCTCGAGGCATTTGGTGAATTGCGGCGAGCTGTCATGCGTTCACGGATCGGCAAGCCTCAGGGACTCTACTCCGCCAACGCCTTGTATGGTCACTTGCCCTTCAAGCTATTGGCGGCGGAGCATCAGCAGACTGCG
>Ga0210406_10006966_pt1 | contig 11595 bp, 10 predicted proteins | sample IncBWC30MmetaG_FD_155454 | JGI IMG/M metagenome (GOLD analysis project Ga0210406, IMG submission 155454) | Forest soil microbial communities from Barre Woods Harvard Forest LTER site, Petersham, Massachusetts, United States - Inc-BW-C-30-M | ecosystem: Environmental > Terrestrial > Soil >... | reverse complement strand
TCGCGCATCAGGTGGTGCCGCGCTTGGTGAAGGAAGGGATCGCTGTGCTGGGGATGAAGCCGATGGCGTTTGGCGACGTGCTGAAAGCCGGCGTGGCCACGCCGATCGAATGTCTGCACTATGCGTTGAATCTTCCAACGTCGGTGGTGATTAACGGATGCGACTCAATGGAGCGCCTGGATCAGGCTTTCGAGGCGGTGCGGACCTTCAAGCCGATGTCCGAGCAGCAACTCCAGGCGATCGTTTCGAAGACCAAGGAAGCCGCGATGACTGGGAAGTTTGAGCTTTTCAAGACGACCACGCAGTTCGATGGAACAGCCCAGCATCCGGAATGGATGGGCTGAGGTTAGGCTTCGCTGCAGCGATCGATCATAGCCAAGCTATCGTGGCGATCCTTGCGCGGGCGCTCGGACTCGTCAGGCAAAGCTGCGAACTGCGGCGGCTTCATCGTCAAACACTTCAAATACGGTGTAAAGTTTGGTGATCTGCAGCAAGTCCTTGACCCGCTTGCTCAGGCCAAGCAACTTCAGCTGGCCGCCGTGATTGGTTACGGTCGTGAAACTGGAAACCATTTCTCCAATCCCCGAGCTATCGATATAGGAAACCTCGCTCAGGTTAATCAGAATCTTCTTCTCGCCCTTGTTGGCTAAATCCCGGATCGTATCCCGAAAGCTACTGGCGCCCTCGCCCAGGGTAATTCGACCGGTCGAATCGATTACTGTTACGTCGCCCACTTTGCGTGTGCTGAGTTTAACGCTCACGAATTGGAACCTCCTCAAATATTTTTCGGATCTCTTCAACTGGCTTTCGCCAGGTACTTCACCATTCGCACTTCGGTCCCACCCGGCTGCCCGCGGCGAACCTGAAACTCGTCTACGAACGCCTGAATCAGAAGGAGCCCGCGTCCGGACTGCCGCAACAGATTTTCCTCCGCCAGCGGATCAGGCACGTTCACCATTTCAAAGCCTTCACCTTCATCGGCGATCACGACCGTCAGGCGATCAGGGCCTTTGGTTACGGAAACATGCACCTTCTTGCGCGCGTTGTAACGGTTGCCGTGAACCACGGCATTCACCATGCTCTCACGAACCGCCATTCCTAACTGATGTAACTCTTCTTCTCCAAAACCAATAGCATGCGCCTCCTCGAGAACCGCAGCCTCCGCGATTTCCACGCTGTCCAGATTGGAATCGAGCAGCATGTGGCGGTCTGGCATAGATTCGCTTAGCGGGCCGCAGCGTGGCCAAGTCGAATGTTTACAATAGAATACTCAGACCTGGAAAGTCAAGAACGAGGCCGCGTCTGATGGTGCCGCGCATCAGCAATATTCGACCCTGGGGACGTACGCTCAATCAAGGGCTTGATCTGTGGAGCCAAGTCCTTGAAGATCTGCACCGCCAAGGCGCTGGTGAACCGATAGGATGCCGCTTTCGAGCCCGGCACGTAGGCAACGATGGTCCCGTAGAACCGGTCTCCCACCATGAAAACAAATGTCGCGGTACGGCTCACTGACTTGGAGCCAATAACATGCCCGGATGCCGAGAAGCTCTCCATACGGTTGTCTCCCGTACCGGTCTTGCCGCCCACCGGAATCATTTTGCCATTCGACAAAACGACCGACTTGACCGCGCGACGGCCGGTCCCGTTCTCAACGACCCCGACCATCTCGTAACGAACCAGACTGGCGATCTCAGGTGCAATTACGCGTTTTCCGGCCGGGCTGCCGCGGCTCACGATGGTCTCGGTCGGAGTGCCTTCGCCAAAGTGCAATTGGTCGATCTTCATGGCCGGATATCGAATGCCGCCGTTCATCACGATTCCTGCCAGCTCGGCCAGCGCCGCAGGCGTGTCGCCTGATACTCCGATGGTGGTTGCGTACGAAGGAACTAATGAGTCGAACGGATAGCCTTGCCGCTTCCAGGATTTCCAGATCTCGCGGAAAGCATCCTGCTCGAGTAACGTACGGATACGATTATCCTGGGCGGTCTTATGTTCCGTCTTGAAGAGCCACCAGTACACTTCCTGCCGTTGCCGCGTGCTGCTCGCCTGAATGTCTTTCAAATGCGCGCCAGGATGCACTTGGAGGTAGTTAAGCATCCATAACTCGAGTGGGTGCACGCGCGCCAAATAGCCGCGGTCAGACAGATTGAATTTCTCGGGTCCATACTTCACGTAAAGCTTGGCGGGATCCTCGCGCACCAGCGCGCCGGGTTGGAAATGAGCCCGCATGAAAGCCGCGAACTGGTCCGGGCTGGCGGCCGGGCGTACGGATCGATAGATGACGGCGACGCGCAGCGGCGTTAGATGCACCCTGCCATGCAAGAGCGTTTCGAGTTTCTGATCGGGCGATTGGCCGCGATACCTGTCATAGAAACGTCCCAGGTAGAGCCGCCCTTCCTGGTCGGCGAAGCGGGCAAGATATTGCTTTCGGGCCGGATCGTTCCAATCTTGGAGGACTGCAGGCGAAGCGCCCGGCACGCGGAAACGATAATAGTTCACGATATCGCGCATCAGCCGGATGAACGCCAGGTTAACCGAATTCTGGAAAGCGGCACTCACGGTGAACATCTGGCCATTCTCAAATTCCTCGAAATTCTCGAAGTGATGCACGCCGCCGGCTGTGAAAAATGTCTCGCCTGGATTACCGGAATATTTGCGCTGCAGCGCGGCTTGCAGCATAGTCTTCAGGCTACGATCTTGCGCCGTCGCAAGGTACTTTAGCGCCCATTCGGTCAGATGATCGTCCGGCTTGGTGGCCACCCCCTTTAGTTTTTCGGACGAGAGCGCCGCGTATTGCTGGTAGAGGGCGGCGACGATCTCCAGGTAGGTAATCAGAGTTCTCAGCTTGGCCGTTGAGCCGAGTTCCAGTTTCGTGTCCTGATTAATATTGAGAGGCTGATTCAAGTTGTCGGTCTGAACCCGCAGCAGGTTCACACCCGAACCTCGCTCGTAGAGAGTAAAACTATAAACCACTTTCGACGGGTCGGCCTGCTCTAGAAGTTGATACTGCGACAGCCCGGCCGCTTGCGCTTGTTTGGGATCAGCGACGCGTTCGAAAAACTGCGTGATACTTTGCTGTGCGGTTTGATCGATGGTGGTATGGACAGACAGATCCAGGCGGTCGAGCTCGTATGTGCTCGAGAGTCCGAGCAGTGGCAGCAACGCTACCCGAACAGTATTGGCGGCTTTATTTTCGACGAAGTTTTGCGGTCTGGCGGCGGGAGCGCGCTTCAAAGGCTGCACACGAGCCCTCAGCGCCAAGTCGCGCAACTGGGTCGAAATGATCCCTCGTTCGCATAGCGCGAAGAGATAACGATCCGTCTGAAAGGCCAAGTTATCCGGATCATCCACCAAATAACGGGCGGGCGCGCGCAACGCCAGAAGTAGCGACAATACTTCCCGATACCCTAACGCGCGATCCAACAGCTGGCTAGGACTAAGATTCGATTCAGGAACGAGAAGAAGCGGGTCGACCTTAGAAACATCGACGCCGTACCACGCCCACAACCCGTCACCGAGCCCTTCGACATCACCGTACCCAGCCGACGCGGCCAGCGGAATCGAGTTGAGATAATCGCGTACGATCCCTTGCTGTGCCGCCTGCGTGGCGGTTCCTTGTTGGTAAGCCGCCAATGTCGCGGAGGTCATCTGCCGGAATTTTTCGAGCGGTGAGTGCGTCCGGCCACCGGGCGAATGCCGCATTTTTTCGAGTTGCGTCGCCAACGTACTGCCGCCGATGACCGGATGACGCGGATCGATCACATGCAAGCCGTAGTCCAGCACGGCCTTCATTGAACGGTCCCATTCGACCGCCGGATTTCTATTCGGGTACCTCGAATCCAGCATGTGCCGGTTTTCGATAAACAACAACGTAGTCACCACCAATGGAGGGATATCGGCGTAAGTATGGTAAATGCGCTTCGGCTTCGCGGCGGCGAATAAATCCCGTCCGTCACGATCGGTGATCTTCAGCCCCGCTTGATCTTTCTGTGGATAGACCGGATATACGCCCGTGCGTGTGAGGATGGAGTAAAACCTCGAATCCTCGGCCTGGGCATCGACGTGAAATCCCGCGGCTTGTAAGCGCGGGAGGAAAACAGGCATGCGTGCGTAACCGAGCGCCCAATCATAAGGACCGGCAGCTGGGTAGTCGATGGCATGGCTTGGGCCGTCACTGATGCGGTATGTAATGTGCCTGTCCGCCGCCCGAAAAACCAGCGACTGCAGCCAGGAATTTCTTAGCTCGAAAATAATGCCCGCGATCACCACCAGAGCGATCAATGCGACGACCGTAATCCGCTGGAATCGCCTAGACTTTAGAAGAGATGGCCAACTGATACGGGATAATAGCGGATAATCCGTGGCCCATTCGTTTCCGCGACCGTTCACGCCAGCCCCCGCATCTTCGATGCACGAGAATGCCCAAGAGTCGCACTGTCACCACTGTTTAACGCCGGTCCAGCACAACTGGATACCGAGCGTTATCAGCCACAGGGACAGGGCCACACGGAACGCCCGTTGGGGAGTAACTCCCGCAAGATATGTCCCTGCCAGGGCGCCCAGCAGCCCGCCGATTATTAGCCGGATCAATATTACCGGCTCGTAGTTCCCGGCGCTCAACTGAAATCCGCTTCCGACCAGCGAGACGCACAGTCCGAAGAACAGATCAGTCCCGACGACCTGGGCCGCAGTCAGCGGAGTGATGGCCAATAGAACTAGCGATCCTAATGCTCCTGCACCGGCCGACGAAAATCCGACCTCGGCGCCGATCGGAAGAGTAGCGAAGGGCAGCCATCGAGAACGATCTCGAACCGGCTGTTGCGCGGGTCGAAGCCACAGACGGTATAGATTGAGCGCTGCCATTAGAACGATAGTCGAGCCGAGCGCTGCGAACAGGAATCCTTGCCGCCCAGGCGTGTTCAACTTCGCCAGGAGCACCGACCCGATCAGCACTCCTGGCAATCCGCCCGCCAGCATGTATCCGAGCACGCGGAAGTCTACCATTTTGCGATACAGCTGCATTGGAACAACCAGCAGCTTCACCGCAACGCCAAATGCCAGTGCTGTCCCCACGGCATGCGCGGGCGGCATGTGGAAGAAGAGGATGAGTACCGGCGCCGTGATAATGCCTGCGCCGACACCCGTGATTCCAATCGCGACGGCAATCAGAAATCCAAGGACGATCTCCATATTGGTTTGAGATTCAATCGCTAGCGATGTGGATGCCGCATTCGAGCTTGCGTCCGCCCCACCGGCCGGATCTCAAATTGTCTGGATCGGCCGGCAGTGTGGTGCAAGGCGCGCACCCGATACTGGAATATCCACTGTCATATAGTGGAAGCACGGGAATGCCTCGCCGTTTCAAGTAGCTCCACACATCCGCGTTTGTCCAATCCGCCAGGGGACTCACCTTCAGCAACTGCTGGCCGGTCGGCAGCTTGAAATGATCGACGGTTTGAAGATTCGCGCGCGTTGGGGATTGCTCCCGTCGCAGGGCAGTGAACCAAACGCCGTAGTCGGCCAGGCCCCGGAAAAGCGGTTCCACCTTGCGCATCCCACAGCAACGGTCCGGCGCGCTCTGGTACAGGATGCCGAATTGGGACTCCTGCTCGGCCACGGTGAGTTTGGACGAGAGATTGACCAGGTTTAGTCGCAAACGTTCGGTCATTTGATCGCGATAAGCATAAGTTTCCGGGAAATGGTAACCGGTTTCCAGAAACAACACGGGGACGTCAGGCTGCTCCGCCACCAGCAGATCCACGAGCACCATGCACTCTGCTTGAAAGCTGCAGGTGACACACGCGCGCGAGGGATCTTCAGAAAGCACGCGGCGGATCACGGTTGAAGCTTCTTCGATTTTGCTATCGAGCTTGATTTCGAGCGGCGTCATCTAAATTCCCTCGCCTCCGGTCAGGGATTCATCCGGCAGCAGAATGCCAGATTCCTCCAGCCTTCGAATGACCTCGTCGGCTGCCAGCGAATCGTCCAAGGGCAATTCAAAATCAGACTCTTGGTCTGAAACGAGCAAGACAAGTAAACCTGTCGCACCGGCATCCAGGTCTGTGTCGTTCGTTATAACAACCGAACACCCACGATCGAACAGCTTTCGCTCCAAAAGCCACGCCAGTTGTTCTCTGCGGCCGAGTGCCATGGTTGCACCCGAATGCCGGTAACGTGCAATCCGCTCCGCCGCCGTCACGCGGCCGAGCTTCAACTCGATTGTCCGCCGTGCGCGTTCCGCCTGCACCGCTGAGAGAATCATCCCGGCGCCCACGGTCGCATTGGTTGACGGATCGAGCAGGATGAAGCTGCCAGTGGTGCGGTTAGCCGAGTAAGCGTCGAAATAGATCGGCCGGCTGGTTTCGATTCGCACAACGCCGATAGCGTTCATTTCCAACCGCTCGGCCGGCTCGTGCTCCAGTGTGGTTATATTCACGCGATGCTTTATGGCTTTCACTTCGCCTGCCACACTCTGCGCCGTGTGCTTGACCACATAAGTTTTCGCCGGGTCTAGCGCCTGCTCATTCAGCCACACTACACTGGCATCGAACTGGCGGGCCACCTCAGGCAGTCTTCGCGCGGATGCGATCATATCGCCCCGGCTGATATCCAACTCGTCTTCCAATGTCAGCGTCACCGACATGGGCGCGATGGCTTCCAGAAGGGGCCCATCGAAGGTCTCGATACTCTGTACTTGTGACCGCTGCCCCGAGGGAAACGCCACGACTACATCGCCCGGCCTGACGGCGCCAGAAACAACCTGCCCCGCGTAGCCGCGAAAAGTCTGGTCGGGACGCACCACACGCTGCACAGGAAAGCGAAACGCAGCCGCTCGCACTCGATCGAGCACGGGTACAGTCTCGAGGAACTCTAGCAGGCTAGGCCCTTCGAACCACGACATCTCGCGGCTTCGACGCACGACGTTGTCGCCTTCAAGAGCGCTTATGGGTAAGAAATAAACTTGAGGAGTGGTATCTAGAAGTCCCAGGAATTTGCTGAACTCTCGCTCGATCGCGCGAAAGACCGCTTCGTCATATTCGACCAGGTCCATCTTATTCACCGCGATCGCAAAGTTCGGAATGCCCAGCAGCGATGCAATATAGGCATGCCGGCGCGACTGGGGCAAGATGCCGTTGCGCGCATCGATCAGAATGATCGCCAGCTCCGCGGTCGAGGCGCCGGTGGCCATGTTGCGCGTGTATTGCTCGTGACCCGGAGTGTCGGCAATGATGAACTTGCGCCGCGCCGTCGCGAAGTAGCGATACGCGACATCGATTGTTATGCCCTGTTCGCGCTCGGCCCGCAAGCCGTCAGTCAGCAGCGAAAAATCGATCGGTCCCGCCGACCGGTTCACCGACGCCTTGGTCACCGCCTTTAATTGGTCTTCGTAAACATTCTGCGAATCGTAAAGAAGCCGGCCGATGAGTGTTGATTTACCGTCATCCACGCTTCCGGCGGTAGTAAATCGCAGGAGATCCTTAGCTTGCTCCTGGGCGAGGAAAGTTTCTATGTCGAAAGCGAGCGCGTTGTCTGCCAGAGCGGCCATTAGAAATATCCTTCACGCTTCTTCATTTCCATCGAGCCGTCCTGATCATGATCAATCACCCGGTTCTCGCGCTCCGAGCGCCGGAACGAAACCAGCTCCTCAATGATTTTGGGAACGGTGTCGGCGTCGGATCGAATTGCGCCGGTGCAGGGGCTGCAACCAAGCGAACGCATTCGGCAGTGCACCCATTGGACCTTTTCGCCAGGAAGCATGGGGATAAACGGCTGCTCGACTGGAATCAAAGTGTCGCCACGAACCAGCATTTCGCGGTCTTTGGCGAAATACATGGGCACAATCGGAATTTTCTCGACATGGATGTACTGCCAAACATCCATCTCGGTCCAGTTCGAAAGCGGAAACACCCGCAAGCTTTCGCCCGGTTCGATTCGCGCGTTGTAGAGGTTCCACAATTCGGGCCGCTGATTCTTAGGATCCCATTGCCCCTTGGCGTCGCGAAAAGAAAAAATGCGCTCCTTCGCCCGCGACTTTTCTTCGTCCCGCCGCGCCCCGCCGATCGCCGCATCGAACCCGCCGGCGTTCAGGCCATCCAACAGGCCTCTCGTTTTGAGCAACCCGCAGCAGCGCTGCGTCCCCAGCCGGAACGGATTCGCTCCTTCCGCGATCGCTTGCTGATTGGTGTATACGATCAACTTCGCGCCCACTTCGCGCGTGTAGCTATCACGGAATTCGATCATCTCGCGGAATTTGTAGGTGGTATCGATGTGCAGTAGCGGGAAGGGAATCGCGCCCGGATGGAAAGCCTTCTGGGCCAGTCTTAGAAGCACCGAGGAATCCTTGCCGATCGAGTACAACATCACCGGCCGCTGAAACTCCGAGGCAACTTCGCGCAAAATGTGGATGCTTTCGGCTTCGAGCAGCTTAAGATGGCCGAGCTGGGTCATCATTCGGAGCTTACCACGTAATCTACTTAATGTCTATAGAGATTGCAATGTTTACGAGGCAAGTCCTTCTTTTCTAAGGTCATCCAGAAGCTCTCCCTGCGCGTTCCGTGGATACCCGAAGTCCCAGAAAGGCTCCCCGGCTGAAGTTTCCCAGACACGATTTTCGCGGTCGGTCAGCAGGGCTTCGAATCGCCGATCCAGTTCTTGGACTTCGCCATCCAGACCAACCATCGCGATAATTCCGCGCAGATCCAGATCGTTGCGGTAGTCTTCCAATCCCAATTTGTAGCCGCGCTCGACGGACTCGACGAACTTCCGCCAGCGGTCGATCAAACCGGCGCGCCCGGCCCGAACGACATGCTCGGGATATCCGTTATCGCGAAGATAGGCGACCAACTGCTCGTCAGTCATAGGCCCGTCTGGCTTGCCGGCGGAAGTAGCGCTCACCGTCGTTGGGGATGAAGAATGTTCGGATGGTGCCGTCCGCATTATAGGCGCCGAAATAGCCGTGACGCCGGTCGAATCGACTGAACTCGCCATTCGATCGTCTGGCTTCCAGAATCGGACCGCCCAGTGGTGCATCTCTCAACTCCTGCGCCAGGCGAAGATACTCTTGCTTGCTGATATTGCCAAACTCGGAGCCATGCTTGCTGTAATGCTCGTCGAGTTGTGCCCGGCTGCGGAAACTGGGTCCGCTGGCCCATAACAGAGCCGGGATCAGAAGACCCGCGATCAGACGACAGATGATCGTTCGCATGGCACTCTCAGACCCTCCGAGACCGTCCCGTAAACCAGGTGCGCACCGAATTCGCCCGCTTCCGTACTAATCGGGGATTTCGTTGCGGTTCGGATAACCCCTGAGCTAGGACCGCAATCATGTGGGCGCCCAGCCAAACGGCGGCGCCGAACAGGGACCCAAATCCCGTTCGGACGGCAGGAATTGTTTCGGCGGCCACGCCATAGGCGGCTCCGACGGCGGCGCCACGAAGATAGTTGGACCACCGGCGCGGCGGCCTTTTTCTCCTGGCACGGGGCTAACCTTCTGAGCCAGGGCATAGACCGGCCCCATCAGCGCCACGGTTTCGATTTCCGCCTAAGGCGCATGTGCAGCCTCCCTTTTCTCTTCTTCAGGTAAAGCGGGCACGTCGTCGGGTAAACCTAAACCCGGTGCAATTCTCGCGACTTCGGATAAAAATTGCCTCGCCACGCGGTGCATGTCAAACTCCTGGACGTCTCGCGATCCGGCGGTGGCGAGTAAACGCCGTAGATCCAGATCGCAATTGAGCAGGATCAAAGCGTTTGCAAGACATTCAGGATGGTCCGGCTCAAAAAGGACGCCATGGCGAATTACTTCCGGGACAGCAGCGGCGTTTGCGGCGATAATCGCTTTCCCAGCCGCCATAGCCTCCAGAAATACAATACCAAAGCCTTCCTGAACGCTGGGCAGACAAAAGACGTCGGCTCGATTATATTCGGCGGCGAGCTGATTGATGCTGACGTCGCCGACCCAGGTGATGAACCTTTCGATCCCCAGCTCGCGTGTCATGTCGTGCAATCGACGGCGCTCCGGTCCATTGCCTACAATTCTTACTTCTAATTCGGGCAGCCGGCCGCGGAGCAACGCGACAGCGCGTAACAATACATCCAAGCGTTTACGTGGGTAGAATCGGCAGACCGATAACACGGTGAATTTTTTCGGATTGGGTGTAACGGGATTCATTCGGAAACGATCGCGCCAGGCGTCCAGATCGATCAATTCGGGCACCACCACCGCCTTCCGGACGCCGTATAATTCCTCGAGGCGTTGGGCGCAATAGCGGCTGACGGTTATTACCAGGTCCGCGTGCCGCGCGTGCATCGCCTCCAGGCGGGCTTGAATCGCCATGCTGGCGCGAGTTGCACCACGTTCGAAACGCACCGCGTCGCCGAGTACGCCTTTGATGCACGCGATGTGCGGCTGGCGATTCCACCGGCGGCCATTTCCGACGATTGAATAACCATCGGCATCAATGCCGATGGTCGCGTCCCCGTCGAACCGGCGCCAACGGAGTGTCTCATTAAAAAGGATGCGTGTGGCGAAATAAGCCGGCATAGATACGTGCGGGGCGACTAAATCGACTTCAACTCCTAGCGCTCGCAAGCCCCGGGCCAACGTCCAGGTACCGACGTAGCAACCGCTGCCGCGCTCAAAATTCTGAGGAATTGCTGTGATGAAGTCAAGCCGGCTCATGAACTGTTGCCCGAGCCCAGGCGGCAAGCTGTTCGGTTATCCAATGCGTCGGTTCCCCGGGCTGTTCTCGCCGAACGATTTTACCGTTCCCGGAGCTGCCACGAAGCAGGGGAGACGGCAAAAACCCTGCAACCGCACCGAACACTTTCCGCCTAGACTGCTCTAAGGAGCGACCCTCGCTTTCCTGTCGCCGTCCTCCTTCGGTCCGCGATTTCAGAAGAGGCAAACAGCAAAAGCCCCCTCTAGGCCGGGTGGACGTTCCCATCGTCCACTCAACCATTAGAGGCCCACCCTAAGGATCTAGTTTCGCGATGATTAGTTCTCCCGACCTCGGATTATTCCTCGGTTTTACACCTCGTGAAATGCTAGAATAATGCTTGCTAACCAGATCCTGTAGCGTCCCTTTTAGCCCTGTATTTTCAAGGAGTTAACTCTTGGCAAGTCCTGACGATCCGACTATTCCGCCGACCCCGCCCGGCCCAGGCTCTCAAATACCTCTGGGCGGAGATGGAAGCAACAAAAATATAATCTCGATCAATATCGAAGACGAGATGCGGCGGTCATATCTCGACTACTCGATGAGTGTGATCATTGGGCGCGCTCTGCCTGATATTCGCGACGGCCTGAAGCCCGTTCATCGCCGAATTTTGTACGCCATGTCGGAGATGGGCTTGGCTTTCAACCGCGCCTATCGAAAGTGCGCGGGCATCGTCGGCGAAGTGCTTGGCAACTACCATCCGCACGGCGACCAATCGGTCTATGACGCCCTGGTGCGCATGGCGCAGGATTTTTCGCTGCGCTATCCGCTGGTGGATGGACAAGGAAACTTCGGATCGGTGGACGGCGATCCGCCCGCGGCCTACCGGTACACCGAAGCGCGGCTCTCGCGCATCGACACCGCGCTGCTCGAAGACCTC
>Ga0210406_10006964_pt1 | contig 11599 bp, 20 predicted proteins | sample IncBWC30MmetaG_FD_155454 | JGI IMG/M metagenome (GOLD analysis project Ga0210406, IMG submission 155454) | Forest soil microbial communities from Barre Woods Harvard Forest LTER site, Petersham, Massachusetts, United States - Inc-BW-C-30-M | ecosystem: Environmental > Terrestrial > Soil >... | reverse complement strand
TTTGGCAGAAGCAGCGAGCTCGGCACACGGTCAATAGCCTCCGCGCCCAGCACTGGTCGTTCCTCGCTATCAAGACGAGATATTCCCAGGTGCGGTTGAGCATAGCAGCTCCATCGTTAGAGGATCCGCCCTGCCACCATAGAATTGATCGAGACCTTCCTTAAACAACACACAGTCGGAGTCATGCGAAGCCGCTTCAGCAAACAGGGTGAGACAGGACCGAAACTTTAGATCATCAGGAGAACCCAGGATGTCCAATGCCGACTTTCTCTTGTGACCCATTATCAAGCGCACGTCCTGACATAGGCGACCTCCGAGAAGATGGTCCGCCAGGTATCGCTTAGCGTGGTCTAAATCGCGAATCGCGTGACCGCCGCGCCATACCGCTATGCCCCAAACCAGCCAGCTGGGGAAAGATGAACCACATCCAGTGGGTCCGTTTGCGCCCTTCGGTAAGTTCCTCCGTGACCTGGTCATAGACGTCAGATTGAGCGTTTACGAAATGAATAAGGTCCGCCTCAGTCACCGTACTCTCCAAAGCCGCCAATCGGGATCTTGGGGCAAACTCAAGCGGGGGTCTGCTCATTCGACCTCCACGATCATTTCTACCTCCACGGCGCTGTTTGACGGAAGCGCCTGCATTCCTACCGCCGAGCGTGCGTGTTTGCCCATCTCCGTCCCAAAGAGCTCAACCATCAAGTCGGAGAAACCATTAACGACACGTGGCTGGTCTCCAAAACCTTCTGGCGAATTGACCATGCCGAGGACTTTGACGATGCGTTTAACGCGATCAAGACTGCCAAGCGCAGCTCGCACTTTAGCTAACATGATTAGCCCCACTTGCCGAGCTGTCTCGTAACCCTCTTGCACAGTAATATCTTTACCGACTTTGCCTTTGAACTTCCAATCAGCCCCCGCTGTGTTTCCAGCAAGAAAGAGCAAGTTTCCTACACGCACTGAGTCTACATAGTTGGCTACCGGAGGGGGGACTGGTGGTAGTGTGATATTCCTTTCCCTAAGCCGAGCTTCAGCGCCAGTGGCGGTCTGCGCTGAGAGCTGATTTGACGTAACGACCAATCCTAGAGCACCACAGACGAGCACATATACGAGGCTTTTCATTGTCATCTCCGCATTGTCGCAAGTGGCCTAATAGAGACAGCGCAGGCTGCACGAGTTTTTGAATTCTGCTCGATTGCAACGCTTCGGTTCGGCACAAATACCCAGCAGGCCGGAGTTACCGCAGCTCTCACGTGTTTGAAGGTGTAGGTTTGACGATAGCAGCAATTTCTAGGTCATCTCGTAGCCCACGGTTCCGCAGACCTCTTGCCACTCCCTCGCGGTCGTGCATCCCGCGGTTTTGGCTCATCTTCCACTTTCCCTCAAGCCGCTTGATGACGAACGTAAACCCAATAATGGCGCGCAACATGCTGTCGATGAATGCTTGGGGCGAATCAGATGGAGTCCACGGCCTGGCTTGGCCACGCTCTTGTTGGGCCGTGAGTTCGGTGACGTGACGATGCAGCCAGTTCGCGTCCTCTATAGCCTCAGGCTGACCATAAGCGTGTACAACTGCGTAGTTCCAGGTAGGCACGACTTTTCCATGTTCCGCTTTCGAGGGATACCAGTTGGGAGTGATGTAGCCCTGGGGTCCCTGGAAAATCATCAGTGCCTCGTTGCCCGCCGAAAGGTCCCTCCAGTGCGGATTGGCACGAGCGAGATGACATTCGATGGTACCGGACGATCCATTGGCCTTAAGAACGGTTGGGAGATGGGTCGCATACAATCCGAGCGAACCGGCTGAAACAAGCGTCGCAAAGGGCCTAGCACGCATGAGCTCATGCATACGGCTCAAATCGTCAACGAAAAAATGCTGGGGCTGATACATGTGTCTATGACACCTTTGACGTCGCAACGAGACCTCGAAGCGATCTGGCTCGACGGCCACTACCTAATCGGCAGCGAAGCAATAGAAATAGTCCATCGCCGCCCGTGCTGCGCAGATCGGCCTGGCTGCAGCCGCCGTCCGGCCCACGCGAGGGATGCGATGAATTCCACGACCGTGACGCTGCATCATCGCGCAGGCCCCTCCGGTCGATGTGCCCGACCATCGCCGTTCCTTGGGTGCTGCTGGTCCAGTTGTTGCAGGTCCGATCTTCGCCAGCCGGGAAAGCGCGGCCATCTGGCTGAGATCCGGTGAGAACGTCGGGACGGTTGGGTGCGTAGCCAACGCCGGGGATCATTGCGCCCCTCTCGGTCAACGAGGTTTGCGAGCCGAGTTTGTTATTGTCGCTATGAAGATCGTCGATGTTTTGCGCGACAATTTCCCCTTTGAAATTCTGCCAAGGGCCGTGGCCGATGCGATCATGTGCGTTGCTGGCTGGCTTGCCCTCCGTCGCCTGTGTGTTGAGATAGGCACGCCAGGTCTTGTTGCCTGCGCCCGCGCGTTGCGCCAGTTCCTGACAATGCCGATCAGCGCCTTCGATGCTGCCGAGGTCACCGCCCTTGCCGGGCCCGACCCCGGTCATGAAGTACGTCATGTTAGGCGATTGTGGCGGCGGCTGTTGCGCCTGTGCCGCGAAAAACTCCCCGGAGAATGCGGCAGCACATACAACCAAACCAAAACACATCGCGATTTTCATCCCAGTCATCCATATCATAATTCCCATGGCTGGCGGGTAAGTGCAGGGTCAAGGGTGAACCGCCCGCAAGTAGTTGTCTAGCCTACAGAGCTGTCTATGCCGGTTCAGCGTCACGGATACACAGGCGACGACGTACCATACGTGCGTGCGGTATCAACGGCTGTGCACGCCGGTTCGAGGAACCGACGCGCACTGCGGCGTCGGGCGCCTGCTACCGGCAACATTCGCTAAACCATGGATGAACTTCACAGATTCTTTGCCTTCCTTCTTCGCACTCGTTTCAGGTCTATGGCTCAAAACCGACGCGGGGCCACGAAATGGGGCGAGCCAAAAATGGCACGGCGTCAAACAGAGATAACTTCGGTAAACGAGGCCTTTACTCTGTCTTCAGCGGTATCGGTCTGAATAATAGTCCTACTGCCGAAACCGCCCCTTTGGTCAGTGGTGATCAAATCACGTCGGGAGGACACTGCTGCTCCGGATTAACGGCGCACAGCTAAAGCGACCGATGAGGACAACAAAAATGAGGGATTCGGTGTCGTGTTTACAGCGTTTGATCGCGTTTGGCGGCTGGTCGGTCTAGCCCTCGCATTGGCAACAATCGTCTGCTGGATAACCTTTCTCAGCCACGGGCTATCAAATTACTTTGAGGGGTAGGCATGACTGGGTCTCCCGGTCAAACTCGCCGCCGTACCACCAATTGACCCGAATGTCGCCTTATGGTGCGGGAATTACGCGGCCAGGCTAAGGTGCGAAACGAGCACCTTGCCTTTCGTCTCGGGACCGAACAGCAAGGTGACGACGAACACCAGGGCGGCGCCGACGGTCGAGACCAGCATCGGCACGGCGAAGCCGAGTGGCTGGGTGGCAGCGAACAGGGCGAGCAACGGCCCGGTGAAGCCCCCCCAGATCGCCCCTTGGTGGTAGCAGAAGCCCGACGCGGTCGCCCGCACCTCGGTCGGGAATCGTTCCGATAGATAACTTGGATTCTGCCCATAGATCGCGCCCAGGAATGCGCCCTGCACGATAAAAGCACCCGCGAGCAGGGGGTACGAGTCGACGAAGAGGTAGAACGGCGTGATGAACAAGCCGATCGCACCTGGAATGATCATCGCCCATCTCCGCCCCATCACATCCGCCACGAAACCCCAGGCGCCGCTCGCCAGGAACCCGACAAGATTGGCGAGTGCTATCGGCATGGCGATCGACGCGGCGTCAAGATGGAGATCCTTCTGCAGGTGGGTGGCAAACATGCCGTAGACCGAATAGTAGACGACGAAGCCGCTCGCCATCCACAGACAGGCCGTCAAGGTGTTGCCAAGAACCCGTGGGCGGAAGATCTCGAACAACGGAGCACGAAACTCCTTTTTTTGCTCGGACTGCAGACGGCGATTCTCCTTCCAAACTTCGGGCTCCTTGACATAGATGCGGATCCAAACAACGGCGAGAGCCGGCAGAACGCCGAGCATCAGCAGGCCGCGCCAGCCGATCACATCATAGAGCAGCCCATACGCTGCGCTGGACAGCAGAAATCCGATGCTCCACGAGCCTTGCAGGATGCCGCTCATGATGCCGCGGGAGCGGGCGGGCCACGATTCCATCGCGAGTGCGGCGCCGGCGGGCCACTCCGCGCCCATGCCAATGCCAAGCAAAGCGCGGAACAAGAACAGAAGCGCGAAGGTTGGCGATAGACCTGCCGCAAAGTTGCAGATCGAGTACCACAGGATTGAAATCATCAGGGGCGTCTTGCGTCCGATCCGGTCGGCCAACCATCCGGAGCCGACGGCCCCGACAAGACGCAACCAAAGCGTGATCGTGAACACTGCCGTGACCTCGATCAGCGGAACCTTGAACGTTTCCGCGATCGGCACCATGATTAGCAGGAAGATTGTGAAGTCGAATGCATCAAGGGTCCAGCCCAGCCAGGCCGCTACCCACGCCATCCACTGATCCTTGGTGGGTTCCGTCCACCACGGCATCGGACCGGCCGTCGTTGACGATATTGTCATGTGCGCCCCTCCCGGTGATTTATTGCTTCGTCAACTAGATTCTTCGCACCTCACGCGGTTGCACTGCTCCACAACGCCCGGCCCCGCTGCGCGGCCTCCATATCCATGTGCAAAGGCACTCTGAGAGTTGTGTCGACGATTCCATTCCCTGGCGGGGAATTGCGTAGGCAACGATCGATTCCGTCAGTCCCTCTGGAAAACCGCATTTTATTCTCGGCGCGCGGTACTGCCCAGCAACATTGTTAGCACGAAATAATTCGGCGATACTCACGAAAGTAGGGCAGTATTGTTGACGTGGTGATAGCCCGGACGGATGCTAGAAGGCGTCAGAGCGTTAGTCGGATAGTGTCGGTTTGGGGGTGATGCGCGGCGATGCAGCAAATTGCTGACTGGCTCGAAAAGCTCGGCATGTCCGAGTACGGCGAATGCTTTGCTGAAAACAAGATCGATCTCTCAGTACTGCCCCATCTGACCGATCAAGACCTCAAGGACATTGGCTTCCCACTCGGGCATCGGCGGAAGATGCTGGCAGCAATTGCCCAGCGCGACGCCCAGTTCGGGTCGCCTCTCGATCGTCCCCTTCCTGAAACAGAAATACCGGCAAGCCAAGCTCGCCGGCGTAAAGGTCGGCAAGTCTTCCATCGCATCACCCACGAACACCAGCGCCTGCAATTTCCCCCGCGTGGGAGGGCACCCTACCGATCTGAGTCATGCCGGTTCGGCAAAGGTGCCAGCTTGCCGCTTCGACCCTCAAGCGCGGGGGCCGCCTCTCAAGAGAAGACCCACATGAAAAACATGACTGCCAACGCGGCAACAGCCAGCGTTATAGCGACGGCGGCGACGATCCGTAGGAGTTCGTCCATCGGCGGCTTGCCAGCAGCGATGAGCGTCCGGCGAATCCAGAGTTGAATATGGCCGCTCAGCGGCTTTGCGAACCGAAAACGCGCCATTTTTGCGCTATCCGGAGGCACGGGCGAAATCAGGCGACCGCAGGGAAGTGAAAACGCGACAGGAAGGCGCGGGATGGCTTTTCGATCAGTTCATAACGCGCGATTGAGCCGAGCCACAGTGCCGCGCAAAAGGGCAGGCTCATGAGCAGGCGCAGTTCGCCCGGATCGTTTGTCATTGAAGCCCCTTCCCCCAATATCACCTTATAGACGCAACACAGGCGGGCGTCCACGCGCCGGGGTGCTGCGCTTTACTAGCGACCGTACGGCCTCCCCTTCCGCATCGCCGGATCATCCAGATCGGCGGTATCCGCGCCGCCTCCTACTTCGGCAGCCGCGGGTGCCATCGAAGCCGAAGCATCCATTGAGGCTTGCTGGGCGGGGTGCCGGTAGATCGTTCGCAATGCTTGCCAATCCGGCCGAGGTTCGAAGCGCGAGGCAAACAGAGCGACGGCCGCCAATATCAGGAAAACCACCGATTGGTAGTAAACCGAGACCTGCATGGTCCTCTCCACTGCAAAGATGTATGCCGCGAGGCCGGTTTGGCACCAAAAGATGCGCTCGTCTCATCGGGCTTTTATTCAACTACAGCCGCCGGGCATGAACGTCGCCGCCAACATCGCCCCAAAACCGACACAGAGCGGTCCGCTTGCTGTGATTCTTGGCATGGGCGTCCCTTAACTTGTTCGGCATCGCTTTTAGCACGCGAGGATCCGATGAAAAACTTTCTGGTGTTGTATATGGCTTCTGGGGCTGAGTTCGAGAAAATGATAAAAAACTCCACTCCTGAGCAGCAGAAGAAGGGGATGGACGCGTGGATGAAGTGGATGAATACCAATAAGACGTCCATCGTCGAGGGCGGAGCGCCCTTGGGAAAGACCAAACGCGTTGACTCGAACGGAGCCTCAAATACAAGAAATGAGATCGGCGGCTATTCGGTTGTGCAGGCCGAATCTCATGACGCGGCCACGAAGATATTCGGCAAGGACCATCCCCATCTGCAAATGCCCGGCGCATGGATAGAAATCGTCGAGATCATGCCAATGCCGGGGATGTAGACACCTCGCCGGTCACAGTTCAGCAGAGATTTCGGCGCGGCCGAACAACGCCCTAAATGGGCGATGGAACTTAAGGACGCCCGGAGCCAAGACGGGCAATCAGATCGTCGCGCAGGGGCGCGCCAAGATGGCGAGTGCGGCTCAAAAGCCCGGACCCGAGCAGGCCATCCCGGAAAATTATCAGCCGATTTGCGCGTCGGTCAGCGTCACATGATAGAGCCGCTGGCGGCCCGGGGGTGACTGTCACCAATGGCTTTTTTCTCATTTGCGCGCCAGCCGAATAACAAAATAAAGCTGTGGATAATTATCGTAATGAAAACAACGTCCTTACGACCAGTAACTGACAAAATTTTTGTCGCCACGCCAGTATGGCAAGATGCAGGGAGATAAAGATACGTCGAGGCGAGTTCGATGGTTGACGACGTATTCCGCTCTTACCGCAATCACAATACCGTCGCCCGGGAGGGGAGCGAGACCTCGCGCGGGGGAATAGGCGACCTGCTGGCTGAGTTGGCTCGGCTTACTGGTCAAGGCGATCCCTACCGCAATGGCGGCCGCGACGACGGGTCTTTCCAGGCTAGGGAGGACGACACCTCTCCCGAGCAGCGTCAGCGGGGCGAGGATCACTTTGTTGCCCTTTGGCGCCGGCAACCACCAGAGCGCGGCAAGCAGAAGCAGCCGCCACCCAACAGACATTTTTCATTCAATGGCTTCCCTGGGAAAGCCAGCGACCATCCGGCAGCGGTTAACAAGCTTCAATACTCAGACGCAGGGCAGCAGACTTCACCCGGCAGAGGTGATCGGCAGCCGGTTTTGCCGCGCCCCCGAGCACCGACGTCCTTGCCCACTGTGTCCGATGACCGTCACGATGGCGAGATGAAGTCGGCCGAGACTGACGAAACTCGCGGCGCCTTTAGCTTTTACGATGGCCTCCCGAGCCCGCGCTGGCGGCTCGTCATGGTGATAGCTGTGCTGGGTTTGGCGTGGCTGGGGGTGGCGAGCGCCTTTTCCTATCGCGCCGTATTCGGAGGAGGGGCTTTATTGCCGACGCTTCCGCCCCTCGTGGCGGCCGAAAATGGGCCCAAAGAGATCGTCCCGAATTATGGTGATGCCCGAACGAGCAATTCGAGCCAAGCGTCCATGGTGAGCGTAGGCTCGAGCGAAAAATTCGTCTCACGGTGGCCAGCCGACAATCAGGAGCCGCCAAAAACGGTGCTGATCTCTTCTGACCCGAGCACACTTCGGCCCGCCGTCCCGATTGCGCGCGCGGCTTCTGCTCCTGCGCCCGCTGTTACCCCTCCGGCAGTTACGGCACCATCTGTACCGGCCTCGCAGTCGTCCGAGCCGAAGAAGGTCCACACGATCATCATCCGCTCCGACGGGTCGGAGCAAACCGATACCTCGGCCGCAGCTGTCGCCCACAGCGCGACGAGCGCCAGGACACCCGGGACGCGATGATGGGCCTATTTGCCTGTCAAAATACCGGCATTGGCTCAGCCGTGGCCGTAGATTCGTACGGACGCACCAGCGAGTCTTTAAACGCCGACCGACGCCGCTGCGATTGCCGATGGGCTGAACGCTTCGTCGCGCGGCGGAAAGCGTTCTGCACCGAAGTCCGGCGATCTTTATCACGTGTAACTATATCTGCCTATTGTGCTGGCTCCCGCTTCGGATCCAGCTTTTTGGGCCACGCGTCGGGGTTACGTGCGCGGTCGGCCGGAGTTGACCACATCGTTTCGACCGGACGCAGCGTAGCCGAAAAGGCATGGGTGCTAATCCTGGATTGAAGCCGCCCACGATGTCGAATGAGCCGCCCGCCATTCCTAAATGGTCTCGCCCACGGTTACGAAACGTTTTCGCGAGCCATTGTGAATGTCGCCCGGTCGACTGGCCTCCGCGGCCGAGGACTGATGCCGTGGTGGTGTTGCCGGACCAGTGAGCGCTGGCCCTTCTCCGGTGAGATGGACAAAAGGCAACGAAGGCCGTGGCCGATGTCAAGGGGCATTCGATCGTAAAATGGCGAAGTTTTGCACCCTTGGTAGCTGCATGCGGATCGAAATCAACTATCACGCCGAAACCCTGGAGACGGCCATCTGCGAAGCTATCGTAACCTACCTATGGTACGGAATGCCCGCCCGCGAGATCATCGATCAGCTCACATCAAGAGGATTTATTCGCGACCCTGGCAATAATGCCCGGGAAGATGTAGCGCAAAAACTGGTCGACATCGCCGAGCAGATGCGCCGCGAGCGGGCAACGCAAATTCCCTAAACCATCCCGTCTCTCAACCCTAGTCATCGTTGGACGATAGCAAATCGCTGCCGATGTTCGTACCGCATGCTCACTGTATTTCGGGTGCTTCCTGACGGCGGCGCGGGTCCTCGCGAGTCGGCCACGGGATGCCGGACCAACGGCATGTTCAGCCAAGACGTCCGTCAACGCCTGGGTGAACTCGCGATAAAGCGTCGACGACGAGGTGGGTAGGCCAAGTTGTAATCCCGGCTTCTCTAATGTGGCTTTTTCAGATGAACCACCTTGCCGGATTGTCCTGCGGGCTTTTCCGGTTGGTTTAGCCACGCAATCCACTGGGTCATATCTGCGCGGGTTTTGAACAGGCTGACAAGCTTCTGTCCGCAGTCCTCACAAGTCCGGCTCAGCTCCTCGAGCGTGTACAGCTCCATGGGCGGCAGCGGAAGCGCCTCCGACTCTTCCATCTTGTCGAACTGAATGAGGTAGCAATTGCCGACTGCAGCGGCGATTTGGCCGGTGCGATAATGTTCGTGGCCGGTGCTCTCCACAACCAGGAACATGCCAACTAGTTGATCCTTCATGACAGTGCTGTTCCTTTCCTTATGCGGCATCGACGAACGGCGTGATCTTCTTCAACCCGGCGCGGATCTCACTGTGGAGGCGCTCGATGTCGTATTGCCAAGGCGGTCAACGCGAGCATGCGCACGCCCTCGGCACGACTTTACCGAAACGATGCGGACCAAACTTGAATGGCATCGTAGCGGGTCACCGGTCATGAGACCCGCGGCAGTCTTTTCTCTGCCGTTTGCTCAACTTTCACTGATCCAGTTCGTCTGCCGCGGCACGCAACAAGACCGCAATTTCCTTGTCTGGAGGCCCCGTCAGCCGCATCTTCGTAATCCAGTCGACCATCAGCCGAATCACCCGATTTAACTGGTCCACGCGTGTCTGCGCGGTTTCCTCTGGTTCGAAAGCGGGTAAGCGCCGGGCCCTTGCTTCTTCGACAGCCGCCAATCGCTTTAGCGAAAAAATCATTCGACATATCCATTTGGACCCGGCTCCTGCTTGATTTGAGTGGTCGGCGCGGTCAATGCGTCCATCTTGCGTTCGCAAGCATCGATCGAGAACCTCAGGCAGAGGCAATCAAATAACCCTGCATCTCACAAAACTTCAATGACCGGCGGGCTCGCGTCGCCCATTCCGACTGGCAATCGCTGGTGAGATAGCGGCGCCAGTACTCGGCGGCCTCCGTGTATTGGTTTTTTCGTTGTAGCAGTAGGGCGAGGTTGAACATTGCATCTGCGTAATCGGGCGCTACCCGCAGCGCCTTGCGCAAGCATTCGATGGCCGCATCGGGCCGACCCTGGTCGTCCAACAAATCGCCAAGATTGTACCAAGCCTGGGCATATTCCGGATCGACCCGCGTCGCAATTATGAAAGCCGCTTCCGCTTCGAGCCCCATGGACGCGGCGATCTTCCGGTCGCGCTTTGAGTCAAAAAGCGAGCGATTTAGGCTCGCGGGTTGACGTCAGTCGACCGCTTCCGGCGAGAGTCGACGATTCGCTTGTCGCCGACCGGCGCAACTCTTCAAGGTCGAGCTGAGGACCAGGGACGGCCTGCGCGTCGATCGGGCGGAACACCATGCATGCGCCTTTTCAAGGCGACCCGGGAAAGACGATCAAACCAGTAACCTGGAAGGAGGCAAGCACGGCCTCGCCAAAGCGCAAGCAAGCTACGTGATGTGGTGGCCGGGGTGTTGCTTTGTGCTGCCGCTCCCCTTGAACTCCTCTATGCGACCAGCAGGGGACGGGAAAATATCGCCCCCTGTCGTCATATTTTCATTGACCTGGTGTCGGCCGGAAACAAGACGAGAGACTCGAAACAGCAGCTACATTTCCGGCAGTGCCAAATATGACAGGCGCGCTTATCGCTCCAGTACTCAGACCTTTCGGGGGCAATCAGCTCATTACTGCATTGAACGCATTTCATCCCGAAGCTGGAACGACGATTCGATCCTCTCGTCCTCATCATAGCCTCCGCGATTCCTCATTCATGTAGCGCGGAGGCGTAACACCATTATGGCAGCGCGCCCCGCGACGTCTCACTTTAACTTGATCAAGAAGCGGTGCTGTCTCCCGTACTGTGGTAAGCAGCTCAAACCCTGAGATGCAAAGGCGCATGACATGCCCCACGTCCTCGCATGGGATTCGAAACGGTGCCCAATGTAAGCGGGTATGCTGCTGCTAATGGTCTTGAGGGCAAGAGCGACGACGAAATCCGCGACGCGACAACCGATCAAAAACATTCGATCCACTGCTTGCCGAAGAGCAGCAAGAGCAAAGGGATGCAGGCAATCCAATTCAATTCAATTGGCATGGTAGGGGAACCAATGCGCCCATCGAACATTATACCGGCGGTTACGGGATGAGTTTTGTCTCGAAGATCAAAAGCCCCAGCCCCCCGAGCCCCCAGCCCCCGCTGGGGCTTTTCTCTTTTGGGCACATCAGGTCGCGATCTAGGTGAGCAATTTTGCACAGACGGCTTTATAACGAGCAGCAGTGGAAGTATGGACATTTAACCGAAAGGTTCCATAGCAGCGAAAGCATGATGGAGCCCTTCAGGACTTTTCTTTGTTTCACCACCATTGCCGGGTTGTGGATGCTGCGGAGAGGCACCATGTGCTCGGTAGCCGACAG
>Ga0210406_10006963_pt1 | contig 11599 bp, 10 predicted proteins | sample IncBWC30MmetaG_FD_155454 | JGI IMG/M metagenome (GOLD analysis project Ga0210406, IMG submission 155454) | Forest soil microbial communities from Barre Woods Harvard Forest LTER site, Petersham, Massachusetts, United States - Inc-BW-C-30-M | ecosystem: Environmental > Terrestrial > Soil >... | reverse complement strand
GGGAGATCCGGTAGACGCGCACACTGACATTTATTCCACCGGCGTTGTTCTGTATGAATTGTCGACGGGTCAACGGCCTTTCACGGAAAGCCTCGGTCCGCGTTTGATTGATTCCATACTGCACCGGGCGATTACTCCGCCGCGCGAACTCAATCCTCAAATATCCGCGGGTCTGGATGCCCTGATTCGTAAAGCGCTAGAGAAGGAACCATCGCGCCGTTACCACTCGGCACTTGAAATGCGCACCGAACTGCAGCGATTGGCGACGGGCGACAACGGCGCGCCCCAGGAATCCACTCCTTTACAGCACTCGCAAGCGCCGCCAATGGAGATCGCTCATGTACTTTTCATGGATATCGTGGGCTATTCCAGTTTTCGCATGGATGAACAACAAAAGTTGCTTCGCCAGTTACAGTCCGTCGTCCGCGAAACCCACGAATTTGCGCGTGCCCGTTCGCAAGACCAACTAATATCCCTGCCTACAAGGGACGGCATGGCGCTGGTCTTCTTCGGAGAGCCAGAGTCGGCCGTCCGGTGTGCGGTGGAACTCGGCCAGCAACTGCGTCACTTTCCTGAAATCCAGCTTCGCATGGGTCTCAACTCCGGTCCCGTATATCGCGTAGCCGATATCAATGCCAATCGAAATGTTGCGGGCGGAGGGATAAACATCGCGCAACGCGTTATGGACTGTGGCGACGCCGGCCACATTTTGGTTTCCGAATCTGTGGCCGACGTCCTGGGTCAGCTCAGCGCCTGGCAGGGGCAATTGCATGATCTCGGGCACATCGAAGTCAACCCGGGTGTGCGCGTTCATATCTTTAATTTAGTGACGGAACAAGCGGGAAATCCAGCGCCGCCGACAAAACTTGCAACGAAGGGAGTTCAGAAGGACGAGACGGTTCGCCTTCCGAAGAAATGGGCCGGGGCGGCTTTAGCTGCTTTGCTGGTGTTCGGATTGGCCGTGGCCATGTGGATATTTCGAGGCTCGCTGTTCGTTCAACGGAATTTTCGCCCAACCATTGCCGTTCTGGGATTCAAGAATCAATCGGGAACTCCGGAATCCGATTGGGTCTCAAACTCACTCAGCGAGATGTTGGCCTCCGAGTTGGGCGCTGGCGACCACGTGGTCCCGACTCCTGGTGAGTCCGTCTCACGTATGAAGTTGGACTTAGGCCTGCCGGAAGAAGCAAGTTATGCACCAGAAACCGTAGAAAGGGTGAAACGCAGGTTGCATTGCGACTATGTCATCTATGGAGCCTTTTTCGACCCGGGCAAAGCTGCAGGCGGCCGAGTCCAGTTGGATGTGAAACTAGAACGCACATCTACTCACGAGGTGCTCGCGTCCTTCAGCGAATCGGGAACCGAGCTTGCTCTTCCCGAACTTGCCTCTCGCGCTGGCGCCAGCCTGCGCTCCAAGCTCGGCGTTCCCGGCATCAGCACCTCGAACTCCTCCGAGCTGCAGGCCGCTGTGCCCTCCAGTCCCGAGGCACAGCGCAAATATTTCGAAGGTTTAAAGCAACTCAGAACCTTTGATCTCCTTGCAGCTCAGCAATCCCTGACCAGCGCTATAACAGCAGACCCAAATTTCTCTCTGGCACACGCCTACTTGGCCGAAGTCTGGCGAGGCCTGGGCTACGACGACAAAGCTAAGAAAGAGGCGCAGACCGGTTTTGAACTTGCCGGACATCTCGGACGGGAAGACAAAACCCTTGTCGAAGCTCGGCTCCAGGAAATCTCCTCAGAGTGGGACAAAGCCATCGATCTTTATCACTCTCTCTGGACTCTTTACCCGGAGAATTCGGAGTATGCCTTTCACACTGCGGACGTGCAGATCCGCGCCGGAAAGGCTACGGACGCTCTGGGAACGATTGCCGAACTTCGAAAACAGATGAGGTCTGCAAGTTCTGCAAGTAAGGATCCTCGGCTTGACCTGAAAGAAGCGGAATCTGCTGAAGCGCTTTCCGATTTTCCGAACGAGAAACAAGCCGCGTCGCGAGCCTCGGAGGCCGCAAGAACCAATGGGTACCGGCTTTTGGAGGCTGAAGCTCTTTGGAGGGGATGCAATGCGATGGCGTCCCTCGGCGAAGCGTCCAACGCCCAGACGGCGTGCCAGCGGTCTATTGAGCTTGCCAAGCCCGTTAACGACCTGATGCTCGTTGCACGGGGATTTACTATTCTAGGCCGAATTGCGGGCGCGCAAGGCAACCCGAAGGAGGCTCTCGCATTGCACCGTCAAGCACTCGAATTTGCTCGCACGATTGGGTCGCGTCGCGATGTCATTGGTGCTCTGATGAACATTGGCGATTCTCTAGCCGACCAGGGTGATTTGGCAGGGGCGCAGAAAAACTATGAAGATAGTCTTGCCGTCGCCCAGGAGATCGATGACAAGGGGCAGACAATCATTCTCCTCAACAACATAGCCACGTTGGCCCAGGCCGAAGGCAAATTCCCCGCGGCGCTCAAGCTTTACCAACAATCTCTCGATCAAGCACGCGCCGTCCAGGACAAGGGCAGTGTGGCTCGAGCTCAAGGCAACATAGGTATCGTCTTGACCCTCCAAGGCAATTTTTCTTCCGCTCTTGAGAGCATTAGCCAGGCCGTCCAAGAAGCTGAGGAAACCGGTAATAAGAGCGACGAGGCACTTATTCTGATTGCCTTGGGGAATAACTATTTACAACAGGGCGTCCTACCCTCCGCCGAGCAGAATTATCGCGCCAGCCTCGATCTTGCGGCTCAGTCGAATCACAAAAGCATCATTGCGCAAGGGCAGCTTTCCATGGCCAAGCTTAAGCTGCAGCAGGAGAGGGCTGCTGAGGCTCAGGTCCTTGCCCGGCAGGCTGCGGACGAATTTCATGCCGAAAACATGAAAGACCTGGAAACCGAGGCGCGAAACATCCTCGCCGTTGCGCTCCTGGATTTGAATCGGACGGATGAGGCGACCAAGGAACTCGACATTATCGCTAGTCTCTCATCGCAGGATGCGATCGAAAAACTTACCACCGCGATAACCGCGGCCCGTATTCAGGCCCGGGCCGGGAAGGTCCCGGAGGCCAGAAAGGCGTTGACCTCAGTCATTGACCAAGCCAGGATGATCGGTATCCCGGGAGTGCAGTTTGAGGCTCAGTTGGCCCAAGGGGAAACTGGTCTTTTTGGAGAAGACAAGCGGTTCGCCCTTGCCCAGCTGGCGACGCTGCAAAAGAACGCAGCTAAGAGAGGTTTTAGACAGTTCGAGTCAAGAGCCAAGGAGTTGGCAAGGCAGATTAGCTCCAGATCGGCCTAACCCCTTCTCCCTTCATTGTCATCGGGAGCCGAGCCGAGATTTGGTAGGCCTCTTCACAAGGAGCGAACTTTCTTGCATAGCTGCGTAATTTACCTGGCCGTCAAGAATCGGCATTATCCCGCTAAGTCCTTTGATAGAAAAGAGTTAGTGTGTAGTGCACCCCGAAATTTAGACCACCCAATAAGTTAAGATTTTGACGAAGTCGTTGACGCAAAGGGGGAGCGATGACAACGACGAGAAGACGTTACAGTGCAAAGTTCAAAGCGCGGGTGGCATTGGAGGCAATTCGGGGGGAGAAGACGCTGAGCCAATTGGGCTCGCAGTTTCAGGTGCATCCGGTGAAGATTGCGCATTGGAGGAAGGCGGCCCTGGAGCAACTGCAAGAACATTTTGTGGATGGTCGTACGCGGAAAGCTCGCGACGGTGAATTCGACGCGGAGGCGCTGTACGAGCAAATCGGCCGGCTGAAAATGGAGTTGGAGTGGCTGGAAAAAAAAGCTGGCATGCTCGCATGAGGATCGCCACGGCTGGGTAGAACCGGAGCATCCCAAAATTAGTTAGCATCCGGCGGCAGTGTACCTTGTTGGGGTTGAGCCGTGCGAGCTGGTATTACGAGCCGGTGGAAGAGAGCCAGGAAAATCTAGGGCTGATGCGGTTGATTGGTTCAGCCGCTTCGTGTTGAGCTGGGCGTTGTCGTTGACGATGGAATTGGAGTTCTGCCTGGAGGCCCTGCGGGCCGCCCTACGACGGGGCCGCCCGGAAATTTTCAACAGCGATCAAGGATCGCAGTTCGCCAGTGAACGGTTCCTTGGCGAGCTGGAGGGGCGCAACATCGCGATCAACATGGATGGGAGGGGACGATGTTTGGACAACATTTTCATCGAACGGTTGTGGCGCTCCCTAAAATATGAGGAGGTGTACCTGAGGGACTACCAATTCGTTTCGGAGGCACGCACGGGAATCGAGAAATACTTTCAGTTTTACAAGTGCGTTTCATACTGCCCCACCTCGCTATGTGGTTGAAAAACCGAGTGTACTCTGTTTAGAAGTTGGTATTGCGGGGTTTCGATTGCTGCCTCGGACACGTGCGCGGAACTGTGCTGCAGCCTCTGTTTCTATTGCGCGTCGATTAAAAATCCAAGGGCCGTCCGGACAATTCCACACGGCCTCCAGTTTCGCTGCGAGATCCTCGAATTCCTCTCGTGTTGGTGTCGTGGTTTTCCCTTGACCGTGGACATGTTGCTCGATCCGCAGTTCGATCTGTTGCACTCGCTGCAAAGCTTGATTCCATCGGCGCTCCAGTTCGTCGGCCACCAGGCGGTTTTGCGGATCCGCGGCATCGTACTGCCTCTGGGCACGCTGCGCCGCATAGCGTGCCGCTTCCAGGTCTCGTCTCCATGCGTCCAGGACGTCGTCTTGCTTACGGGTTTCTTCTTCGCTCGCCAATATCGCCGCTTCCACTGCCGCAGGTTGTGCCACGCACAGCACCTCTTTGGCGATGGTTTCGTCTACGCTCATCCCGTCGAATGCAATACAACGTGGTTGCCCACTGTCCAGCCAGCCTCGATGACATGCATATAAACAACAAACCCGACCTCGTCCGAAATTAACTTATTGCAGCAGAAAAATGGTCTTGACTTTGGGGTCCACCGCAGTAGTCTAGCGTCGCGGAGCCGCATACGCTGGATGCACACTTGCTGCAAAATCTCGTCTAGGTGTGCTTACCGTCACACGGGGAGTCGCAACTCGGGTTCAAGCTCGCGCTTTCGACACATTGATTCGAGGAGATTCCATGACCGCACGACATCACCTTGCCACGTTAGCCTGTCTTTTCACTCTGCTTTTTGTCGTTGTCACCGCAGGCCATGCTACTAGCATCCGCGGGGGATCGGGGTACGGACCCCTTGCTCTTGGTTGTGATCCAAACGGAGGCACCAATTGTGAAACCTTCAATCCGATTCCGCTTCCGGCAACCATTGGCGGGAACAATGTAGTCCAGTTTATATATTGTTGCGTAAACGGGCTAGGCGGCACGTTGAACGTCGTCGACGTCGGACAGATTACTTCGGAAGAAAGCTTCACCCTTCCCTCCGCTTACTTCGGTGCGTCGACCACGGAAGTTTTCGCTTGCGGCACTGGGAATGACCCTGCTAACGGTAGCACTTCCATAACAGGTAGCCTGGGAAATCCGGTAACTGCGCCTGGTTATGCCTCTGGTCAACCATGCACTTCCGTTAGTTCCGGTACTGATTATACGTTCACTCTTAGCGGCACGACTTCGGATACCATTTCCTTCATAACCGATAAGGGCTTCGACGTCACAGGGCATCTTGTGGTTGACTCGGCCGTTCCGTCGGGCAGTGCCCCGGTTCCCGAGCCTTCTACGCTCATACTCATTGGTCTTGGCCTCGTTGCCGTCTGCCGCAAATTCCGGACTCCGGGTAGCCGAAAGATTTCAAATTAGCACTCCTTGAGCTGTGTCTGGCGAATTGTTACGCGGGCCGATTTTACCTGCTTTACGCGAGTGAGCCGAGTCTCACTTTCGGAACGCACCTGGTGGTAGGGAAGCGATCGGATCGGGGAAGCGCGTTGCGATTGGGAACCAGCGAAAGATTTCTTGGAGTTCCGCCGAGGTCGACCGAATACCGCAGCAAGGGCGAATCTCTGATCAATCAGGCGGCCGCCGGCGTCTGGTAGGGGGCGCGACAGTGTGGTTGCCAACGAATCGAGCGGAGATTTGCGATGGTCGAGACACGGACGTATCCGGCGTTCGTCCTTCCAGTTTCCGCCAGCAGGCATCTCACGAAGCATGGAGTGTCATCGTAATTTCGCAAGCAACAGGACGCTGGATTCCCTACTGGATTCAGCTAGCGTAAAGTAGCGTCCGGGGGAGATTCGGCTAAATCCGCTGCGGTTCTGCAGAATCTAGAGCAGAAGTTAAAGCTGGAGTATCACGGTCGAACCGACGTTAAGGCCGTCCGCAAGGTGATTGCCCGCGGTTGTTTAGAGATTCATGGTTGGGGCGCCGCAGGCATGCTCCCCCGTGGTCTAGGAAAGATACCCCCGCTCCGGCAACTTTAAATGGAAACGTTACGTTCATGTGGGACTTTGCCTGTACCAAAGGCACGGTAAATGTGGGGTGGGGTTCCGCGCCGCCGAAGGCGGCAGCGGGGCAACAGCCCACGGGACCGAGGCGAAGCCGAGGTCCAGCTTCAACGGGGCGCGCTAGCGCCCGATGAAAACGGGTCACCGGGACTTTGGCTGGGAACTTACGCCGTCTGCAGTGCGCCAAACACGGATGGATCACGGAAGCTCTTCGCTCCCATCAGATGCGGCACTAGGAATTTCCCGTCTGGCCCTTTGCCTACGATCTCCATGTGCCACATGATGTCCATGATTTCGTCGGCCAGCTCTTGGTCGCAGCGGTCCTCGTTGGGATTCCAGCGGCGGTGTTGTGCGACGGTGCGCTCCAGGAAGTCCTCAAACGTGGTGATCCCGGCCTCGCCAAACAGCTGGGTGGCCAGCTCACCCTCGACCTTGGTGATGACCACGCGAGACTCCTGCTTACGCCACTTGGACCGCAACCTTGACAATTTCATGTCCGGCCCTCCAACATTACCAGTATAAAACCACTGCGTAAGCATTGACAAGTAGGTAATTATTAAATCACGACATCCCGGAGCGACGGGTGCTTAGAACTCGATCCCGCTGTATTCACGGCTGAGACTATCCTTGTCACCGATCGTGTTGGTCTCAAACTCCACAAGCGACACGTCGTAACGCGCGTTCGCATTCGACTTCACATCCGCGTCCGCCTTCTTGAGATTGATCCGGCCCTTGCCGAACATGCGCATTCGCTTCACGCTCGCACACGCCCAGTCTGCAGATGCTGTTCCTGCCCTTCCCAACCAAATCTCAGTGACTCCGGGTGCCGCGCAGCTTCTGATGGAGGGAGGGGAAGGGTTCGCATTCACCCTAACGGTCAGGAATATCAGCAACCAGGCCATCGGGATCACGGGCGCGGCGGTCGCGTTCGTGAAGTTCGATGGACCCGATCCCACTGATCGGCTGCTGGCTATCCTGCAAACCAATACAACCTGCCCGAAGAACAACCTACCGAGCAACAACAACTGCATGTTTACGTTCGATGTCACGCCTGTGGGTAGCGGCCCTGAAAAGGAGAATCTCGATTTCGGCATAACAACCGCGATGTTCACGGTAACCCCGAACCGAGGACCGGCGGTTTCGGCGAACAAGGACTTTCTTGTAAGAGACGATCATGCCAGCACGACTCCCGAGCCTGCTACTTTGACTCTGTTCGCCTTCGGAGTACTAGGTCTGGCTGGATTGGCGCAGACCCGCAGAAAGAGAACCGCCGGGCAGTTCTCTCGTTAATAGATGGACTGCGGAACTTCTTTTCGTCGTTGGCGAATTGTTGTTTCTCCCTCCAAATGGCATGCAACATTGTTACCTTCCTCTCTTTATGTCATTGATTTCAGACGCGCTCTTAATTGTGGCGAGGCACAGGGCCTTCGTAGGACAGCATAATATACTAGCTACGATTAACTGCAATAAATATATGTTAGACACCGGAATGTACTACCGCCGATCAGGTTGGAGGCGAAATGGCACGCTTCATTGCAGGTGAAAGCTTCGGGAATCGAAACAGACGCTAAGAAAACATCGAATGAGGAAAGATGGCGGGGACGGGTAGGCCGGATGATACGCCACCCCAAAAACCAAATAAGACGGATGTGCGCCCGAGACAACCATGGCGCGGATGTCTCTTACCGTGATTTGCGGGAAACTGTTCGCATCTTACATGCCGTCGCGGTTACCTATGTTAATGCTTGGACTTCGTGAGCCAGACTTTCTCAGCCGCCGGTCCGCCCAGATGTATTCGTCGCTTGCCGACGAGCAGCGAAACCGTTCCGTCATAGTTCCGCGCTTCGACCTCGATATACGTGCCGGGTTGAAGCCCCTGCTTATCGAGAAATTCCAAGAGTTTCCGGTCACGTTCATAGACGCTCGCGACCATGTATTCCGTGTGCGTTTCCGCCTCGCTAAGCAGACGCATGCCTTTCTTTCGCCGGTTGGCAGGACTACGCAAAGAGAGGGCGTTGCCGTGTGGACAGGTATCTTTCTGGCCTAGCTTTTCGATCAATCTCTTCTCGAACCCCGGCGACACGGCGTGTTCGAGTCGTTCCGCTTCTTCATGGACTTCATACCAGGGCATGTTAAAAATCTCGAATAGCATTCGCTCGATCAGGTGATGACGTATAATCGTGGCTTCGGCAATTTCTCTTCCTTCTGGAGTTAGGCAAATCTGACCGTCTTTCGCCAGCGAAACCAGGCCGTCCTTTCTTAAGCGCTTCAAAGCGAACGTCACCGCGGGAGGAGTTACAGACAGCCAATGGGCGAGTCGCGCACCAATCACGGTTTGCCCTTCTGCTTCAGCTTCCGCAATGGCTTTCAAGTAGTTTTCCTTGGAAATCGTAAGCATCATCAATGGCCCTGCCATTTCCGTAGTCTAGCACGACCTCTTAATTAACAAGCGCTCCCAGGGAACTTGGCAATCGTCCAGCAGGCCTCTCCAGCCACGCTGACCCGGAACAGAGAAGCTGGCCGACGTCAAAGTTAATTGGTGTTATGAAATCATGGTAAACCTAAGTTAATATTGGCACGAGGGTGAAATGACAAAGAGCACTTCACATGGAACCGGCCTCTCTTTGGAGGGGATGCACGGGTCGGTTGCCGTGCCGAGCCATCACGAGGGCTGGTGGAAGCATTGGCGGGCTTTTGTCGGTCCGGCGATCCTGGTCAGCGTCGGTTATATGGACCCTGGTAACTGGGGAACAGATCTGCAAGCCGGCGCACAGTTCAAATACGGACTGCTCTGGGTGGTAGGCTTGGCCAGCCTGATGGCCATTTTCATGCAAATCATCTCCGCAAGACTGGGCGTCGTGACTGGCAAGGATCTCGCTCAATGTTGCCGTGATTGGTATCCCAAGTGGACCCGCTGGCCAAACTGGCTGCTGAGTGAAGTCGCTATCGGCGCGTGTGATTTGGCTGAGGTGTTGGGAAGCGCGGTGGCCCTCAATCTAATGTTTCATATCCCGCTCCTGTGGGCGGTCATCATCACAGGACTTGACGTGTTGCTCCTCCTTGCGCTTCAGACAGTTGGTATGCGGACGATCGAAGCTGTCATTCTGCTTTTGATCGCCACGATCGGCGTTTGCTACTTTATCGAGCTGTTTCTCCTGCCCCAAACCAAGCCGAGTTTTCTCGAAATGGGACGTGCACTCCTTAGTCCTCAATTACGCGAGGCGGGAATGCTTTATGTCGCGATCGGAATCATCGGCGCGACTGTCATGCCGCATAATCTGTATCTCCACTCGGCTCTCGTGCAAAGCCGCAAACTGCAGCAGGACGCGCGTTCTATGCGAAAAGCGATTCAATTCAATACAATCGATTCCACACTGGCGTTGTCGGTCGCATTCTTTGTCAATGCGGCGATTCTTGTCCTTGCCGCGATTGTCTTCTTCGGCAAGGGTAGCGTCAGCGTTGCAGGCGGACAAGTCATTGCCTTCAATGCGCAGAGCGATTGGATCCGGGTCGCCTATCTGACTCTCGCGCCGCTTCTTGGAACTTCGCTTGCAAGCACGCTGTTCGCGGTGGCCCTGCTCGCAAGCGGTCAGAGTAGTACGATCACGGGTACCCTCGCTGGGCAAGTCGTGATGGAAGGTTTTATGCATTGGAGAATCCGGCCCTGGGTGCGGCGATTGATCACACGAACTCTGGCTATCTTGCCAGCGGTTTTTATTATCGGACTACGAGGAGACAGTAGCGTCACGGATTTGCTCACGTTGAGCCAAGTCGTACTCGCGCTGCAGCTTCCATTCGCCATGTTCCCTATGTTGCAGTTCACAAGCTCTCGCAAACGCATGGGAGAATGGAAAAATGGGAAGTTCCTCTTGATTGCCGGTTGGGCCAGCGCGATTCTGATCACGGCAATGGACATTTTCGGTCTTCCGGACTCGCTTAGAGCCGCGTGGCAAGTGATAACTGGGGGATGAGTAGCCTTATGGAACAGCAGCCATCCATGTACAAAACAATTCTCGTTACGCTGGATGGCACGGCAACCGACCGCGCAATCATCAAACACATTAAACAGCTCGCGAAACTCGCTGGTAGTCGAATTGTATTGCTGCACGTAGCGGACGGTTGGGCTGCAAGAGCGTATGGCCCAGACGCAATCAGTCAGGAAATCACAGATGACAAAGCGTATTTGCAGAGGATTCGAGCGGAGCTTCAGGCGGAAGGCATTCCCACCGACGCTGAGTTAGCCTACGGCGATCCAGCGCGGGAAATTACCAAATGGATTCAGCAGAAGCCCTGCGATTTAGTGGCTATGAGTACGCATGGCCACCGCTTTCTCGCCGATCTTTTTCTTGGGACAACCGCCAGTCGTGTTCAGCACAACATCAAAGTGCCTGTGCTACTTCTTCGCGCAAAATAGCCGAAGTTCATAACAGCACACCTTCGTGGAAACGCCCCTCCAAGAGAGGCTGCCGATACCTGTTGCATGATTCCAGCACCTGTCTCTGGCGAATTGTCATTTCGCCCATGATTCCGCAGGAAACCGACGAAATGTAACCATGTGACATTTCGTTAGAAACCACCGAATGGAATTTTTGCGCACCACAGTTGGACCACATCGCTACGAACTTATCTATCAAAAAAGTACATTGGGCGCCGCAAGGTGAGTCGCATGGCCTGTACCCGGGTGGCGGAATGGCAGACGCTGAGGACTTAAAATCCTTAACATCGATGCTGGCAGGTACTTTGCCATCATATCAACGCCACTAGAACCAATCAGGATTTGGCGTCGAACTTTTCGCAAATTGGAAAACTCGTTGTTGCACCGAACAGTAACGGGACTGGATATGTTCGTCACCAGTTGCACTTGCTGATCCGGTGGTCAGACGACCCGACCAGGCGTCAAGCCATTACGGGTAGCTGACCACGGTGACCGGAACATCCGGGTTGGCGATGGTCGACGACCCGCCTGTGCCGTTGACCACGTTCAAGATGCCACCGGACCCGGCCGTAGAGTTTAGGAAGATCGTCAACAGATCATGAAGGCTTGATGCCGCGAGGGTGTCGGGGACCTCAAACGCGTTCGCGGCGTAAATGTTCACGCCCTGGTTGAAGAAGCTGTAACTGCCCATACCATAACCGCTGAAGGTGGTCACAGTGTTGGCAACCTTGAAGGCCGCCCAGCCGTCCACCCCAGGGGCCTCCATCCACGCAGCCTGG
>Ga0210406_10006961_pt1 | contig 11600 bp, 11 predicted proteins | sample IncBWC30MmetaG_FD_155454 | JGI IMG/M metagenome (GOLD analysis project Ga0210406, IMG submission 155454) | Forest soil microbial communities from Barre Woods Harvard Forest LTER site, Petersham, Massachusetts, United States - Inc-BW-C-30-M | ecosystem: Environmental > Terrestrial > Soil >... | reverse complement strand
GCGAGTCGCCGAACTCCCCGTCGGCACGGAAACAGTGTTGCTGACCGAGGATGAACAGGACGTCCGCGAAATTGCGCGCGAGTTTCTGGAGTCCGGTGGTTACAAAGTGATCGAAGCAAAAAACGGCAAGGAAGCCATCGCCATTGCCGGCCAGCATCGCGGCAAAATCGATCTTCTTGTCACCGACATGGTCATGCCGGGAATGACCGGGCAGGAACTCGCCGTGCGTCTTCAGCAGGAGCATCCCGGCGTCTCGGTCGTCTTTATGTCCGGCTATAGCGAGCACGCGGCAACCGAAATGGCCAACGCCGATCCCTCTGTGCGGCTTCTGACCAAGCCTTTCAGCCGGGGAGCCATGCTGCGCACCGTTCGCGAAATCCTGCAAGACCGCAAGAAATCCTGAACGCCGTCATCCCGATTGAAAAGGTAGCGTCCTGTAGCTCACCCCTTCAGGGGTGAGGGTTTCCAAAGCGCGGGCATTATCGTTCCGAAGCAATGAAAACCCTAAAGCCTAAAAGGACTGAGCCGCAGGTCGCAGGAATTTGCGGGAATCCTTTTAGCGTGGAGTGTTCTAACTGACCTTCGGATGTTTGCGGTGCCAAGTCGTCGTCTGTTGAAAAATTCGCCCAGCCTGTAGAACCGCCGCGTCATCCCCCGCGCGTCCCACAAACTGCAACCCAATCGGCAAATTCTTATACGTGAACCCGCACGGCACCGAAATCGCCGGCAATCCGCACAGGTTTCCAATCGCGCCCAACGGATCCGGAAAAGACAGCCCGGTAACCAGATTCAAGCTCAGCGGCGTCGCGGCCACGGGTTGCGTCGCGGTCGCCAGCACATCGTACGAATCAAAAAGCTCCGTTATTTTCTTCTGCAAAATGTCGCGAATGCGTAGAGCCGTCGTGTAATCCGCGCCCGACACGCTCTGGCTCACATATCCGCCCAGGCGCCCCACGGGATCAATCAGTTCTTTCACGCGGCCGGAACGAATCAGTTGCGAAAACGCCGATCCCACTTCCCCGGATAATATCAGCGTCGCGGCATCTTCCCACGGCCCCTCGGGTAACGCGGCATCTCGAACGGAAGGGAAGTGGCGCCGCAGCGCGGCCTTTGCCGCGTCCACAATTTTCCCGATGCCCGGATCGTATTGTTTCCACGCGTTCGTCAGCCATCCAATCCGCAGGCTGCGCCCTTTCAAATCCAGCGCCGGTGAATAGGTGAACGCCGCCTTGTCCACGGGCAGCGTGCTGCGATCCAGTGGATCGTGCCCCGCGATCGCCGCGAAAATATTCGTGCAGTCTTCCGCGGAGCGCGCCAGCGGCCCGATCTTGTCCATCGAGTATGACAACGCCATCGCGCCGCGCCGGCTTACTCGCCCGTAGGTCGGCCGCAACCCGCTCACGCCGCAAAATGCCGAAGGGCACACAATCGAGCCCCACGTTTCCGTCCCGATCGCAAATCCAGCCAGCCCGGCCGCGACAATCGCGCCGGACCCCGAAGACGATCCGCACGTCCAGCACTGCATGTCCCAGGGATTTTTCGTTTCGCCTTGCAGGGAAGCGGAGGCATACGCATATCCCATCCCACCCGCCAGTTCGATCATCGCCGCCTTGCCCAACAGGATCGCGCCAACGTTTCGCAGATGCTCGATCACCGTCGCGTTGTAGTCAAACACCTGGTCGGCAAACGGTTTCGCGCCCCAAGTGGTGGGAATGCCTTTCACTGCGAGCAAATCCTTCGCCGCATACGGAATTCCGTGCAGCGGTCCCCGGTAGTGCCCGCGCTGAATGTCCTTCTCCGCCGCGTGCGCCTGCTCCAGCGCCAAGTCTGGAGTCAGCCGCGCGTATGCGTTCAATTTCGGCCCCAGCGCCTCGCTGCGCGCCAGGTAGCTTTCCGTCAATTCCACGGGAGAAATCTGTTTGGATTGAATCCGCTTCGCCAGTTCGCCAACGGATAGGTAAAGCACCTGCTCGCTGAGCATTCGTCTTTCCCTCAGGATTTCTTCGCCGGTGCGGGGGCCGGCGGTAGATCTTTTTTCTTTTCGCGTTCCACCAGGGGTTTCAGGTAAAGCGCGGGGCCGTCCCCATTATCCAGGGAATACGCGCGCACCTTGTCGAGGCTCGCCTGCGTCACCAGATTCATTTCCCGCAGCGAGACTCTCTCTTCCGCGCTCAGGCGGCTGCTGTACTGGCTCAAAATCTGCTGGTAACGCGCCTCCGCCTCCGCCTGGCTCTCCGGCGGCAGATTCAAATGCGAGTCTGCCGGCTGCTGCGCTGGCGGGGTCTGCAAAGGCTCCGTAAACACGCTCACCGCCGGAGCAATCGAAGCGCTCGCGGAAAGCAGCGCCGCCCTCTGCGCAAACTGCCGCCTCGAAATCGCGCCCTTCCTGGGTTCGTTCATCGTGCCTTCCCCCCAACCACTTCCAAACTTAACTTAATTCTAGCGTCAGCCGAGGCTACTGAATTCACCGAAAGCCGTCAACTGGCCGATGGGATAGGGGATAGGAGCGAGCGAAACTGCCCTGTTTGCACTATTTTGGTACAACTGGATATCAGAGCTCAATTTGATATCGAGACAGGAAGCTCATCATTGTGTGTACCAAAGTGGGATATATCATACGATGGGTCGTAACAGACAGTACTACATATTATTAAGTACTACTTTGTGTTCCATATCGAACATACAAGTACGTCTTATCTCCTTGATACTTCATACTTCTCCAAGATGTTAATTCTAGGCCCAACTATGTCGTCGAAATCTGAACCAGACCTCATCACGTATACTTCGGGGAAAATGGTCGAGATCGTTGCTCGCAAAACTTCGTTAATGCCGTGCATTCTTGATGATGATCCGGCGCAGCTCAATATGCTATCGGCGGTAATCGCTGAGATGGGGTATGAGCCGATCCCCATGCACGATCCCGAGGACGTTCTAAAATTTGTCCAATACGGGCGGTGCCGATTGCTGCTGGCGGACTTCCACATTCCGGGGATGCGTCGGTACGAGTTCCTGGATCAAGTGTTGCGCTGCGACCCGGGCGTGCACGTCATCGTGATGACGAAGGAATATACGCTGGAAACGGCCCTGGAAGCGATTCGCAGGGGAGCAGCCGATTTCTTGCCGAAGCCGATGGACCGGCACGGCCGAAGAAGACGCTGGACAAGGTGGCGGCGCTATACGATCAGCGACGGTACGTAAAGGCGCTGGAGGAGCAACCGGTGAAAGACCTGGAGTTTCACGGCATCGTGGGGGAAAGCCCGGTGATGCTGGAAGTGTTCGACTTCGCGCGTAAGGTGGCACGGCATTACACGAATGTGCTGCTGCTGGGGCCGACGGGAACGGGAAAAGAACTGGTGGCACGGGCAATCCACCAAATCAGTCCGGTGAGCCAGCAGAAACTTGCGGCGTGCAACTGCTCGGCGCTGGTGGATACGCTGCTGGAGAGCCAGCTTTTTGGACACATGCGCGGGGCTTTCACGGGAGCGACGGACACGCGGCAGGGGTTGTTCGAATATGCGAACGGGGGAACTGTTTTTCTCGATGAAGTGAGCGAGATGTCGCTGGCAATGCAGGCGAAACTACTGCGCGTGATTCAGAACCGCGAAATCCAGCGAGTAGGTTCGCCGGAGGTGCGCCAGATCAACGTGCGGATGATCGCGGCGACGAACCGGGACTTGCGCGCGGAAGTGCTGGCAGGGCGTTTCCGCGAAGACCTCTTTTACCGGCTGAATTCCATCCAGATTCGGCTGCCTTCCCTTGCGGAACGACTAGATGATATTCCATTGCTCATGCAGTTTTTCGTGAAGAAATGCAACCGGGAGTATGGAAAAAGCATTTCCGGACTGACCCGACGCGCGGAGACGGTGCTGCTAGAGCATCCGTGGCCGGGGAACGTGCGCGAGCTGGAGAATGTGGTTTCGAGCGCATGCATTACAACGACAAATAATTTCATCGATCTCGCCGACTTACCAGAGGACCTGAGGACCCGTCCCGCAGGACGAGAGGACTGGAAACCGTTGTCCCTTGCGGTAATGCGTAAGCTGCACGTCCAACGCGTATTGGAAATGTGCCACGGCAACCGCCTGCGGGCCGCGCGAACTTTAGGTATTGGGCGCACCAGCTTATATCGGCAACTCAGACGAGATAGCCAGGGCACGGGCGCGCATGAAAAATCCCAGGTTGCCGTCGCGTGATCGAGCTGGACGCGGTTACCGGACATCTCTAACAATGCCGGCCCGTCAAATCCTTTTGGTTTTTCGGCCAGCGACCATTTTGTGCCTGATGCAAGTGTGGGCAGCAAACTCTTTGTCACGCTCGGCTCCGTCGGCGCCGTCCAATACCGCCAGCAAGCCCAAAAGGATCGTGCCGAGTCCGCAACTCTTCGCGACCAACTCGCCCAAACCGAAAACCAATCCCAATTCTCCGCCAACGTCCCGGCCCTTGACGCTCCCTACGCCCGGAATGCATCGCGTTTACTAAGCCGTCTTCGGACAACTCCATCTGTTTCCGATTGCCCGGTAGACGAACGCACGGCGATGGGGCTATCATCCTAGCTCTTATGACACTTTCAGCGCGCAACCGGCTTCAAGGCAAGGTTACGGAGCTTCAACTCGGCGGAGTGATGGCCCACGTCGTCATCCAGGTCGGAAATAATCTCATCGAGAGCGTAATCACCCGGCGAAGCGCGGAGGAAATGAACCTCAAGATAGGCGATGCCGTTTCCGCCGTAATTAAGTCCACGGAAATCATGATCGAAAAGCAGTAGGCACGAAGACACTTCGTCGCAAAACGGGAGCTTCCATGGTGGATCGAAATCTCCGAGCTGCCATTTTCGCAATCTCCGTCTGCGCCTTCCTGTCTGTTTTCGCATTCTGCCAAACGGCGATAGCCCAGACTTCACCCCCCGTTGCCCAACTCAATGTTCCGCAACTCAAAATCGGCGGCGCGGTTTCCACACCGCTCACGCTGACTGCCGCCGACCTGAAAAACATGCCCCGAACCATTCTTCACGTTACCAATCCCCATGAAAATAAATCCGAGACCTACGAAGGCGTTTTGCTGGAGGAGTTGCTCCGAAGAGCGGGCGTCCCCCAAGGAGACCAGCTTCGCGGAAAACTCATGGCTACCTGCGTGATCGCCGAGGCCGAGGATGGATACAAAGTAGTCTTCGCTCTCGCCGAATTGGACTCGGGCATGACGAACTCGGAAATTCTTGTCGCGGACACGGTCGACGGCGCTCCTATCGACCCCAAGCGAGGTCCCTTCAGGCTCGTCGCGCCCCACGATAAACGACCCGCGCGTTGGGTCAGGATGCTGAAATCAATCACGGTATCCGCGCCCAAAGAGTCAAATTGAATGATGGAAAAGCCCGGAATTTCCGTCTCTGCCAAGGCGCCGAGAAAACAAAGACGCCCCCGTTTGCCCGCAAAGAAAAAAGCCCCTAAAAAATCAATCCGCAAACCGCAAATCGTGCTCGCGACAATTTCTTGGTAACAAAGCGGAAGCCGCCTTCTGTTATGTCTGTTCTTCGGAAACCAATCCGCCAGCACTCCACTCTTTGCCTTGACGCTCGCCCCCTCCCCAGTTACGCTTTCTTCGAACCTTTCGCGAGAAACTCGTGGCTGACACTCCACTCCAGGCTGCACCGCAAGAAGCCCGCGCTCCCGAAGTCCCCTCCGTTGTGGAGGTCCTTCAGGATCTGGCCAAGACCAGCGTCCTTCAGGTTCAGAACTATTCCAAACTCTCTTTCCATTCCATCACCAACCTCGCCTCCGGCCCACGCTACATCCAGGACACTCTCGATCAGATGGACGACATCGGCGTCGGCTCGCTCCCCATCGTTCTCCTCTCTGGTTTTTTCATCGGCGCCGTCATGGTTCTGCAAACCGGCACGCAGTTCGAACGCTTCGGCCAGGCCTCGCTCACCGGCGACATCGTCTCCCTAGCCCTCGTTCGCGAACTCGGCCCCTCCATCACCGGCCTTCTCGTCGCCGGCCGTTGCTCCTCGGGCATCGCCTCCGAACTCGGCTCCATGCAGGTCACCGAACAGGTGGACGCCATGCGCGCCATGGGCACCGACCCCAGCCGCAAGTTGGTCACTCCCCGCGTCCTCGCCTCCCTTATCACCCTTCCGCTCCTCACCACCATCTCCGTTTTTGTCGGCCTCATCGGCGGCATGGTCGCCAGCGTGTTGTCGTTACGCATCAACGCCACCACCTTCTGGGAACGCGCCATCAAAATTCTCGAATTTTCCGACATCATGCAGGGCTTCTCCAAAACCGTCGTCTTCGCCTTCATCCTCGCCACCGTCGGGTGCTATCAGGGTCTCAACGTCAGGGGCGGCACGCAGGGCGTCGGCCGCGCCACCACCCAGGCCGTCGTCGTCTCCTCCGTCCTCATCATCGTCTCGGACACCTTTCTCACCAAAATTGCTCTGTATCTCGCGGATAAGTTCTTCTAACTTTTCATGGAACCCTATCCCAGCGGTCTTACCTCGACTCTCACCGACACCACCCAGCCTGCCATCGAATTCAAAAACGTCCGTCTGGGTTTCTCCGAAGGAGAAATTCTTCGTGGCGTCACCTTCTCCGCCCAGGATCGCGAAACCGTAATCCTCCTCGGCGAAACCGGCACTGGGAAAACTCTCTTGTTGAAACTCGCGTCCGGCCTCCTGCGACCCGATTCCGGCAGCATTCAGGTTCTCGGCAAGGACATCTCGGGAATGACCGAGTCCGAACTCCTCGAAATCCGCCGCCAGATTGGTTTTGTCTTCCAGGAAGGAGCCCTCTTCGACTCCCTCACCGTCGGCGAAAACGTCGCCTATCGCCTCCACGAAGACGGCGTCGCCGAAGAGGAAATCGAGCCGCGCGTCAAAGAAGTTCTCCGTTTCGTCGAACTCGCCCACACCGTTGACTCGCTTCCTTCCGATCTCTCCGGCGGCATGCGGCGCCGCGTCTCCATCGCCCGCGCTCTCATCGGTCGCCCGCCCATCGTCCTCTACGATTCCCCCACCGGCGGCCTCGACCCCATCACCTCGCAAACCATCATCAGCCTCATCCTCCGCCTGCGCGATGTTTATGGCGTCACCGCTTTGCTCGCCACCCATCGCCTCCAGGATGGCTTCGCCCTCGCCAATTTTCATTTCGATCCTCAATCCAAGAAAGTTCGCCGCGATTCCTCGCCCGAAGCCGCGCGCGTCGCTCCCACTCGTTTCCTCGTCTTGCGCGCCGGCAAAATCTATTTCGAGGGAACGCCTGATGAGCTTATGAAATCACCCGATCCGTATCTCCAGAGATTTTTGATTTGATTCCTGTATAGTTGTCGTGCACGATTCATCACGGTCCACGGAGGGCTGTCCGGATGGCGCAGCGCAAGCAGATCACCTGGTCGGAGTTGCGCGTCGGCCTGTTCGTCCTCGTCGGCCTTCTGATTCTCGCCGTCGCCATTTTTTACGTCACCGGCGCCGGCTTCCTCGGCCCCAAATATCACCTCAAGACTTTCCTCAACGAAGTCTCCGGCCTCTCCGTCGGCGCCCCGGTTCGCCTCGATGGCGTCGAAATCGGCAACGTCGAAAAGATTCGCCTCGTCCCTCGCCAGGCGGGCAAGCCTCCCGATCGCATGCACAACATTGAAGTCGACATTCGCATAGACAGCAGATATCAAGGCGATGTACTCACCGATTCCACTGCCTCTCTCGTCACCGAAGGCCTTCTCGGCAACCGCTACGTCAACGTCCAGCGCGGCTACACCGGCGTGCCCCTCAAGGAAGGCCAGGCCATTCCCGGCACCGAGGAAAAAGCCATCAAGGAAGTTGTCGAGCGCAGCGCCGACGTTCTCGCCAACCTGAAAGCCCTCAGCGAAGAAATTCAGGACATCGTTGGCGACGTCCAGTCCGGCAAAGGCACCATCGGCAAACTCCTCTACGACGACCAGGCCTACAATCACCTCAACAGCATCCTTGCCAAAAGCGACGTGATCGTCGGCAACGTTCAATCGGGGCAGGGAACTATCGGCAAACTCATCATGACCGACGAACTCTACTCCAAGGTTGACAAGGGCGTGGACAACGTCAATTCCATCCTCGCCGACGTCCGCTCGCAAAAGGGCACCATCGGCAAGCTCCTCTACGATCCCTCTCTCTACGATCAGGCCAAATCCGCCCTCGAAAACGGCAACAACATCATGGGCGACATTCGTGCCGGCAAAGGCACCCTCGGCAAACTCGCCACCGACGAAGTCCTCTACAACAAGCTCCGCGACACCAGCACCAACCTCTCCGAAGCCACATCCAAGCTCAACAAAAACGACAATTCCGTCGGCAAAATCTTCAACGACCCCCAACTCTACGACAACCTAGCCGCCGCTTCCGCCGAACTCCGCACCTTCCTCACCGAATTCCGCAAAAACCCCAAAAAATACCTCACCGTCAAACTCTCCTTCTTCTAAATGTAGCGGCCACCTTCAGGTGGCCCCTCTTCTCCGTGCCCTCTGTGTTAAATCTCCTTCTTCTCTTTCTCTCTCCTCGCTTTGCCTCTCCACACTCAATATGTTGTAATCGTTCTGTAACAATGACAGACTACGCTCCACTACCAGAACTGCCCTCATCTATCGCGCGAATGGACAATCAAGATACGGCCGTCAAAGCGCCGCCTCGCCCCGAGGCCTCCAAAACCACGCTTCCCCAGCCCGGCCGCCCCATTCCCAGCCGCGCCTACCCCGGCGCGCTCATCGTCGTCGAAGGCACCGACGGCTCCGGCAAAAGCACCCAACTCTATCTCCTCAAGCGCTGGCTCGAAATCGGCGGCTACCGTCTCCACTTCACCGAGTGGAACTCCTCTCCCCTCGTAAAATCCGCCACCCGCCGCGGCAAACAAAAACGTCTCCTCACCCCCACCACGTTCTCTCTCCTCCACGCCGCCGACTTCGCCGATCGTTGCGAGCGCCAGATCATGCCGCTCCTCCAGGGCGATTATCTCGTCCTCGCCGATCGCTACGTCTACACCGCCTTCGCCCGTGACGCCGCCCGCGGCTGCTCCCACCGATGGCTCCGCAATCTCTACCGCTTCGCTCCCGTCCCCGACATCACCTTTTACTTCCGCGCCCCGCTCGAAGTCGCCGTCGACCGCATCCTCAGCGGCCGCCCCAAATTAAAATATTACGAAGCTGGCATGGACCTCGGCCTCTCCTACGAGCGTCCCGAAAGTTTCAAGCTCTTCCAGGCCCGCATCCTTGAGGAATACGACAAAATGGTGGACACCGACAATTTCGTCGTGCTTGACGGCACGCTCCCCGTCAACAAGCTCCAAAAGCAAATGCGCGACATCGTCGCCTCCAAAATCGAACTCAAGCGCTTCGCACCGCGCGCCCCGGAAGCGGAATAATCATGCCCGACCCAGAAAAAGAGAAAGAAAAAGAAAAACCCGTTGCCGCCCCGCCAGCCGCCGCGCCCGATATTCTTTCGAAGCCGGCCGTCGCCGAACCCGAATCCGCCCAATGCTTCTTCGGCGAACCCCTTGTCGGCCTCGACCCCACCGAATTAAACGGCTCGCTCATCGTCATCGAAGGCATGGACGGCTCCGGCCGCTCCACCCAAATCGCGCTGCTCCAGGAATGGCTCGAGTCCGAAGGCTTCTCCGTTCAAACCAGCGGCCTCCGCCGTTCCAATCTCGTTGGCCGCGACATCGACGAACTACTCGCCAAAAACGCCGTCACTCGCCTCACCCTCGCCCTAATGTACGCCACCGATTTCTTCGACCAGCTCGAGCATCGCATCGTTCCCGCTCTCCGCTCCGGCGCCGTCGTCCTCGCCGACCGCTTCATCTTCACGCTGATCGCCCGCGGCGTCGTTCGCGGCATCAATCGCGATTACCTCACCGGTCTCTATGCCATGGCCCTGCGCCCGCATCTCACATTCTGGCTGAACGTCCGCCCCGAAACCGCCTTCGCCCGCGAATTCAAAAAAGCCCAGGCCATCAGCTATTGGGAAGCCGGCCGCGACATGTCTCTCTCTCACGACCTCTACTGGTCCTTTGTCCGCTATCAAACGATGATCAAGCGCGAACTCGAAAACATGGCCAAGCGCAACGCCTTCATCGAGCTCGACGGCGAAGCCAGCGTCTCCGCCGTCAACAAACAGTTGCGCCAGCGTATCGGCGAGCAACTCGGCATCCGCGCCTCCAAATACACGCCCTCTTCCGCCCTCGCGCATCTCTGGCGGTAACATAAATCATGCCCGAGCCGGTCCACATCGCCGCCATCGACGCCGGCTCCAATGCCGTCCGCCTGTCCATCGCCCGCGCTTTCTCCGCTCTCGATATCGAACCGCTCGTCAACGAGCGCTTTCCCCTCCGCCTCGGCGAAGGCGTCTTCGTCCGCCACCGCTTCAGCGAAGAAATCCTCAAAAAAGCCGTCAAAGCCTTCCGCCATCTCCACGAAGTCATGGAAGAGTACGGCGTCACCAAATATCGCGCCGTCGCAACCAGCGCTTCCCGCGAGGCCCGCAACAGCGGCACGCTCGTCCGCCGCATCAAGCAAGCCACCGGCCTTCGTTTCGAAGTCATCACCGCGAAAGAAGAATCGCGCCTCGGCAGGGAAGCCGCAGTTGCCGCTCTCGGCCCGGAAACTCCTCCGAACTGCGTCGTTGATCTCGGCGGCGGCAGCCTCGAGATCAATATTCTTCGCGATCATTCCATTCTGCAGAGCGCCCAGCTTCCCATCGGCACCGTTCGCCTGATGACCACTCTCGGAATTCCCGGCACCATTCGCCCGGTTCAGGCAGAACAGGTCCGCCGCTACGTTCGCGCGCTCCTCGAATCACGCCTTCCCAATCGCCCCAATCTCGCCGATCAACTCGCCGTCGCTCTCGGTGGAAACGCTGAAACACTTTCCAACGTCGCTCCCGGCCCGCGCCGTGAAGGTCTCCCCACACTCGATGTTTCTCTCCTGCGCGATCGTCTTCCCGACATTTTGGAACGCGATGTCCGCGAGCGCATGAAATCCTACGGAGTCCGCCGCGACCGCGCCGACGTCATGGGCGTTGCGGCCATCATCTTCGTCGTCCTCGGCCGCTATCTCAATATCCGCCAGTTTCTAATCCCCACCGTCGGCATCCGCGAAGGCATCCTCCAGGAAATTGCCCGCGACGCCTTCTCCCGCAAGGAACCTCACCGCTACAACACCGAGTCACGCCAGATGCTCATCGGCACCCGCAGCTTCGCCCGCCGCTTCGAATACGATCAGCGCCACGCCGAGCACGTCCGCGAACTCTGCGTCATGCTCTTCGATCACCTCCAGCCGTTGCATCATCTCCCCGCGCAGGCCCGCGTGGAACTCGAAGCTGGCGCGCTCCTTCACGACATCGGCCATCGCATCACCCATCGCGGCCACCACAAGCATGCTGAATATCTCACCCTCAACGGCGACATCCCCGGCCTCGAAGGCCGCGACCGCAACATCGTCGCCGCCGTCGTTCGCTATCACAATCGCAAGTCCACTCCGAACGCCGACCACCCCGCCTACTCCGCTCTCAACAACAATGACAAGCGCATCGCGCGCCGCCTCGCCGCCATCCTACGCATCGCCGAAGGCCTCGATCACTCTCA
>Ga0210406_10006959_pt1 | contig 11601 bp, 14 predicted proteins | sample IncBWC30MmetaG_FD_155454 | JGI IMG/M metagenome (GOLD analysis project Ga0210406, IMG submission 155454) | Forest soil microbial communities from Barre Woods Harvard Forest LTER site, Petersham, Massachusetts, United States - Inc-BW-C-30-M | ecosystem: Environmental > Terrestrial > Soil >... | reverse complement strand
GCTGCCACCGGCTGGAGATACCCGCAGGATGGGACATCGTCATACACCCGAAGAGCTCGGTGGCGCGCGCGGAGTTTGTGGCGCTGACGGCGGATTTGCTGCGCCTGTTGAAAAGCGCGTAATGCATTCGTGTGCTGAACCGCCGGTAGCTTCGCCGGATTCGTCCCTGGGCGCCGCACCAGCGGGCGGGGCAAGCCCCGCCCCTACACAGGTCGCGGCGCTTCGAAGCCAAGAACGATCCATTCCAGTACGCGGCGCGCTGTTTGCGCTGCGGTTCTACAAAGCATATTTGTCGATTTTGTTTGCGGGAAGTTGCCGCTTCGAGCCGACGTGTTCGCGCTACGCCTACGAAGCGATTGAACGATTTGGCGTAGCGCGCGGAATCTGGCTCGGACTGAAGCGGCTGCTGCGTTGCCACCCGCTCTCGCGCAAGTTTGGATACGACCCGGTTCCGGAGAAATGGGAAGAGATGCCAACAAGTTCATCTGTAGGGAAAGTTCTGAAGACTGAGGCAGGCTCATGAGCGTGCCGGGGCAAAAAGACAAGTTCACGCCGGAGCTGCGGATTCTCGTGGCTTCCTTGCTTTCTTTTGGAGTGATCATCCTGTGGGCAAGATTCTTTGGGCCGAAGCCGCAAGTCCCGCCTGTGCAAGGCAACCGTCCTGCCGTGACCGCTCCGGCAACGCCGGGACCGGCAACGTCGCCGGCGGCGAACACCCCTCAAGCCGCGGCGGCGCCCGCAACCATCGCTCCTGCAAAACCGGTCAACGTCGCGGTAAAAGGCGATTCGCAGGAACGCACGATCGTCGTCGAGAACAGTCTCTACCGCGTGGAGATTTCGAACCGCGGCGCGGTGGTGAAGAGCTGGCAGCTCAAGAATTACAAGGATGATGCGAAGCCGCAGCGCGTGCTCGACGTAGTGCACCCGGATGCATCGCAGCAGACCGGCGGCTGGCCGTTCGCTCTGGTGCTTGATGATGAACAACTGCAGAATGCGGCGAACGCAGGGCTTTATCAAATTTCGTCAGACGGCACCAACCTGCACGCCCCCGCCGATCTTGACCTCACGTGGAGCGACGGCCACCTGGAAGTCACCAAGCATTTCCACTTTGACCATACCTACGTGGTCCGCGTAGAAACCTCGGTCAAGCTCAACGGCAATCCTATTAAAGCAGGGCTTGGCTGGCTTGGCGGCTTCGGCGATTTGACGGTGACGAATCCCGCGCCGGTGGAAACGGTCACAACCTACTGCAGCGAAGGCGGCAAGATCACCAACTTCCCGCACAAGAAGCTCGAGGGGCTGGATAAGTTGGGTCCCGGCCTTTGGCAAGGTGGGAAAGATTTCGTTGGGATCGAAGACCGATATTTTACGGCAGCGTTTCTCCCTCCGAGTGGCGCCGCGCCGGGCACACTGGAGACGCGCTACTGGAAGGCGTCGCGCACAGTCAAGGCGGCAGACGGGCAAGAGTCCCTGGAGCCCGTGCCGCAAGTAGCGGCGGCTGCATCAACTAACCCGCTTGCTTTGCGCGTCTACGTCGGCCCGAAAGACTACGACGACTTGAAGAAGATGAACCCGCCGCTGCACGGGCTGATCAGTTTCGGGTGGCTGGAATTCATCGCCGAGCCTCTTTTCCATGGGCTGAAGTGGCTGCACAACTACATCCCCAATTGGGGATGGGCCATCGTGGTCCTGACGCTGGTCATCAATATGCTCCTCTTTCCGCTGCGTATTTCCAGCTACAAGACAACTTTAAAAATGCAGCGCGTGGCGCCGGAAATCAAAGCCATCCAGGAAAAATACAAGAAGTACACAATGCGTGATCCGCGCAAAGCGGAGATGAACAAGGAAGTGATGGCCATCTACAGCCGCGAGGGCATCAACCCGGTGGGCGGGTGCTTTCAGATGTTTTTGCAAATGCCGGTGTGGTTCGGCCTGAACACGGCGCTGCGCTACGCCATCGAGATGCGGCACGCGACGTGGTTGTGGGTGTTGGATCTTTCTGCCAAAGATCCCTACTACATTTTGCCAGTGCTGATGGGCCTGTCCATGTATCTAGTTTCGAAAATGACGCCGATGACGGCGACGGACCCGCAGCAGCAGGCGATGATGAAGATCATGCCCATCACCATGGCGGGAATCTTTATGATTTCGCCGATTTCGAGCGGCCTGGCAGTGTATATTCTCACCAGCAGCGTGGTCGGTATCGCGCAACAGTGGTACCTGAACCGGACACATCCGGCACCCGTACCTGCAAAGCCCGTGCGTGGGAAGAAGTCTTAAGAGGACACTTCAGAAGGGCAGATGCGGTTCGCGATTTCAAACGCCAATGGCTCAAGAACTCATCCACGATGGAAAACTGGACCGGCAAGCAGCGGCCGAGGCGCTGCGTCATTTCCTGGAACATATCGTCCATGTTTCAGGGCTGGAGTTGAAGATAAGCGTGCGGGCGGTTTCGCCCGAAGGTGAAGGCTCGGTAAGCGGCGTGGAAGTGCTCGCCGATCTTGACGGCAAAGACAAAGAGATTCTCCTGGAGCGCGGCGCGGAAGTTTTGAAAGCGTTCGAACACCTGGCCTTTCGGGCGCTGCGGCTCGAACCGGCCTACCATGAAAAAGTTCACATCGATAGCGGCGGTTACCGCGCGCTGCGGTTTGAGGAATTGCGCATGACGGCGCGCGTTGCCGCGGAGCGCGTGCAGACTTCCCGCCAGCCGTTCCGGCTGAACCCCATGTCCTCGCGCGAGCGCCGCATCGTGCACATGGCGTTAAAGGACATGACCGGAGTGCGCACCGAAAGCTCCGGCGTGGGCGAGGACCGCCAGGTCGTCATCCATCCCGCGGACAGCAAACCTTCCCGGTAGTTCTTCTTTGCCACAAGAAGAATGACAGGCAAGAACGCCTGCCCCTACCTTGTGGCCCAGCCTTGCGAAAGCACATTTCCCGCAGAGCCGAACCGCACACGATACGTGAAAGCTGCGGGGCGGTCACGGCGCATTGGCGCAAAACGGACGTCGGAAATCTCCACGACGGCCACGCCACCTTCTTTGTGGAAGCGCGTCACGGGAAATCGTGAGAACCACAGGACTTTCTGCACTTCGGGCAAGCGCTTGGCGACCTCGATATACGAATTCGGCGGGGCATCAGGGTAATAGTGGTGTTCGAGCGAGAGCAACTGCCCGTCGCTTGCCGGTTTGTCGGCCAGGTCCATGCGCAGTTCGTAGACGCCTCGCTCGGCTCGAACCAAGCCATCCCAGTGCCAGAGCGATGGCGGAAGCGGTAACGCTCCAATCGATTCAACCTGCAAGTGATCCAATTCCGCGAATCTCTGGATGCGCGAAAGCGCGACGTGGTGCGCGTAGACGGTGCACATCACATAGATCACTGACGCGGCGAAACCAGCGCGATTCCAGTTGTCGTGCCGGATCTTCGCGCCCCATCCGAGCACTGCGGGAAGCAGAAAGAGCGCGGCAAAAATGACCATGGCGCTCAGGACAACCCGGCCGGAAATGGGTGCGCCGACAATTTCACCAATTCTGGCGATGAGAAACGGCACCGGCAGGAAGACGAGCCACATCCCAACGGCGCGGCCTCGCACTTTTTCGGGATGGGCGTACACCCACGCGAGCAACTGCGGCACCAGGAAAATCGCTGTGAGCGTGAAGTCGACGATGAAGATGAGGTCCCACGCGGGGCGCGACCATTCCAGCGGCGACCAGATCATGGTGCCAAAGGAAGTCACCAAATCGAGCAGAATGTGGCTCAGAATGCCGACCGCGTAGATCGCGCTCAACGCTGCGAAGGAGGGCGCCTCCCATTTTCGCCACTTGGCAAACACACTTGTGATTGCGGCGAGAAGCAGGGCCCAAAGCGGAAGTAAGACCAACGAATGTGTGATGCTGCGGTGCCAGGTGATCACCAGGAGTCTATCGTGGGAGAAAATATCGCGGATTACGTCGGAGTCCGGAAGGATCGCGCCGAGCATCAGCGACCACGTGACAATGCGGCCGCGGTTCATTGGGTGCGAGGCGAACATGTCCTCGCCGCGGAAAACGGCCTTCCCTATCAGCGCCCCGGCGATCCCGTGTGTGATCGTGTCCATCGTTAGAGTTTATCCGATGCGCTCCGGAGGCGGCATTCTAGCGGACAGATATGAGCCGATTTGTCTTGGGGATGACTTTGCCGATGCGGCTAGCCGAAACGCTGTGACGTTCCAGAGCTGAGATGGCTTTGTCAGCGGACTCTGGCGAGATGGCGACTAGCAGGCCGCCGGAAGTCTGCGGATCGAAGAGGAGGTCGCGATGCTCCTGCGAAACGCTTTCTGCGAAGCTCACGCAATCGCCAAGGAAGTCGCGGTTGTTTTTCAATCCGCCGGGAAGAAATCCTCCGCGTGCGGCCTCGATGGCACCAGGAAGACACTGGACTGCGGAATAGTCGATCTCCAGGGACACGGCTTCGATTCCCCGCTCGGAATTCCCGAGCGCCATCTCGCGCGCATGGCCGAGCAAGCCGAATCCTGTAACGTCTGTGACCGCGTGAATCGGTTGTGTCGCACCGGCCTTTTCTTGCACTTCTTGCAACGCTTCGGAGGCCGCGCGATTCAGCTGGGACATGGAGGCAACCGCCGCCTGCAAATCCGCCGCTGCCACGCGATCCTTTTTCAACGCGGTCGAGAGCACTCCAGTCCCTATAGCTTTCGTCAGCAGCAGAACGTCGCCCGCGCGCGCGCCAACATTTCGCCAAACTCGCTGCGGATGGATCACGCCCGTGACCGCGTAGCCGAATTGAATATCGTCATTACGAATCGAGTGGCCGCCGATGACGCTGCATTTCGCTTCGGTCATTTTCGAGAGGCCACCGCGAATAATCTGTTCGAGAATTTCAGGATCACCCTTGTCGGGGAAGCCCACGATGGAAAGCGCCGAAACCGGCTTGCCGCCCATGGCGTAAACATCGCTCAGCGCATTCGCTGCCGCGATTTGCCCGAAAGTGTGCGGGTCATCCACAATCGGGGTGAAAAAATCGACCGTCTGAACCATCGCCATCTCAGGGCTCAGCAGATACACCCCCGCGTCGTCGTTGGTATCAAAACCAACGAGCACGTTCGGATCAGTTGGCCGCGGCAAACGGCGCAAAACGGAATCCAGCAACCCTGGACTCAGCTTCGCCGCTCAACCCGCTGCCTTGACCATGGCCGTCAGTTTCACGGTTTGGGTCAAGCCGCACCTCGCTGTAATGCATTTTTGATTATAGCGATGTACGGCGGTTCGTGCTCGCGGCTAGCGGCCGTGGGACTGAACCCAAGCGGCGAAAGCGTGCCACGCCGCTGTTTTGCCGATGGGTATGCGGATCTGTTGCACGAGGATGAGGTAAGCGCTTGCCCAGAGCGTGGCGCGATGAATCTTTCGCGTGGACCAGAAATCGTAAGCCGCCAGGGCGAGCAGAAAGAAATACGTGAGCAGCGCCGCCGCTGGCGCTTTTCTGTAAACGAAGTCGATCGGCCAGCGGGCAACCGCGGCGATCAATAGCGCCGTCGTTGCCACGATGATGAGGCGTTTATGTGTTGGGGGATTGAAGCGGGCGCGAAATGCAAAGAGAATCAGCGTTGCAAAAATCAACATATCCGTAAGCGGAATGATGTAGAAAAATTGCGGGTCGCGGCCTGCGGGCCCCGCCCTGCGAATCAGGGAATCCGTCGCCGCCAAGGAACCAAGGAGGATCATCAGGCAGCCCAAGAGAAAGCCCGCGATGCCCAACCGGCGATGAATGTCCACGCGGCCAGCGGAAACCAGCGAGGCCTGAGTGACGAGCAAAAGAATCCAGCAGGAAAATGCCGCGCCGTGCAAATGAATGACTAGACTGGGCAGCGGCGCGCCGAACACTCCCGCCAGATAATAGGTGCGCGCGAATCCAATGAAAACGGTTGCCAGCATGAGCCAGGCCATGACCGAGAAGAAAAGATGGTCGTAGCGGCAGCCTGGCAATGCCCTCGAGGATTTAGCGGTATTGTTTGCACTAGCAACTGTTGTAGCCATCGTGTCTTTCTAGCCCGGATCTATTGGAGCTGCGGGAATTGCAAGGAGTGTAGGACAGACGGGTTTCAGATTGCCAGCGAATATTCGTCTTGATTTCTGCAGGATTGATCGCCACTTTCCAGGGTCGGTGGCGTGCTGGCGCAATCGGAAACTGGGTGAGCTCAGGTACCTTGGTCACTTGCGCAACGGATGCGGAAAGTGTTCTGATTCGCGGATGCCTTGGGACATTTGGGTGATCTTCTTGGTGCTCGGCTTGGTAGTGCCGTGGCGCGGGCGAGCGCGCATGAAGAAATTGCTGGCGCTGCCGCAGGTCAGCACGATGGAGCGCCTCATCCTTTACGCCTCGACGATCGCCTTTCAATGGATTGCCGTCGCGGTTGTGGCATGGCGCGCATGGGCGCACGGATTCAGCGCTTCCCAGCTGGGATTGACGATTCATGATGGGGCCAGGATTCTTGTTGCGTCGATCGCTGGCGCGGCGACGATTGCGGCTCTCCAATGGTTGAACTTGCGGCGCGTAGGGAGCATCCCTGTCGAAGCGCGGGGCTCTCTTCAAGCCATCGCGGAACGGATCCTGCCTCAGTCCACCGTGGAATTGCTTCCCTATCTCGCGCTCGCCATTACCGCAGGCCTCTGCGAGGAATTTCTCTATCGCGGATTCGCCATGGCTGTCCTCATCCATGTAGGATTACAGACTTGGGCCGTGCTGCTGCTTTCTTCCGCCCTGTTCGGGCTGGCGCACAGTTACCAGGGACGTGGCGGGGTTGTGATGACGATGTTGATCGGAATTATTCTGGGGCTGGGCCGAATCGCCTTCGATAGCCTAATACCCGCAATTTTCTGGCACAGTGCCGTGGATGTGGTCGCTGGGGCGGTGGGTCCGCGCTATCTGACTGCAAAGGCAAACGTTACGCCGGAAGGGGTCACACAGATACACTAGATATAAATAGTAACTATTATGACAACAGAAAACCCAGCCCCCTCAGCGGCCGTAATCCGCCGCGCCCTGGCAGAGTTCAATCTCCCTGCCTATGACGACCAAGTGCTGCAAATTCAACGATATATAGAGATTCTGCTGATTTGGAATGAAAAGGTGAATTTGACGTCGATTCGTGACCCGTTGGAGATCCTTTATCGCCATTTTTGCGATAGTATGTATGCTTCTGTGGCCGTTCCTGTGGAAAACGGTCGGCTCGCCGACGTGGGGTCTGGAGGCGGGTTTCCGGGCCTCCCTTTAAAGATTATCCGGCCAAGTTTGCGAGTCTTCCTTGTGGAATCCAACCTCAAAAAGGCCGCGTTTTTGGCGGAAGTCATTCGCGAACTTGGACTTAGAGACGCTCAAGTGCTTGTCCGCCGCTATGAGGAGTTGAGCGAGGAAATGGCGCCCCTGGACTACGTCTGCTCTCGGGCTCTTGGCGAGTTCCCTGGCTTTCTGGACTGGGCCGGCTCGACGGAGACGGGAGCAAAACAAGTGATCCTCTGGATTGGCGCTCGAGACCTGCCCGAAATTCAGAAGATTGCGACTTGGGACTGGGAGGAGCCGATTGCAGTGCCTCATTCCTTGCGACGCCTCCTCTTGGTGGGGACCAAGAAATCGGTAAGCGTTAGTCCTTCGCCGTCCAAATAGGACTTTCACTGGCACGGCTGGCGATTGTTTGGAGCAGGGGCAGGTGCGAAAAGAGGTGTTCCACGTGGAACATCCGGCTCCTCCTCTCGGTGCTTTGTTCCACGTGAAACAGTCTTGCTTGACCGAAGGGAGGTTGCGAGCCAACTTTGTTCCACGTGGAACAACTCCAGCCAAGCCTTCCTCCCAGAAGCTTCCCAGGTCCAATCACACTGTTCCACGTGAAACATCTTGCATCCTTGAGTTGCCTTTGCTAGATTTTCGCTGGCAGGTGATTATTTGGCTCGAATCATCGCGGTTGCAAATCAAAAGGGCGGAGTAGGCAAAACAACCACGGCAGTGAATCTAGCCGCCTGTCTTGCTACCGCTGAACAACCGACTCTTCTCGTGGACTGCGATTCCCAGGCCAATGCGACTGCAGCTATCGGATTCGCCAAAGATCCCTCCCGCAGAACCCTCTATCATTCCCTAATCCTCAACGAGCCTTTCGACAGGATCATTCAGAAATCACAAGTGGATGCGCTAGACGTCATCCCGGCCGATAAAAATCTCGCAGGAGCTGCCGTTGAACTTGTCAGTGCGGAGAATCGCGAGTATAAGCTCCAAGGTGCCTTGAAGGTCCTGCACGAAAAGTATCGCTATATTATCCTGGATTGCCCGCCAGCCTTGGATCTCCTTACGTTGAACGCTCTTGTAGCCGCCGATGCCGTACTGGTTCCGATTCAGTGTGAATACTTGGCGCTGGAAGGCGTTTCCGAGCTACTTGATACGCTGATGCGCATCCGGCGCACCTTGAATCCAAGCCTGGAGGTTGAGGGAATCCTCCTCACAATGTACGACGAGAGAACCACGCTTTCCCGGCAAGTCGCCACGGATTTGCGTACATTCTTTGGAACGCAAGTCTTCAAAAGCGTCATTTCGCGCAATGTGCGCCTGGCGGAAGCGCCAAGTTTCGGGAAACCGATCATTTTCTACGATATTCATAGCAAGGGCGCTGAAGGCTACACGCAGCTCGCCCAGGAGGTTATTGCCAATGCCGAGAAACGCGCTGGGACGGGGGCTCGGAGCGCTCATTCGGGAGCCTGAGCCCAAAACATCGCCAGAACCCGCGCCGATCCAGCCTCATGCAACCACTGCGAGTGGTGCCGCTAGCGCACCTGCTCGCGAAGCCGCTCATCCTGGCCCGCAGCAAATTGACATCGACTTGATCGAGCCGAGCCCTTATCAGCCGCGCACGCGCTTTCGTGAAGAGGCTCTCGACGAACTGGCGCGTTCCATACAGGCCAGCGGAATCATCCAGCCGCTGGTCGTTCGGCCTATTGGCTCGCGGTTTCAGCTGATTGCCGGCGAACGCCGGTGGCGCGCTGCGCAACGCGCTAGCCTGGCGAAAGTCCCGGTCATCGTCCGCCAAGTATCTGACGAACTGGCCCTCGAGATGACGCTGGTGGAAAACATCCAGCGCGAAGATCTGAATGCCATTGAAGCCGCGCGTGCGTTTGAACGCTTGATGGACGAAGCGCAGTTGACCCAGGAAGCGGTTGCGGAGCGGACCGGCAAGGATCGCAACCGTGGCCAATTCGATCCGGCTCCTGAAGCTGGAACCGAAGATTCAGGATTGGATTGAAGAAGGAAAGCTGACGGCGGGGCACGGTCGCGCCCTGCTGGCGGTGCTGGATGCGCAGTTGCGGATGCGCTATGCACAACGCGCGGCGCGCGGCGGATTGACAGTCCGTCAAATCGAAAAACTGGCCTCGCGGCGATCGAAGGGCGCGCATCCACCAGCAGAGCTCCACTTGGACGCAAACATCCGTTCAGCGCTGGATGAGCTTCAGCGCCATCTTGGCACTAAAGTGCTTCTCCACCAGAAAACGAAAATGCGCCCGGGGCAACTCGTGCTCGAGTTTTACGACGACGATCAGTTGATGGGCCTCTACGATCGTCTAATGAAATAATTTCTCGGCTCGATAGAAGAGACTGCCCGTTCGTTCAGTCGCTCATTCGACAACACGCTTGCTCAGTTGCGTTGACTTATCCGAGTGCGCAGCTAAAGTAGAGCAGTCTCTTAATGGGGGTTTTGTCATGGCATGGAAGTGGCCCAGCGCTGCGAAGAGTGGCGCAAGTGAAGAATGGACAGGATTCATCGATCAGGGCGTAACGCTCGAGGGCACGCTGACGGTTACAGGAACGTTCCGCGTTGACGGCAACGTCAAGGGCAACATCATCTCGGAGCAGACGATTATCCTCGGCGAAGGCGCGAAGGTGGAAGGACAAATCGAAGGCAACCGCGTGGTGATCTCCGGCCGCTTCGATGGCGTGATTTTTGCGAAAGGCCGTGTGGAGATCGAAGCCAAGGGCGTCGTGACCGGAGAAGTTCACTCCCCGTGCATGGTCATCGATCCTGGCGGAATCTTCGATGGCCGCTGCCACATGCTGGGCTCTTCGGAAACAGCTTCAACGGTGACGATTCCCATCCGCGCCGTCGGCAACGGCTGATCAAATATTATCATAGAGTTAGGTAAACATTTATATATATGGGCTTCAACCCCGCTCGACTTCATGCTTCATCGTGTGTCCGCATACTTAGGTTGACACGTTCAGGAGGCCCGTCTATCGTGCAAGAGAGTCACAGACGAGGGATCGCGGATGAAGATTCTTGTGCTGGGCGGCGGTGGACGCGAACACGCGCTGGTGTGGAAACTGAAACAAAGTCCGCGCGTGGAAAAAATCTGGTGCGCCCCCGGGAATGGCGGCATCGCGGCGGACGCGGAATGCGTGGCTATTGACGCGGGCGATGTCGGAGCGACTGTCGCGCTTGCAGAAAAGATTCAGCCCGATTTGACCATTGTGGGCCCAGAGCTGCCCCTGGTGAATGGGCTGACGGATGCCTTCCGGCAGCGGAACTGGGCCGTTGTAGGGCCTCCTCAACAAGCCGCGCAGCTCGAAGGCAGCAAGATTTTCTCAAAACAATTTTTGGAGCGGCACGGAATTCCTACCGCGAAGATGTATGGCACGTACGACTCTCCCGCGGAAGTTTACGATGCGCTAAGTTCTGTGGCTTGGCCGGTGGTGATCAAGGCAGACGGATTGTGCGCCGGCAAAGGTGTTTTTCTGGCGCCGGACTTCGCCACTGCCAAAAATTTCGTCCAGCGCGTGATGGAAAAAAACGAACTGGGGCCAGGCGGAAAGCGCATCCTCCTCGAGCAGACGCTCGAAGGTGAAGAGCTATCCTTCATCATTCTCACCGACGGAAAGCAGTACGCCCCCCTTGTGCCGACGCGCGATCACAAACGCGTCTTCGATGGAAACCAGGGCCCAAACACGGGAGGCATGGGAGCCTACTCCTCCGACGAATTGCTGCCGGATGCTCTTCGGGAAACCATCCGCTCGACGATTGTCGAGCCGACCCTGCGGGGCCTGGGGGCAGATGGCATCCCCTACCAGGGCTTCCTTTACATCGGCCTGATGCTGACCAAGTCCGGACCAAAGGTCCTTGAGTTCAATTGTCGGCTGGGCGACCCCGAGGCCCAAGCCATACTGGCACGGATGGACTTCGACTTGGCCGAAATCCTGAGCGACGTCGCCGCTGGGCACCTGGATCCGTCAAAACTACGCTGGAAACCGGGGTCTAGCGCCTGCGTGGTTCTAACTTCCGGAGGCTATCCAGGAAGGTTTGAAACCGGCAAGAAGATTGAGGGCCTAACCTCTTTAGACAATATTACCGGTGTGAAAGTCCTGCACGCCGGGACAAGAGTTATCAGCGATACCGTGGTCACCAATGGCGGCCGCGTGCTTGGTGTTACGGCAGTTGGCGAAACTCTCGAGGCCACCTTGGCCTTTGCCTACCACGCTGCCGCAAAAATCCACTTTGAAGGAATGCACTACAGAAAGGACATTGGCGCTCACGCAACACCGCTGAGAGCCGCAGGAGATTAGGGGCCATGGCGAGAGT
>Ga0210406_10006958_pt1 | contig 11601 bp, 8 predicted proteins | sample IncBWC30MmetaG_FD_155454 | JGI IMG/M metagenome (GOLD analysis project Ga0210406, IMG submission 155454) | Forest soil microbial communities from Barre Woods Harvard Forest LTER site, Petersham, Massachusetts, United States - Inc-BW-C-30-M | ecosystem: Environmental > Terrestrial > Soil >... | reverse complement strand
CTTTGCCTTCCCTTGATCAAACAAGCTCAATTGATCGGTGTGCTGTACCTTGAAAACGGCCTCGCCTCGCATGTGTTTACGCCGGCGCGTATTGCCCTACTGAGATTGATAGCATCCCAAGCGGCAACCTCCCTTGAGAATGCGCGTCTTTACTCGGAGCTTCGCGACGCTGATGTCTTCCTGACCCAAGCACAACGCCTGAGTCTCACCGGCAGTTTCTGCTGGCTTCCCGACACGGGTGAAATCACGTTCTCGGAGGAACTCTATCGCATCTTCGCATTTGAACAGGGTTCCGCGGTGACGCTCGAACGAGTCATGACCCGAGTCCACCCGGAAGACGTCCCTTTGGCGGAGGAGAACCTGGAGGTGGCGCGACAGGGCGGCAGCGACCTTAAGCACGAGATCCGCCTGCGGATGCCAGATGGCTCCAATAAGCATCTGCGCACAAACGCCTACGTGATCCGAGATCTGGATGGCCGATTGGAATGCATCGGCGCGATTCAGGATGTAACGCAGCACCGACTCGCAGAGGAGGCGCTCAGCAAAGCACGATCGGAGCTCGCGCACGCATCCAGGATGACGAGCATCGGAGCCTTGACGGCGACGATTGCGCACGAAATCACGCAACCACTTGCGGCAATCGTGAGCAATGCGGACAGTTGCCTTATATGGCTGGCGAAGGATCAGCCAAACCTCGATAAGGCGAGAAGTGCGGCGGAGCGAATCGTCAAGGATGGTCATCGTGCCGCGGAAGTCATTCAAAGCATACGTGCTCAAGCGCGCAGATCCGCGTCGGAGATGGTCCTCGTCGACCTTAACCGCTTGATCGCTGATACGCTGGAGCTGATGCAAGCGGAGTTGCAGCGACACGAGGTCTTACTCGAGACCAGACTTCTGGATGATCTCGCACTCATCAAGGGCGACTACACCCAGTTGCAACAAGTCATAGTGAATCTGGTCATGAACGCGATAGAGGCCATTAGCACATCCAGACGGTCGCCGCGGGTCATACGGGTAAGTACGGAGTCCAATCAGAACGGCGAAGTACTGACCATGGTCGAAGACTCCGGCGCGGGCATCGATTTGCAAGTGCTCCACCGCATATTCGATCCCATGTTTACGACAAAGCCAGTAGGCATGGGCTTGGGGCTGTCGATCTGCCGATCAATCGTCGAGGGCCACGGCGGTCGGTTGTGGGTGTCGCCCAATCCAACCGGTGGCAGTATTTTTCAATTTAGCATTCCGGTCGCGACGACGGTGGTCTCGATTGAAGCCGCACCCGCCAAGCACTCCGCTCGGCACGCTGGTCTATGATTTCGCGTGAGGACAAATTGGCGGTTGGTCGCCGATGAAGGTGCGGGCCGAAAAAAGTTCCGGAAAGGGAGTCTCTTCCAGCGTCGGCAGAAGCCAGGACACACCCGGGGTACCGAAATACCCGGGTCTATTTCCGATTGTGCGGCGTGTCGCCATGAGATGGCGATACTTCCAGGTTGTAAATTGCTCGGCGATGTCGGCCATGGTCTCGCCGAGCATTTTGACCTGCGGGTCGGTTTCGTAGGCCGCGGCCCACACCTTTTCGACCTCCGGGTCGGGAGCATAAGTTTTGGACGGGTCGCGCCTAAGCACCTCCGCAGGAATTTTAAACCCTCTCCTTGATAAAAACGCCAGCACATCGTCGTACAGGCTGGGCTCGTTCAGGGCCTTTCGAAGCTGTTCGAATCGATGTGGTTGCGGCTCGAAATGCTTCAGGTGCTGTGCTTGCTTGATGCCGAACAGGTAGACCATGTGCCGATAGGTCCATCCCTGAAGAGCCGTGTCTTGACCGTATGTAGCTGCGACCGCACGCAAAATCGGCAACAAGTCCGACGGGGTGATCCAAGATAGAGACCGCCAAGTCGCGTTCAGGGGTTCCTGGTGATCCACCACCCTAAGCAAGGCTTGGTGAGCATCCACCGGATTGTCCCGGCGAAAACAGGCCTGAGCTGCCTGCATTTCCCTCACGATCAGGGCCCAATAGAGTTCTTGGACCTGAGCGTTGATCATGAAGGCATACTCGCCGGGATGGTTGCTCACCGTTTGCTGAAGCGTGTGCAGAATGTCGGTCTGCAACCATGCACTGTACGGGGTCTGGTTTTTGGTTCCCGTCTCGTTCATCTTTGTCCTCCTCAGCCCTGGCCGCTTGTCATTGCTGTTCGAGCGTCACTTGAGTGCGCCGGCAAATCGGCGGAGTATTCGCTATTTCGTTTTGCCGGTCATGGCTTTAGTGAATTGTCCCATCACCTTTTCGACCTCCTGGTCGAGTGCCGCATATACCTCGCCGGCGGATGGATCAGCGTTGGTTGCCATGATTTCACACACGATTGAGAAATAGTCGACTGGGACTACACCTGCCTGTTGAATTCTGGCGATACCGACCTGGCGATTGCTTGCGCTGAGCACCCCTGATGCATCGACCACGACATAAGACTTATAGCCGGCGGCCAAAGCCGAGTAAGCAGGAGTCGCCGCACAGACTTGAAGAGTAACGCCCGCAAACAAAAGATGCGTCCGGCCCGTGGCTTCAACCGCCTTTACGAAACGCGGGTCATCCCATGCGTTCATCGTCATGCGGTCTACAATGGGATACTTTTTTGTATCCAGCACAGCAACGAGCTCAGGAAACGTCGGTCCCCATAGTTCATCTTTGGCCGTGGTAGACGCGATGGTGGGTATCCCGAGAATTCTCGCCGCCTTCGCCAGAGCGACGACATTGTGTTTCAACTCGGCGACTGTGATGTCGTGCACTCCAACCAATAGGCCGAGCTGATGGTCAATCAGACATATTGCGGAGTTGTCCTTCGTGATTCTTTCCAAGACGTTCTCCTTGAAGTTGTTCGACATGCCCAGCTCCTCTTAGGTGCCGGTGCCCAGGCGGTCGCGTTCACTGACGATGACCGGGAAACGATCACAGCACGCGGCGGCAGACGCATCTATTGCAGGATGGTATTGGTCGATACTTCGACTGCGGACGTCGAGGCATCGGCAATACCATTATGTAATTGCCCGGCTTGCATCGATCTGTTTATCGTGCGTGCATGGAGCCCGGTAGTTTTGCTGTGAGAGGTCTCGTAACAGCCAAGCAGGCCGTAGCGGGCTTGCTTGCCGCCCGCTCCGTCGGTTCTTGCCTCGCGGACGGTGGGCTCGACCCGCAAGGTCCCGTTGGGTCCGCCGAACGGCTGATCCTGACCCACATGGATAGAACGACTGAACTGCCACCGCCGGACGTGCGGTGTGATGAAGGAGTAACACAAACATGTACGCTTTTATCGTCGTCATTCTGTTCCTGGCATACGGACTCCTCTTGCTATTTGGACTGTTGCACGTGGCGCAGGAGCTGATCATCAGACCCTCTCCGCACCTGTTCTCATATTCGGATTTTGATGCAGATCAAAACAATGATTTACCACGAGCAACCGAATCTTCATCTGCCGCCGCAGGTGCGAACGGCGCAATGGATGAACGAAATTAGCTCAAAGCCGTTGTGCGCTGATCAGGTGCGTTATCTTTGGTCCATCGCCGATTTGAAACTGACGTACAGCCTGCTCCGAAATCCGATCGGCCTTGGTCACGCGCTGATGCATGGCGACGCGGTTCAACAAAAGCGCGCGGCATCCAATTGCCGGGATCGGTCAAGCTATAACATAGCAGTCGTCTATCCACTCGAGGATCCCATGACTTCCATGAGCTTGGAAAGAATCCGACAGCGCGCCCTCAACAGATCTCCGATCCGCATGGCGGTTTCCGCACTCTTTATCGCGGCTGGCCTCGCTACGGCCTCTCCAGTCATTGCGGGTACAGAGCGTGAATCACAGAACATGGCAGATACTTCGGATGCAGCGCTGGCCGCCTCACTTCCCGGTGATTTCAGGAACGGCGATGCCGAAGTAAACGGCACCCGCATCCACTATGTCGAGGGCGGCAAAGGCACGCCCCTGCTCCTGCTACCGGGCTGGCCCCAGACTTGGTGGGAGTTCCATAAGATCATGCCGGAACTCGCGAAGCACCACCGCGTGATCGCGGTTGATCTTCGCGGAATGGGAGCTTCTGCCAAACCGGTGTCGGGCTACGACAAGAAGAACATGGCCAAGGATATTCACGAGCTGACCCGAGCGCTCGGGTACAAGCAGGTCAACATCGCAGGACACGATATCGGAGCAATGGTCGCCTACGGCTTCGCTGCTAACTATCCAGATGCGACGCTCAAAATCTGCCTGATCGACGTTGCGCACCCCGAAGAGAGTCTCTACACACTGTCGTTGCTCCCGCCACCCGGGTATGCGGTCCGCGGAACCGGGGAATCAACCCATCCGGTCTATCTCTGGTGGTTCGCTTTCAATCAACTGCCGGATCTTCCGCAACAACTGCTGGCTGGGAAGTCCAGGTTATTGATCGACTGGCTCTTCGATTCTCAACTGCGAAATCCCGCTGCGATCTCGGAGCGTGATCGTGCGATCTACGCCGCGGCGTACTCGCAGCCGGATGCGATCCGCGCGGGAAACGGCTGGTATCAGACGTTTGGACAGGACATCATTGACGCCAAACACTACGGCCGGATAGCAACGCCAGTTCTAGCCTTGGCCGGTGAACGTAATTACCCTTATCTGCGCGAGCTTCTTCCGACACAGGCTTCAGACGTGCGTGTCGTAAAGGTCAACTCCAGCAGCCACTATGTCCCCGAGGACCGGCCCGAGGCCGTTGTGCGAGAGCTTCTCGGATTCTTTGAGTCATAGCGCCCCACGCGCCAAATCTTTCGGGATTGCCCCCTGATTTTCTAATCGCACGTCCGGAGAAACCAAAGCCGTGCGATGCGACGACATCCTGCGGTCCGAATTCTTCAGGAATTTCTTCAGCAATTTAAGCACAACTCCAAGGAATCGACCCACGCGGCAACGTACGGTGACGAGCGCCCAATGGCGGAGGCAGTCAGGAGATTGGGACGCCGCAGAAACTCCATAACAAATTTACAAAGCCCCTCCTAGCATGCGCTCGAGAATCAAGGGAGCGGAAATCGTGATGGACGCTATCTATTTGCTAATGCTCGCCGGCCTCTACGTAGTTACGTGTGGGCTCGTGTGGGGATTCAAACGCCTGGGAAAGACGTCATGAGCGTCATGTACTGGCTCGCGGCCCCGCTAGTGCTGTGCCTGCTGGCGTATCTGCTGTTTGCGCTTTTTAAAGCGGAGCGATTCTGATGGGTTCCTATACTCTGTTTTTCTTGATGCTGTCGGCGTTCCTTGGCATGACCCTCTTGTGCGTCAAACCCCTGGGCAGCTACATGGCCGCCGTCATGGAAGGCAAGCCCAACCTCGCAACGAGCGTGGGCGGACCTGTCGAGGGGCTGCTCTATCGCATTTCCGGCGTGGATGCCCGAGATGAGATGGCTTGGCCGAAATACGCCGCCGCGTTGTTGTTATTCAACGTGCTCGGCGCCGTTATTGTCTATGCGTTGCAGCGGCTTCAATTCTGGCTGCCGCTCAATCCGCAGCACTTCCCCGCAGTCGGTCCCGACTCCTCCTTCAATACGGCCGTCAGTTTCGTCACCAACACCAACTGGCAAAGTTACTCGGGCGAGTCGACGATGGGCTACCTGGTCCAGATGGCCGGCCTCGCGGTGCAGAATTTCCTTTCGGCGGCCACGGGCATTGCGGTCGCCATTGCGCTGATCCGCGGCTTCGTACGCCACAGCGCCAAGACTATCGGCAACTTCTGGGTCGATGTCACGCGGGCAACGCTCTATGTGCTGCTGCCGCTCTCCGTGGTGCTGGCCCTTGCGCTCGCGAGCCAAGGGGTCATTCAGAACCTCGACGCATACAAGGATGCGACGACGGTTGAGGAGCTGACGTACCAGAACCCAAAGACGGACGCGGCGGGCAATCCGATCAAAGATGCCGCCGGCAATCCCGTGACCGAGACCGCCACGACTCAAACTCAAACACTGCCGATGGGGCCGATCGCCTCGCAGGAGGCCATCAAGGAACTGGGCACCAACGGAGGAGGGTTCTATAACGCGAACTCGGGCCACCCGTACGAGAACCCGACACCCCTGACGAACTGGCTCGAGATGTTGGGGATGTTCGTCATCGCGTTCGCCCTTACATACACGTTCGGCAAGATGGTCGGTGACACTCGGCAGGGCTGGGTGCTGCTGGCCGCCATGTTGGTCCTCTTCGTGTCGTTGGCAACACTGGCGTTCCACAGCGAGCAGCGCGGCAATCCCATCATCACGAAACAGGGGGTCGAACAAGTCATGAGTCCGGCGCAGCCGGGCGGCAACATGGAGGGCAAAGAGACCCGCTTCGGCATCGCCGCCTCGTCGCTCTTTGCAGCGATCGCAACCGGTACGTCCACCGGCGCCGTAAATACCATGCACGATTCGATGACCCCCCTGGGCGGCTTCGTGCCGCTGTTCCTGATGCAACTCGGCGAGATCGCGCCGGGCGGTGTCGGCACCGGCATCTATTCGATACTGATATTCGCCATTCTGGGTGTATTCATTGCCGGATTGATGATCGGTCGCACTCCGGAGTACCTGGGGAAAAAGATCGAGTCCCTCGAGATGAAGCTCACCTCGGTGTTCATTCTCACGACCCCGTTCGCTGTGCTGATCGGCACCGCCGTGGCCGTCATGACGTCCGCCGGGAAGGCCGGTGTGGCGAATCCCGGGCCGCACGGCTTCAGCGAAATCCTCTATGCGTTCACCTCCGCCGCCAATAATAACGGCAGTGCGTTCGCTGGGCTTACAGCGAGCACCGTGTTTTACAACGTAGCCACCGGGCTGGCCATGTGGTTCGGCCGCTTCTGGCCGATCGTGGCTGCGCTTGCGATCGCCGGGTCGCTGGCGGCGAAGAAGCGCGTCCCCGTCAACGAAGGCACCATGCCGACGCATGGGCCCCTGTTCGTGGTGCTACTCCTGGGCTCGATTCTGCTGATCGGTGTCCTCACTTACGTCCCCGCGCTCGCGCTGGGACCAGTCGTTGAGCACTTCATGCTCATGGCTTCCAAATAACGAGTCTCGTATGTCACGACAACAACTATCGCTCTTTGATCGCAAGCTCATCGGTCCTGCGCTGCTTCATGCACTGAGCAAACTCGACCCACGCACGCAGTGGCGCAATCCGGTGATGTTCGTGGTTTACATCGGCATGATCGTGACGGCGATCCTGTATGTTCAGGCACTCGCAGGACACGGGGAAGCGCCCACGGGCTTCATTCTCGCCATCACGGTCTGGCTGCTGTTCACTGTCCTGTTCGCGAACTTCGCCGAGGCTCTCGCCGAGGGCCGCAGCCGCGCACAGGCGTCCGCGCTGCGCAGCATGCGTCAGATCGTGATCGCCAAGCGGCTGCTCCAATATACGACCGGCAGGCACGCATCGGGCGGTGGGCAGACGATACAAGTCAAGGCGGAGGATCTGAGGAAGGGCGACATTGTCCTGGTCGACACTCACGACACCATTCCGGTCGACGGTGAAGTCATTGAGGGTGCCGCCTCGGTCGACGAGAGTGCTATCACGGGCGAGTCGGCGCCGGTCATTCGGGCGGCGGGCGGGGACTTCTCCTCCGTGACGGGCGGAACTCGAGTGCTATCGGACTGGATCGTGGTGCGGGTGACGGTAAATCCGGGAGAGGCCTTCCTTGACCGGATGATTTCGATGGTCGAGGCGGCCAAGCGGCAAAAGACTCCTAACGAGATCGCGCTGACCATTTTGCTGGTGGCGTTGACTCTCGTCTTTCTGATCGTGATCGTTACCCTCTTGCCGTTCTCGCTGTTTGCTGTCGAGGCCAGCAAGGCCGGGAGCCCGGTCACGATGACCGCACTCGTGGCGCTGCTGGTCTGCCTCATTCCCACCACGATAGGCGGCCTCTTATCGGCGATCGGTGTAGCGGGCATGAGCCGGATGATGCAGGCCAATGTCATCGCAACCTCCGGCCGCGCCGTCGAGGCGGCCGGTGACGTCAATGTACTCTTGCTCGACAAGACGGGGACCATCACCCTCGGCAATCGACAGGCGGTAGCGTTCTTCCCGGCGCCCGGCGTCACCGATCTGGAACTGGCCGACGCCGCACAACTGGCTTCGCTTGTCGACGAGACTCCCGAAGGGCGCAGCATCGTAGTACTCGCCAAACAACTCTTCAATCTGCGTGAGCGCGATCTAGGCACGCTGGGCGCGACCTTCGTGCCCTTCTCCGCCCACACGCGGATGAGCGGCGTCAATATCGGTGAGCGCAGCGTCCGCAAGGGTGCAGCGGATTCGATCGCCAAGTACGTCCAGTCGCTCGGAAACAAAGTACCACCACAGGTTGACGAAGCCGTGCAGCGCGTCGCGCGCAAAGGCAGTACACCGCTCGTCGTCACAGATGGCGGACACGTGTGCGGCGTCATCGAGCTCAAGGACATCGTCAAGGGCGGCATCAAGGAGCGATTCGCCGACCTGCGGCACATGGGCATCAAGACCATCATGATCACCGGCGACAATCGCCTGACCGCTGCGGCGATCGCCGCTGAGGCCGGAGTCGATGACTTTCTCGCTGAAGCGACACCGGAGGGCAAACTCGAGCTGATCCGCAAGTATCAAGCAGAAGGACGCCTGGTCGCCATGACCGGAGACGGCACCAACGATGCGCCGGCGCTCGCGCAGTCGGATGTCGCCGTTGCAATGAATACCGGCACGCAGGCGGCCAAGGAAGCCGGCAACATGGTCGATCTCGATTCCAATCCGACCAAGCTCATCGAGATCGTGGAGACAGGGAAGCAGATGCTGATGACGCGCGGCGCACTGACGACATTCTCCGTCGCCAATGATGTCGCCAAGTACTTCGCGATCATCCCTGCAGCGTTCGCGCTTACCTATCCTGAGCTCGGTGCGCTGAACGTCATGCACCTCGCGACCCCTAACTCCGCGATCCTCTCGGCGGTGATCTTCAACGCCCTCATCATCATCGCGTTGATTCCGCTCGCCATCAAGGGCGTGAAATACCGGCCACTGGGTGCGGGTCCGCTCCTGCGGCGCAACCTGCTCATCTATGGGCTGGGCGGCATCATCCTGCCATTCCCCGGAATCAAATTGATCGACATGATCCTGTCCGCGGCGGGCTGGGCTTAAGGAGAGAGAAATGTTCGTGCGTCTCATTCGACCGGCAATCAGTCTTCTCGTACTGATGACGATCCTTCTCGGGATCGTCTATCCGCTCGCCATCACCGGCGTGGCGAAAGTGGCTTTCCCGCGTCGAGCCGAAGGGAGCCTGATCTACAAGGACGGCAACCTCATCGGGTCGACACTGATCGGCCAGAGTTTCTCGGGTCCTAAGTACTTCTGGGGCCGACCGTCGGCGACAAGCCCTCAACCCTACAACGGCGTGGCCTCGTCGGGCTCGAACTTAGGTCCGGTCAATTCCGCATTGCTCGATCAAGTCAAGGCGAATGCCAAGGCGCTGCACGATGCGGACCCGGGCAACAAACAGCTGATCCCAGTCGACCTCGTGACCGCTTCGGAGAGTGGTCTCGATCCGGAAATCAGCCCGGCAGGCGCATTTTATCAAGCCGCACGCGTGGCCCGTGCTCGAAGTTTATCTGTCGCACAGGTTGAGGCGCTGATCAAGACGCATGAGCGCGGTCGCTTTCTCGGCTTTATCGGCGAGCGGCGAATCAACGTGCTCGAACTCAATCTCGCGCTCGATGCAATGCAGTGAGCGCGACAGTTTTGTGAAATGAGGAAATATCGATGAAAATGAAATACTGTTCCACCCTGCTTCTGGGCGCGGGTCTCGTCCTGGTCGGCGCGACTGCCTTCGCGGATCAGAGCGCCGGGGACGCAACCGCAGGCCAAACCACCGAGGCGCCCGCAGGCCGGCTTCCGTTGCCATTTCCGCCGGCGCCGCTGGACTCCCCACCGTGGCCCTGGGCCGACTGGCCGTTTGGCGGCACGGCATTGATTGGCGGCGCGACGCCGAATTCCTCCGGCGGTGCTGTGATGAAGGCCCTGAGCGGCACGTCGTTCGGCGACATCCTCAAGGACAATCATATCGAAATGTGGGGCTGGGTCGATGCCGGATTCAACTTCAGCACCTCAAAGGGCGCGAACGGTAACGCCCCAGCCGGCTATGACTTCAACGCCAACGCAGTCCAGCTCAACCAGGCGGTGCTGTACATCGAGCGCGTTCCAGACACCGTGCAAAAGGACCATATAGACTGGGGCTTCCGCGTCGTCGGCATGTATGGAACCGATTACCGGGAAGTGACCATGGAAGGCATATTTAGTGACGTGCTGACAAAGCACAATTCGCTATATGGCTATACCCCGGCGAACTTCTACGTCGATCTGTACATTCCCTGGGTCGGCGAAGGCAGCAACCTCCGGGTCGGCCGATATACCACGCTCGGTGATATCGAGGCGGATCTCGACCTGCAGAACCCCTTCGATTCGCATTCACTGTATTACACCTACGATCCGTTCACCCAGTTGGGGTTTGTCTGGTCAACGCGGCTGAACAGAAACTGGATGGTGCAGATTGGCCTCAACGCCGGCAGCGACGTTGCGCCCTGGGAACATGATGCGAAACCGACGGTGACGGCCTGTGTTCAACACACTTCCGACAGCTCGAAAGACAATGTCTATCTTTGCGCCAATGGCACGAACAATGCGCATTACGGCTTCAATAATGTAAATCTATATCAGCTCATGTGGTACCACAAATTTACCGACCGCCTGTGGCTGGCGACGGAGGATTACTACGAATATCAGACTCACGTACCGACCCTGGGGCAGCCAACGATTCCTGGCGCAAATCCTGCGATTTGCCCCGGCGGCACGACGCAATGTACGGCTGGAGCAATCGCCACCTCTCTCTATGTCATGTATAAGTTGACGGATAAGGACTACGTGGGTTGGCGCGGCGAACGCTTCGACGATCAACGCGGCCAGCGAACCGGGTTCGCGACTTGGTATGCCGAGGCGACGTTTGGCTGGACCCACTGGTTCGGAAACTCGATCGAAGTTCGCCCGGAAATTCGGTACGACCATTCATATGGTGCGGCGGCCTACGACAACGGCACGAAGCGTTCGCAGCTTCAGTTCGCCGCCGACGTACTTGTGAAGTTCTGAAGCGACGGACCGCGCCGCCCATCAAATTCGGGGCGGCGCGGCCACTAACAAGAGCAATCTCCACAACAAATTTATATCGCTTCTCCTAGCATTCTCACGATGATCAGGCGAACTGAAATATTGAATGAGCGCCGACGCCTATGACAACCCGACCCAGACCGCTGGGGCGGGCAGAAACTCACAGGTGATGTTTGCAGCGGACGCAATTTTCCATTTTTAATTATTTGTCGCGGGCCCCCTGGGCCTGCGGCCGGCGCGGGCCCGCGCACGAAAAGCCGGAACTCGCTGAAGCGGCCGACACCGATGACCCCGCGTCGGACGTACGGACACTACGATGGCGCGGCTACCTGTCGGGCGTGCTGATTGCCGCCGGTTGCACGGCTTTGGCTGCAATCATGTCGATTTGGTTCGCGCCGACAAACCTCGCCATGGTCTACCTATTGGGCGTCGTGCTGGCGGCTAC